>Ga0316231_1004767_pt1 | contig 11082 bp, 7 predicted proteins | sample TBH18027metaG_FD_206002 | JGI IMG/M metagenome (GOLD analysis project Ga0316231, IMG submission 206002) | Freshwater microbial communities from Trout Bog Lake, Wisconsin, USA - TBH18027 | ecosystem: Environmental > Aquatic > Freshwater > Lake > Hypolimnion/Profundal zone | place: USA: Wisconsin...
CTGGTCTGTTGCGGACTTCTAATGGCCTGTTGCAGACTGTATTCGGTCTGTCGCAGACGTCAAATGGTTTATAGCGGACTATGTTTAAAAAATTATTCGTTTAACTTATTGATTTTAAATTAAAAAACAGTGTTTCGGCGGAAGATTTTCCGGGGTCGTCCGGACCTCTTCCGGCTCCACCTGGACTGTTTCCGGTGCCACTGGAACATCCACCGCCGCCATTCGGACCTGCCGTCGGTATGTGCGAACCAGTTTCGCTATGCGGCGGACATTGCCACGGCAGTGCGGGACTTGAGACGGCCTACTGCGGACTTGCAAGCTCCCGAATTCAGGAGCGCGCAGCTACTATAAACCAGAAAACTGAAACGAGTCAATTATTTTCCTTTATTTTTTTGCGTCCTGCTGGCTTGTTCTTTTTTTATCATGCTGGCATACAGCTTGAATAAGTGTTCCAGACGCTCGGTGTCGTTCCTGAACGGACGGCCTATGTACATTTGCTCCAAAGCGTCGTCTAGCTCCTTATGAGCTTGCAAAAGATTAGCTGGCATGGTTTCTGGATCATAAAGCCAGGCGATGGTTTTTCCAGGATGCGCTTCCCTTGCACCAAGGATTTCAATAGTGTGTTCTTCCAATATTTCCTTCTGCTCATTCGAAAGATCAGGAAGTGGAAATGTGTTGTAGACCAGCGTATTTGAATAGCGGAGTCGAGTTTCTAGCTGACCGCCAACCGCAGCGGTCCAGATTGCGTGCAATCGCGAAGAAAGCACAGAAAACAGATAGTCTGGCGCATCGTAGATTGCAAACGCCAGATTACTGACCATCGAGTTAGGCGAAAGTACCCCTACTGGTAGGTAATTTCGTTTTTCAGAAGAAACGCTTGGCACGATAATAAGATGATTTTGTGCAGAATGCATTTCGCGAAACTGATGAGGCGTATTGGCAAGATTTCTCGTTCCGGAATCAACACTCGCTTCACGCATTTTTTTTGTTGCCAGAATACGGGATGCAATGGGGGGAATCAAAAGTGCGTGATTGAGACCATCATCTTCAATCCAGAGACACCAGCGTTCGATTCCTCTTATGAACTCTTGTGATCCGTAGAAACGGCGTAAAAACTTCTCTGCTTCTGGGTAGTCACAAAGCAAGGAATCTTTATCCTCGTTTAAAAACAATAAGTTACCATTATCCGTAGGCTGATTCCCCTTGACCATAATTGGGCTTTCAAAAAGAGGTGTCGATCTCTTGAGCACAATAACGTTATCCATCTCGATCAAGTAGGCATTGATATTATCGACAGTGCGGGCGTGATCACCTAAATACAAAACTTTGCGGGCTTTCGATACTGGACGAACACCGACGATAACGCAAGTGACGCCAGCGTTCTTGGTAGCATTGTTTTTCCACTTAAACGATTGATGCGCAAAACCGATTTCCAACCCATTGTTAATAATTGAGGGCCATAGCAGATTAACCTGTTCTCCTTGGCATATAGAATTGGTTGAAACAAAGGCAAAAGCAGCATTTCCCAGCTTGCAAAATACGGCAGCCTGCGCAAACCAACACGCCACTAAATCAAGCCTTTTGTATGCATTGCCGTTATCAGAAAATACTGCTTTCATGTCATCTTTTTGGCCGACACTCTGCTGTCCACTTCCGAGGTAGGGCGGATTTCCTACGATATAAGTCTCGCAACTTTCCTTGTGTGGGCAAACATTAAGCCAATCCACGCGGCACGCATTTCCATGCACGATATTCCCGCTGTCGCTTAATGGCAACGCCGGGGGCGCGGAGCCAAATTCGGCCTTGAACAGCTCGTTGATTTGATATTCGGCAATCCACAGCGATAGCTTTGCTGTTTCAGCGGCAAAATCAGTCAACTCGATACCAAAAAACTGGGTGAGGCGAACTCCGGTCATCGGCAACGACCACTGCCGGATAATCGCTTTCTGCCGCTCAAAAATACGGGACTCCAGTTTGCGCAGCTCACGATAGGCGATGATGAGGAAATTTCCCGATCCGCAGGCAGGATCAAATACACGGATGTGATAGATGCGCTGTAACAGCTTTTGCAATTTCGCTTCACTGTCTCGTGCCGCTTCAAACTCTTCTTCGAGCGACATCAGGAACAACGGTTGCAGCACCTTCATGATATTGGGCACGGATGTGTAGTGCATACCCATGTCGCCGCGCATACCGGGTTCAACCACGGCCTGAATCATCGAACCGAAAATATCCGGATTGATGTCTCGCCAACTCAAATCGCCGCACTCTTTCAATAACCTGCGTGCGCGTTTTGAAAATTTCGGTATCGGAGTCTGGTCGTGGAACAAGCCGCCGTTGACAAAGGGAAAGCGCCGGGCAAACTCCGGCAATTTTTCACGCTCTCTGTCGGGCGTGTTCATCGCAGAAAAAACGGTATCCAGTACAGAGCAAGTGTCCGTGCCGTCCTCGCGTGTCAATGTCATCAAAGATGATGTGAACAGATCCTTTGCGAAAATCGACGTATCTTCCGCAAAAAAGCAGAACAACATACGCGTCATAAACAGATTCAATTCGTGAGTATGATCGCACCCTAGCCAATCCGGATTCGCTTCCAGAATCGCATCATAGAGTTTGGCAAGCCGTGCGGTAGCCTTAATATCTGCTGGATTTTCCGCCACGCCCTCATAGCGCTCGATGCCGGCAAGCGGCAGGAAGAAATCGAAAATATCGTTCAGCTTGTCAAAACTGATATCCCGGGTTTGATCAGTCTTGATGTCGCGGCAGTAAACCTCATCGCCATCGGTCGCCAGCAAAAAACGCGGGGCATGTTTCTTGAACAACGGATCAACCGCCATAGCATCGACCGCCTTCGCTGCCTGCCCTTCTTCTGCGACACGGAAAAACAGTTTTTTATTCCAGAGGAGATCACCCGGCGCTTTGGCTTGATTGGTCGTGCCTTGCCGAAGCTTGGTGACAGTAGCCTTCGGCGCATCGTAAATTTCCAAGAAACGAAAAATAAACGTGTCGGCAGCAAACGGTACTTCTACCAAGTCTTTGAGCGATGATTCAATTTCAGCAATGTTCATAAAGGGCAACTATCAAAACAATCGGTAAATAATATGTGCGGACCGTTGGTAAAACACCTTGTCTCATGATCGTCTTGCACGAATCGCGTCTTTTCGAGACTCGACAGACTTTCGCCACGTTTCGAGCGCCTCAATGTCTGCAGAGAGATCGTCTGGGGTCGGCGTTGGTAAATGCGCACCAAAAGCTGGATCGTGTGCAGCGAACTTAGAACTCTTGGTCATACCACTTTCAATTTTTTTATAGTCGGCGTCTTCGACCACAACATAGCTAAGTTTTTGTGTGGAAATCCCCTCCCCAAAGCGTGTTACTGAACTTTGAAAAAGTACTTCTTCGACAGCACGTTCCCAAGCCATCCGCAAGTGGGAGTAGGCGTCGCGCGTGAGACGCCTTGCTTCATCTTCATCTGTTTTATGTGCATTGGCGGCAACGGCATGCATTTGTCGAAGGTATTTGACACGCTTTGATGTCGTTAATGCGTCGAAAGGCAAATGCTCACTTTGCACCCCAAATCCAATCGAAGTTTTTCGGATGTATTGTGGCGAGATCTCTAACCCGGCAGCATCGGCTTCTTGTTGGAGGATGCAAAGGAAATAAATGTCGTGGGTTAGGACAATTACCTGACGGCGTTTTGCCTCATCTGCCAAGCGCTTCGCGACATGCCAACGGCGACGATGATCGAGAGATGAAACGGGGTCATCGAAGACGATACCACCCCGTCCTTTACTGAGATTCACCTCGGCCAAGAACGAAGCAATCGCAATGGCACGTTGTTCACCCTCACTAAGAATGTCTTTGGCCGCAGCATTTCCCTGAATCTCCAACACCAATTTGAATCTCGTCTTGCCCCCAGGCGATTCAGGTTTCATCATAACCTTCAACTCATGAACATTGAGTTTTTGCAGTTCGATGTTCAGTACATCAGCGACCTCTTGAGTCGCCATAGTTTTGGATAACTCGGTAGATTTCCGAGAAATCGCGGTTGTGACTGTTGTGTCTGAACAGGTCTTTAGCTTGTCAATCAGCACAAATTTTGCGATAACTTCCAATGCGGTGTCTTTCAAATCGGATAGTCTGAGTCGAGCGTCCAGTTCAGTTTTTTCAATAACTAATGCAGCTTTAGCTTTCTCATCCATCGATTCTTCGAGAACCTTGGCATCGGAGAGAAGCTTGAACTTGGCGCTCTCCAACGATTCACATGGGTTCAGTGGCAACGCGGGAATCGCATTCCAATCACCCCCTGGCTTCGAGGCTTCAAGAATGGCTGACCGCCGATCCCTCAGTGATTTTTGGAGATTTTCGCAGTCGTCGGCCAATGTCTGGTTCACTCCAGCGAGTTCCAACAGCAATGCATCTTCGATTAAAAGGTCAAGCGGAGCTTGCTTGATTGCCAAATAGGATTCCTCTGCCAATTGTCGAGCTATTTTTTCTGCTTTCTCTGCTGCCTGTTGGTAAAATATTTCGAAAGCTTCGAGCCTTGTAACCCCATCATCTTTGAGTGGTTTCTGACATAACGGACAGTCAGCGTTCTCTCCCAAGTGTGGAAATTCTTTTCCAGGGTGGGACTCGACAGCAAAGGCACGGGCTGCGTCAAAAAGCGCCTTCCACGCCTCGCCCCCTGTGCCAGGTAGAAGGCCAGGAGTTTCCTTGAATTTTTGCCCTGCAAGAATGGCAGCTTGCTTGGCAATGTTCAAATTATCAATGCGAGATTTGATGTTGGCAACACTGGTGTCGTCAACTAAACCGATGGCTGTGCCAATACGAGTGGAGAGACCGGAAAAACGTGTTGCTCGAAGTTTAAGTATCTGCGCTTTCTGTTTAGGATCTGTCTCAGCGAGCGCTTTGCTAATGGACTCGATTCTCTCTTGGTCGTTTTCAGTCCATTTCGCCAACGCTTCAATATCATCTGATTTTGTTTGGGATGTAAGCGAAGCTAGGAGCTTACCAACCTGTGTTTGTGTCTTGCTCAATGCCGCGAAATGATCGACGTTTGGCTTATTGTCAGTTTGCTCCTTTGTTGCCATGACTTTCAACTTCGTGCAAACATTTACGAGCCCTTCTAGAATGTCGAGGCCATAAGGCACATACGCAAAATCGCCTTGATTATCGACGTATGCCCTCGCACAATGCGAATCAAAGATGGCAATTGAAGAAAGCTGTTCTGGCGCTTCCTTGCCAGATGTCCATTCAACTTCCAGAGGCAGGCCATCCACAATAATTTCAAACGCGGCTTGTGGAATGCCTACTTTGCCAGGCTCCTTATGAGCATTGGGGTGTATGGGTTCACGTTGGTCACGGGCGCGACATGCCTTCTTGAATACTCGCGAATAACCCGATTTCCCAGAGCCGTTCTCACCATAGATAACACTAAGTCCGCTTGGATTAATTGGAAGCCGTTGACCTTCCGCCAATGCGTTTACGTTGCGAAGATTCTTAATTGCTACAAGTTGCACAAGCCGATCAGCTGCCTGTGGAGCGGCCACTAGCTCGGCTGCAAGTTTGGTTGAAACTCGGCCCTTGGGGTCAGGAATGCCGTGTTCAGATTTGAGCAGCGCATACATGTCGTCAAAGTCTTGAGTAGACAGATCCGGTTTCACGTAAAGCCTAGCGATTGCATCTTGCTGCCACGCCGGAAGGCTTTGCGACCACTTCAGAATCTCTTGCAGGATCGTCACTGGATTTTCTTCCTTAACAGGTAATTTAAAGGATAAGCATCAGAGATTACGCTAATAATTTAGCATCCACCCCGCAGCTTGTGTATTACCAACTCGAAGTAAAAAAGTGGCTTAATTATTCGATTTCAAAACCTTACCATCTTGAACAGCCTACCATCATCGCCACCGTCATGAAGTTCGAGAACGATTTCTTCAAGTTTAGGACAGAGGCCGGTGGTATCTTCGGTGATCGGAAGATCTTCATCAAGGGTGCTGAGTAGGTATTGGATACCATATTCATTGCAAGTGCGGCGGATTACCTGAAGCAATGCAAGTTTGCGTTTGTTCTCCAGGCGCTCCAGGCCACCGTCATGGTAGACAAAGTGGAAGAAAGGTTCGCGCGCATACGTGGTTAGGACGGCAAGATCGAAGGCGATGCAAAGAATCTGTCGGAAGCTCGTTCCGTGTCGTTCCTGAGTGGGAGCTTCTGTGTCGGTATCAGTGAACTCAGCATGAAAATCCAAATTACCGCTATCATTTTGTCGGACATAAAGAACCGCGCTACGATGGAGGACTTCTTTGACAATGTGGCTGAAGGTTTTTTGGATTTCGCTGAACCGCACCGAGCTATCACTGACGAGCTTCTCAATGGCAACAGTGAGTTCGTCGCATTGTGTCTTGGTGCGGCGAAGGTCATCATTAAGATCGCGGATTGCTTTTAGCCTGGCCGCTTTTTCCTCCATGAGAGCGAGATTGGTGCGATCACCGTCGAGCTGGCGCTGAAGGTCTTTAAACTTTTTCAGACTATCTGTTCCGCCCAGAACCTGGAGAATGCTTCGTCGCCTCTCAGAGAGGGCGGTATTGGATACCTCTAGCTGAGCAATCTCAGTCCGCAACTCTTCTGCACGCTTTAGTAGGTGGGTGCGTCGCTCCGTGAGTATGCGACGGTTGAACTCGACCAGATCGGTGTAATCGCGGGCGAGTTGATCGGGAAAGGTGATCTGCGCCTCGGAGAAAACGCGTTTCACATCGGTGAGATCAAATTTAATTTCATCCTGCAGGCCGCGATCTATCTGTGCGAGATCGAATCGGGCGGAATAGAGAAGTTCGTTTGTGGCAGCAATTTCCTGTTCAACCTGATCGGCGAGCTCTTGGGTAAGTTCACTTTCCTGTTGGTGGAAATCAAATTGATCGATAGCAGAAACTTTGCGCTCTACTTCGTCTCGCTTCACTAAAATACTTGCCCGGAGCTTTTCATAGTCGGAAACTTTGACACTAACTTCTGCCTGAAGATCATTGCGCCTAGTCTCAATACGAGTGTGCTCGGTATCAGCCTCGTATTTTCGCGTCAGCAGATTGTCGTCAAAACCAAGAACCTTGGCGACGTAAGGCTTCCAAAAAATGTCGCGCCCTCTGGATTTGGAGAGGCGGAATTCATCGCCGTAGTCTGCTTGCCTACGCATGAAGTAGCTGATACCAGTGCGGTAGGGCCAAGGCTTAATTGCAGTGAGGCTAAGGTAACTATCGAGCAGTTTCACTGACGCACTCAGTGAGACATCAACGTGATCCCATTGGTCATTGGGTAGCGCGATAAAATTCTGGTGTGGCTCCGTATGCCGCTTAAAGGCGATGCTTGTGGCTTCGCGCACGGGACGACGAACAGTTACAAATCCGCCGCTATGAAGGCGAAGCTCCAGAAAGAAAACCAATTCACCGAACAAGTCTTCACGAGTCTTGAGGAAGTGATTCTTCGTGCCAACATCCTTTAACAAGCAGAAATCGAGGACGTCAATGAGACGCGACTTGCCAAGATTGTGTCCAGTTTTTTCATGCTCCTTCGGATGCTGGATACGGGCAAAAATGACATTCAGCCCCTCGCGAAAACGGATTGACGCAAAAAGGTCGGGTTTGTTGGTATAGAGATGACTCAGTTTCATACACCACTCCCAGGCTGGATGTATTCAAATGAATCTGTCTGGGCATGATAGTTCACACGACCGAGAAGAAACAGGAAATGGATAGTGGGAAGAAACAGAATATCAGCATCGGGATCAAGACCCGTCAATGAGCTACGCAGTGCCTCGTAACCACACAGGCGCTTGGCCTGAAGGGTGGCAAGTAAACAACCGGCAGCACGCAGAACGCATGTGTTCAAATTGAGATGCTTGGTTGCTCGGATCATGAACCTTTTTCTCCGATGTCGCAGTTCACATACATATAGTGAATAAAAACCTTTGTCAAAATACGGCGTGGCGCTGACTGAAGCTCTGGGCTGCGCTCATACATGAGCTGATAAACGTGCTCTAAGGCTTCATCAAAAGTGATGAACTGTTCCCGATGGGTAATGATCTGGCCTTTCAGTTCATTTGCGGTGGCGTGGTATTGCTCTGCAAACTCCCAGTTGCGAGGGTTCTGGAGAAAGCGGCGGATTTCAGGAAATCGCGGTTCTGAATCGGCAAGGATGTATTTAAAATAGTTGTCTGTCAGGCTATTGATCTCATTCTTTCGTGGCATGCCCGGGTAGTCTCGAAAATCGTGCTGGCTATCAAATGCGCTTGCTATTGCGCTACGATGCTTATGAAAAGCTACGATCACATCGCGGATGTCTTCAGGCACGAACTGGATGGGCGAGTGGAGTTTGTTCAATCCGGAAAGCCTAACGATATTAGGGTAGTGGAGAAGATCACGCTCGATGTCTTCAAGCCCACGAAGCCAAACATGCTGCACACTGGTTGCTTCCTTTATGCGATCAGTGATGCGGTCTTCCGCACCACCGGTCTTGCGGCGATTTGTGAAGAGGATGTAGTGAGTAAGCCTGCCTTCGTCAAATTGCTTCTTTATTTTTGGAATTTCCTTGTTCAGCAAAGTCGTCTCGAATTCGTAATCGGAACATGACGAAATAGGATTTGAAGTGTGCTTGGCCTGGATGATAAGTTTCCCCGATACGGGATTAGCAGTGTCAGGGAATTGTCTCGCGGTGCCTTCAAACTTTGCGTCTTTCCCCCCATCAGGGCCGGAAGCGAACGAAGTGACACCCGTGCCGAATATTTCCCGACAAATCAGCGTCACGAGGTCTTCGAACTCGGAGTCGTGCAGTTGATGGAGAGGAAATCGCGACATTGAATATATTGAATTGGATGTTAAAGTGCTAATGATACCCCATCTCGGACATACTTTACCTAAACGAATCGAAGGAGCAACGGGATATCTAATACGAGTAACCACAACAATCAAAATGACTATACAAAGTTTCGGCTGACCTGTCCGTGGCCGAGTAGTTTTGCCAAAATATGATAATTCTTAGTTTCATGTCGAACGCGGCCTGCGACGATAGCGGGATGTACACCCAGCTTTTCGGCAAGGGCAATCACATCAGCAGCTAAATGACGGGTACTAACGGCCGATTTTTCCCACGCAGTTTGTGGGATGAGTGCCTCCCCCGCCATCTCATCGGCCTCCCGTTCTATGCGATCTTGCTCATGCGGGCTATCCAGATTGTCCGTGAATAGAGGATGCGCTTCATCCAGGTGGCGCGAGACGTGAGCCAGTTCGTGCATCAGTACAAACCAGAAGTTATCCAGACGATCATGGCGCAGCGTCATGGCGACAACTGGACGCCCCTCATCGAGCATCGCAGCGCCATCAAGATAAGTGCCCTTGAAGTGGGGTTCAATAACCAGGGTAATCCCTGCCATACCAAGTTTTTCACGGGCAAGACGCGGGCCCTCTTCGAATGCCGAAAGCTGCGCAAGATCTTTCAGCCATTTTGCAGTCACAACGCCTTTGTTGTACTCACGAGGAGCCGGACTGATGCGCGCCTTTTTAACGACGCACAAGCGCCAGGCAAGCAGTGCCTGTTCGTTCGCATCATGGGTTCCGCGCTGATGCAACGGTGCGCGTAGAAATGCCGGCTCAGTCGGCTTTAGTAAAATTCCAGACATAAAACTCAGCCACAGTTCTTCGGCATAATCTTTAAGGCGTTGTGTATTCCCTTTGAAGTCACCAAAGCAGCCTCGATCCAACATTTCTTTGAGGGGGAATTTTGTGTAATCCATCAAGGGCATTTCGCCAACGATTGCCAGACTCATTTCGGTATCGCTGATAAGCACGTTCGCTGGAATACCCAGTCCGCTATGCAGGCGGCGAATCATGGAAAGCGAGAGAGGACGCTTACGCGATAACACTTCCGAAATCTTGGACAGGGAACCTAGATAGGGTTGCAAATCCTTGCGTGAGAGATTCATTTGATCCATACGAAAAAGAATCGCCTCAATCGGATCGGGCAGCGTGACGGGAACAATTTTCCGTTCATAGTCTTCGATGACCAATGCCAGCAGTTCCAGCTCGTTTTCTTCTGTTGAGTCGGCTGCCGGATCAAGTGTCATCAATTCCGACAATCGTGCAATGGCATGTGAATAATCATCGCTGGATTTAATAATTTTTGTATTCATTTTTACCTCCACCCGAAAACACAGCATTCGGGTTGCCCTAAAATTTTTTCTTGCTGTACTCGGCATGAGTTCCCACCCATTCGATTGCAACGATTCCGCCCCGATATCGTACTTGAACAACCAATCGGTACGAATTGCCTTTTATATTGAAAATCACCCGATTATCAGCCAGAAAATCTGCGGATGGATAACGCAGTTTTATGTCATGTGAGGTTTGCCATTCTTCCTGCTCAACCTCATTACGCCAAGCGTCCAGCTGCCCCCGAACGTCTGCATGACATCGCTTGAAATCTTCGAGCAAAGGTAAACTTAATATTCGCATCCAGGGGGAGGTATTCCCGTATTCGGATAGGTATAATAGTTCCCGTTTCGGGAAATGTCAATGTAAAAAGACAATAGAGTGCGCGAGATGCGGATATCAGAGGTACGCTCATTCGTGCTTTTGCGAGTTATTGCCATTCGGCAATGTGAAAACTAATTCGTCGACAACTGTTTTTTCTAAGATCAACAAATCGCCAGCTTTACTATTGGTAAATTCTTAATGGATTTATAGTGAAATCCCTAGAAATTCAGCTTTAATTAAATTGTGCCAAATTTGACAGAAATGGCGCCGTTGGTATTACAGACGAACCCGAAACAAAGTTAGCCCATGTCTACACAGGTCAGGTCAACCGGGCTTTTTCGCTGCAATCGCCCTGAGCACACCAAACCTGCGCGATGCGGCGAACAGCCTGCACTTAGCTCGTCGAGCGGGTCTGCATCTGATAATAAATTTAGTGCCAACCTTGCCTAAACATCGCTTGCGGCGTAAAGTGCGCTCGCATTGATCCCCCCTCATCACAGGCAGGCAGAATGAGCATTACAAAACAAAAATTACCTACACTGGTATTGGGTGCAATCGGCGTAGTGTT
>Ga0316231_1004769_pt1 | contig 11072 bp, 8 predicted proteins | sample TBH18027metaG_FD_206002 | JGI IMG/M metagenome (GOLD analysis project Ga0316231, IMG submission 206002) | Freshwater microbial communities from Trout Bog Lake, Wisconsin, USA - TBH18027 | ecosystem: Environmental > Aquatic > Freshwater > Lake > Hypolimnion/Profundal zone | place: USA: Wisconsin...
TGAGTTCGCTGACGGTCTTAATTCTGGTCTTCGTCACCTCGTACGTCGGCTCGAACTTGTTCTCGATATCGACGCCAAGCCCTTTCTCGGGCAGATCACGAATATGGCCCATCGAGGCTTTGACGACGTAATCGTTACCGAGATACTTGTTGATCGTTTTGGCTTTCGCCGGCGACTCAACAATGACAAGATTTTTTGCCATAACTTGGTTTGAAATATGCTTTGCCGTTTGAAAACTTTAAGGTGAATTGCGGACGTACTGCCGGCCGGGCAACTGCCGCACCACGCGCTTCATTTCCAACGCCAGCAAAGTGGCCGAAACACACGCGCTTGTCAATCCGCTCCCGCGAATAATTTCGTCGACGAGCGTCTCCTCGCTGCCAATTTGCGCGAGCACTTGCGTTTCGTGCTCGGTGAATTGCAACGCCGGCCGCGCCGGTGCGCTGGTCGCACCTGCCCGCTCGCGCGGCGGCAGCAAATACTCGAACTCGGTCAAAATATCGTCCGCATCCTCGGTCAGTTTTGCGCCATCCTTGATCAGCCGGTTGGTCCCGCGCGACTGCACCGAGTCCGCCCGGCCCGGCACGGCGAACACTTCCCGCCCCTGCTCCATCGCCTGCTTGGCCGTGATCAATGCGCCGCTTTTCAGATTCGCCTCGACCACCACGACCCCGAGCGACCAACCGCTGATGATCCGGTTCCGCATCGGAAAGTTTTGCTTGTCCGGTTTCACCCCGAACGGAAACTCGCTCACCACCGCCCCGCCGTTTGCCGCAATCTCGTCCGCCAGCTTCTTGTTTTCCGGCGGATAAACAGTATCCAAGCCGCAGCCAATCACCGCCACCGTCCGGCCTTTCGCCTGCAACGTGCCGGTGTGCGCCGCCGTATCAATCCCCCGCGCCAACCCGCTCACCACCGTCACGCCGACGCGTGCGAGCTGGTATGCGAGCTTGCGTGCCATTTCCTGCCCGTACAACGTCGTGCGCCGCGAACCGACAATCCCAATGGCCAGCGCATCGCGTTCCGTCAACGTCCCGCGCACATACAACACCAACGGCGGGTCATAAATTTCGCCAAGATTTTTCGGGTAATCCGCGTCCGCGCGTGTCACTGCGCGGACGCCGGCCTGCTCGATCCGTGCCAACTCCGCATCAAGGTCAATGGCGGCGCGCCAGTCGGTCACATTACGGGCCACCTCCTCACCGACACCGGCAGCCTGCATCAGGTCGGACCGTCCCGCACTTAGAATGGCCTCGGGCGTGCCCAACCGATCCAGCAAGGCCCGGACGCGCACCGGTCCGATCCCGTCAATCATATTGAGCGCAATGTAAGCTTCCCGGGCCGTCATACCGGAATCTCCACCACTGTGACACAGCGAACACCCAGACTGAGAACATGGTTGTGGCGCAATCTCCAGACCACACCACAACCAGCCATGCTCTCTGCGATCTCTGCGTCTCTGTGGTTCAACTCTTCGCCTTCCGCTGCTGCCTGAGTTTCAATTCCAGTTGCGGCTCTTTGAGCAACTCATAATTCTTTAGTAAGCGGAGAATCTGGAGCAGGTCGGACTTCTGATAATTCCGGTTGGTCTGCACGCTCGCCACCAAACTTTGCAAAATATCCCGGAACGAAATCACACCGTCCACGCCCTTGGCCCGCAGCAATTCGATGCTCCGTTCCCGCACCTGCACATCCCGCGGCAAGCCCGGGATCACCAGAATCTTTAACAGTCCATCGCCGCCAACAAGCCGCCGCGCTTCAGCGACCGCCTTGGGCTCGACAAAGCGAAACAGCTTCGGCTGGTGCGCGAGCACGCCCGGCGCGAACACCTCGGTGTGCCAGCCTTTCACCGCCACGACGGCCCGTGCTACCGACCGGAGTGCCGCCGGCGTGATCTCAAACCCGAGCGGCGTTTCGGGCGGCACCGCGACCGGATTCAAGACGATCAAATCCACTTCCTCGTTACCGGTCTTCTGGCGCGTCTGCACAATGTATTTGCGCCGCTGGCACACCAGAAAACCGTGCAGCTCAAAGAACTCCCGGACAATGTTCTCATCAACGGCGGACACGGTGGGCCTCCGGGTTGCACAGGCAGCGCGCCTGTGGCAGGGTCGGGTTTCCGACAGCCGTGGCGGCGGACCAACTACCGGCACTCATTGACGACCTCCTCGATATCGGCGTCGGTGACCGCGTCGCTCACCACGGCCTGGCCAAGGCGCTTGAGCAACACAAACCGCAACTGGCCGCCGACCGCTTTTTTGTCCACGCGCATCGCTTCCCGCAATGCCGTCAAATTATAGCCGTCACCCACGCGCACTGGCAGACCGCTCGCCTGGCACAACTTCACGATTCGCTGTGCCTCCGCGGCCGGTAAACCTGCACACCGCACCGACAGCCCGGCGGCGCAATTCATTCCGATCGCAATCGCTTCCCCATGCAACAGCCCGGTATAATCCGCCAATGCCTCCATCGCATGGCCGATCGTGTGCCCGAAATTCAAAATCGCCCGGCGCCCGCCTTCGCGCTCATCCGCACTGACGACCGCCGCTTTGATCTCACAACACCGGCGCACCGTTTCGACCAGCGCGGCCGGCTCCCGCCGCATCACGCGCCGATAGTTTTTCTCAAGCCAGCCAAAAAACTGCGCGTCGTAAATCGCGCCCGTCTTGATCACCTCGGCGAAACCGGCGCGTAATTCGCGCTCCGGTAACGTCGCCAAGGTTTCGGTATCCGCCACCACCAGCCGCGGCTGATGAAACACACCGACGAGATTTTTGCCTTGGGGAAGATTCACACCGGTCTTGCCGCCAACTGAACTGTCCACCTGCGCCAGTAATGTGGTCGGCACCTGCACAAACGCCAGCCCGCGCAGGTAGGTCCCGGCCACGAAACCGGCCAAATCGCCGGCCACGCCGCCACCCAGACCAACCACAAATGACTGCCGGTCAAGACCAACACCTGGCAACTGTTCCAGCAACCGGTTGGCTTTCCGCAGTGATTTCGACAATTCGCCCGCCGGCACCGTCATCACCTCGACCACATAGCCGCCGGCGCCCAGGGCGGCGACCAGCTTGTTGGCATACAACGGCGCGACCGTCGCGTCCGTGATGACGACGCCGCGTTTGCCGAGCTTGGCCGCCGCAAAAAGCGTAGCCAGCTGCTCGATCAGCCCGCGGCCAATCAGAATGTCGTAACTGCGCTCGCCCAACTTAACTCGAACTCGCTTGTTTCCGTCAGAAGCCATAAATAATAGCCAATACTCGCCCCCCGCCAACCTTGTCAATCCTCAAACCGGATCGTCAACACCTGTCTAGTCTGCTCGATAATCTTGAACGGATCGGAGATCTGGTAACCGACCACCCACGCAATCCGCCCATCGGTCGCACAGAGCAACGGCACACGACTGCGTTGCCGGCGCGGCACTTTTTCGTCCACAAAGAAATCTTGCAGCTTCTTCTCGCCGGTCATGCCGAGCGGCTGAAACCGGTCACCGGCCTGCCACGTCCGCACAAACGGCGCCGCGCCGAGTGCGTCTGCATCAAAGCGTTCCGATTTGGAGTGCGGTGGCTTGCCATCGCTTTGCCGTTCCTTCTCCAACGAAAGCGCCGACAAGTCGGCGCACTCCACAACGAACCGCACACCCAACTCCCGCACGACCGTCGCGCCGACCACCGCCACTTGCCACCTGCCGCTGACCGGTTCCATCCCACTCCCTTGCGCCTTTCGCAACAAATCGTATTCGCGGGATACCAAAGCGCCAACCGCACCACTCGGCGATTTCGCTGCCGCGAGTTGGCGCACCGCTTCAACATCCTCAAAGCTGATTTCGCCGAGCCAAACCCGAATCGCCCGCCGCTGCAACGCCACCGGCATTTGCGTCAGCACCACGACGCTTACCGTTTCTGCGGTTCGGTATTTCGCCACCAGCTCGGTGAGCAGCGCATCTTCGTCGCGCAAAATCGCTGCCGTCCGCGCCAGCGCCACGCGCACTTGCGGATTGAACTCGCGTTCCAGCAATGGCAGCAGCACATGCCGCACACGGTTACGCAGAAACCGCACGTCCGCGTTGCTCGCGTCTTCCCGGTACTTAAGCCCTTGGGAACTTAGGTACTTCAGCACTTCTTCCCGCGACACGTCAAGCAACGGCCGAATCACGCGCATACTGCCGAGTTGCCGGTCCGGCAGGATGCCGGTCAAGCCGGTCGGACCGGCGCCGCGCAGCAATCGCAGCAAAAAGGTTTCCACTTGGTCATCCGCGGTGTGCGCGAGCGCCAGCGTGTGGATCCCGGTCGCCCCCGCCACGCGTTCGAAAAATGCCAGGCGCGCCTGCCGGCAGGCGTCCTCATCTGGCGCAACACACTCTGTGGCGATGCGGACCGGTAACCCGTACTTATGAGCGAGTTCCCGAACGAACTCCGCATCGGCATCGCTTGCCGCACCGCGCAGTTTGTGGTTGAGATGCGCGATGTGCGGCCGGCAACCGAGCCTGACGAGCGCATCGAGAAGTGCAACTGAATCCGGCCCTCCCGAGACACCAACGATCAGTGCATCATCGGACGTCAACATCTTGTTGAGAGCCGATTGAACTGTGGCAATCATATTATTGAACCACAGAGACTCAGAGTGCTCAGAGAACAACTCTTCTCGGCGTTCTCTGTGTCTCTGTGGTTTAACCAGCCGTTATGTGTGTCGTTCCACCGAGATACGGCTTCAGGATTTCCGGCAACTTCACACTGCCGTCGGCTTGCTGATAGGTTTCCAGTAACGCGACGTACAACCGCGCCAACGCCGTGCCGCTGCCGTTGAGCGTGTGGACAAACCGATTCTTGCCGGTGGCGTCCTTGAACTTGATATTCGCCCGCCGCGCCTGAAAATCCTCACAATTCGAGCAGCTCGACACTTCCAGAAACCCGTTTTGTCCGGGTGCCCAGACTTCAATATCATAGGTTTTCGCACTCGCAAACCCCATGTCACCGGTGCAGAGCAAGACGACCCGGTAATGCAACCCGAGCAATTGCAAGACGCGCTCGGCGTTGGCGACCATCTTCTCCAATTCGTCGTAGCTGGTTTCTGGTTTCGTCAACTTGACCATCTCGACTTTGTCGAACTGGTGAACACGGATCATGCCGCGCGTTTCCCTGCCGGCCGCACCTGCTTCCCGGCGAAAGCACGGCGTGTACGCGCAAAAGCGCAGCGGCAACTGGTCATCCCGGAGGATTTCATCCCGGTAAATATTCGTGACCGGCACTTCAGCCGTGGGCACGAGATACAGCTCGTCGTCGCGCAACCGGTACATGTCCTCCTCAAACTTCGGCAACTGGCCGGTGCCGATCATCGCGGCGCGGTTGACCAGAAACGGCGGCGACACTTCGGTATAACCATGCTCGCGCGTATGCAGATCGAGCAGCAGGTTAATCAACGCCCGCTCCAGCCGCGCGCCAGCGCCTTTGTAAAGAATAAACCCGCTCCCGGAAATCTTCGTCGCTCGCGGAAAATCCAGCAGACCGAGCTTTTCGCCAACTTCCCAATGCGGCTGCGGCTGAAAAGTGAATCCCGGCTTCACTCCCCACCGGCGCACTTCCGGGTTGTCCGCCGCATCCTTGCCCACCGTCACCGACGCATGCGGCAGATTTGGAATCACCAGCAACACACCCTGTAACTGGACCTCGACTGTCGCGATCGCCTGATCCAGGGCCGCAATCTTGTCGCCGACCTGTTTCATCGCCGCCATTGCCGGGCCGGCGTCCTGCCCCTTCGCCTTGGCGACCCCGATCTCCTTGCTCACCTTGTTGCGTTCCGCCTTCAGGCCGTCGCTCTCTGTCGCGAGCTTGCGCCGCTGCTCATCGAGCGCGGCAATCTCCGCGATGCGCGTCTCGTCGCCACGACCGCGCGTCGCCAACCGTTGCTTTACCAGTTCCGGGTTTTCCCGGATTAATTTGATGTCGAGCATGACTAAATCCTCACTGTTGCAAGGGCGCCGGCCAGTTTCTCGGGTTGCTTGCCGCCGGCAGTTGCGAGTTCAGGACGACCACCGCCACCACCGCCGCATTGCTTGGCCAGCTCGCCGACAATCTTACCGGCGTTCTTACCTTGGATCACGAGATCGGGCGTCACGTAACAGATCAACGAGACCTTGCCGTCGGCAGTGCCGCCAAGCACCACCACGGCGCTCGGCAGTTTTGGTTTCAGCACCTCAACGACGGCGCGCAATAAATTGGCGTCGGCTTCGCCTAAATTGTGGACCAACAGATTGCCTTGCAGTTTGCCGAGAAGTTCTTCGGCAATCGCCGGCACCTTGGCTTGCAGCTCCGCCTGACGCTGTTTGGCAAGTTGCTTCTCGATTTCAAAAGCCTTGGACCGCTCCGCTTCCGCAACGGCGGCCGCCTTCTGCTGCTCGATAAATTCCACCGCAAACTTCCCGCAAACCGCCTCGGCGCGCCGGATGCCGGCCGCGATGGCAGACTCCCGCATGATCTTGAAATGGCCGATGTCACCAGTCTGGCGCACGTGGGTCCCACCGCACAACTCCATCGAAAACCCGTCGAACTTGCCGGCGCGACCGCCGACTTGGAGCACGCGGACCACGTCGCCATATTTCTCACCGAAAAACTGTTGGATGCACCCGTTCTTCTGCACTTCGGTAAACGGCACCTCGGTCCAGAAGACCGGTTCATTGGCCTTGATCCGCGCGTTCACCAGGCGTTCGATGTCGGCAAGTTGCGCGTCGGAAAGCTTCTCGGGATGGTTGAAGTCGAACCGGAACCGGTCCGGCGCGACGAGCGAGCCGCGTTGCCGTGCGTCTTTGCTGACGACCTCCCGCAAGGCCCAGTGAAACAAGTGAGTCGCCGTGTGATGCCGTTGAATATTCGCCCGCCGGTCGGCATCCACCACCACGCGCACCGCCTCGCCGACTTCCGGGGCGCGACCGGCCACCAATTTCGCCCGATGAACAAACAGTTCGCCCTGCTTCTGGGTATCGACCACTTGTAACCGGCCCAGCTCGCTCCGGTCATGCCCCGGCACGTGAATCACGCCGGTATCGCCGACTTGCCCGCCCATCTCGGCGTAACAGGGCGTCTGATCAAAAATGATACTGAACTCGCCTTCTCCGAGTGACACCACTTCAACAACAGCTTCGGCTTCGAGATTGTCGTAGCCCAGAAACTTGGTGGACTCGACCTGGAGTCCCTCGCTCGCGACTGTGACCGCTGATTTCTTTTTCGCGTGGTCGTTCCGGGCCCGCTGCCGCTGCTCATTCATTAACTTCTCGACGCCGGCCGAATCCACTGTCAGGCCGCGTTCGCGCGCCAGCAACTCGGTCAGGTCCAGCGGGAAACCGTACGTGTCGTAGAGTTTGAACGCCTCGTTGGTCGGGAAAATTGGTGTCGCCAAGCCGGCCACAGCCGCCTCGAACAACTCGAGGCCGCGGTCGAGCGTCCGGTTAAAACTTTCTTCCTCGGCGCGCAAGGTCGCCTGGATGCGGTCCCGATTGCGGAGCAGTTCCGGGAAGACGTCGGTGAAATTATCCACCACCACCTCCACAAGCTTGTAAAAGAACGGCTCACGGAACCCGAGGTTCCGGCCATACCGGACCGCGCGGCGCAAGATGCGGCGCAACACGTAGCCGCGGCCTTCATTCGATGGCACGATCCCGTCGGCAACGGCAAAGCTCAAGCACCGGATATGATCGGCGATGACCCGGAAAGCGATGTCTTCCTTGCCCGGCAGCGTGGCGCCGTATTTCTTGCCGCTCAATTCCTCCAGCCGGCGGAAGATCGGTGTGAACACATCGCTCTCATAGTTGGAGATGATGCCCGTGAAGTCTGTGAAGCCGGCCGTGCATTGCATGATGCCGGCCACCCGCTCGAAGCCCATGCCGGTATCCACATGCCGGGACGGCAACAGGCTGAACCGGCCATCGGGGTTGGCGTTGAACTGGATGAACACCAGGTTCCAAATTTCAATGCACTGGGGCGTGCCGGCATTCACCAGCCGCGCGCCGCCTTTTCCATCGAGCGTCAGGTCAATGTGCAATTCGCTGCACGGGCCGCACGGGCCGGTATCGCCCATCATCCAGAAATTGTCCTTCCGGTTCCCCGGCACAACGTGGTCGACCGGTAAATAATTCAACCAAAGGTCTTGCGCCTCCGTGTCGGCCGGAGTTTTGTCGTCGCCGCCAAAATACGTGGCGTAGAGCCGCTCGGGCGGAAAGCCCCAGCGTTTCACAAGTAATTCCCACGCCCAGTCAATCGCCTCGCGTTTGAAATAGTTTCCGAAGCTCCAGTTGCCGAGCATCTCGAAAAAGGTGTGGTGGTAGGTATCGAGACCGACGTCTTCGAGGTCGTTGTGCTTGCCGCCGGCGCGGATGCACTTCTGCGTGTCGGCCGCGCGGCCGGGCGTGTACGGGCAGTTCGCCTGACCAAGAAAGATCGGCACGAACTGATTCATGCCGGCGTTGGTAAACAGCAAATTCGGCGCGTCGGGCAACAGTGACGACGACGGCACAATGGTGTGCTGTTTCTCGCGGAAGAAACTGAGGAACGATTGGCGGAGTTCTTGGCTCGTCATAAGCGGTCGATAGTAGCCAAACCCCGCCGGTAACGCCAGCGCAGTTTGTGGCCGGGCGGGCGGCGCGGATTTTCATATCGAAACTTGCCGGGTGATTCAGTAGGATGCCGGCGCTTGGCTATGAAAACACTCCGCTACTACCAACCGGATTTTGCGGCCGCGCTGACCAGCGCACTGGCCGTCAACAGTCTTTTCGATTCACAAATTGAAGAGCGGGTCCGCGCAGTGATTCGCGCTGTGCAAACCCGCGGCGATGCCGCCGTGCTGGAACTCACCGAACGGTTCGACAAGGTCAAACTCACTGCCCGCCAGTTGCGCGTCACGCCCCCGCGCATCTCCGGCAATGCCGCGCTCCGCAACGCCATCACGCTGGCGAACCGGAACATTGCCGGGTTCGCCCGGCGCGGGTTACCACAGCCGTGGACGATGCGCAACGCGCAAGGCGCGCGCGTCGGCGAAAAGTTTGATCCGCTGCGGCGGGTTGGCGTCTACATCCCGGGCGGCTCCGCCCCGCTGGCGTCAACCGCGTTGATGACAATCACGCTAGCGAAGGTGGCCGGTTGTCCAGAAATTGTGGCGTGCACGCCAAGCCTGAATCCGGATTTGCTCTACGCCATCGGCGTGGCGGGGGCCACGGAGGTGTACCGGGTCGGGGGCGCGCAAGCCATTGCCGCCATGGCGCTGGGCACCGCCACGATTCGTCCGGTGTTAAAAGTGTTCGGCCCCGGCAATGCCTACGTCACCGCGGCCAAGAAACTGCTTTTTGGCCGCGTGGCGGTGGACCTGCTGGCCGGGCCGAGCGAAATCTTGATTCTGGCCGACAATTCCGCGGAACCACGCTTCATTGCCGCCGATATTCTCGCACAAGCCGAGCACGGCTCCGGCGAAGAGCGCGTCTGGCTGGTCACAACTTCCCAGCGCGTGCTGGCAGCCTTGCCGGCTGAACTCGCCTGCCAGCAGGCGGTGTTACCACGGTCCGCGCTGACCGAACGCGTGTTGGCAAAGGGCGCGGTCGGCGTGTTGGCCAAGAACCTGACGCAAGCGATCGCGATTGCCAACCGGTTTGCGCCCGAACATCTTGAAATCATGACGAAGAATCCGGCCCATGTCGCGCAGCAGTTGACGACGGCCGGCGCAATATTCCTCGGACCATGGTCGCCGACGGTGGTGGGCGATTACGTGGCCGGGCCGAGCCACACGCTGCCGACCGGCGGCGCGGGCGCGGCGTTCGCGGGTTTGACCGTCGACCAATTCCTGCGGCGGACCAGCCTCATTGAATACACGCCGGCTGCGCTGCGAAAATCCTTGCCGGCCGTGCAGGCGTTTGCCGACGTCGAAGGCCTGACGGCCCACGGCGCATCGGCGCGTATCCGGTTGAAATGAGCTACGCCCGGAAAACAATTGACCAGCTGACCGGCTACGTGCCCGGCGAACAGCCGCAAGTGGCCGGCCTCATCAAGCTCAATACGAACGAAAATCCGTATCCGCCGGCGCCGGCCGTGGCAACGGCACTCCACGCGGCGCTGGATGACCGGCTCCGGTTGTATCCGGACCCAACCGCCAGCGCGCTCCGCCAACAGCTCGGCGTGCAATTTGGCTTCGCGGCCGGCCAGATTGTCATCGGCAATGGGTGCGACGATCTTTTGAATTTGTGCGTCCGGGCGTTTTGCGACACCGGCGACAAGCTGGCGTATTTTTGGCCGAGCTATTCGCTCTACCCAGTCCTGGCCAACATCCAAGGGGCCCAGCCGGTTGAGTTGCCGCTCGATGACAACTTTCAAATCACCGCGCATCCGGACTTATTGACGCAACTCGCCGGTGTGAAACTGCTGTTCATCACACAGCCCAACGCGCCGAGTGGCGTCTGGTTGGCAAAGGTCGAGTTACAGCGCGTGATTGAGGAAATGGACGGCGTGGTGGTGATTGACGAAGCCTATGTGGACTTTGCCGGCGACCATTGCCTCGATTTTGCGCGGGACTACGACAACGTGCTGGTGGCGCGAACGTTTTCAAAATCGTATTCGCTGGCCGGGCTGCGGATCGGCTGGACGGTCGGCGCGCCGGCCTTGATCGCCGCGTTGGCCAAGGTGAAAGACAGCTACAACGTCAACCGCCTCAGCCAACTCGCCGCCGCAGCCGCGCTGGCCGACCAGCAATACTTTGCTGAAACCACGCGCAAAGTGAAAGCCACCCGGCAACGCGTGCTGGGAAGATTGGAAGAATGGAAGTTTCGCGTGTTCCCGTCACAGACGAATTTCGTATTTGCCCAGCCGCCGGCCCCACTGACCGCCCGGCAGTGGTTCGTGGCATTGCGCGAGCGGAAGGTGCTGGTGCGGTGGTGGGACACGGACCGGATCCGTGATGGCGTCCGCGTCACCATCGGCACCGACGCGGAGATGAACGAGTTTTTGGCAGCAACCAAGGAGATTTGTGAAAAAGCGAACCGCTAAAATCCAACGTATTACCGGCGAAACGCAAATCAATCTGGGGCTTGGCATTGACGG
>Ga0316231_1004772_pt1 | contig 11069 bp, 10 predicted proteins | sample TBH18027metaG_FD_206002 | JGI IMG/M metagenome (GOLD analysis project Ga0316231, IMG submission 206002) | Freshwater microbial communities from Trout Bog Lake, Wisconsin, USA - TBH18027 | ecosystem: Environmental > Aquatic > Freshwater > Lake > Hypolimnion/Profundal zone | place: USA: Wisconsin...
ACCACCGGCGCGGTGGCGATGATGGCCCTGGGGCTCTCGCTGATGGGAGTCACCTATGCGCCGATCGGCACTTTGATCTCTGAACTCTTCCCCACGCCGGTCCGCTATACCGGGAGCTCGCTTGCATTCAGTCTTGCCGGAATTCTGGGCGCATCGCTTGCGCCGTCCATTGCCACGTGGATGGCAAAGACCTACGGCATCAATTCGGTCGGCTACTATCTCTCCGCTGCCGCCGTGCTCACCCTGTTCGGTCTGCTCAGTATTCGCGAGACCAAAGACGACGACCTTGCGGGCGTTGCGGGCCGGATATAGCGCCGGCCACGGCCATCAGCCGCCTCGCCGGACGCGATGAAAAGAGCGCTGGTTTTGGATTCTGGAATTGACGTGTCTTCAGGCGCGGAGTTTGGCGAGCAGGTCGGTGGGGTGGACGGGCTTGGCGAGGATGTCGAACTCGAAGCCCTGGAGGCGGGCCTTCTCCAGCAGATCGGCGGTGGCGGCCTGGCCGGAGAAGAGCAGGACCTTGCATTGGGGCATCTTCTGGCGGGTGGCGATGGCGGCCTCGATGCCGGTGATGCCGGTCATGATGACATCAGTGATGAGCATGTCCGGCTGGAAGCTGTCCAACTCCTCGATGACACTCTCTCCGCTGTAAACGGCGCGCGCCACGAAGCCGGCCTGGTTGAGGATGATTGCCAGCGTATTGGCGATGACCTGTTCGTCGTCGGCTACGAGGACTTTTCGTTTGGAGGGTGTTGCGGCGGTCGCTTTAGTCATGCGGAGTGTCCCCTGTCGAAGTGGTGTGAGTGAAGGTTGCGGTCTGCACAGAGTATGGCGGCGTTAGGCCCAGTCTTCGAATCCTGTGTCCATGATACGCCGCGGCGAACGACGCTGGAGTGGGGCGCTTGCCTGCCGCATCGGCGAGGGAGATGCAGCGACGGCTATATCGTTTGCTGTATTCTTCTTGGAGCGATGCAAGGGACGGGTCGGAGCCTATGCATCTCGAGGGTTCCGTTTGCGCAAGGCTGCACTTGTCCCACTCAAGGCTGTACGTATCTCACTCTTCGCCGCGCTCGTCGGCCTCTCAGGTTGGAGTGCCCCAGTCTGGGGCCAGGAGGCTGGTGGAGTTGTCGGCACGCGGAGCTTGGGCATCTCCTTCAGCTACAGCAAAACTTCGAGCCACATTCTGATCGGCGATGCCGACAAGCGGCGCATCTGGACCATGGGCGTGGAGTACACCCACCTGCTGCATCAGGGCCCGCTCTACCGCCTCGACTACGAAGGATCGCTGATGCCGCTCTTCGAGGAGACGGATCCGACTGTGACCGGCACTCTCTTCACGTATGGCGGGCAGGACTACCTTACGCCGCAGACGCCGGTGCGTGTGCTCTCGGTGGATTATGGGGCGGTGGGGAGCGAGCCCACGGGGAAGGGTTCGAGTGTTCCGCTCTATGCGCTGTACGGACGGCAGGACACCTATGCCGCCGCCTTCTCCCCTCTCGGCGCCAGGATCAGTGCGCTGCCGCGCTGGCGCGTACAGCCGAGCTTTGCCATGGACCTGGGGTTTGTCATCTCGGCGCGCGAGATCCCGGTGGACGATGCCGATCAGTTCAACTACATGTTCTCGCTCGGCCCAGGGCTACAGTTCATCACCGGCCCGCAGTCGTCGATGCGCGTGGAATATCTCTTCCGCCACATGTCCAATGCCGGTCAGGGATACGAGAACCCCGGGATCGATCAGGGGGTGATCCGCCTGACCATCAGCCGGCACTGGTAGAGCGGTTACCGCTGGCTAGAGTGCGTGACCGCGTGCGATGCGCGGTGAAGCGCTGTGCGGGGAATGCTACTCTAAAGCAATGAAGTTCGGCGTTCTGGTCTTTCCCGGATCCAACTGCGATCACGATACACACCACGCAATCGGCGCGGTGATGGGCGCTCCGGTGACGTACCTGTGGCATGAGTCGCACGACCTGGAAGGATGCGATGCGGTGCTGGTTCCGGGAGGGTTTGCGTACGGCGACTACCTGCGAACAGGTGCAATTGCTCGCTTCGCTCCCATCATGCAGAGCGTGCGCACCTTTGCCGACAAGGGTGGCCTTGTAATGGGCATCTGCAACGGATTCCAGATTCTGTGCGAGGCGGGGTTGTTACCCGGCGCACTGATGCGCAACGCAGGACAACGATACGTCTGCCGGCATCTGCATCTGCGCGTGGAGACGACGGACTCGACGTTCACCGGCGGGCTCACTCGCGGGCAGGTGCTGCGCATGCCCATCGGGCACATGGAGGGCAACTACTTCTGCGACGCAGAGACGCTGGCGACGCTGAAGCGGGACGACCGCATCGCATTTCGCTATGCGACGGCGGCGGGTGAGATCACTGCGGAGGCGAATCCGAATGGCTCACTGGAGAACATCGCCGGGGTGCTGAACGAAGGCCGCAACGTGCTGGGCATGATGCCCCACCCGGACCGATCGAGTGAGGCTCTACTTGGGTCGACCGATGGACTGCTGCTGTTCCAGTCGATGGCGCGCAGCATGGCTGCCGCGTAAGGCAAACCGAATCGGCGAAACCGCCCTCTGAGAATCGAGATGTGAGGCACCCACTACGGTGGTACTCTTGCGATGCGATGATAGACATTCATCATCATCTTCTATACGGGCTGGACGACGGGGCAGACAGCCTGGAGACCTCGGTGGAGATGGCGCGGCTGGCGGTGGCCGAGGGCATTACGCATGTGGTATGCACTCCGCATGCAAACAGCTACCACGAGTTCGATCCCAGCGTGAACCGGGCCAGGATAACTGAGCTGCGCGGGCGACTGGTCGAAGAGAAGATTCCGCTGACGCTGGGTCTGGGATGCGATTTTCACCTGTCCTACGACAACGCGAAGTTGGCGCTGGCCGACACGAAGCGATTCAGCATCAACGGGCTGGGCTACCTGCTGGTGGAGGTGCCGGACTACGGGCTACCGCCGGGGCTGACGGAGACTTTCTACGAGCTGCGGCTGGCCGGGCTGACGCCGATCCTCACCCATCCGGAGCGCAACCCCACGCTGCAGAACGAGCCGGAGCGGCTCATAGAATGGCTGCGCGCAGGCCTTCTGATCCAGGTGACAGCGGATGCCCTGACCGGGCACAAGGGCCGGCGCGCGGAGCAGATGGCGAACGATCTGCTGGAGAAGCGCTGGGTCCACTTCCTGGCCACGGATGCGCATAACATCACCACGCGCCCGCCACGCATGCGCGACGCACGCGATCTGGTGGCCACCAGGTTTGGCGCAAGCTACGCGCACAGCCTGTGCGTCACGAATCCGCTGGCGGTTTTTATGGGCCGTGAATTCGAGGTGGAAGAGCAGCCGCGTGGCCTGGTGCAAGAGGTGAAGATTCCCAACTGGTGGCAGCGCATGGCGGCGTGGATGATGCGGCGCTAGAGGCCGAGGCCGCCGTCGACGGTGAGGAGCTGGCCGGTGATGAAGTGGGGGCCGGTGGCGAAGAAGAGGACCGCGGCGGCGACGTCTTCGGCAGTGCCGTTACGCTGCATTGGGGTCTTCTCGGCGAAGCGGGCGTAGGCGGGATCGACCTCGCCCTGCGCGATCATTCCCGGTACAACGCAGTTGACGCTGACCTCCGGCGCCCAGGCCTTGGCCATGGTCTGCGAGAGCATATGCAGGGCCGCCTTGGAGGTGCAGTAATGGGCGTGCGTGACCCAAGGGTGCGAGCCGCCCAGTGAGCCGATGTTGACGATGCGCCCGCGGGTCGCGCGCAGATGCGGATAGGCGGCCTGTGCCACCAGGAACGGAGCGCGCGTGTTGGTGGCGAAGATGCGGTCCCACTGCTCGGCAGTGATCTCTTCCAGCGCGGCCGCTTCAAAGAGGCCGGCATTGTTGACCAGAATGTCCAACTGACCGAACTCCTCGACTACGGCAGCAACGGATTGGCGGATGCTCTCGGCGTCGGTGAGGTCTGTGCGGACGGCAAAGGCTTCGACACCGAAGGCGGCAAGCGCGCGCACCGTCTCTTCGGCCTCGGGCTGGGAGTCGCGATAGGTGATGGCGACGTTGGCGCCGCTGGATGCCAGCGCGAGCGCAATCGCGCGGCCGATACGCCTGGCTCCTCCGGTGACAAGCGCGGTGCTGCCCGCGAGCGGGGCGGATGGGTCTCGTGATGCGGCGCTCTCAGGCTCAGGCATCGCGGGCCTCTACGGCTTCGGCGCAGTGCCGGAGGTGGACGATGAGCCGGGCGTTGTCGGGGTGGTGGAGGGCACGCTGGATCCCGCCGAGGGGGTTGCCGGAGTCGCCGTCTTCTTAGTGGGGCGGATGGGCTCCTGGGTTCCCGGCTTTATCTCGGTGGGCTTTCCGGTGTTGTCGATGTAGGTGGAGATCTGCGCCCGCGGGCGGAGCAGAGAGATGACGATCTGCCGGTTCGTCTCGTTGACCTGATAGTCTTGGGCGAAGGTGGAGAAGCCGTCTGCGATCACCTGGATGGTCACCTTGCTGCCGGTGGGGATGACGTCGATCACCGCCTTGCCGTCGGGGTCGGTCTTCATCTCCATATTGCCTTCGTCGATTCCATCCTTTGAGGGGTGAAAGACGATGGCAGCGTTCATGATCGGCTTCTTGTTGAAGTCCTTGAGGACGGTGACCTCGATGCGCGAGGTATCGGGTGGGGCCTTGTACTTGCGGCCATGCTTCTCCGGCGTGTTGTCTTCCTGGGCGCGGGCGAGCAGGGGGGCATACGAGAACAGCATCGCGAAGAGGCAGAGAACCAGGGCGAAGGGGGCACGGATAAAGGCGCAGCCGGAGTTACGGAGACGGTTGCAGGGCAGCATTCGCTCATTTTACGCTAGAAGAGCGAGACAGGTAGGGTTGGAATTGTTTGCAGAGTGTTTATGGTCAATCCAATATAATATGAGTGACTTTCACTCAGATTTCACGCTGAATGGGTTGACAGGCGGGGTGAGGTGGCCTATCGTTAGCAATCGGAGGGACTGAGTGCTAAAGGGCACACTGGGCCACTCCGACGGCGGAACGGGTGCCCGGTAGTTTGCCGGGACCCACGTTAGCCGTCTCGAAACTGCATCCAACCGTTCTGTATTCAATTATTTTTTGCAACAAGGAGAGATTCACAATGGCAAAGACAAAGTTTACCCCCCTGCACGACCGGATTCTGGTGCGTCGCGTGGAAGAGGGCGAGAGCATTCGTGGCGGTATCATTATCCCCGACAGCGCCAAAGAGAAGCCGCAGCAGGGCGAAGTGATCGCGGTTGGCAAGGGCAAGTCGAACGATGAGGGCAAGGTGTTCCCGCTGGATGTGAAGGCTGGCGACACGATCCTGTTCGGCAAGTACTCGGGCACCGAGATCAAGCTGGACGGCGAAGAATTTCTGATCATGCGCGAAGAAGAAGTGCTGGGCATCGTCAAGAAATAATTGGGCGACGAGTAGTGTTCCCCGCGAAGGAGAACAAAAGTTAATACGGGGATCCTTCACTTCGTTCAGGATGACAACCCTGAGATGATTCAGGATGACAACTAACATTCGACCGGACATGAGCCGGTGACAGGAGCAGCACAATGGCAAAACAGATTCTGCATGGAGAAGAGTCGCGGCAGGCAATTCTGCGCGGAGTGAACATCCTGGCTGACGCGGTGAAGGCGACGCTCGGCCCCAAGGGACGCAACGTAGTGATCGAGAAGAAGTTCGGATCGCCGACGATCACCAAGGATGGCGTGACGGTGGCCAAGGAGATCGAGCTAGCAAATGCGACGGAGAACATCGGCGCGCAGCTAGTGAAGGAAGTGGCGTCGAAGACCTCGGACATCGCGGGCGACGGCACGACGACGGCGACCGTGCTGGCCCAGGCGATCTACCGCGAGGGCGTGAAGACGGTGGCGGCGGGCGCGAATCCGATGGCGCTGAAGCGCGGCATCGACAAGGCAGTGGAGGCCATCATCGGCAAGCGTGACGAGAATGGCGTGGTGCATGGCGGAGCGCTGAACAAGCTGTCCAAGCCAGTGACGGGCGACATGATCGCGCAGGTGGGCACGATTTCCGCCAACTCCGACGCGCAGATCGGCTCGATCATCGCCGAGGCGATGAAGAAGGTGGGCAAGGACGGCGTCATTACGGTGGAAGAGTCGCGCACCATGGAGACGCAGTTGGAGGTGGTGGAGGGAATGCAGTTCGACCGCGGCTACCTGAGCCCCTACTTTGTGACCGACGCGGAGCGCATGGAGGCCGCGCTGGAGGACCCCTACATCCTTATCTACGAGAAGAAGATCTCGTCGATGAAGGACCTGCTTCCGCTGCTGGAGTCGATTGCTCGCACCGCGAAGCCGCTGCTGATTATCGCCGAGGACGTGGACGGCGAGGCGCTGGCGACGCTGGTGGTGAACAAGCTGCGCGGAACGCTGAACGTGGCGGCAGTGAAGGCGCCCGGCTTCGGCGACCGGCGCAAGGCCATGCTGCAGGACATCGCGATTCTGACCGGCGGCAAGGCGATCACCGAGGACCTGGGCATCAAGCTGGAGGGCGTGAAGATTGAGGACCTGGGACGAGCCAAGCGCGTCACGATCGACAAGGACAACACGACCATCATCGACGGCGGCGGCAAGGACGGCGAGGTGGAGGGACGGGTGAAGGAGATTCGCGCGCAGATCGATAAGACCACGTCCGACTACGACCGCGAGAAGCTGCAGGAGCGGTTGGCCAAGCTGGTAGGCGGCGTCGCCGTCATCAAGGTTGGAGCAGCCACCGAGACCGAGATGAAGGAGAAGAAGGCGCGGGTGGAGGATGCAATGCATGCCACGCGCGCGGCGGTCGAGGAGGGCATCGTCCCGGGCGGCGGCGTAGCGCTGCTGCGTTGCACGACGGCGGTAGACACGCTGATCAAGACGCTGGAAGGCGACGAGAAGATCGGGGCCACCATCATTCGTAGGGCACTGGAGGAGCCGCTTCGGCTGATTGTCTCCAACGCGGGCGAAGAGGGCGCGGTCGTGATTGGCAAGATCCGCGACTCCAAGGACGTCAACTACGGCTACAACGCAAGCACAGACGTGTACGAGGACCTGGTGAAGGCCGGCGTCATCGACCCGACCAAGGTGACGCGGACGGCACTGCAGAACGCAGCGTCGATCTCCGGGCTGCTGCTGACCACCGAAGCCATGGTTTCAGAGATTCCGGAGAAGAAGGAAGCTCCGGCGGGCGGCGGCCACGGCGGCGGCATGGATGGCATGTACTAATCCTGGCCGGACGGGCGGTACTACGCGTACGGCAAAATGCGCCTGTCGGCGCAAGAACAAAGTCAAGGCCCCGGGTTTAACCCGGGGCCTTGACTATTTTGCCTTGGGAGCGTCACGGATGTGGAAGTGCGCCTTGAATTGCAGGACCAGCCGATAGGCCACGATGGGCCACGGAAGGTCCTCCGCTCCGGTGAAGTTCTCGGCCCAGACAACAGCACCTCGCCCCGGACCCGTTCTGCGCGCGAATACATGCAAGGCGGCGATCTGCGTATCGCCCGTGCTGTATCTGACGCCCTGAGGATCAACAGGCACCAAGAGGAAGGTGAGGTCTGCGGGTTCTCCGGAGGCGGGTGCGGTTAAACCAAGTGTCGTAATCAACTGTTTAAGCTGGATCTGCCCAGCGGGGTCGACCGGGCCGGTTTCGATTGCAGCGGTCTTCGCCTGTCCGAGGGTCTGCTGAAAGCTCGCGATATTACAGGTGTAGCTATTGTTCTCGAGCTTGCATGCAGACGGAATGGTAGTCTGCGTGGAAGTCTGACCCGACATGGCCAGAGTGAAGAGCAATATGCAAGCAACAGGCAACGAATATCGAAGAGTAGGGGCCCGGACAACCATGGGTGGAATTCTACGCCCTCTCAACTCCGGTGATCTTGCAGTCATTCCACATTGCCGGGGCGGACCTTCTCGGGCGCGTGGAGTTTGGTCTTCAAGGCGGTGAACTTGACGTGGACCAGGTCGCGGTTGGGATTGTTGCCGACGGGTGCATTGAAGGTGGCGATGTAGGTCTCGGCAATGGCGCTCTGGAAGCGTTGCAGGAACGGTGTAGTGGAGACAGGGTTTCCAACTCCCTGCCAGTAGTCGATGCCCCCAGTGGCCTGGGTGATCTGGTTGAGGTAGTCCTGGCCGCTGTTGTTCACCGACTCGCCTTCCATGCCCGCATCGCCGAAGTAGATGGCGTAGATGGCGACCCCGGCACGCTGCGCATCCGCGATTGCGTTGTCAACATATGGACTGCCCTGGTTCATAACGCTGGTGCTGCCGTTGTAGGGATCGACGCCGTTGGTGAGCATCATGATAAAGCGCGCCTTGTGCCGCAGGGATGAGCCGGGGGAACTGGTGGAGTAGGATGCGCCGGAGCCGGGCCAGTTCTTGACGAAGTCCGAGATGCAGATGTAGGGGCTGGCGCTCATGCCGGCCAGCCCAGTGGGCAGGTGAACGGTGGAGGCGGCGAGGGCGTGGTCGGTGGTGAAGGTCTGTTGCGCGACGACGTGGCCGTACTGCATGTAGCCGACCAGCACCTCGACGCCGGGGGAGAGAGTGCGCACGAAGGAACGTAGGTTGTCGAGTTCGCGGCCAACGCTCTCGCGCAGGCCGTCGTCGATCAGCAGAGCGACCTGGGCGTTGGCGGGGGCCACCGGCTCCCACGCAGTGAGCGGCTGTTTGCGGTCGTTCACCGCGACCGTCAGAACGGAGGTGCTGGCCGGAGCCATGGACTTGGCATCTACGTTGACCAGGGCCTGGGTTGGGACAAGGCCCTCCTGTTGAGCGTATGCCGTGAAGCCCAGCGTGAGGACGAAGGCTGCGAGGAGGACGGAGGTGAGTGGACGAGTCATAGCGTTAAATTAGACCCGAACATTCCCACAACAGTTGCCTTTTTGTTTGACTCTTTCCTCAAGGAAGATGGTTCTGGGTTTGAATCAGTCTCCGCCGATGCGGAGTTTGAGGCCTGCTCGTATGGTGAAGGGCAGACCGGGATAGCCGATGGGGCCAATGTGCTGCTGGCTAATTAGGTTGTCCAACTCGGTGAAGACTGTTACACGCGGCTTGACGACGTAGGTAAGGTTGGCGTCGAGCTTGGCGTAGCCGAAATCAAGGTCGCGGTTGGGCAGGACGAGTGTGTTGCCGAAGTTGGTGTCGAAGCCATCGAGGTAGGTGGAGTCGTCGGAGCGGCTGGCCAGCGCGCCGGTTAAGGCAGTGCTCAACCTCGCTCCAGAGTACTGGACGGCGAAGAATCCGGTATGCGGCGGACGGCGGAATGGATGCGCTCCGATGAGCGGGCCTTCCGCGCCGATGGCGATGCCGTGCAGGTTGGGATTGTTGTTGTAGGTGCCGTTGCTGTAGGCATCGCTGGAGAACGAGTGGGTGACGACGGCGTCGAGGTAGGTGTATCCGCCGTGCAGGAAGAGGCTGCTGAAGGGGCGGTATTGCAGTTCCGTCTCAAAGCCCTGGGCGCGAAAGGCGAGCGAGTTGAGGTAAGGCTGGTAGGCGTTTTGAGCGACGCTGGGCGAGTAGCCGAAGAACTGCTCCAATGCGCCGGAGTCGACCGATTCGAGCTGGTGGTTGAAGGAGTTGTGGAAGTAGCCTGCCTTAAAGACCAGCTTTTCGCCACGGATGTTCTGATCGACGCCGAGGTCGTAGGTGCGCGATCGTTGCGGGCCTGCCGGAGTGACGTGATATCTGGCGATGTCGGCGGTGTCGCCGGCCTGTTGCAGTTTTGTGTAGAGGCTGGCGAACTGGATGCCGAGGGTTGGCTCCTGCACACCGGTGGCAACATTGAAGCGCAGCAATGTGCCGCGGAACCACTTTGCACCGGGATAGACAGGTACATACGACAGGCCTAGGCGCGGCGCTCCGGTGATGCCATAGAGGTGATTCTTCTCGATGCCTCCTCCGGCGGAGTAGAAGACGCTACTCTTGATCACTCCCTGAAGTTGCAGGGTGTACTCGAAGTTGGTGCGCTGAATTTTCTCATCTTCCGAGTACGGGGGCGGTTCGACGAAGCTGCCGCGCTCGTTTTCGTAACGGAAGCCGAAGAGCGCAGTGAAATAGCGGGCAAAGCTATAGTCGGACTGGTAGTAGAACTCGTCGCGATTGGAGTCCATGTCATCGGTGGGAACGAAGAACGAGGCCTGACCGGTTGCGGTGTAGCCATTGGCCCCGCGAATGGTGACTACATTGCCGAAGTACTCGGTGAAGCAGTCCGCGCCTGAACTGCCACAGGGCACGACGCCAAAGTTATAGGTGATCGGCGTGCCAACGTTGGTGAAGTGGTGCTCCTGCTCGCGCCTGCGAGTGATGCCATAGCGGACGAGGTTGTGCCAGCCGATCTCCATGCGGTTCTCCAGCGTAAGGCCGGAGTAGGTGTCCTGGTCGCTCTGTCTGCCGTCGGCGGAGAGGCCGTAAAAGTCGTACGCGCCGGGGAGTCCAGTCGCCGAGTCCGCGTTGCGCAGCGTGAAGCGCACCAGCGTGTTGGCTGTGAGCGCGTAGCCGAGGTTGGCCACCGAAGTGGCTGCATGGTACTCGTCGCGGGGTAGCGCATTGGAGGTGTCGAAGCGAGAGAAGGCGGTGTAATAGTCGAATCGGCGGTGCGTTCCGCTAAGCGAGACCTCGTTGCGGACGGAGTGGAAGTTGCCCGCTTCGCCGGAGTAGTTGATGACCGGCTTGGTGCCGCTGCCGCGCGGCGTCTCGACGCTGAGAACCGAGGCGCCGGCATCGGTCCCGAAGAGTGCGGAGTTGGTGCCGCGATAGAGTTCGATGCCAGCCAGACCGGTGCTGGAGACGGTGCCATAGTCGAAGATGCCGCCCACGTCCTCCGCAGGAATGCCGTCGATAAGGATCTTGTTCGCCGTAGAGTTGCCGCCGCGCACAAACAGCGAGGTGACGCCGCCCGCCTGCCCGGTCTGGACCACGGCAACGCCGGGTGATTGGCGAAGCGCGTCGACGACGCCGACCGAGGTCGCAAGATCACTCTGAGGAATCAAGGTCACCGCCGAGCTGGATTGCTCGAGCGGCGTGGGCAGACCGGTGGCCGTTACCGTGACCTCCTCGTGCA
>Ga0316231_1004780_pt1 | contig 11060 bp, 12 predicted proteins | sample TBH18027metaG_FD_206002 | JGI IMG/M metagenome (GOLD analysis project Ga0316231, IMG submission 206002) | Freshwater microbial communities from Trout Bog Lake, Wisconsin, USA - TBH18027 | ecosystem: Environmental > Aquatic > Freshwater > Lake > Hypolimnion/Profundal zone | place: USA: Wisconsin...
CAGGAAGCTGCCCATGCTGGTGGCACGGTCGCCGGCAACGCCCGCCGCGAACTGGAAAAGAAAAGCGGTCGCAAAGTCGTCACCAGCGACAACTATCTCACCCTGACGCAGAGCGAAAAACGCCAGCAGTTAAAGTCAAAAGCCGGCAAGGCCTGAACCATCTACCAATTTATAGCCAAGAATAATGAAATGCTGTGATAGGTTTACAAAATGAATTTTTCCTTGAAGCCACATCCGCTGGTCGCGCATTGGGTTCCTGGATTCACTTTTCTAACGCTAATTTGGTTATCGCGACATGATTGGAAATTCGATGCGTTAGTTCTGACGGGTCCTCAGGCAGCTTTGTTCACACTGATCCTGTCTGTCGCTGCCTTTGTGATTGGCCAAGTGTTTGATGTTTTCCGAGATACCCTAATCGAGACCTTCTTGAATAAAGGCGAAGGCAAAGAAAAAGAGTGGGAAAAGATGTGGGAAAAGATCATTAACGCAGACGCTACTAAAGCAGATCGGTTTGAGGAGTACTATTTCACTTGGTATGTTCTCGATTGGAATTTGGCTCTTAGTCTGATTACGTTCCTCCTGATTTCTTTATGTGCGCCAGCGTGTATATGTTCGGGGCTTTGCCTGTGTCTGGTGGTTCTCATTATTGCAGCGCTTTTCATTGCCAACGCCTTGTCGCTGCGCAAAGAAATGATTAAACTCGTAAAGGGTTGGGGCGTAAAGAAGGATGATAATAAAAACCCGGAGTAAGATACAGAGGCGCTCTCCTCACGATGGTGTCTTTACACGACTGGCAGTGTCGAAGTTGCACGGTGTTGGTGTCTTCGCAATCAGGAGAATCAAAAAGGGCACTTACATTTTCCCGGATGACAAAGGCAAGCTGCAATGGCTGAATCAAAAACAGTTGAAGACCTTACCGAAAACAATTAGGCGCTTGTACGATGACTTCTGCATCATCAAAGATGGCGGCGCAATCTACGGCTGTCCAAGCAGTTTTAACAACCTGACGGTTTCTTGGTACCTAAACGAATCAAAAAAACCAAATGTTGGGTGTGACAAGAATTACAACTTTTATTCCCTAAGAGACATCAAGCCCGGTGAGGAACTCACCGCCGATTATTCGACATACAACGATTTCGCCTCACAGCAACTTTCAGCTATTTCCCCGACTTCGACTTCAAACTCTCAGCGCGGTTGAAAGCGTCGTGTGCCTCATCGAACTGTCTTAGTTTCTGGAGGCATTTCCCCAAGCCATACCAACAAAAGTCGCAATCCGGCTTGATCTTGATCGCCTGACGATAGGCTGCAACGGCGTCGTCGGTTCGACCAGTCTCATCATAGGCTGCAGCGAGATTGAACCAAGCCGCGACGTGATCCGGCCTGATCTTGATTGCATGTTGGTATGCTGCAATTTTTTCGTCTGTGAAATTTAGTTCCGAAAAAGCCTCGCCAAGGATACACCATGCTAAGGCATTACCGGGATAATGGACAACCAATACTTTGGCATGTCTGAGCATCTCAACTCCATCATGTCGGAGTGCGGCAATAACATAGGTGTTTAAATCTGGATCGCCTATCATTTCTTCCTTTCCGGTTCCCTTGCCGGACTGGTCGAGAGGTTTTGGTATGTCGACAGGCTTAACATTCGCTGATAACCGGTTGGCGCAGACAACCGGCACAGCAAAATTGAGCGCTTGTCCTCCGCCCAGTAGTGACGAGGCAATGCCGACAACATAACCATTTGCGTTAATGACCGGCGAGCCACTTGAACCCGGTGATATAGCAGCGGTAATTTGAAGAACATTTACATCGCCTTTTAACTTACGTAGTGCTGATACAATACCTTCGGAGAGCGTTCCCTCTAAACCAAGTGGGCTGCCGATGATGGCGATGCGGGTGCCAACTTCAACCGTCCCACTATTATCGAGCGTTAGAAACGGCAGGTCTCTACCTTTGAGCTTCAACAGTACGAGATCGTTCGTCGGATCGTCTGCCAAAACGCCGTCGATGGGGAAAAGGCCTCCATTCTCGGATTTGGCGACGGCGCTGGTTGCCCCTTCGATGACGTGGTGGTTGGTAATGAGCTTGCCATCGCTGGAGACGAGGAAACCGGTGCCGGTGGCGATCTCTTTACCGTTGGCATCGGACACAACCAACAGCATAACGGCCGGTCTGGCTTTCTTGGCGAGGGCTTTGAGGTCAATGGATTCCGTTTCGGCGCGGATACTTACGAGGGTAGCGGAAGCGAAGCTGAGAAACAGCAGGGAAAAGCGTTTCATGGTGCGCAGGATAGGCTGGCGCTGATTGACGGTCAAGCGTGCGGTGGAGAGTGTGTTGGATGGGTGTCAGATTTGGCTTTCGCCTTAAAAACCATAATGGCACTTGCTGTTCGATATGGTATGATATATTGTCATACCGGATTCAGACGAACGGAGATTGGTATGGCTGTAGCAAAAATTGCGATTACACTCGATCAAGAGATACTCGGAGAAGTCGACCGGCTCGTGCGGCGGCGTGTTTTCCCGAATCGGAGCCGTGCGATTCAGGAGGCGGTCCGCGAAAAAGTAACTCGGCTTTCACTTAACCGCCTCGCCCGTGAATGCGCGAAACTCGATCCCAAAGCCGAGCAAGCGGTGGCCGAGGAAGGGTTGTCCAGCGAGGTCGCCGCATGGCCCGAATACTGAGAGGCGATATCCTTTGGGCTGACCTAAACCCCAGCCAAGGTCATGAGCAGGCCGGCCAGCGGCCGGTGCTCATTCTTAGTCCGGAGGTTTTCAATGATCGGTCCGGAACAGTGATTGCCATGGCGCTCACCAGTCAGCCTCAGCGCGCAGGATTCCCCTTGACTCTGCAACTCACTAGTCTGACTTTGTCTAAACCGACGTGGGTTAAGATCAGTCAGATCCGCACGCTGTCCGTCGAACGTCTTGGCAAGCGGATTGGACACGTTGCCGATGATGAGATGACTCAAATTATCGAAGGGCTGAATGAAATCATCGGCGAACCCGGCCCGGCTGGCTATCGGCGCTAGCGCACCTCAGCCAAAATGCTGGCGATACTCTGAAAAATCAAACTAACTCGTGCGCAGGACTAGATTCAGCGAGCGGCAACCAGCCAGTTGCGAATGCAAAACGGAGGATGATGAAAATTGGATTCTCGTTTTTTTGTTTTACCGTGTCATTGCTTATACTGACCAACTTGGCGCAGTCAGAGGAATCCGGCGGAGCCAAGCTGATTGTGCATGAGGTGTTGCCGTCCGTGACCGACAAGAACATCGACAAGTTCAGCGGCGATGGCTGGCTGCATTGGACCTATTACAATCCCGCCGCACCCGCGCGCCACCAGTTAATTGTTTTTCTCGCCGGTACCGGTGGCACCGGCAAAGGCCACAAGGCATTTAACCAGCTTGCGGCAAACGAAGGGTATCATTTGGTTTCACTCGCTTATCCCAGCGAGATCAGTATTTCACATTTTCACAAAAGCTCTGATCCGGACGCTTTTCTGAAAGCCCGGGAGAACCTCATTTACGGGAAAATGCCATTTGCAGGACTCGACATTAATCCCGCCAACTCGATCCACAATCGGTTGCGCAAACTATTACTATATTTGGGCGAAACTTATCCCCTGGAGAATTGGAGCCAGTACTTGACTGCGGCGGGTGCATTGGACTGGAGCAAGTTGGTCTTGGCTGGACAATCCCAAGGGGGTGGGCATGCCTGTCTGATGGCGATGCAGCATCCGGTCGCGCGGGTATTGATGTTCGGTTCTCCGAAAGACTTTAATATTAATTTCAACAAGCCCGCCGCGTGGTTTACCGGTCCGAATGCAACCCCCTTGAATCGATATTTTAGTTTTGTCCACAGTGCGGATAGCAAACACGGCTGCACGTATCCCCAGCAGTTGGAGAACTATCGGGCATTGAAATTGATCCCGAAATACCCGGTGCTCAATGTGGATGAGACGCCCGCACCCTTTCAGCACAGCCGGTTGCTGACCAGTCAGCGTCCCCAAGAGAACCCCCATGGATCGGTCATTGTGGACACCGCGTATCAAGACGTGTGGAAATACCTGCTGGAAGAAACGGTTCAATAACAGCTTCCCGAAATTGGCCGCCGTGGTGAATTGTCGCGTCCGTTCCGGATGTTTGGGGGGAAGGGCCGGGCCGCCGCGGCCGTGACCCTGTTCGGAGCTTGGCAAGCGCCGTCCACTCCTTCCTTTGCCAGCCGCGAGCCGGCTCACGGCGACAATGGGATCGGAAAGATTCAGGCGGCTGATCGCTGCCACGATTTGGCTTGCCGGAGATAAAGAGAGGTGAGTACCTTTCCCCAATCGAACCACTGCGAATGAATGTCCAGAGGCGAGTCCAATGCAAAAAATTCTATTGGTTGAAGATAACGAAATGAACCGGGACATGCTCTCGCGCCGGTTAGAGCGCCGTGGTTTCCAGATCATCATGGCGGTCGATGGCGCCCAAGGGGTGGCGTTGGCCCAGTCGGAAAAGCCGGCGCTGGTTCTGATGGATATGAGTCTGCCGGTCATGGACGGCTGGACCGCGACGCGGACGCTCAAGGCGGATCCCGGCACCCAGCAGATTCCGGTCATTGGACTGACGGCGCATGCCATGGCCGGGGACCGTGAAAAATGTCTCGAAGCCGGTTGCGATGATTATGATACCAAGCCGGTTGAACTGCCGCGCCTGCTCGAAAAGATCACGGCGTTGCTTGCCCAAAGTCCCAATTTGTGAGTGATTCGCCTTCGCATCCTGATCCCGTTGCGCAACTGCGCCATGACTTGCGCACGCCCGTCAACCAAATCCTCGGTTACAGCGAGATGTTGCAGGAGGATGCCGAAGCGGCGGGCCACGCGGCCTATGTTGCGGATCTCCAGAAAATCCAGTTGGCCGCGCGGAACCTGTTGGGCATTGTTAACTCCAAGCTGAACGTGACGGCGTTGGCCGGAGTGATTCCGCCGGCAGCGCCCGCCGCTGCTCCCGCGCAAACCATTGCCCACCGCCCTCCACCCGCGCCGCGGGCTGAAGCATTGGACGAGACCGAGAGCGCCGCTAAATTTAACGGCCAAGTGCTGGTAGTGGACGACAATGAAAACAACCGCGACATGCTCGCGCGCCGCTTGCAACGCCATGGTTTGAAAGTGGATACTGCTGTGGACGGACGGCAGGCCCTGGAGTTTGTGCGGCACCGGCCCTTTGACCTGGTTCTGCTCGATATCATGATGCCGGAGTTGGATGGCTACAGCGTGCTGCAACAGTTGAAGGCGGACCCGCAAACGCGCCACATCCCGGTGATTATGATCTCCGCACTCGACGAACTCGACAGTGTCATCCGTTGCATCGAGGCGGGCGCGGAGGATTACCTGCCCAAACCTTTCAACCCGATCTTGCTCCGGGCCCGGATCAGCGCCTGCCTCGAGAAAAAGGCTTTGCGGGACGCCGAGCAGCGGCATCTGCAGACCATCGAGGAGACCAAGCGCCGGCTCGATGCGGAAATCGCGGAAGCCGCCCGCTATGTGGCCTCCATCCTCCCGCCGCCTGTGGCGGCTCCACTGTGCGTGGATTGGAAATACCAGCCCTCCACGGAACTGGGCGGCGATGCTTTCGGTTATCACTGGATTGATTCCGAGCATTTTGCGATTTATCTGCTGGACGTCTGCGGCCACGGTGTCGGGGCCTCGCTGCTGTCGGTGACGGCCATCAACATGATCCGGTCCGGTGCGCTGCCGCAAACCGATTTCCGCGATCCCGGAGCCGTGCTGGCGGCTTTGAATAATGCCTTTCCGATGGAGCGGCAGAACGACATGTATTTCACGATGTGGTATGGCGTTTACCATCGGCCGACCCGCACGCTGCGCCACGCCAGCGGCGGCCACCCGCCGGCCTTGCTGCTGACCTCTTCCGCCACCGGCGCGGTCACCAGTGTCCGGTTGCGATCGCCGGGATTAATTATCGGGTCGATGGCCGACATCGCGTATGCGTCGCAGACCTGTCCGGTTCCGCCGGGGGCGACGCTGCTGGTCCTGTGCGATGGTTGTTATGAAATTTGCTGTGCGGACGGGCGCGTGCTGGAGTTCGATGAGTTCGAGAAATTCATGCTGGCGCATGGCAGTACGCCGGCGGGCCTGGAACGACTGCAGGCCTGGGTTTACGAGCGACACGGGGCGGGACCCCTGGACGACGATTTTTCAATCGTCCGCATCCAATTTTGAACATGGCGGCGCAACTCACTTTGCACGTTAAGAATTCGGCGACCGAAATTCCGGTCGCCACGGCGGCCGTCGCGCGCTGGCTGGCCGAACACCACGCCCCGCCCGCGGCCGACTATTTCGCCTGCCTGGCGATCGAGGAACTCGTCACCAACTGCGTCAAATACGGTTACGATGACGCCCGCGACCACCGGATTGAGATCGAGCTGAAATATGGCCATGCCGAATTAACGATCACGGTAACGGATGACGGGCATCCGTTTAATCCGCTGGACCGGCCGGAGCCCGACGTCAATTTACCGGTCGAGGATCGGCCGATTGGCGGACTGGGCATCCATCTCCTGCGGAAAATGGCGAGCCGCATCGACTATGCCTGGGTGAACGGCCACAATCGGTTGACCCTGCACAAACGACTGGGCCCCTGAATCAATCGGACGGAGAACGCAACGATGGAACTCATCAACACTGAAATTGGCAACGGAGTGCGTTGCATCCAGCTCCGGGGGAGTCTCAATATCGCTGGGGTGGGCGCTGTGGAAACACGGTTCTATGCGCACTGCGGCGGCCCGCAACCCCGGGTGCTCGTCGATCTATCACAGACTGATTTTATTGCCTCGCTGGGCATTCGATTGTTGTTGCAGGCCCTCAAAACTGTGGCGGCGCGGGGCGGGCGGATGGTCCTGTGGAATCCGCAGCCGGCCGTGGCAGCGGCGCTGGAGATCGCGGGCCTCAGCCAATTTGTCCGGCACGGAAACGCAGCGGAGGTGGCCGCTGTCGTCATTCAGGCCAGTGAAAAAACAACTGGCTTCAGCCGGAGTAATTTGTCAACCTGCCCCCACCAGCAATCACAGGCAAATCAACCATGAGCACACTCACGATCACTGCCCGACCGCAACAGAATTCCGCCGGCTCAAGTGAAATTACGTTGGCACTGGCTGGCAACCTCGATAATTCCACCGTGGCCACTTTTGAAGCGCGGCTGCTCCCCGTGCTGGCCGGCCAGCCGCAGCAGTTGATCCTCGACCTGAGGGAACTTCGGTTTTTGACCAGCGCGGGGATCCGGTTGTTTTTGATTGCGGCGAAACAGCAGAAGCAGCATGGCGGCCACATTGCCTTCGTGAATTTACAGCCCCCGATCAAGGAAGTCTTCAAGATCATGGGGAGTATTCAGGATCTGCGCATCTTCAAAGATCAGGCAGAACTGGACGCCTATCTGCTCGCCCGCCAGCGCACCTATCAACAATAGCGGTTGCATGTTTGAAACCATTAAACGGCTCGCGCTCGGTACGATTTTAATCGCGCTGGCCGCCGGCGTATTGCTGTACACCGATACCGGTTCCCGCCAGCGCGCGCGTCAGGCAGCCGCAGCGGTCAACCGGGCGGCGAAAGTGTTTCGGGTCGCACTGGTCCAGCATTCCTCGCTGCCGGTGCTGGAGGATGGGATCCAAGGCGTCATCGCTGAATTGGCGGAGCGCGGCTATACCGACGGAGGCCGGATTCAGCTCCAGCGGTTCAATGCGGAAGGGGATATTGGCACCGCCAACACCATCGCCAGGGAAGTCACGAGCGGCAGTTATGACCTGGTGGTGAGTGTCAGCACACCGTCGCTGCAGACGATTGCCAATGCGAACAAGGTGGGGGCGCACACAGCGCACGTCTTCGGCCTGGTCACTGATCCCTATGGCACCGGCGTAGGGATTGCGGCCACCAACCACCTGATTCATCCACCGTACCTGACCGGTTATGGGTGTATGCAACCGGTCGAAAGTACTTTTCGCACAGCACGGATTCTGCGGCCCGAATTAAAATCCGTCGGGCTCGTCTGGAATTCTGCGGAAGCCAATTCCCTGGCGCAAACCCGGCTCGCCCGGCGGTTCTGCGAAACCATCGGCGTGACGTTGGTGGAGGCGAACGCTGACAGCAGTACGGCCGCCATCGAGGCCGTCGGGTCGGTCCTCGCGCGCGGGGTCGACGCCATTTGGATCAGCGGCGATCTCACCGTGAGCATGGCTTCGGACGCCATTATTACCATGGCCCGCCGGGCGCAAATCCCGGTGTTCACCTGCATGCCCCCGAACATTCAGCGCGGTGCGCTGTTCGATCTGGGCGCCAATTACATTGAAGTGGGACATTCCATTGGCCGGCTGGCGGCTGATGTTCTCGATGGAAAAAAACCGGCGGACATTCCGGTTGAAAATTATGTGCCCGAAGTATTTTTCTTCAACGAAACCGTTCCGCCCTTGCTGAAAGATTCCTGGGTTATCCCGGCGGAACTCCGCCAGCGTGCCGCCGGGTGGGTGACGGCCACGACGACCAATCTCCCGTTACGCAAGGCGGCGCCCGCCCGCCTGTTGAAGCCCCAGCCCGGCCGCATGTACAAGATCGGCCTCGCCTACTTCGCGCCCGAAGCCGGTAATGACGCTTGCATTCAAGGCATTTTCGACGGCCTCCGCGAGCTCGGTTTCGAAGAGGGCAAAAACCTCGAGGTGCGCCGCTCCCACGCCCAGGCCGAAATCGTCAATATCTCGGCCCTGATGCAGAACTTTGATTCCTCGGACGTGGACGTGATTCTGCCCATGAGCACGCCGGTCATCAGCGGCGCGTGTGGGTTGGTCAAACGCAAGCCGGTGGTCTTTACCTATTGCTCTGATCCGGTGGCGGCCGGGGCCGGGAAATCGTTCACCAACCATCTCCCCTTCGTCACCGGTATCGGTTCGTTCCCACCGGTTCAGGACATGGTGGATGTCATTCGCCAGGCCATGCCCGGTGCAAAATCAGTCGGCACCATTTACAACGCGTCGGAAGCCAACTCGGTCAAGGTCATTACCGTTGCCCGCGAGATCTTTGCCCGGGCCGGCCTGAAACTGGAGGAAGTCACCGTGGCCAATTCTGCCGAAGTCCTGCAGGCTGCGCAGGCCCTGGCAGTTCGGTCCGTGGATGCGTTCTACATCCAGGGCGACAACACGGTCTTGCAAGGATTTGATGCGGCCATCAAGGTCGCGCACGATGCCAAATTGCCGTTGTTTACGGATGATCCTGATTCCGCACGCCGCGGTGCAGTGGCCTGCATCGGGCTGGGTTATTACCGGCCGGGCTATGCGGTTGCCAAGCTGCTGGCGCGCGTATTATTGGGCGAAAATCCGGCCGGAATTCCCTTGGAAAATGTCTCTGAAAAAACGGTTTGGATTGATCTGCCACAGGCGACCCAATTCGGACTCCAGTTCTCCGCCAGTGTCTTGAAAGAAGCGGCGGCGGGTGCCTCCAAACCAGCCGCCATTGCGCCGCCGGTCCCGGTCCCGGCCGCGGGCCGCAAATTCAAAGTCGATTTGATCGAGTATCTTGACACCCCGAACGTGGAAATCAACCGGGAAGGTCTCCGGGCCGGATTCGTCAGGGCCGGACTGCAAGAGGGGCGGGATTTGGAACTCCGAATCCGCAACGCGCAGGGCGACATGGCCACGCTCAATACCATGGTGGATGCCGCCATTGCGGATGGAACGGATGTTCTGCTGGCGGCCACCACCCCGGCCCTGCAGGTCACGCTGCGGCGCGCCAACAATCACCCCGTGGTCTTTTCCGTGGTGGCCAATCCGGTGATTGCCGGAGCCGGCAAGAGCAACGCGGACCACCTGCCGTTCGTCACCGGCGCCTACATTCCGGCGCCGCACCGGGAAGGGTTGCTCGCTCTGCGAAAGTGCCTCCCCAACGTCAAGCGCGTGGGCACACTGTTTGTCCCGGCGGAGATTAACTCGGTTTATTACAAGGAAGAACTGGTCAAGGAGGCCGCGCAGTTGGGGATCGAGGTGGAAACCGTCGGCGTGAGCAATAACGGGGAAGTTGCCGATGCGGCGCTCGCCCTTTGCGGCCGCTCCATTGATGCCGTGGTGCAGATTTCGGACAACCTGACGGGGTCGAGTTTTGCGAGCATCGCCCAGGCCGCCAAACGCGCGCGCCTGCCGCTGCTGGCCTTTGCCTCGGGTCAGGTCCGGTTGGGCGCTTTCATGAGCGTCTCCCGCGATTACTTCGACGGCGGCGTTGCCTCGGCAGAAATTGCGGCCCGGGTTTTGCGCGGGGAGTCCCCCGCCCGGATTCCTTTCCGAATGGTGGAAAAATTAAAATATGTCTTCAACCCCGCCGTCGCCACCGCCGTCGGGATTACGATTCCCCAGGAATTGCTCCAACTCGGGGAACCGGTTCACTAACATCGATCATGGAAATCACTGTTCAATCCCGGGCCGATCGCTACGAGCTGCAGCTCCAAGGCCGCCTCGATGCCAATTGGTCGGAACACGTCGGCCAAGCCATTGAGACGGCGATCCGTGCGGGTTACCATCAGTTGGATCTCGATTTTGCTCAGGTGGATTACATCAGCTCCGCGGGCATCCGCGTGCTGCTCAAGTATTATAAACAGCTCAAGGCGGCGCGCGGGACCTTGCGCGTGATGCAGCCGACCGCCGCCGTTCTCGACGTGCTCCAGCTATCCGGGATTGCCGGGATGCTGGTGCCGGTGGCCGAGCCTGCATCCGCGCCATCCCAGCCGACCGCACCGGCCGGTGGCGACGCCGCGGCACTGCATTGGGAGCGGGCCGGTGTGGAATTTGAATCGTACGACCTCGCTCCGGGCAGTGTGTTAGAGGGGGGCTGCCTTGGCCCGGTGGAGGGGTTTGCCACCGGTCAGTTGGCCGCGGCGCAGAGCCAGCGGGTGGGCTGCCCACCGGAGGTGTTGGCAGTTGGCCTGGGTGCGTTTGGCGGGGGACCGGCAGACACCCAGGCCCGGTTTGGGGAGTCCTTCGCGGTGGCAGGAACGGCGGTGACCCTGCCGACCGATGAGAGCAACGTGC
>Ga0316231_1004781_pt1 | contig 11057 bp, 9 predicted proteins | sample TBH18027metaG_FD_206002 | JGI IMG/M metagenome (GOLD analysis project Ga0316231, IMG submission 206002) | Freshwater microbial communities from Trout Bog Lake, Wisconsin, USA - TBH18027 | ecosystem: Environmental > Aquatic > Freshwater > Lake > Hypolimnion/Profundal zone | place: USA: Wisconsin...
TGGACGAGGCTATTACCCAACTTCAAAAGGCCCTGGAAATTAATCCCAACGATGCCGAAGCCCACAACAACCTTGGTGCCGTTCTCTTTAAAAAGGGGGAGGTGGATGAGGCGATGGTCCAGTGGCAAAAAGCCTTGAAAATCAACCCCAACGATGCCACGGCTCACAATAACGTCGGTTCGACTTTTTTGCAAAAGGGGCAGGTGGACGAAGCAATTGCCCAGTACGAAAGGGCTCTGGAGATCGAACCCGATTATGCGAATGCTCACGACAATCTCGGTAAAGCCCTCCTGCAAAATGGACAGGTGGACGAGGCGATTGCTCAATTTCAAGAGGCTGTACGATTGAAGCCGGATAATGGCGACGCGCAAAAAAATTTAGCTAAAGCGCAGGCGATGGCACGGCAAAGGACAGGCCAGGGTAAGTGAAGCTTTAAGCCGGATTATTTTCCGCGCCCAATTGTCTCGAGGAACTGATTCACCACGATGGGCGCGGAGCAATATTTTTCCGCGATCTGGCGCGCGGCGCGGGCGTGTTTGACGGGATCTTTCGCCACGGTTTCCAGGGCGGCGTGCGCGCTTTCCTCATTGTGGAAGGAGAGGAGTCCCTCGCCGTGCGGGTAGAAATCGGTCCAGCCGGTCTCCTGCAAGATGACGGGCCGTCCAAGAGCAAGGTAGGCGACGCTACGGTCGCTGAACCATCCGCAGCGCGACCGGACATAGCCGTTCTTGGCCACGCAAAACTCGCCCCGGCTTTGCGCGAGGTAGTCGCGATACCGTTGCCACGGCGTGTTGAGGGGACGCGCATCGACCAGCCGCCAGCCGCTTTCGAGAAATTGATGTGTCGCCTGGTCCTCGGGATGGAGATCGGTGGCGATCTCGAGTTTTTCCTTCGTCTTTTTTGGGAGATTAACGAGCTGGGCAAACTCTTCCGATTTATTGCCGTACCACATGCCACCATATTCGACCTGGGGATAACCGTACCAATGGGTGAAGGTGGTCCAGACGTCGCCCGGCTGGTCCACGTTCGGATTGGTGAAGTAATCGAGCACGACCGGCACGCCGATCGGCAGCCAGGTGTGCCCGGCGAGCGGGGCGCGGCATTCCTTTTTACCCAAGTGCCGGCCAATCGAGACGAATTTGTCATGGCCGTCGAAATGCATGTCGGACTTGTAGACTTCGGCCCAGATTTGGGTGAAGGCGGGATCGAGGTCGGCGTAAATCCGTTCCTGCACCGCGCCCAACACGTCCCGCTGGAGGAAATGGCCCGAGAGGTTGAGGAGGAACTCGGCATCGCGGGCAAAGCTGAGCAGGCCGGGCAGTTCCGGCGACTGGCCGTCGAAGAAAAGCGTGTCGCGGTCCTTCAGCCCGAACTCCTCCACGACGCTGTTCCAGTGGGCGAGATTGACGCTGAGCGCGGGCGCGCATTTCTGGCCGTTGGCATCGATGCATTTGGCGGACGGCACATCCTCCACCATCCAGACATCCCAGCCCGACCGGCGAAACCCGAGCACCCATTGCAGGAAGGCCCAGGTGTTCCCCGCCGCATGGAGCGGGTACGAGGCGATGCCGACTCCGATGATGACGCGACGAGGCATAAAATTATGTCATCTGATCCTTCGGCAAGCTCAGGACTAAAGGCAAGTCGAGGGATCTCTTGCTATTCCATTCCCAGGCATTTTTAATGCAAAATAGTTAGAGGTCCTTCGACAAGCTCAGGATGACAGTTTAAAAAATTACACCCGGCTCTTGAACCACTCGATGGTTTTGGTCAGACCCGTTTCCAGATCGACGACCGGTTTCCAGCCGAGCCGCTGCCATGCGCGGGTGATGTCGGGGCGGCGTTGCTTGGGGTCGTCCACTGGCAGGGGCTGAAAGGTGAGTTTACTCTTCGAGCCGGTGATGCGAATGATCCTCTCGGCGAATTCCTTGATCGTCAATTCGTTCGGGTTGCCAATGTTGACCGGTTCGTGGAAGTCGGACTGGGAAAGCTTGAAGATGCCGTCGATCAGGTCGGAGACGAAACAAAAGCTGCGGGTCTGGCTGCCGTCGCCGAAAATGCTGATCGGTTCGCCCTTGAGCGCCTCGCCGATGAAGGCGGGAACGACGCGGCCATCCTTGAGCCTCATGCGCGGGCCGTAGGTGTTAAAGATGCGGACGATCTTCGTGTCGATCTTGTGGTAGCGGTGATAAGCCATCGTCATCGCCTCCGCGAAACGCTTGGCCTCGTCATAGACGCCGCGCGGCCCGATGGGATTGACGTTGCCCCAGTATTCCTCCGTCTGCGGATGGACGAGCGGGTCGCCGTAGCATTCCGAGGTCGAGGCAAGGAGAAAGCCCGCATTTTTCGCCTTGGCCAAGCCCAGCGCATTGTGCGTTCCGAGCGAGCCAACCTTGAGCGTCTGGATCGGCAACTCGAGGTAATCGATCGGGCTGGCCGGCGAGGCGAAGTGGAAAACGAAGTTGACCTCGCCCGGAACCTCGAAGTGGTTGCTCACATCCTGCTTTTGAAAGCTGTAATTCGGGTTATTTTTGAAATGGTCGAGATTGGCAGGGTTGCCCGTTATGAAGTTATCGACGCCGATGACGCGGAAGCCCTCCGTCAGAAGACGGTCGGTCAAGTGGCTGCCGAGAAATCCAGCTCCTCCAGTGACAACTGCGGTTTTCATGAGGGACACTCTACAAACGTGACGCGGTTTGACTAGAAATCATTAAGCGGGTCATCCTGAGTTTGCCGAAGGATCAGATGACAGATTTTTTTTAAGAGCCTCTTTTTCAGCAGGCTCCTAATCTTCTTTCCGGGCCGGGATGAGTCCGCTCTGGCGCGCAAAATTGAAGATGCCGCCCGCATCGATGACCGGCTTGACTTCGCCCAACGGCTTGAGCGGATAGGCCTTGCCATTGGCGCGGAGTTCGTCCTTGTCGAAATCGACTTCCACAATGTCGCCCGTCTTGATCACGTCGCTGAGAGGGCCGGTGCTTTCGTAGGGATAAAGCTCGCCGGTGGCGATCGAGTTGCGAAAGAAAATGCGGGCAAAACTTTCCGCCACCACAACCTGGCATCCGGCGGCGCCGAGGGCGATGGGAGCGTGCTCGCGCGAGGAGCCGCAGCCAAAATTGCGGCCGCCGATGATGATCGGGTACTTGCTCCTGGTAGAGCCTTCCTCGACGTAGCGCGTGGGATAAAGCGAGTCGGGCAGGCCGATCATCGCATAGCTCCCGAGCTTCTCGTACTCCTCGGGAATGGTGGGCACGAGCGTGAGATACTGCGCGGGGATAATCTGGTCGGTGTCAATGTTGTGCTGCACCACATAAACGGGCCCGGAGATGACTGTTGCCATAAGGTTTTAATTTAGCAGAAGTGCGCGCGCCCGGCTACTCAGTTCGTTGGAGGCTGCCCCCTCCAAGTTTTTCGTTTTGAAAATAGCGGCGTCACGCTAATTTGAATTGACCGCAGGCCGATTCCGCCTGCCGTCATCACCATGCCCGTCCAGTTCAAAGACTATTACGAAATCCTGGGAGTGCCGCGCACGGCCACTGCCGATGAGATCAAGAAGGCCTTTCGCCGGCTTGCCCGCATTCATCATCCCGATGTGGCTAAGAACAAGGCCGTCGGCGAAGCCAAATTCAAGGAGCTGAACGAAGCCTACGAAGTCCTGGGAGATGCCGAGAAGCGGCAGAAATACGATCAGCTCGGGGCGAATTGGCAGGAAGGCGCCGAGTTCAGTTGTCCACGACGGGGCGCTCGCCGCGGCGGCGTCCATTTTCAAGACGGGCCGTCTCCCTTTGAATTTTCGGGCACCGGTTTCAGCGATTTTTTTGAGGCTTTTTTCGCTGGAGGCCAGGAGCATCCGGGGGCTTTTCGGCGCGGTTCTGTCTATGGTGACGATGCCACGATGGCCGCGCGTGGGCACGACGCCGAGGCCGATATTCTCGTGACGCTGGAGGAGGCCCTGCGCGGGGCAACGCGCCAGGTCACGGTGCGACGTGCGGACGCGAATGGCGAAAACGAACGCACCGACACCTACCAAGTGAAGATTCCGGCTGGCGTGCGCGAAGGAAAGCGCATTCGGCTATCGGGCCAGGGCGGTCCCGGGCGCGGGGGCGGTCCGGCGGGCGATCTTTTCCTGCGCGTGCGGCTCGCGAAGCATCCCGATTTTAGCGTCGAAGGGGCCGATCTCCATTACGATGTCGAACTCGCGCCGTGGGAGGCTGTTTTGGGCAAGAAGGTCAAAATTCCAACCCTCGACGGTTCGGCGAATCTGAACATCAAGCCGGGCACGCAGGGCGGTACCGTGCTTCGTCTGCGCGGTCTCGGGATGCCCCAAGATGGTGGAAAGCGGGGCGATCTCCTGGCGAAAGTCTGCATCGAAATACCGCCGTCGGTCACCGCCGAAGAAAAAAAGCTGTGGGAGCAACTCGCTTCCAAATCGAGTTTTGATCCGCGAAGTTAGCCGTCCTTGGAGGGTCAGACTCCGTCCTGACCCATTTCGTCATCCTGAGCTTGTCGGATCAGTTCTGAAAGGCCTCGCGGTATCAGGTTGTTTTGCGATTCGAAAATACGCTAGAAAGGACGTAATACTTTATGGACCAAACCGCTTGGATTTTTGTTGTGATTGGCCTTATAGTAATCAGCGCATTCATCGTTGGTTATTGGTATCTAGCGAGGAAGAAACTGGCTCTAACAATTTTTTGTATTGCATTTGTCCTCTACGCGGTGAGTTTTTCCATTTCAGAGGATCAAGATAGGATCACGGTTTTTATCATTGGTATCCTACGCATGTGCGGATTTATCGGAATTGGGTTTGGAATTGCCGCACTGCGGAAAAAGAAGGCTTCTGACTGAACTGATCCTTCGACAAGCTCAGGATGACTGCATTTTTTTAGCAGGCTCTTATCCCGCCAGCGTCCCCGTCGTCACGCCGAGCTGGCTGCGCAGATTCAGTTCGCGGATGATCATCGGGCCGGTGCTCGTGCCCGCGAGGAGGCGCTGATAGCCGCGCAAGACGCGCTCCGTTTCCGTTGCGTCTTCAAGCAGCAGTTCGACGCGGAACGCCGCCGGATTCAGCTTGCGGAACGCGTCGAAGAAGGCCGCGCCCGATTGCGGCTGCGCATGGAACAGCGTGTTGCGGCAACCGACATCGGCCTTAAGCGGATGATTCAGCCCGACCCGGTCGCGCAACTCGACGCGATGCGTGTCGCAAGGCCGTCCGCAGTTCGTGTAATCGGTCCCGTCGGAGAGGAAGGCTGCGAAGACGCAATGCTCCATGTGGAACATGGGGATGTGCTGATGCAGCGTGATCTCGAACCAGCCCGGCGGCGCGGCGCGGAGAAGATCAACCACCTGGCCTGCGTTGAGGTCGTAGGAAACCGTGAGCCGTTCGAGCTTTTCGGCCATGAGCAATTCGGCAGTGAAGGGATTGGCGACGTTGAGCGAGAAATCGCCGATTCGGCGAAGCGAAGAGGTCTGGAAATAATCGAGCGCGCCGAGATTGCGGATGAGAACGCCGTCCGGTTGCGCGTTCTCGATGAGTTTGAAAAAGCCCTGTTCGCCGGCCTTCTGGATGCGCGGCGTGGCGAAAAGAATCTGCGCGGATGTGGCGTCGGCGCGGTAACCGCGATTGCGCACAGCTTCGACCGCGTCCTTGTAGCGGCGGATGTCCTCGAAATCGGCGTAGATTTCGGTGACGCCCATGCGCAGGGCGGCTGCGATTTGGTCGAGGCTGCGGCAGAGAACGGTGAGGAGGGGCTTTTCGACTTGAGGTGCAGCGGCGCGTTTATTTGCGAGATCGTCAAGACGGCGACGGACGGCAGAGGTAGCCGTCGCAGGCCCTGCGACGGTCGGGAGCGGTTGGTCCGTCGCGCGGCGCGCGACGGCTACCTTCTCCACCAGTTCGCGGCGGAGGCGGTTCAGTTCGCTCACCGGCATGATGACCTGGCCTTCGAGCCGATTCTCCAGCGAGCCGAGTTCCATGCCCGTTTCGCCCATGCGACCCAGTTGTGCGCGCAGGGTTTCATCGGTGAGCGGACGCTTTTGCGCGATCTCCAACGGAATCCGCGATTCGACGGTGGCTGTGACGCCTTCGCATTGTCCTTCAATCCGCAACGGCTTGCCGGCGCGTCCGGTCACGATCATTTCCAGCGCGCGTTTCGGCTTGGGCAACTCGCCCGACCAGCTTTTGCGCAGTTCGCGGTTGAGTTGAGGATCGTCCGTTTTCCAGAGCAGATGGCCGAGTTTAATGACATCAAAGTTTAATTTGCCGTACTCGAAAGCGAGCCGCACGGCGCCGTCCCGCAAGGGTATGACCTCATAAATACGACCGCCCTCTTCGCGGTCGGTGTCGCCTCCCCGGTCAATCACGATGCCGTCGCCGGGCTTGAGGGGAACTTCGGGTTTGACCTCAATATAGCCGCGTCCGATGGAACTGATCGCGCCGATGAACGCGCCGCGCTTTTTCCCGTAACGGGCGTGGACCAATTGCTGATGGTTGACCCCGTGCAGCCATCCCGGATAGAGGCCGCGCGAAAAGGCCATTTCGAGTTTGTAGCGGTCGTCGGAGGTTGTGGACGTTTCGGGTAAAGGTCGGCGGTCATAGACCGCCGCTACAGCCTGATCGATGGCGCGGCGATAGACCTGCGTGACGGCGGCGACGTATTCGGGCGTCTTGAGCCGGCCCTCGATCTTGAACGAGGCGATGCCGAGCCGGACCAGCTCGGGAATTTCCCCGACTGCGGCCAAATCCTGCGGCGAGAGGAGATAGCGCCGGTCGCCGAGATCGCGCTTCACGCCGTCCACGATCATCTCGTAAGGCAGGCGGCACGCCTGCGCGCATTCGCCACGATTCGCGCTACGCTGGCCGAGCGCTTCGCTGGTGAGGCATTGACCCGAGTAGGCGATGCAAAGCGCGCCATGGACGAAGACTTCCAGGGGAACACCCGCATCGGGCGCCGACCTGAATTTCGCCAGTTCGCGCAGGGAAAGTTCCCGGGCCAGCACCGCGCGCGTGATGCCGAGCCGTTGCGCGAAGGCCACGCCCTCGGGCGATGTCAGCGTCATCTGGGTCGAGGCATGGATGGCCAAATCGGGCGTCCATTCCCGCGCGAGGCTCACCAGACCCAGGTCCTGCACGAGGGCCGCATCGACCCCGGCGCGATCGAGCAAAACGAGTTCCTCCTCGGCGGCGGCGAGTTCGTTGGTGAAGATCAGCACGTTGAACGCGGCGTAACCCTTCACGCCATGGTCGTGGAGAAAATCCATCAGCTTCGGCAGATCGTCCGCCGTGAAATTCTCGGCCCGCATCCGCGCGTTGAAGGCGGGCAGGCCGAAATAGACCGCGTCCGCGCCATTGGCCACCGCCGCGCGCGCGCATTCCCAGTCGCCAGCCGGAGCGAGGAGTTCGGGTTTGGTGCGCAGGGCAGGCGTTATCGGGGGTTGGCCAGTGAGAGGCGGTACAGGCATAGGAAGCTCTTTAAGATACTCGAAGACGCTTTCACCTGCTCCAAAAATCACCTGCCATTTTTGGATAGCTTCTTACCCAAATCACAGGCATGTTCGGCTGCCATCGAAATCTCCACTCCTTGAAGCCCCTCCCGCAATGAACATCCACGAGTACCAGGCCAAACAACTCATGCAAAAATTTGGCGTCGCGACGCCGCCCGGCGCGGTCGCCGGCACGCCGGAGGAAGCGGAAGCCATCGCCCAGTCGCTCAAGACTTCCGATCTTGTGATCAAAGCGCAAATCCATGCCGGCGGACGCGGCAAGGGAACCTTCAAGAACGGATTCAAGGGCGGCGTCAAGCTGGTCAAAACACCCGAGGAAGTTCGCGATCTCGCCGCCAAGATGCTCGGTCAGACCCTCGTGACCGCGCAGACCGGTGAAGCGGGCAAGCTCGTGAGCAAGGTGATGGTCGCGGTTTCGAAGGACCCCGTCCGCGAACTTTATTTCGCCATCGTGCTCGACCGCGAAGCGCAGGCGCCGGTCATCATCGCCAGCACCAAAGGAGGCATGAGCATCGAGGATGTTGCCCACGAGACCCCCGAATTGATCCTGCACATGAAGATCGATCCCGCGCTCGGTCTCCAGCCCTACGAAGCGCGCAAGCTAGCCGATTACCTCGGCCTAAAAGGTCCTTTCCTCAAGCCCGCCTGCGCGATTTTCCACGCGCTCTACAATCTTTTCATCGCGACCGATTGTTCGCTGGTCGAGATCAACCCGCTGGTCACCACCGCGCAAAATGAAGTGCTGGCCCTCGACGCCAAGTTTAACTTCGACGACAACGCGCTCTATCGTCATCCCGACATCCTCGCCTACCGCGACATCACCGAGGAGGACCCGCGCGAAGTCGAAGCGAGCAAATTTGGCCTCAACTACATTGGCCTCGACGGCAACATCGCCTGCCTCGTCAACGGCGCGGGTCTCGCCATGGGCACGATGGACATCATCCAGTACGCGGGCGGCAAACCGGCCAACTTCCTCGATGTCGGGGGTGGTGCCACCGAAGAGCAGGTGACCGAGGCGTTCAAGATTCTCGTCTCCGACAGCAACGTGAAGGCGATTTTGGTCAACATCTTCGGCGGCATCATGAAGTGCGACATTATCGCGCAGGGCATCATCAACGCGGTGAAAACCGTATCACTCCCCGTGCCGCTCGTCGTGCGGCTTGAAGGAACCAACGTTGCGGCGGGCAAGAAGTTGCTCCAGGAATCGAACCTGCCGATCATCGCGGCGGACGATCTGCTCGACGCGGCGAAGAAAGTTGTCGCAGCAGCCAAAAAATAAGTGCCGTTCATCACCAGATCATGATCCACAAACGCAAGCCCGCTCACAGCTAGACAGTTCTTACTTCTGCCTTCCAACTTCTACCTTCCCCCTATGTCCATCCTCGTCGATAAAAACACGCGCCTGCTGGTGCAGGGTATCACTGGAAAAGCTGGCGGATTCCACGCCAAACAATGTGCTGAATATGGCACCAACGTCGTCGCCGGAGTCACCCCCGGACGCGGCGGCGAGACGTGGGAGGGCAAAGTTTCCGTCTTCGACACCGTTTCCGAAGCGCGCGCCAAGACCGGCTGCAACGCCACCATGATCTTCGTCCCCGCGCCGAGCGCCGCCGACGCGATTCTCGAGGCCGCCGACGCTGGCATCGAACTCATCGTCTGCATCACCGAGGGCATTCCGGTCATCGACATGATGCGTGCCAAGGTTGGCCTGCGCGACAAGAAGGCGCGTCTCATCGGCCCGAACTGCCCCGGTATCATCACGCCCGGCCAGTGCAAGATCGGCATCATGCCCGGCTACATCCACAAACCCGGCAAGGTCGGCGTCGTTTCGCGCAGCGGCACGCTCACCTACGAAGCGGTCTGGCAGCTCACCTCACGCGGCCTTGGGCAAAGCACCTGCATTGGCATCGGCGGCGATCCGATCAACGGCACCAGCCACACCGATGCTGTGCGCATGTTCAACGAAGATCCCGATACCGAAGCAATCATTCTCATCGGCGAAATTGGTGGCACAGCCGAGGAGGACGCCGCCGCCTACATCCAGGCGAATGTGAAGAAGCCGGTTGCCGCGTTCATCGCCGGGGCCACCGCTCCTGCCGGACGTCGCATGGGCCACGCCGGAGCCATCGTCTCGGGCGGCAAGGGGACCGCTGCGGGCAAGATCGCCGCGCTCGAAGCCGCTGGTGTCGCCATCGCCCGTACTCCCGCCGACATGGCCGATGAGCTGATTAGGAAGATGAAATAGGCTTCTCAGGACGATTGTCCCATTAACCGGTCGATTTCAATGCCGACCAGGCAGACGTCATCCCGGAAGTTGTCCTGGCCGGAAAACTGCCGGGCCTGGGCCAGAAGGGCATCGAGAAAGGTCTCTCCACTCTGGCTGGCGCAATTTTGGACGAGCCTGAGAAACTCAGGATCGTCCGGCGACAGGTCCTTGCCTTCGCCGAGATCGCAGAGGCCATCGGTATAGAGAAGGAGAAAATCGCCGGCCTTGACCACGTCTTCCTCCGTCGAATAAATCGAATCCTTCGCCACACCCAGAGCAAACGGATGACGCTGCGACGTATCGCCCATGGTTCGCACGGTGCGTTGCGCCCGGCAGATATGCAACGGTTGCGGATGGCTGGCATTGGCGAATCGAACCGCTCCAGTGGCGGTATCGATCACCAGGTAAAGGGCCGTGACGAACATGGAGGTCGTCAGCGGTTCGAAGAAGTGATGCAGCCGCTGGTTGAGTTCGCCGAGAAACGCGCCGGGATTATCCGCGACGCCGTGGATTTCTTCGACCAATACCCGTTCGACCGCAGTCACCAGCGCGGCATGAACCCCATGCCCCATAACATCGCAAATGAGAACGCCGGCCTGCGTATCGGAGATCTGGTTGATCGTGAAAAAATCGCCCCCGACACGCCCTTCCGGCAGATAGCGGTGGGAGAAATGGAGCGCGCTCCCCGCCGCCGTCGCCCTGCGCGGGAAGGATGGGTAACTCTGGGGAAGCAACGCCAGTTGCACTTCCCTCGCCAGCGCAAGTTCCTGTTCCATCTGCTCCTGCTGCTCGGCCAGTGCCTGGGTATATTCGTTCAGTTTCTCTGATTGACGATGTTCTTCGGTGACGTCGCGGGAGATGCCGCACGTGCCGATGATTTCTCCGGAGCCGTCCCGCAGGGGCACTTTGGTCGTCGAGGCCCAGGTGATGCGCCCATCAGGTAAATTTTCCCGTTCCAGCTTGCCCACGATCGGCTCGCCGGTGCTCAAGACGTGTTGTTCGTCGGCAAACGCCTCCTTGGCGTGCTCGGCTAGAAACAAGTCAAAATCAGTCAGGCCAATAATGTCGGAGTCAGCGGCCACATGGTGAAATTCTCTCAGCGCCTGGTTGACTAAAAGGAAACGCCCCTTGCGATCCTTGAAGTAGATGCGGTCGGGAGTCGTGTTCATGAGAGCCATGAGCAAATGATGATCGATCTGGGCCATAGGCGACGGGGAAGGGATGGATTGGAGGCAATCAGCAGTGTCGGCGGGGGGCGGTAGGCATGAATGCCATCAGGCCGTAATAGTAG
>Ga0316231_1004782_pt1 | contig 11055 bp, 6 predicted proteins | sample TBH18027metaG_FD_206002 | JGI IMG/M metagenome (GOLD analysis project Ga0316231, IMG submission 206002) | Freshwater microbial communities from Trout Bog Lake, Wisconsin, USA - TBH18027 | ecosystem: Environmental > Aquatic > Freshwater > Lake > Hypolimnion/Profundal zone | place: USA: Wisconsin...
ACAATGGGTTGTGCGAGAACATCCGTTATTCCGTGACAAACCTGACCGCCGGCCAGTTGTTGGAGTAAAGCGGCGGCTCGATTGCTAGCCCAAATCACTCCCCCAATATCCGTGCCCCGTTCAAACCGGTAACTTGAGTCGCTCGCAAGTCCCAGGCGTTTGGAAGTTTTGCGGATGTTGGCTGGCGCAAACCAAGCGCTTTCGAGTAACACATCTGTCGTGGCGGGGTTGATCTCGCTATTCTTTCCGCCCATGATCCCCGCCAATGCGACAGCCCGTTCGGCATCGGCAATGACCAGCATGTCCGCTTGTAATTCGTGCCGACTGTCATCCAGCGCAATAAACTGCTCCCCCGCTCTAGCGCGGCGAACGATGATTTGGTTGCCCGCCAATAAATTGTAATCAAATGCATGCAGTGGCTGTCCGCTCTCCAACAAGACATAGTTGGTGATATCCACAACATTATTGATCGAGCGCAACCCCACTTTTTCTAAAATTTGTTTCAGCCAGGTCGGACTTGGGCCAATTTTTACACCGCGAATCAACCGGGCGGAATATCGCGGACATAGATCGGGTGCATCAACACGCACCGCCGGTGAGCCAACGCCACTTTCGGTGAGGGTAACTTCCGGCCAACGCAATGGATGACCGGTTAAGGCCGAAATCTCTCGCGCCAACCCAATCACGCTCAGCCAATCAGGCCGGTTCGGTGTGACTTCGATATCAAAACCGGTATCACCGGGGCCGAGGTATTCTGCAAACTTTTTCCCGACTGGTGCATCGGACGGCAGAATGAGCAATCCGTCCTCCCCCTTCGGCAAGCCCAACTCTTCGGTCGAACACATCATCCCTTGCGATTCAACGCCCCGGAGCTTGGAAACTTTAATCGCAAATCCAGCCGACATCATGGCGCCGGGGAGGGCCAGCGGAACCTTGTCGCCAACCTGATAGTTTTTCGCGCCGCAAACAATTTGGCGTTCGCTGGTCCCGTCGTTCACCCGGCAAACGGATAGTTTGTCGGCATTCGGATGTTTTTCACTGGTGAGAATTTGGGCAATCACAACCTGCTCCGGTATCTTGCCACCCAAGCTGACCACCGACTCAACTTCGAGCCCCGCAAACGTCAATTTCTCCGCCAGCTCCGCGGGCGACCACTCGAAATCAACGTATTGCTTGAGCCAGTTAAACGTGAACTTCATTGGTTAGCCGTACTTGGACGGCAGCGCTTTGCCCTTCTTCGCACTTTGACCGGCGAGATCGAGAATGTGGATTGGTCGACGTGCCCACTCGCCGGTGATCACCAGTTTCTCTCCTTTGGTGAGATGGTCGGCGATGTTTTGGTAGAACCGCCAGCCTTCACCATCGGGATTGCGGTACTTGGTACTGACGACGTTGCCGTCGTTGTGTTGAATGACCTCGCAATTCGGCCAATCCATGACGAGTGAGCCCTTCGTGCCGGTGACATCAAGGATCCCACGGCGCATGTTGGATTCAAGCTGCGAGACCAATAAGGTGAGACTGGCCCCGTTCTTGAAGCGGACAACGGCGACGCCTTCGTCTTCGTTGGCGTCCTTCTTCCATTTGATTTGCGGACCCCAGAAACCGGCATGGGCGAAGCCGCTGACTTCCACGATCTCGGACTGGAGGATTTGGAGGCTATATTCGAGAATGTGGACACCCCAATCATACATCACACCACCCGAAATGGTCTTGCTACTGCGCCACCAATCGCCGGGCTTGCCGTAGCCACCCGACCGCGCTTCAATTCGGAACACCTCACCGATCAACCCTTGCTTCACGAGCTTCACGGCATTCATGATCAAACCGTCCCAGTGCCGGTTGTGATAGGTCGAGACGACAACGCCGGCTTTCTTCGCAGCGGCAATCATCGCATCGCATTCTGCCGTGGTGATCGCCATCGGTTTCTCACAGACAACATGCCGTCCCGCCCGCAGGGCTTCAAGGCCGAGTGAAGCATGCGTATTATGCGGAGTGATCATCGTGATCAGGTTCACGTCCGACTTTTTCAACATCTCGGTCAACGACCGGTAGGTGTCGATGCCAGGAAAATCTTTCGTAGCGACCTCCAGCCGCGCCGGGTCAATCTCCGTCACAGCAACGGGGGTCATCCCGGCTTTTTGCATTTCGCTGAGATGGGACTTGCCCATATTGAATGCCCCGCCGTACCCGACAACACCGACTTTAATGTCACTAGCTTTTGAATATCGTTTCATAGTTTCCTTTTGAGTTTAAGAATGATCGCGACGATACCTAAAAATGGTAGTTCATGATCATCGACACAAGGGTTGTATCGTAGGTTGAATTTGGGAGGTTGGAGAATCGAGCCACATATTGATATGTCGCGATCCATGACATGTGATCTGAAATTTGTCGTGAGAACGACATTCCAGTCGAGATAAGATTCTCTGTCTCGTGGGAACTTGAAATCCCAAGCGACTGCAGATTTGTGTATTGAATTGGAAGTGTGATAACTGTTTTTGCTGTGAGTTGGTGCGCAAGCGATAATGAGACGCCGGTCACGGATTGAATACTGGACGCACTCAAAAGCGCCGTCACACCGGGACTATGGTACACGCTAATACTATAGGTAGTGCTCGGGTGTAACGGATGCGTGTACGACCCGGCCAGCGAGGAACTTATGCCTCCAAGATTCTGTGCAGGAAGAGTGTTTGGATCAAAGATCCCGCCAAAAATGCCTTGGCCGGGTCCTAATGTTTTTTCGACAAGATGCGAAACCCCATAACCGAGTGAGAGCGAGCCAGTGAAGGCAGGTGTGATTTGACCGGAAACTCCGACAGAGGTGGTAATCGATCGGACCTCTTGCTTCAGAGGGTCGCCTGGGAACACTAGTCCATACGCGTTAGACCAAAACAAGCGATAATTCTCACGCAGACTGATCCACGGCGTGGCCGAAACCTGATAGTCGGTTTCAGAGAGGGATTGCGAAGTTGGGGCAATCTTATCGGTTCGCAGGAGGCTGAAATCAATCCCCGACTTCCCTAAATCCCGCCCCACGTTAGCGGAAACAGTATTGTTATACTGTGCGGCTTGCGACGCATTTTGACCGGTCAACACTGCATTCTCAAGCGAGGAATTGTTATAGGTAAACGACTCACCGATACTCCCCTTCCAGTCATCATATTTAAGTTTGATCGGGATCGTCAAATCCACACTGATGGGCGAGCTAAAAGATGTCTCGACCCAGTTGGTACTTAAGTGGGGTTTCACCGAGAAACTTAATCCAACATGCAGACTAAACTCATCACCACCAGCGGTAGTTGCCCCCAACAAACCGCCTTGGCCGGCGCCGAAGTCAATCGTCGGACCAATAATTGGGGTAAAATCGCTTTGTTTCTTGTAATTATTGTTCAGATTATCGGTGTATTGAAAGCCGGCTTGATAGCCTAGATTTCCAGTCAAGGGTCCAATTTTAAATGAATCCCCGTAGCTTGAAAACGGAAGAGACACCAACACCAACACACCCGTCAACCATTTTCCGGTTGACTGCCAGCGCACTTTTCCGATGCCAATTGCTTCAAGATAACCCAACACAAAGTCTGCCATTCCCGAACACCGGTGGTGTCAGGACTTCCTATTCTTGCGGTAGAACACGCAGGGGCACAGTGGACGTATTGAGCCGCGCCCGCAATACCAACCCAGTGGTTCCATTCAAATCACCGGGTCGATTGTCGATGAAGACACCTTCCACTGAGCCGTTTAGTTGCGCCGGGACGCCCTTCACAATATGACCCGTGCCGGCAATTCGCAAGAATCCACCGCCCCACGTAGCACCGGTGCGCACCAACGGGGCTTCCACTGTAAACGCAAGATTCTTACCATCGGAAATCACCGTCGTGATTTCGTTGGTGGTGATCCGTAATGAGTTCTGTCGATTGGTCCGGTCGTACAAACTGAGGAAGACGTTGGTTTTCCCGCCAGCCATGTCAACGTTCACACCCAAAACATCACCGCCGCCGGCCATTGAAATAAAGCTCTTATTCGTGAACTTTGCAATCGACATTCGCGGTGATAGCTTGGCGTCGTGCTGTTGAATCGCCAGTTTGCCAGTCAGCGTGGCTTTCCAGATGACATTGGTGATATCCGCACGGGCCGGATTCAGACACAGGACCGTCGCAATCAGCACAGCCGCCAGATAATCACCGGAACGGCTTGGGCTCACATTTGTACGTTGTTGGAGTTTGCGCATGGTTAGGGACTCACTTTCGAAGGTTTTCCGGCGCTCGTAACAGAACCGCCAATGATTACGACTGTTTGGATATTGGCAGGGATGAATTCGATGTTTAGGTTTGTGGATGCGCCCGCCCCGACAGTAATGGGTGCCGCCGGGCTGGTCCGATACCGACCACTCCCCGCAATCTCCACTGTCTCAATGGTCCCATTCGTGTTGCCTGTATTGTTGATGGTAACTGCCACCGAATTGGTTGTGCCCAACGGAACAGTTCCAAACGTCCAGTTGGTCAGCGTTAACGCCAGGACGCTTTGCAGACTAGTCCCGTTGAGTGTCACGATGAGCGGCGATCCCGGGACGTTGTTACTAATGATGATCGCACCCACGTCTGTGCTCGGATAATCCGGCGCGACATAGGTCACCGGAATGGTCACAGTCGCGTTATTCGTCAACTCAAATTGGGAGTGCGGCACGATCGGGTCCAACGTAAAATTCGGACTGCCGGCGATCGAAATCGAATCAATCGTCGCATTGACGCCACCGGGATTACTCAATCGTACCGTCTGTGTGATGGTGCTACCGGACTGAACTTTTCCAAACTGCAAATTATTCGTACTGAGGCCGATGAACGGATCCACGCCCGTTCCGGTCAGGGCCACGTTCACAACCGGCTGGACCGAATCACCGGTCACCACCTGGAGAGACCCACTCGCCAACCCGGCTCCCGACGGTGTGTATTGAACGCCGACTTCCACCCAAGAACCAGCCGGTAATGAGAACGGCAGGGTTGGTGCAAACGTTGCGAAATCACTGCTCCCGCTCGACGTCAACGCCGAAACGCTGCAATTTGTTGCGCTGGTATTGCTGATGACAAAGAATTGGATATTCGTTCCGCCAACCGCAACATTTCCATAGGTCAAGCGCGTCTGGCTGATATTGACTGCGCAGCTGGGTGCAGTCACGGCTCCGCTTCCGGATAACGAGATCGTTGTGGAACCGGCGCTGTCAAGAATTATTGCCGTGCCGCTCACTAATCCGCCAGTGGGGATGAAGCTGAAACTCAGATTTGTCGACGTCCCCGGCAGGATGGTCAAGGGAAGTGTCACGCTGGGAAAGTTTGTGAAGTTGTTACTGCCAGAAAAATTGAGTCCATTGATGGAGCATGGGGCTAAACCGGTGTTTTTGACACTGACCGACAGGCTCCGGCTTCCTCCGAAATTGACTGCGCCAAAATCAAGACTCGTCGCACTCACCTGCAACGAGCAAACCGGTGTAATTCCGGTGGCGACCAGACTAATCGAAGTGAGCCGATTGGCACTGTCTTGAATCTGCAGTGCACTGATCACATTCGCTGTATTAATTGGCCGGTAGGTCACCGCGACCATTTGTGTGGAAGAAGGAGGAAGGACAAACGGCGCTGCCGGGGTAACGGTAAAAATGGAGCTGGCTGCCCCAAGAGAAAGCGCCGTGACGGTGCCAACCGTACCGCCCCGATTCACGACCGTGACGTTCAGGGTCTGGTTGGTCCCCACCTGGACGGCGCCAAAGTTCAACACGCCTGGGTTGGCTGTAATATTGGCGGGAGCAGCGCTCGCACCACCGGTCAAGGTCACGTATTGTTGTGGGGCTGTTGGATCCGTGCTGGTAATGCGCAAGACGGCGCTATCGCTAACATTGGTAACTGTGGTGTATCGGACTAGGACTGTCAGAGCACTCCCCGCGGCGAGGGTAAATGGGGTGGCAGGCGCGGTATAGGAAAACGCCGAACCGCCGTTCAAAAGGATTCCGTTGACGGTGCAAGCAGCGGACCCATTATTCCGGAGGATGAGCGGCTGGACATTGGTGGTTCCAACCGTAATCGTGCCAAAATCGAGCGTTGTTGAACTGAGGTTGACGTTGCAGCCAGCGCCCGGTCCAGTCCCGGTCCCGGTCACATTCACTTCGAGAACCGGATGCGCCGGGTCATCGGTCGAAAAAAGAATCAAACCTTCATCGGTCGTGCTGGGCACATTGAATCCTGGTGCGCCGGTGGGTTTCACCGTGCCCAGCGGTTGAAGGGAAACGCGAATCGGTGTGGCAGGAATGGCAGGTGAGGCTGAGGCTTCGTAGGTGAGATCAATGATGGCATCTAAACTCGCGCCATCCACTCCATTCATCCCGGTCCCGTAGGCATGCATAATCAGGTGGTTATTCCGGTTGAAGACATGCTCCAGTTCGGTGAACTCAACCAGCGTCGCCACAATCTTGTGGCTGCCCGGATTATAGGCGACCAGCCGAAATGTCGGGCGAAGAGTGGGATCCTCCACATATTCCATGTGGTGCACAGCGATGGCGAGGACGCAACTATTGGCATTTGTCCCCAGCAGTAAATTGGCATTGCCGCGGAATTTCACAGCCCGGACGCCGGTGGCGGTATAGCCATCCCCCTGCAGGGCATTATGAACCAGAAATACATTGGTATCGCTCGCGGAAACAGCCGTCCATGGAACTACTTGCTGTAACGCGACAAGCAATAGGAGAATAACCGAATGTCGAACAATCGAGAGGCCGAGTTGCATAGTGTTCATTTATGTCAAAAATTCACGCTGAAGGTCAAGTTTTTTACAGTCAAACCCACGGCAGCCAAATTAACGCCTTGGCGGTGACACGGATGGGGCAGACGGCGGGGCTTCTTCTTGCAGCCAATGGTCCAGAACTTCCCGGTAATGAATATTCAAGGCTGTGCCTAATCCGAGCATGCAAAGGATTGCCAAACTGAAAACGATGTAGCCGGAAAATTCGTGGTAGATTTTCATAGCCGGATCATAGCCAAACCCTTGCGCCACCAGCGCCACGGTGGTAATCCGCGCCAAGTTCCCCAACATGGCCAATGGAACACTGGCAAGAAACAAAATCCACTTCTTCCAGCCCCGGTCCATTACCAGATGACCGTAAAGCGACGTGAGCGCCATCAATGCCACCAGGGAGCGAATGCCGCTACACGGATCGGCGACATCCAAGGGCATGAACCGGCCGGCGCGTGAATAGATTCCCGTCCCTTGCGTGTAAACGTCCAGTCCCAGTACGTTCAAAAGTCCGCTGGCCGTTTTTGCCACCACCATCCGCAGCGGAAAAGACACGTAGGGATCGATCACATTGAGCGGAATCATGAAGGCCAAAAAAGCACAGGGAAACCACAGCTCTTTTGCCCACGGCCACCCCCCCAGATACAACACCATTCCATAGACCAGAATCACCAGTGAACCGGCAACCAACCGGGGGACCTGACCACGGACACCCGCCACATACAACAGCATTGCCACCGCAACAAATCCGAGTCCCCAGGCTGACGAAACCATGGGCAATCGCCGCAAAATCGTGCGCCACTTCCAAATAAACAAGCCGCCGGCCGCGACCGGCACCAGATAGCCGTGTGCATAATCACCACCCAACCCCCAAAATACGGCGAGCCAGCCAAACAATGATACGGGGGTAACCTGAAACATACAGACCCGGCTGATACCGTACGCATAGACAATCAGCGCGACCGCGACCGTTCCCAGCACCCACCGGCGCAAAGACTCGCGTTGACCGGTGACCGACAACAGCATTTGTCCGAAGCTTTTACCTTGCATAACCAATTCCACCGGACATTGGCGGAGACCTCCAACAATGTCAAACGCCGGTTACGAATCAATTAATGCGGCCGATCGCTCCACAGAACCTGATCGCCCGCCGGCGTCAATTGGCGTCGGTATTTCAGGGGAAAATTCGCCGGAGGCGGACGAACAAAATCATATTTACTCAACCAAAACTCATACGTTGCGTAAGCATCCAAGCGCCACTCGTGCCGCGTGGTCAGATAAATCCCCGAGATCACATGGAGCTTATCGTTCAGAAGTTCTGTATAATTCGTTTCTTGCACTGGAATCAAGACCGCGGAGCGGTCGCTGTACCACGCGACCGCCCACGGGATATCACTGGCCAAAACGTCGCCCGGTCCAAATGTCGCCCCCATGGCGGAGACCACCCCCCCGTCATAGGGTGGATAGGGCGGTCCCGGCCGCGGTGGTAAAAGAGTCAAAAATGCGGGCAGCACATTGATCCCAACAAACACGCCCACAATCCCGCGGCGGGCCCAGCGTTTCCGGAACTGCAGCCGTTCAAACATGACAAAGAAAAATGCCGCGCTAAAAATGGCAATCGCCGGGATCAAGACAGTTAGGAAATTCTTTGTTGGCGGACCGGCCACGCCCAACCAGATCAGAATGAGAAGCAACACCCCCGCCACAAACCACTGCAGCCACTGGGCGACATCCCGGCGAAAGCGATGGAGCAGCGCGACCAGGAAAAACGCGATCAAATAATTTGCGCCGGTATCTTTTAAAGTCTCGCGGTAAAGCTTGTTCCAGTTCGTCAATGCCCGCTTGGCCACCCGATGCCAATTGACAGCGGCATGCACCTCAAATTGGCGCTCCAACTCCAAGCGGGCAGCCGCTTCGCCGCGTTCATCGATTCCAATCTGGGTGACGGCCCACCGCGCCAAGCCAAACGGGGAATCCGCGACCGCAGAATTGTGCGCAAGCCAGGGGAGAACAACCAGCAAAAATGCGCCAAAACAAAACCCAAACTTGACGCGCCAAGACACCTTGGGAATCGTCAGCTTCAGAACAACTGCCAACGGAACCAGCAGGCACCCCATGGTGTACTGGGTGAGCGTTGCCAAGCCGGTCAACACGCCGCAACCGACCAATGCGCCAATGACCCAATAAATCCGGATCTTTGTCTCGGCCCAGAGCTGGGCTTTCAACAACAACCACAACAGCCCCAACACCAGCAGCGCCAAGAATGGCAACAGCCCCCCGTCCACACACGCGTCCAACAATGGATCGCACAGCAAACATAAGATCAGGCTCATGAAGGCAACCCGGCGATCAAACAATTCCCGCGCCAATCCATACACCATCCCCAAAATCGCCAGGAAAAATAACCAGGCCAAAATCACCAGCATCCGGTCCTGCCGCAACGTCTCCGCACGCGCTGCCGCATAAAGCGATTCGAGCTTCACTACGTCGGCCGGCAATTGTGAACCGGTTAACTGCTGGCGCTGTCTGACCGACTCAATTCGGGCTTGTGGGTTCACAACCCGAAACCACGCGGATAAAATCAGCGGATACAGCGGGGGCGTCCACAATTCGGGGATGACTTCCCGGTCTTTGCTCAAAGAGGGCTTCCCGATGGACCCCAGATACGCCAGATCCAGCGGGCGAATATTTTTCGTCACGTACCCGCGGCCCAACGCCAGATTCCGGCCCAACTGCCCGAGATCCATCGTCTCCCGGTTGCGCAACCCATAAAACTGCGTGCCAGTATAAAGCAGGATCACCAACATCACAACGAGGAGAAAGAATCCCAACCGGAACCATTGCACCCCGAACCCGGTGTCGAATTTGAAAACCAGATCCTGGAGGCGCTCGAAGAGTGGCCGGTGGGGGCGTACCGGTTTGTTTAAATCGGATAATTTATCGTAGTCCGAAGCCATCGAATCCTGTATAAATCAGCATAGCCCATTCCCCCACCCCAGCGTCAAGCTTGCGTGTTTATTAAAGGAGCCGATTGTGACCGGTACCGGCGGAATTTCTCAAGGTGATGTGCGGAAGGCCGTTGGCTACTCCCACTCAATCGTGGCCGGTGGCTTGCTGGAGATATCGAGACAGACGCGATTGACACCTTTCACTTCATTGATGATGCGCGTCGAAAGCCGGGCCAACAAATCGTAGGGTAACCGGACCCAGTCCGCGGTCATGCCATCGACACTATCCACCGCGCGAATCGCAATGGCATTTTCATACGTTCGCTCGTCGCCCATCACGCCCACACTCTTGACCGGCAGCAGAACGGCGAAGGTCTGCCAGATTTTGTAGTACAAATCCGCTTTCTTCATTTCCTCGATCACGATCCAATCGGCATTTTGCAAAACCGCAATGCGCTCGCGATTGACCTCCCCGAGGATGCGCACCGCCAGCCCGGGACCGGGAAACGGTTGCCGCCAGACGATCTCACGCGGCAGCCCGAGCTGCGTGCCGACCTCCCGGACTTCATCCTTAAAGAGTTGGCGGAGGGGTTCCAGTAATTCGAGTTTCATCCGTTTCGGCAAGCCGCCCACGTTGTGATGGCTCTTAATCATCGCCGCCGGGTTACCGGCAATTGGAATACTTTCAATGACGTCCGGATAGGTTGTGCCCTGCGCGAGGAATTTAGCCCGCCCGGCTTGATGGGCGGCTTTGTCGAAAACTTCCACAAAGGTCCGGCCGATGATCTTCCGTTTGCGCTCGGGATTGGTCACGCCGCGCAACTTTGACAAAAACGTCCGTGTTGCATCGGTGTAGACCAGTTTCATCTGCAGGTGTTCGCCGAAGACGCGTTGCACGCTCGCCGCTTCGCCCTTGCGCAGGACCCCATTATTCACAAATACACAGGTCAACTGATTGCCGATGGCCTTGTGAATCAAGGCCGCCGCAACGCTGGAGTCCACGCCGCCGGAGAGACCGAGCACCACCCGATCCTTGCCAACTTTGGCGCGGATATCGGCAATGGAATGTTCGATGAAAGATTTCATCGTCCAGTTCCGGCCGCAGCCACAGATGCCATGGACAAAGTTGGAGATGATCTGCTTGCCGTTCGGGGTGTGATGGACTTCGGGATGGAATTGCAGGCCATACAATTGCTGCTTGTTATTGGCGATGGCCGCGTGGGGCGAGTTTGGGCTTTGGGCAACAGTAATGAAACCGGTCGGGAGCTTGGTGACCTTATCTCCGTGGCTCATCCAGACTTGCTGCTCATACGCCATCTCGCGGAACAATGTC
>Ga0316231_1004784_pt1 | contig 11045 bp, 9 predicted proteins | sample TBH18027metaG_FD_206002 | JGI IMG/M metagenome (GOLD analysis project Ga0316231, IMG submission 206002) | Freshwater microbial communities from Trout Bog Lake, Wisconsin, USA - TBH18027 | ecosystem: Environmental > Aquatic > Freshwater > Lake > Hypolimnion/Profundal zone | place: USA: Wisconsin...
GAGCAGCAAACTCGTATAGAGTTGATTGACAAGCTGTTACAGCAGGCGAGTTGGAACGTCAAAGATCCAGCACAGGTTGTGGAAGAGTTTGACATTCTTGTTGATTTGCCTGATGGAGTGCAGGAAGCCCCTACCCTTTACCAGGGTCATCAGTTCAGCGACTATGTTCTGCTTGGTAAAGATGGCAAGCCTCTTGCCGTAGTTGAAGCCAAAAAAACCAGTCGTGATGCTGCCATTGGTCGTGAGCAGGCAAAGCAGTATTGCTGCAATATCCAAAAACAGTTGGGCGTCGAACCTCCGTTCTGTTTCTATACCAATGGTCTCGAAATATTTTTCTGGGATATCGACAACTACCCTCCACGAAAGGTTATCGGTTTTCCAACCCGTGACGACTTTGAGCGATTCCAATATATCCGCAGGAGCCGCAAACCTCTCACTGGGGAACTCATCAACACAGCAATTGCTGGACGCGATTATCAGATTCGCGCCATTCGATCAGTCCTTGAAGCAATTGAGCAGAAAAAGCGGGACTTCCTTCTGGTTATGGCCACCGGTACCGGCAAAACCCGCACCTGTATTGCTCTTGTCGATGCCTTGATGCGTGGTGGTCACGTCGAAAAAATTCTTTTTCTGGTCGATCGCATTCCTTTGCGCGAACAGGCATTGTCTGCCTTTAAAGAGCATTTGCCCCACGAACCTCGTTGGCCCAACACCGGCGAAAAGGTTTTTGCAAAAGATCGTCGCATCTACATCGCGACCTACCCCACGATGCTCAATCTCATCAGGGATGAATCGGAGTACATTTCACCCTATTTCTTTGACTTTATTGTCATTGATGAAAGCCATCGCTCCATCTACAATACCTATGGCGAAATCCTCGATTACTTCAAAACAATCACCCTGGGGCTTACAGCAACCCCCACCGATATTATAGACCACAACACCTTCAATCTTTTTCATTGCGAAGATGGCCTTCCAACCTTTGCCTATACCTATGAAGAGGCGGTAAACAATATTCCACCCTGGCTGTGCCATTTTCAGGTCATGAAAATCCAGACGAAATTTCAGAAGGAAGGCATCAGTAAACGGACGATCTCCCTTGACGACCAGAAAAAACTGATTCTTGAAGGCAAAGATATCGAAGAGATTAATTTTGAAGGCAGCCAGCTTGAAAAGCAGGTCATCAATCGAGGGACCAATACCCTTATTGTAAAAGAGTTCATGGAAGAGTGCATAAAAGACCAGAATGGCGTTCTTCCCGGAAAAACAATATTCTTCTGCGCTACCATAGCCCATGCTCGGAGAATCGAAGAGATATTCGACAAGCTCTATCCGCAATACAAGGGTGAACTGGCCAAGGTTCTGGTATCCGACGACCCGCGCGTCTATGGCAGAGGAGGCCTGCTCGATCAGTTCAAGAACAGCGACATGCCCCGCATTGCCATCAGTGTCGATATGCTTGATACCGGTATTGACATTCGGGAACTTGTCAATCTCGTTTTTGTTAAACCGGTCTACTCCTATACCAAATTCTGGCAGATGATTGGCCGCGGCACACGTCTCCTTGAACTGTATAAAATCAAACCATGGTGTACTGAAAAAGATATGTTCCTGATTCTTGACTGCTGGGACAACTTTGAATACTTCAAGCTTCAGCCCAAAGGAAAAGAGCAGAAACCGCAACTTCCGCTCCCTGTAAAGCTGTTTGGTCTGCGGCTCGACAAAATTGAATCTGCCATCTCAATTGGCAATGCAGCTATTGCAGAGCGGGAAATTGTAAAACTCCGCAAGCAGATAGTAGAACTGCCTTATACCTCAGTGGTTATCAAAGAGGCCGCACCGGTACTTCATCGTCTCGAAGTGGAAAATTTCTGGATCGCTCTTACTCCTAAAAAGATTGAATATCTGAGAAGCGAGGTCAAGCCACTCTTCAGAACTGTGTCTGAAGCTGATTTTAAAGCCATGCGTTTTGAGCGCGACATTCTTGAGAGTTCACTGGCAAAACTGCGCGACCAACAAGAGAGGTACGACACACTCAATGATGCAATTGTCGAGCAGATCTCTGAGCTTCCTCTGAGTATCAGCTTTGTGAAACAGCAAGAGTCTCTCGTCAGGGCAGCTCAAACCAGGCACTTCTGGACTCAGGCAACCGAAGAGAGCTTCGATGAGCTTATTGCAAAACTCTCACCGCTTATGAAGTTTCGCGAGCTGGAGAGCGGCGGTAACGCTCAAGTCCATCTGAATCTTGTTGATCTTCTTCAGCACAAAGAGATGGTGGAATTCGGCCCCGGAAATGAGGCCGTAAGCATTACTCGCTATCGCGAAATGGTCGAAGCGCTCATTACCGAATTGACGAAACAGAGCCCGATTCTTTCCAAAATCAAGGAAGGTAAAGAGATTTCGTCTGAAGAGGCTGCTGAGCTTGCGGAGTTACTGCATGATGAGTATCCGAACATTACCGAGGATCTTTTGCGTTCCGTCTATAAAAACCGCAAGGCACATTTTATCCAGTTTATCCGCCATATTCTCGGTCTTGAAATTCTGAAAAGTTTCCCTGAAACGGTTGCCGAAGCTTTCGATCAGTTTATCCAGCAACACTCCAACCTTTCGAGTCGCCAATTGGAATTTTTAAATCTTCTCAAAAACTTCATTATAGAGCGCGAAAAGGTTGAAAAGAGAGACCTCATCAACGCCCCATTTACGGTAATACACCCTCAAGGCATTCGAGGGGTGTTCAGTCCGGCTGAAATTAAAGAAATCCTGGCCCTGGCCGAACAACTGGCAGCATAACATGACGGAAAATAATCGCATCGAATACAAGCGCGAGCTGACTGACGGCCTTGAAAAAGAGCTGCTGAACGTTGACGAAAAAATTTCAGGGGCAGAGTCAGCAATGGTGCGCTGGCTCACTTGCAAAAGGGTTGGTCACTGTAAAGAATTTAAATAAAGGTCAATAGCCGATGCTTCAAAACAATCCGGAACTGAAATCAAAAATAGACCAACTCTGGAACAAGTTCTGGAGTGGTGGCATTTCCAATCCACTCACCGCTATAGAACAGATCACCTATCTACTCTTCATGAAGCGGATGGACGATCAGGATAAAGAGAAGCAGGCAAGTGCCGAGTGGGCCGGCGACACCTACAGCTCCAAATTTAAGGGGATGTGGATACCACCGGAATACCGTGACAAAGAAAATGCCGGGAGTTATGCGATCGACAAAAGCACACTTCGCTGGAGTGAATTCAAACACATGCAGGCGGACGTTATGCTCACCCATGTGCAATCCAGGGTCTTTCCCTACCTCAAAGACTTGAACGGTGCTGAGTCGCAATTTTCCCACCACATGAAAAATGCGGTCTTCATCATCCCCAAGCCTTCGCTCCTGGTCGAAGCAGTGAAAACGGTTGACGAGATCTTTGAGGTGATGGAAAAGGACTCGAACGAAAAAGGTCAGGCATTTCAGGATATTCAGGGTGACGTCTACGAATTTCTTCTCTCCGAAATTGCCTCAGCCGGTAAAAACGGTCAGTTCCGTACACCTCGCCACATTATCAAGATGATGGCTGATCTGGTCGAGCCCAAGCTTGGTCACACAATTGCCGATCCCGCATGTGGATCAGGAGGATTTCTGCTCGGGGCCTATCAATATATCGTCACGCAGTTGGCGATTCGTGCCGGCAACAAGAATCTTCTTGCCGACGAAGATGGATTTATCCGCACCTCCGTTTCTGCCGGCCTTACCGAACACGCAAAAAGCATTCTCAGCAAAACGCTCTTCGGCTACGATATCGACAGCACCATGGTTCGCCTTGGCCTCATGAACCTCATGATGCACGGAATTGATGAGCCGGAAATAGATTATAAAGACACCCTGAGCAAGAGCTTTACCGAAGAGTCCTGCTACGACATAGTCATGGCCAATCCTCCTTTCACCGGCAGTATTGACAAAGGCGACATCAACGAAAGCTTTACCCTCTCCACCACCAAGACTGAGCTGTTGTTTGTCGAAAACATCTATCGGCTGCTGAAAAAAGGTGGAACAGCCTGCGTTATTGTGCCGCAAGGTGTGCTCTTTGGCTCCGGCGGTGCATTCAAGGATTTACGTAAACTGCTTGTGGAGCGGTGCGACCTGAAAGCGGTAATCACCATGCCCAGTGGAGTTTTCAAACCCTATGCCGGAGTATCAACCTCAATTCTGCTCTTTACAAAAGTATGGGGCCCGCTGGACAAGGTCAGCAAACCGGCGACAGAGTTTGTCTGGTTCTACGACATGAAGTCAGACGGCTATTCGCTCGATGACAAACGAACCAAGCAGGATGGGTTTGGCGATCTGCTTGATATTGTCGAGAAATATAAAAAGCGAAACGCACAGCACGACATCGACAGAACTGAAAAGTTTTTTATGGTTTCTCGTTCAGAAATTGAAGGTGAAGGCGGCTATGATCTTTCGCTTTCACGATATAAAAAGGAGGTTTTTGAAGAGGTTGTCTACGAAAGTCCGTCGGTGATTCTTGACAAACTGATTGCAGCGGAGGTGGGGGAGATTGATGATGCTCAACTTGCAAACATTCAGAGTGGCATTGTCAGGGAGCTGCTTGAGCTGAAGGGGATGATCGGATGAAAAAAAATGAAATAACTATTCGTCCTCAGTTTATCGGGCAGATCAAAGAGATCATTACGAAGGCGCGGGAAAGTGCCGTCTGTGCGGTTGATCATCACAGAGTGCTCATGTACTGGAACATTGGCAAGAGCATTCTTGAAGAGGAGCAACAAGGAAAAGAGCGGGCGGAGTATGGCGCCTATCTACTTAAAACACTCTCGCAGGCATTGGTAGCTGATTATGGCACAAGCTTTTCAGTCAGGCAATTGGAGCGTAGCCGCCAGTTTTATAAGGAGTTTCCAATTGCGTCCGCACTGCGGACGCAATTCAGTTGGATGCACTACAAGTTGCTTATCTCGCTCGACAACAATGGTAAACGGGAGTATTACGAGGTTGAGGCCGCCAAAAATAACTGGACTGCCCGGCAACTTGAACGGCAGATAAACAGCCAGCTTTACGAACGCCTCCTATTAAGCAACGACAAAGAACGGGTGCTCTCGGTTGCTCGTGGCGAGCAGCAACCAGAAAAAGCGACCGACATTATTAAAGATCCCATGTATCTGGAGTTTTTAGGCTTAAAACGAGAGAGCGCCTACTACGAAAAAGATCTGGAACAGGCAATCATCACCCAGTTGCAGGAGTTTTTGCTGGAGCTTGGCAACGGTTTCACTTTTGTAGCCCGCCAACAGAGAATCCACCTCGACGGGGACGACTTCTTTATTGATCTTGTTTTTTACAACCGCCTTTTACGTTGTTTTGTCATTATCGAACTCAAGACTCATAAGCTGACCCATCAGGATTTAGGACAGTTACAGATGTATGTCAACTATTATGATCGATACGAAAAACTGCCCGAAGAGAACCCGACAATCGGCATTCTGCTTGCTGCCGATAAGAATGATGCTGTGGTGAAGATTTCCCTGCCGGAGGATAATCAGACCATACTGGCAAGTCAGTATAAGCTCTATCTACCAAGTGAAGAGGTGCTCAGGGAGCAGTTGGTCAGGGAGATGAAGGCGATTGAGGGGAGGGGATATGAAAACGATTAAACTCGGCTCTCTCATAACTATATCCAAAGGGAAGAAGCATACTATTTCTGAAAAACCATCTTCTCAATCAAAAAGAATGCTTGGTATTGATGATTTACGAAACGACACATTAATCAGAATGACCGATGATAAAGATGGTGTGCTCGCTTGTGTCGATGATGTTCTCATTGCGTGGGATGGAGCCAATGCCGGGACTATAGGGTATGGAAAACAGGGATATATCGGCAGCACTATTTCTCGTCTTCGTCTCCATGATCCATCAAAATTTTATGCCCCGTTCATCGGGATGTATTTACGGTCAAATTTTAGCTATTTGAGGAAAATGGCTACCGGTGCCACGATTCCGCATATCAATCGAGATGCATTAGAACGTATTCCGGTACCTGTTTTTGCGTATGACGACCAAATCCGCATCGCAACCCTTCTTTCCAAAGTAGAGAACCTCATCTCCCGCCGTCGCGAGCAACTCAGACAGCTTGACGAACTGCTCAAAAGTGTTTTTCTGGAGATGTTCGGTGACCCCATTCGTATGAAAACGCAGCTACATTTTCCATTTAGCAATTATATCGAATTCCTAACCAGTGGTTCGCGTGGCTGGGCGAAGTATTACTCCAATTCTGGAAGTGTTTTTCTGCGGATAAATAATGTAAAAGATGCCTGTCTTAAACTTGATGACATTGTATATGTAAATGTGCCAAATTCAGCCGAAGCGAATAGAACAAGGGTAAAGGCTGGAGATTTACTCCTTTCGATCACAGCAGACCTAGGTAGAACTGCATTAGTATCTAAAGAATTGGAGGGTGCTTACATCAATCAACACTTAGCTCTGATTCGCATACATCCAGATAAAGGTCTTAATTCGCTATTCTTAACTTGGTATTTCACAATGCCATACGGGAATGCCTTTATAAAAAAGAAAAATCGTGAGGGCGTAAAGGCTGGACTCAACTTTGATGATATCCGAGGACTTCAAATCGTGAAACCTGCTATTCAACTCCAGAAACAATTTGCCGATATTGCTGAAAAGGTCGAGGGCATTAAATCACGCTATCAGCAAAGTCTAACCGAAGTTGAAAATCTCTATGGCATTCTTAACCAAAAAGCATTCAAAGGTGAACTGGATTTATCGAAGGTGCCGCTAGCAGCCTGTCGGACTTAAAAGCCGCCTGAGATTATAAAAAATGCGTATAAAGTATTATATTAAAGTCAAATAAGTACGTTTTCACGCATCAAGAGCTTTTGTTGCCATTGTCCGTTTATCCCCATGAGCATCGATTTTATCAGAGCAGATCATGATACACCGTTTCTGTTTCCTCCATCCGTTCAGGAATGGCTGCCAACAGACCATTTGGCCCGTTTTGTCGTTGATATCGTGGGGCAACTCAACGTCTCATCACTCAGAGACGTCTATGCTGGTAAAGGCTCAAGGCCATATGATCCTGCCTTGTTGCTCTCCTTGCTGTTTTACGGGTATGCAACCGGCGTTTTTTCCAGCAGAAAGCTTGAACAGGCAACCTATGATTCCGTAGCGTTCCGTTACCTTGTCGGTAATGAACATCCGGATCATGATACCATTTCGATGTTCCGGAAGCGGTTTTCCACAGAGTTGAAGGATTTGTTCAACCAGATTCTCATCATTGCCCATGAAATGGGAATCCTGAAGCTTGGGACGGTGAGCCTCGACGGCACGAAAGTCAAAGCCAATGCATCGAAGCACCAGGCGCTGAGCTGGGAACATGCCGGGAAGATTGCAAAGCAGTTGCAAGAAGAGGTCGAACAGCTATGGCAGTTGGCTGAACAAGCAGATCAGTCGTTGATTCCCGATGGGATGAAGATACCTGAGGAGATTGAGCGCCGGGAAACCCGACTTGCAAGCATAGCCGAAGCCAAGAGAAAAATAGAAGCACGAGCTGGCGAACGCTATGAGCAGGAAAAGCAAGCACATGAGAGCAAATTAGCTGAACGGGAAAAGAAAGAAAAAGAACGCGGCAAGAAATTGGGAGGGAAGCCGCCCAAACCACCGGAACCGGGGCCCAAGCCATATGATCAGATCAATCTGACCGATGAAGAGTCGCGGATCATGCCGACAAGTGGCGGTGGTTTTATGCAAGCGTTCAATGCCCAGGCATGCGTTGATATCGCAACCTTGCTCATCGTGGCAACACATACGACCCAACAACCCAACGACAAGAAGCAAATCAATCCAGCAATCGAAGCACTGGGTAACTTGCCTGAACAGATTGGTTAGGTCAACGAACTGCTTGCCGATACCGGATATTTCAGTCAGGCAAATGTTGATGCATGTGAAGCCGCCGGAATTAATCCACTGATAGCGGTATCGCGCGAAGAGCATCATAAAAGTCTTGAAAATCGATTCAAAGAACCAGAGCCCGTATCCAAAACGGCTGACAGTGTCACCAAAATGCGGTATCGCTTGAAGAGCAAAACAGGCAAAGCGGTCTATGCCAAACGGAAGTGCACGGTCGAACCGGTATTCGGCATTATCAAATCGGTTCTTGGATATCGACAATTTATGCGCAGAGGCTTGGAGAGTGTAGAGGCCGAATGGACGCTGGTAAGCCTTGCCTGGAATTTGAAACGCATGCATGTGTTGGCCAAACCACGGTTAAAAAAGCAGGTTGTTGCAGCATTCAAGGTGAAATCGGGTACTCACACCGGCAGATTACTGTTATTGTGGCCTGTTAAACTCTTTGGAATGGTTCAGAGATCCAAAATATGCATGATGAGGGCAATGGAGAGCTTTTTTGCTGCGAACCGACAATTCGTTAGCCCGACAGGCTGCTAGTCAAAGAGAGCGATCCTGAGGCTTGGATGTCGTTGAAGCACTGTGATTAGTGCGAATTTATTCTGACATTTGTTTATAGACCCGCGATGGTGTAACAGAGATTGTTGATTTTCTCTTGGCTGGTTTAAATTGAACTGTATAAACCGAAGTGGTATACAGAAAGAAAAAGTGAGCATTTATGTCTTAGGTAGATTATTCTAATCAATGTTAGCCGTCTCAATCGCAGAAGGGCCTTTATTCGTCTGTAAACTACCATCTACGCCTCAATGACTGCACCTCACGTATTCATTTCCTACTCGTGGGATACACCTGAGCACAAGGTCTGGGTGCAGAATCTTGCCATTCGATTGCGATCCGATGGCGTTGACGCACACATTGACCAATGGACTGCAATCCCTGGTGCGCACCTTCCCGCGTACATGGAATCTGCGGTACGAGATAGTTCATTTGTTCTGGTTGTCTGCACACCAAACTACCGAATGAAGGCCGATTCAAGAGGAGGTGGGGTCGGATATGAAGGCGACATAATAACAGGGGAAGTACTAACTGAAGGCAATCACACAAAATTCATCCCGATCCTGCGCCAGGGTACATGGAAAAGTGCCAGCCCTTCATGGATGCGTGGAAAAATCTATATTGATTTATCTGGAACCCATTACAGCGAAGAGGCTTACGCTCGTCTTCTTGACACTCTATTCGGACAATTACCCCAGCTTCCGAAGCTTGGGACTCACAACCCGCAAGTTGAAACAAACCGTACCGACCTTGCCGGCCCCCTGCTAACGATCGTTATACCCATGTTTAATGAAGAGCAGAACTTGTCGGACTTGTTTCGTTCCTTGCGCTCAGAGGGACTAATTGATCGATATCCAATCATTCTCTGCGATGATGGATCAACCGATAATACCTACACACTTGCAAGTTCTTTGGCTGCACGATGCCCAGGCATGCTAGTAGTGCGACAACGCTTCAACACTCGGAAGGTGGGCGCAATTGATGACATGGTCAAGAGGGTTACCACACCATTTATTTTGACATTAGATGCAGATTGCTCTATCAGGGAACATACTCACTGCGCGATAGACGAGCTTTTGATCGACATGCATCTTGAGGAAATTGACGCGACATATTTTAGAATAACTCCAATAGTAGACGGCTGGCTCGCAGCACTTCAGGCAATAGACTATGCGATATTCACTGACTCCCTACGCAAGCTACTAAAGGTTCCGCTCTGTTTGATTGGACAGGGCGTCATCTGGAGAAGGGAGACACTAGTTCGGGTGCTCGGAAGGCATCGGGGTGAATTTGAAGGCGACGATCTTGAGAACACAGTGCATGCGCTAGCTGACAACGCACGACTTCGCTGGGAGCCAAGTACTGTTACCATTTCGACTAAAGCTAAGCCAACTATTGTTTCTCTTCTAAAGCAGCGAGCACTTTCTTGGGATTATGGACTACTTAGGGTACTTATATCTTTCAAATCACTACGACTTTCAGGCGAGTCTGCCGCATTTTATAGAAATATTCTTTTAGCTGACTTCCTTGCCCATCCGCTAAGGCTTGCCGCAATACCACTTTTAATGTCGGTACTGTTGTTCAACTTTATTTTCAGTGCAGAGGGAGGCGCTGCTTGGCGATCGGTCTACTCTGCGGGTGTTGTGCTTACTCTCCAATATGGCGCTATCGGAATACTATGGGTTTGGGTCGCATGTATATTCTCCTCAGCACTAGCTGTTCGCAATTTTAGATCAACACTTAGATGGAGCGTGATAACGGGTGTCTATTTGTCATCTCCATTCGCCTATTTAGTCTCCTATCCTATCTTGTCGCAGAACAACGTATCCGCAGCTGCAATAATTTCGGCAGCCTCACAATGGATGGGTTTAGGATTGTTCGTCACGTATCTATGGTGGTTGATACTGACTGCAGTGTTGTTCGTGCTCAGTTCCTTAGATAGACCACTCAAGCTTCGATTGGCTTGGAGTCTTCCTTTCGCTCCAGTATATTATCTTATACTTTTAGTTATTTCAAAGACTATTGCCATAATCAAGTTTATAACCAGAATTGTGTTGCGCATCGTATAGTGAATTATGGAATCTATTTTGCACGGACGCCGTGACGGCAAACTTTCTAACCAACATGTATTGCCTCACCAGTCTGGTTATCAGCAACCTTGGATTACCAAGAGAGCGAATAGTTTATGGAATGTATTTCAATTGTAGAGGCAGGGTATGTTAAGGATTATCAGATATTTCTGAAATTCAATACCGGTGAAAACGGAGAGGTTGATCTCCGCGATCTTGTCTATAAATTTCCAATAGCGGAGCCATTGCGGAACCCTGAGGCTTTTTCATATTTTTATCTTGATTCCTGGCCTACGCTTGCGTGGGATTGCGGTTTTGATGTTGACCCTGAGTCACTTTATTTCAGGGCCACTGGTAAATCGACGTGTGACACGCAAGTATCATGACAAAACGCTGTTCAGTGATGTAGATCTCAGTTTCCACTTTGGCGTTATCCTCTGCTGACATTTTCCAAATTTATTTATTGTCATAACCCGCACATCTGTGATTTTACCATGGGGTGCTT
>Ga0316231_1004788_pt1 | contig 11043 bp, 5 predicted proteins | sample TBH18027metaG_FD_206002 | JGI IMG/M metagenome (GOLD analysis project Ga0316231, IMG submission 206002) | Freshwater microbial communities from Trout Bog Lake, Wisconsin, USA - TBH18027 | ecosystem: Environmental > Aquatic > Freshwater > Lake > Hypolimnion/Profundal zone | place: USA: Wisconsin...
GGTTCCGGCAATGGTCGTCGTCACCCAGCTGCCCGCTCCGGGAGCAACCTCGCGAATGGTGCTGTTCCCGTAGTCGGCGACATACAGGGTGCCACTGGCACTGATTGCGATTCCCAAGGGATTGTTAAACAATGCGCTCAGGCCGATGCCGTCGTTACTGCCGGTGGTCCCGGCGGTCCCACTAATCGTGGTCACCAACCACTGCCCCAACACCGGTATAACCTCACGAATGGTGCTGTTCCCATAATCAGCGACATAGATGTTGCCGCTGGTGTCGGCAACCACGTGCGTGGGATTGTTAAACAACGCAACATTGCTCAGCCCGTTCGTGCTACCAAACGCACCGGCGGTCCCGGCAATCGTCGTGAAGTTGTAGAGCTGGACTTGGGCGAAGCCCGAACTCAGCCCCAAAGCCGGCAGGCCGGCGACTAATAGTAACACCTTGCCCAATTGCATAAATATCCTTTCCCGGTCCCCGGTTTAGCGGTGATTATTCAGCGCGAAAAATGGTTCGCCACTCCTGAGGAAGAACACCGGCTGGCAGCCAAAGTTTCTGTTAACAGCTGGCTGGCCGCGCCGCAGTCACAGCTCCCAAAATTACGCCGCTGCCAAATGGCGGCGCCTCAGGGAAGGGGCTCGATCGTGACGGAGCCGGTCTGGCCGGCAGTGGTTTGGAATAATCCCGCGCCAATTTGCTGCGCCTGCAATAGCAAGCCACTGAACGGGAGCGGCTTGCTCCCGGCCACCGGGATGAAGGTGCCGGTAAATTTACCGGTCGTCAGATTGAATTTGAGCGTCAACGCATCCGGGCCGGGATTCGTGACGACCGCCTTGCCGTTGTTGATCGTCACCGTTTTGCTGATGTTGTTGGTCAGTCCGCCGCCGCTCAGGGTCACAAGGCTGTTACCGTCAACCGATTGATTGGCCACGAACTTGGAACCGATCAAGTTCAGCGTGGTGGTAAACGCCGCATACCCCGGGCTGGCCGGCGCAAACCAATCCACCGTCGCCGTCGCCAGCGTGTTCGTTTCAAAACTCACCCAGCCAACGGCCACGCCGGTATTTTTGGACGAACTCACGAATAGCGGCCACAGGCCCAATTGCGAGACCGGGGCGTTGGCTGTCAACTTTGTGCCGTCATTGAGCACGCCGCTCAAGCTACTGTTGCCACTCCGGCTGATGATCAAGGTTGCATAGCCGTAACCTTGCGGCACATTGGTCGTCGACGGGTCGGCCGGGCTGAACACCAGCGTATACGCGCCCGGCCCAACTTGGCTGGTGCCGGTCAGTTCAGCGATCACCGCCGGCGTGAAACCGGGGCCGGGGAGGGCGGCCAGTAACTCCGCCGTGAAGCCGCTGCCGGTGACGGTCCCGGTAATCGGTCCGTTGTCGTTGACCATGTCCACGTGCAATGCCACACTCGCGCCGGCCACGAGATTGGTCGCGTTGCCGGTCCGATCAAATTGGCCGGTGAACGCCGTCTTGACACCCGCGCGCGTCAGATTACCGGCAAACGCGCCGGTCTTGGTCAGCCGGATTTGGACGGAACCGGAACTGGCTTGCGTTGGCAGATTGGTTTGCAGGATCAACCCGGTGTACGTCCCGGCCAATGCCGCAAACGGCGCGGCGCCGTCAACCACTGTCAGGCTGAACAACGCCGCGTTGCTCAGTCCGCCGTTGTCAGTCACGCGGATGGCGAAGGTCGTCGTGCCCGCTTTCGTTGGCTTACTGGCCAACGCGCCCAGCCGGCTCAAAATCAAGCCACTCGGCAATGGGCTGAGCGGCGCCCATGTGTATGGCGGGGTGCCGCCAGTCGCCGAGAATTGCAAACTGTAATTGGTGCTGCCCAGCAAGGCCGCCGGCAAGACACTCGCGGTCGTAATCGTCGGGCTTGGCACTGGCTGGAAGTTGGCTGTATACGTGATATTTGTCGCCGGGACTGTGATGGTCTCGGGATTATTCGTGGGGCCGGGGCTCCAGCCGGTGAACTGCCAGCCGCCGTTGGCGCTGGCTGACAGCTGGGGCGAACTGCCAACCGTATAGCTGCCACCACCCAGCACCGTGCCGCTTTGCGGAGGAGCGACCGTCACCGTCACAGTGACGAGCGGCTGCCCCGTCCAGAGCGCGGTCGGCCGACCGCCACACGTGGGGCCGAAGCCCGTGGCCCCCGGCACGGCATAGACCGTCGCATTGTTGACCGCGGCGAAGACCGATGAATCAGCACCGCCGCTGGGCGCGTTCCCCAGGAAATAAACCAGTGTCAAATTGGAGCAGAACTCGAAGGCATTTTTCCCGATGCTGGTCACGCTGGCGGGGATGGTGATGGTGGGCAGGCTGGCGCAATCGTTGAACGCCCCCTCCCCAATACTGGTGACAGTGGTGGGGATGCTGACACTGGTCAGGCTGCTGCAATATTCGAATGTCGCCGGCCCGATGCTGGTCACCCCGGCGGGGATCGTGACGCTGGTCAGGCTGGAGCAGTTCCCGAACGCCTTGGTCGCGATGTTGGTGACACTGTTGGGGATCGTGATGCGGGTCAGGCTGGAGCAGTATTCGAATGCGCCGAAGCCGATGGTGGTGACGTTGGTTGGGATCGTGACGCTGGTCAGGCTCTTGCTGTAATAAAACGCATAGACGCCGATGCTGGTGACCGGCCGGCCATTGATCGTGCTGGGGATCGTCACCGCACCGCCGGCGCCAATGTAGCCGGTGATGGTGATGGTGCCGTTCGCCAGCGGCAGGTAAGTGTAATCGAGCGCTTTCGCCGCAACGGGCAGCAGCAGGACGAGGAGCAACGGCAGGAACCGTGTGGCGCGGGCAATGCGAAACAGCCCCGCCGGCGCCGGCGGATTAGTTGGTTTCATAACCGGTGTTTTTATATTCATGTTGTTTCCCTTGTGCATTTGTACGCCTCACGGCCGCAGATATCAAACTTGAACCGCCAGCCCCACCGGCCTGCTGCCCCGCAACCTTGACCGGCGATTCCGGCTGCCGACCGGTCAGCGGCGGACCTCTGGTCGCAAGGCCGGTCGCGGTGGCCAGTGCCGGTAAATTACGCCTTGAATGTCCACCGGTCACTCTGACCGTAGAAAGCAACCGGATTGCGAAAGACAAGTTGCTCGATTTGGTCGCGTGGAAATTTTCGCGCCACCAACTCTTGCACCAGTTTCGGGACGTTTAACGGATCGCTCGGGCCCCAATCGCAGGCGCTGTTCACCAACAACCGCTCGACGCCGTATTGCTCGACGAGATTGGCGGCGCGCTCGACGGTCAGCTTCGTGATCGGATAAATGCTCAGGCCGCGCCAGAAGGTCGTCCCGGTGTAGAGCGGCAGCGTTTCCTCGGTGTTATGGTCGAGCAGCACCCTGGCGGGATTCAGGTTTTCGCTGCGGACCACTGCCAGTGTCCGCTCAGTGCCGACCTTTTTGAATTGGTGCGGCAGGTGAATGACCACCGGCATGTCGCGCTGCTTGGCGAGTTTGAGTTGCGCGCGCAGCGCGGCTTCCTCCGCGTCGGTCTGCCGATCGAAGCCGATTTCGCCAATGGCCACACACGTTTCGCGCCGGCAGTACTGCGCGACGACCGGTAAGACGGCCTGCGTCAACGCCACATCATTCGCTTCGCGCGGGTTCATGGCGATGCAGGTGAAGTGCTCGATTCCAAACAGCTTGGCGCGTTGCGTTTCCCAACTGATGATCAGCTCGAAGTAATCCACAAATGTCCCGGCGCTCGTGCGCGGGGCGCCCAGCCAGAACGAGGGCTCGACCACCGCTTCAATCCCGGCGAGCGCCATCCGTTCGTAGTCGTCCGTGACGCGCGAAATCATGTGGCAATGCGGCTCGATGATGCGCATCAGGGAAATTCTCAGTGACTGGCGGTCAGTTGCCGGAGATACTCGAATGAGTAGAGGCCGGCGGCGTGGTTGTCGGCCCACTCGGGTTGCACGCCATAACCGCCCACAAATCGCCAGCTCCGCAACTCAAAGCTGGCGGGAGTGTAATTCGGCGGCAGCGGGCGCGCGCTGACCAGGATGTTGGCTTCGCCCCGGCACCCGGCGCAGGGGCAGGCGCGCCGCAAGGTTTCCAGGTCGAAATAGTCTTCCCGGTTGTCGGCCCAGACAATCGCGAAGGTGCGATTGATGACCTGGATGTTTTTCGGCGGCATGGCAGCTACTGGCCCGCCACCAAGGTTTGAAACCGCACGTTGGACCGGAGCGCCCCGAATTGCTGGTCGTTGCGGGCCCGGTCGCGGACCGTCGGATTGATTTGAATCGCCCGTTGTAACGCGGTCAGCGAATCGTTGGTTGCGCCCATTGCGCTCCGGAGGATGGCGAGCGCATAGAAGGGATCGGCTTCCTGCGGGAAGCGTTGGGTCGCTTGTTCAATGGTGCGCACGGCCAGTGGCGCCTGGTTGATGCTCAGGTAGAACTGGGCAATCTGGAGCATCTCCCCGGCCGTGGCGGCCGGTTGGGCGATGAAGTTGTCAAACAACGCTTGGACGCGGCCGAACTGTTGCACGCGGAGGTAGTTTTTGGCGAGTTCGCCAACGAGCTGGAGGTTGGCGAGTTGTTGTTCGAGCTGCTGGATGGTGGCGCCGGCCTGCTTCATGCCGCGAATTTGGTTGATTGCCAAATCGATCTTGTTGTTGAGCGGATCGAGTTTTTGGTAGGCCACCAACACCGCAATGGCGTCGTCGGGGTGGCCGGTTTCCAAATGCAGTTGGGAGGTGCGGAAGTTGGCCTCGGGGCTATCGGGGCAAAGTTGCAGTGATTGTTCATAGGCATATTTTGCTTCGGCATAAAGCTTCCGGTAGGCGTAGACGCCGCCGATGGCGGAGCGGAGTTTGGAAAATGTCTTCCGGGCATCGTTGTCGCGCCAGAATTCCGGCCGCGCCGTGAACTCCGTCACGAGCTTGTCCCAATACGCCTTGTCTTGGGCGATGATGCGCGACCACAGCGCCGGGTTGTCGCTGGGGGCCGGCAACGGTTCGGCATTGATCTTCATGATGATGCCGTAGGGTTGGAGATAGGGGAACATCCAGTCAATCACATAGCTTTCCTCGACGTAGAAGGTGTGCTTGGCTTTGTTGTGATCATGGATCCATTTGCAGAGAATGGCGTTGATGTTCATCACGCCCTTGACGCCGCGCACCTGTACGCGCCCGCCATCCAGCTCGACGTCCTCGTCGGGGTTCGGCGGCTCGCCGCGCGCCCGCCGGTTCTGGATGTCGGCGACGTATTCCTGAAACGCGCGTTGCGAATCCTGTTCGGTGGGAATCCACAGCGGCGCGGCGGGATAAGTCGTGGTTCGCCCAATGGCGCGCGCGAACGCGTTGTAGTTGGTCGGCCGCGAGTAATCATAATGGTCGCGGATGTACGCCATGTAGGTCGTGTCGGCCAACGCGTTCTGGGTGACGATGTACACGTCGCGCCGGTCAAAATTCAGTTCCTGGTTTTGCAGATTCCGGTCGCGGAATTTATCGCGGGCCGGTACGACGCTTTCGGAGAAAATCATGTACGTCGGCACGAACCGGCCGGGATCGGTGCCGCCAAATAAAAATGCGTCACGATCCATTGGCGGATAGTCGCCGCCGGGATAAAACATCCGGTACCCGAATTGATAGCCGAAATCATGCCCGCGTTGCTCGCAGGTTTTCCAATTGACGGTGTACGGAATGACCGCCAGCGCGACCAGCGCGAGGCTGCCATACCGGAAGAGCGACCGGGGGAGGTGGGCCCAGCGGGCCATCGACCACGTGGCGGCCAGCGCCAAGCCGTACCCGATCAGCATGGCGAAGAACCCGTGCGCGGGCGCGAAAAACTTCAGGTTGATTTCCTGCTGCGTCTTGTCGAGGCCGGGATTGATGATCATCAACAACCCGAACCCCGTGGTCACCAACGCGGCAAACACGTAGATCAGCCATTGCCGGCCGCGCATCCGCAATTCTTTCCAGCGCCAGACCAGCAGCACCAGCGGGAGGATGGCGAACAAGGCGACCGGCCAACTGTACTGGTTGATCAGGGCTTCCGTGAACAATTGGACCTGGGTGAAAAAGGCGCCGCTCAGCAGCGACGATGTATGCAGGGCCTCGTACTGGCCGCGCGTGACCGCGTGGAGGAAGCCCTGCTTGGTCGCGCAATAACCCCAGTTCATCGGCGGGTTCGTCGCCGCCGCCAGCGGCATGTACACGTAGGCGCCGCAACCCAGGAGGAACAACCCCGCGCACCACAACGCCCGCCGCCAGTTCAGCCAACCGGCCGGCGCGCCCAGCGCCAGCAAGGCCGCCGCCAGACCGCCGCTCACCAAGATCACCGGCAACGCCTCCGTCGGCGGCCCGAACAAAATGCCCACCCGGACTTTTTGCATCCAGAGCAAATCACTGGTCGGGGCCAACAGCCAGGCATTCACCAGCACGCCGGCGCACCAGCCCACCAACAGCGCGAACGTCAGTTCCAAAAAGCCGGACAAACACCCCGGCTTGTGGTCCGCCAGCCAGCCCACCGCAAACGCGCCCACCAAAAACGGCAGGGCCATCACCACGATCGTTTGGTGGTTCGCGATGCTCAGTCCCAGCAACAATTGCGTCGCGTAGAGGAAGCGGCTCTTCTCCGGGCGCATCATCCATGCAAAAAAAGTGCAACTGATCAGCACAAACAGAAACACATTCAACACCCGCATCTCCGGCACGCACGCCCAGAGCCACACGCCGCGGTTGAACGCGAACAGCATGGCCGTGGCCACGCCAATGGTCAGCGACAACCAGCTCTTTAACGACTCCTCGATCTTGTCCGCCCATGCCACGTTGCGCAGCAACATCAATATACTGCGCGACATCAACAGCGTCATGATCCCGACCAGCGTGGCGCCAGTCAGTACTGACATCAAACAAATCCGCCACGCGGGGTTGCCGAACGGCACGAGATACCGCCAAACCCAGCCCATGAACGCCCACAATGGATACCCCGGCGGATGCGGCACGCCAAAGTTGAACGCGCCGGTCACCAATTCGCCCGAGTCTTCCAGCGTGACCTCCGGGGACATAAACCGGAAATACACCAAGCCCGACACGAGAAAGGCCAGCGCGGCGACGAGCCATTCCACCGGCGTGAACACCCGGCGGGTTCCCACTGGCGCCACCGGTTGGGGGGCCGGCTGCGGCGCCGGCGGAATATCTTTCAGTTGTTTTGCCATAAAAAGTCCGTCCAGTTATTGACCATTCTGCTGCCGCCAGCGTTCAGTGCCGGAAATGCCGGATCCCGGTAAAGACCATCGCCAAATTCCGGGCATTGGCGGCCGCGATCACTTCGGCGTCGCGCACGCTGCCACCCGGCTGAATTGCCGCCGTGGCCCCGGCGTCCGCCGCGGCCAGCACGCCATCCGCGAACGGAAAAAATGCATCGCTGGCCACCACGCTGCCGGCCAAACTCAGCCCGGCCTCGCCGGCTTTCCACACGGCGATCTTGGATGAGTCCACCCGGCTCATTTGGCCGGCCCCGATGCCGAGTGTCCGCGCGGTCGTGCCATCGGCAGTGGCGAACACGATGGCGTTGCTCTTCACGTGCTTGACCACGCGCCACGCAAACAACAGCGCGTGCCGTTCGGCCTGTGTTGGCGGCCGGTTCGTGACCACCTTCAAATCCGCGGCCGACACCAACCGGGTGTCGCGTTCCTGCGCCAGCACGCCGCCGGTCACCGACCGCAATGCCAGCCCGGCCGCCGGGGGGGCCAGTTGCCGGATGAGCCGGAGATTTTTTTTCTTCTGCAAAACTGCCAAGGCGTCCGGCAAGAATTCCGGCGCCACGATGACTTCGCTAAAGATTTCCGCGATTGCCTGCGCCAGGCCGGCATCCACCGGCCGGTTCACCGCGATGATGCCGCCGAACGGTGCTTGCCGGTCGGTCGCGTAGGCGAGATGCCACGCGTCCACCAACGCCGCCGCGCTGCCAATGCCGCATGGGTTGGTGTGCTTGATGATCGCGACAGTTGGATCTTCAAATTCCGTGACCAACTCCGCCGCGGCGGTCAGGTCGAGGATGTTGTTGTACGACAATTCCTTGCCGTGGAGCTGTCGGAAATATTTGCCGAAATCACCGTACAGCGCTGCGTGTTGATGCGGGTTCTCGCCATACCGGAGCGCTTGGGCCTGCGGCAACGACACAGTCAACGTCGCCGGCAACCCCTCAGTTTTACCAAGAAACGCCGCAATTGCGCCATCATACCGGCTCGTCGTCGCGAACACTTTCACCGCCAGCCGCGCGCGGGTGGCCGGCAACGTTGCGCCACCGTTGGCTTTCAACTCTGCCACGACCGGCGCATAGTCGGCCGGGTCAACAATCACGGTCACGCTGGCATGGTTTTTAGCCGCGCTCCGCAACATGCTCGGTCCGCCGATGTCAATGTTCTCAATCGCCTCGGGAAGCGTGACGTTTGGTTGGGCGACGGTTTTTTCGAACGGGTACAGATTCACGACGACCAAATCAATTGGCTGGATGTTGTGCTTGGCCGCAGCGGCTTCGTGTTCGGCGTTGCCGCGAATGAATAGTAGACCACCATGAACTTTCGGATGCAATGTCTTCACGCGGCCGTCCAGCATTTCCGGGAAGCCGGTGAACGCGCTGATTTCAATGACCGGCACGCCGGCGTCCTTCACCGCGCGCGCCGTGCCGCCGGTCGAAATAATTTCAACACCGAGCTGATGAAGTTCGCGAACGAACTCGCTCAACCCCGCCTTGTCGGAAACACTGATAAGCGCGCGCCGAATTTGACTCATGCCAGCGCGCAGCTTACCGGAGAAAACCGCCGGATTCAACGACTTTTCCGCCGGCTGTATGGGGTTCGCCAATGTGGGAATTTGGAATTGTCGGAGCGGCGTCCACGCCGCGATCGCCCAGTTTTGTTCGGGTCGGTCGCGGCGGGGACGCCGCTCCTGCGGAACAGTGTCAAGCTAACTACTTACCGGAGGCCGCCGTGGGTCACTTCTTTGTGGATCGGATTGCCGTCGGGACCGATCAACCGCGCCGTCACGAAGATCAGCAGGTTTTCTTTGCTTTTGTTGGTGACTTTGCTCTGGAAGAACCGGCCGATGATTGGCAGATCACCAAGAAATGGCACTTTGTCGTCAATCTTCTGAACGCTTTCCTTGATGAGGCCGCCGAGCACGACGGTCTGGCCATCCCACACGACCACCCGAGTGGCCACGCTGCGTTCGGAAAAGAGGGGTTGCTGAATTTTGTACGGCACACTGGTCGTCGTGTTGGAACCGTTGACAGTCGTGACTTGCGTGACGTTGCCAGGGCTGTAATCAATGAAGCCGAGGAACTCAGTAACTTCCGGGGTCAGCATCAGGTCAATCGTGTTCTTGTCCGCGCTGACTGTGGGGGTGACCCGGAGAATGACGCCCACATCTTTGCTCTTGAAGCTTGAGGGAATAGTGGGCGTGATGCCACCGCCGGTGCCGCCGACTTGTGGTTCAGTGTATTCGCCGGGATAAATGAATGTCTGCACCACCTTGATCGTCGCTTCCACGGTGCTCAACGAGGTGACTTTCGGAGCGGACAACACGTCGGTGGATTGTTTTTGAGCGAGGGCCTTTAAAACCATCTGGAATTGCGGGTTGGTCAACACGCCGTTGAGCGAGAACAGTTGATTGGCGCCCGAGGAGGCACCCGCGCCTGACAAGGCTGCGGCAATCGCGTTGCCGGAGAGGGCGCTACTGTCCTGTAATCCGCCAGTCAGAGAGTTCAGACCACTGGATCCCGGTGCGCCGGCAGCGGCGGCGGCGAAGCTGCCAAAGTTGTATTGGCCAACGCCCCAGTTGAACCCGAGTTCATCCAGGTCGCCTTGTGAGATGTCAATAAACTTAGCCTCGATCTCCACCTGGGTGGGAACGGCATCGAAGCTCGGGAGGACTTTCAGGAAGGCCTCGATGTTCTTGGGCGTGTTGCGGATGATGATCCTGCTGGTCTTTTGGTTGTAGGTAATGCTTGAGCCCGGCGGGAAATCAACGCCGGCATCCTTGAAGAGTGATTTCAGATCAACCGTCGTCGGGGTGACGGTCGCGCCGCCCCCCATTTTCTCCGCGCCACCCCCGCCACCCCCGGCGCCTTCGGCACCCGCGGTGACGGCATACTTGGTGAAGGTATCCGGCGAGACGCCGTAGGATTCAGTGATCATCTCTTCATCGGGTGCGTCGGTTGGCAACAGGACGACCGCATAGCTGTCAACGCGGTACTTCAAGCCGGCCAGCGGCACGATGAGTTTCAGCGCGTCGAGCATGGGAATGTTGTGCAATTGCAGGGTGATTGAGCGTCCGCCTATTCCACCGGCCGCCGGAGCAGCCGCGGCGGCTGGGGCCGCTGCCGCATCAGCGGCGGGCGCCGCCGGGGCGGCCGCCGAATCCGCACCACCACTGACGCCTGGTCCCAGCACGATGTTCACGCCTTCGTGCTTTGGTTCGTCAAGTTTGCGGCTTTGTTCGCTCAAGAAAGTCACCACGTCCACCAACGACGCTTCCCGGAAATTGATTTCCGGGAATTTTATCTCACTCAATTTCTGAATGATCGCCTGATTGAGGCCGGTATTCTGCAGGCGTGTGCTTACCGTTTCCTGCTCGGGGCGTTTGATGTCGCCGCCTGTTGGCAGCAACCAGGCGCTGTCGGCCTGCCACAACATCCGCCGGCGGGCGGCTTCCTCGCCGGCCATTGTACTGGGATGGCGGGCCGTCTGGACAATCTGGAGCATTTCCTGCGCGTCGGCATTGTATGGATCCATCAGCAGGATTTGCTGGAAATGCCGTTCGGCTTCGTCGAACTGACCGGAGTTGAGGAGGATCTTGCCTTCGCGGAATAGTTTTTTGATTTGATCACGCTGGCCGAGAAATTCGGGTGTTTTGTTCAGTGTTGGTGCGGGTGGCATTGCGGTTGCGGCGTTCAGCTGTTTGGCTTTAATGAGGATGCTTTCAGCCGACCGGTTGGCGGGATCATATTCGATGGCCTTTTTGGCGGAGTCGATCGCTTTGGATTTGTCACCGGCTTTGAGCGCCTTG
>Ga0316231_1004789_pt1 | contig 11043 bp, 3 predicted proteins | sample TBH18027metaG_FD_206002 | JGI IMG/M metagenome (GOLD analysis project Ga0316231, IMG submission 206002) | Freshwater microbial communities from Trout Bog Lake, Wisconsin, USA - TBH18027 | ecosystem: Environmental > Aquatic > Freshwater > Lake > Hypolimnion/Profundal zone | place: USA: Wisconsin...
GATAGATATTCGGCCAATTCAGTATGCTCGTTAGAAAACAACCTCCAAGCTTCGCTGGCTGTTTGGTTGCCGTAGCGCTCTTTCGTCCAGCCCTTTGGTATGACAATAAGCCATCGACCGGCACGTTCCTGATACCACGGCCGAAGGTCCTCGCCCATCACGAGTGGGTGAATGAGTTCTGCCGAATTGCGATTGCGTTCAACGATCCTATCACGAATGGGCTGGCTTATAACAAACGCTCTGTTCAAGCCGGTTTTCAGGCCCGACGATATGCTGCTCAGTGGCCCTTGACCTATGAACGCTCGCATCAAGACTGAGCGAGATTGAATTTTTTGGTAAATTGCCAGCCCATCGCCGCCATCGAAATTCCATTCTGGAGCGTTCAATAGTGACGGTGGCAAGGTCCTTCCAACGTTTGCGAGTTCGTCTCGTAGAGATTCAGGAATTCGACCGGATAGGAACAGGCTTCGAAATTCGCCTGGCGCAGCCGGCTTCTGCAGGACAAGAATACTCGGTCGAACCATCTCAGCACCCGCGAAGGGTTGGTTTTCTCCAAAGTCGATAAGGCTCTGCAGGGTTGCCGCGGTCGGAAGCCAGGTTCGGAAGTTCTTTGCAAAATTTGCCCGCGCAAACGTTCCCGACGAGATATAAGAAAGCCGCCCCCCGGCTTTTAGGAGCTTAATGCCCTGTTCGTAGAAATACAGGTAGAGGTCTGCGCTTGTGTGGCTCGACGCAAAGGTCGACTGGAACATCGGTTTGAAAACCGAGAGGCGCTCCTGCCGAACATAGGGAGGATTGCCAACAATGGCGTGAAAACCAGCATCGTCACCGAGATGCTTACCCTGCCGATCGAAGAACACCTCTGGAAATTCCAGGTCCCAATGGAAGAATCGATAAGTTCTGGCAAGTTCGCTGGCGCTTGCGAGCCATTCGGCCACCTGCGGCACCGTGGTTACCGATCGGCCCATAAGCTTGTCATAGACTAGATTCCACAACGTAGATTCGAACGCCATTCCAAAGCGCAAAGCCGTAACGAAATCGGCCAGCCGGCCGTACCTGCCGGTTAGTTCACCCCTCAGTGATTCATAAACCCGTTCCTGGTTCTTAACGTCCTCCACGGTAGACGCCTCATTGTCCTCGATCAGGTACATCGAGAGAACAGCGGTTGTCATACTTTGTCGAAAGCCTTCATCCGCAATCATCGATAACTGACCATTGGCCTCGGAAATCATGTGGCTGCTTGATTTCTTCCGCACTGGCGCGTTCGGGGCGTGGGAGTTCAGATCAATGTTACGGGCGCCAACAAGGGCGTTGCCACATCGAAGGTGATGGTCAAGGAATGACAGCGGCCGATCTTTGGCAACGGTGATTAGCCAAAGGGAAAGCTTGGCCAGCTCGACCGCCAACGGATTTAAGTCGACGCCATAGATACATGATTGCGCGACGCGACGCTTCCAGTACAGGATCTCCGCCTCGCCGCCGGCTGATCGGTCTGGCGCTAATTCAAGATCGACCAAGAACCGCGCGACGAACTCCGTCGCCTCGACTAAGAAGTGACCGCTTCCCATCGCGGGATCAAGAATGTTAACGTCAAGAACTGCGGCAATCTTTTCGGACTCGGTATGTTTTCCAGATATCGCCGTTTGAAGGACCGGCTCGATCGCCTGCTCGACGATATACTTGACGATATAATCGGGGGTGTAATAACTGCCGGTAATCTTGCGCTCGCCTTTATCGTTCACCAATTCGACAGTCCAACCGTCGGCCGGCGATTCGCGCTCGGATAGCTGAAACTCGAGCAACCCCTCATAAATCGTCCCAAGGTGGCGCACGCTCAAATCCCTGTAGTCCACGAACTGCTGGTCAACTCGCGAAAGGAGGTCAATGGCGGATTGGAGGCGCGCGTCGCCAACGACATATTTCTCAAGGAATGTGTGCCGACCGGCGTCGAAGAGTCCCCCATTGAATGTGGCGACCTTAAGCGGCGGATTGCCGTGGTCAATGTTTAGAAACAGCTCTCGGAGCGAGGGCCAGAGTTTGGCGCTGGTCGGCAAGAGGGGCTCGAAGCGATCTATCTTTCCAGCGGTTTCGGACTTAATCGACCAAAGGCTGTAATCCCTGCGATAAATATCGCTTTCCTTCACAGGAAGCAGTTCGCGTGCTTCCGCGTAAAGAATGAACAGCAGTCGATACAAGAGGATCAGGGAATTATCGTATATCTCGCGCAGCGTTTCTGTGGTCGGCTGAAGGTCATTCGCCTTATAGTCGAGGAACCCCTGGGCAATATGCAAGAGCGCCTCAAAAACCTGCGTCTTAAGAGAATCGCCGACGCCATCTGCATACTCCAGGCTCGTACGCAGGTAGTTGTCGATTCTTCCGTCAAAGGCAGTACGACTAAAGAAGAGATAAAAGTATAGGAAACTCGCGCTGTCCTTTGAAGCGCTGATGGCTCGGAGGTCGATCTCATAATAGCGATCAAGCTTCGCGGATGTATCCTTGTGATACAGTCTCCAAAGGCATCCATTTGTGAGTATGCCCCATTTGGCGCCGGTGTGCCGGATATAAAAGTCAATCTGATAGGATGGGTTTTTGTTAGTGAATGGGTCTCCGGTACGTGTGCTGAGCGTCGTGTCCAGGGATCGGTCCCACGCTTTCGCATCAGCGACCGCAATGCCGCCATGAGACAACAAGGTGTCGTCGACTATCACGCCCTTCTGGGCCACGAGAGCGTCGCGATCTCTATACAGCACGTAATCCGGCCGCTTTACACCGTCGGGTGACTTCAGCGCCGGCTGGACAGCGAACTCATGACCAAGCAACCGCAAAATTGGCCGAACCAGATCCTCTTCTGTCTGTGCTTCTATCTCTGTGGGACAAAACGCTGCATACAACCTTCCCAAGGCGTCCATCATTTCGACAGACTCCGGACGACCGATTTCTTCTTTCCATTCCTCGCTTTGCGGCAACACATGGTCGAGAAAATGGTCGGAAAAGAGCTGGTGATTTGCGTGGCTCACTTGCGGAGTCAACTCTGGATTATCTGTGCTCATGCCGGAATCCATGATACCGTAAACGCGGCGCCGCCGGACGCAGGCCACCTGCCAATTTACATCCTATATAGGATATCCTGTATTTGAGCCCAGTTCGCCAGGTCCGGGCGTTCTGGGGACTTTTCGCAGCTTGGCGGGGTCTTGGCCCGGGTGGGTTCGATTTGCTTTGGCGTGTTTCTTTCCATGCGCAGCGCCTATAGTGTGACGGTGTTAAGCCCATCGCGGAGCAAGCGAAGCGCGTGCCCTAGGCGAATCTTTGAGCCAGCTGCGAGTGCGACAGGCATTGGGGCGATCATCTCAATTGTTGCCGCAGTGCGGCAACAATTATTTCGTGGAAGGCTCGACGCATGTAGTAGGGCGTGCGCTAGCAGGGTAATTGCCGGTCTGTGGCGAACGTTGTCGTAATGAGAACAAAGTACGCAGACTGGTTATGGAACCTGATTTTTGCGCTATTCCCGGTTGCTATCGACATGCTGCTGCACTGGTGGCGCGGCTCTTCCGCTAAAGAAATTTGGGGATCGTCCGATAATATCCCGGCGCTGGCGTTTGCGATCGGGCTTATGGCGATGTCTGCCTCGGCGGATGTGGCCGCGGCCGCGAATAAGAAGGACGACGATAGTGAGAAGGCAAGCTTTACCCACGCAAAGAACTTCCTGGTCGCCGGCGCTGTTGCAGCTATAACGGTGTTTGGGATTTACGAGGCGCTGCACGTATGGGATCTTAAAGTGCTGGAAGGGTCACATGTATTGACATCCGTTACTTGGGGTATAACAATAGTGTGGTCGGTTATGGGTTGCGCCTTCGAGCGTAACGCACTGGTGGTGCTGGAAGATTGATAATATGACCTTCATAAATATTGCGAGTTTGGTTCTTGCCGCCATTGCTGTTTACGGGGTCTATGGGGTGGTGCAGGCGTTTCGCCAAATGGCGCGTCTCAAAAGTCGACGGCGTGGCAACAACCTCGCGCACATGTAAGATTTAGGGTCTGCGGCCACGGTGGGCTGGCGAGCCGATCAATCGCGGACGAGCACCAGCAGCCAATCTCTCAGCTCCGGTTCCCGAGGGGCACGCCAGGAACCGTCCGGATCGGGTTCGACGTTACCCAGGGCATGCTCCTGGCCGGTTGACGGGTTGATATAGGATGCGCTGTATCGAACATCGGGTTCTATACCGCAAACCAGCAGATTCAGGTCCCAGATGAACCGGGGCAGATAGATAACGCGAACCTCGCCGGGGATTCCGGCTGCATAGGGATTTAGATAGTCTTGCTCGCCCGCGCAAGGCGATACCCATTCCTGGTGCGACTCGAACAGCCACCAACGAAACCGCTCGAGGAGCGCTTTTCCCATGCCGAGTTGACCCGATCCCGGAAGACGCATCGCTTCGTTCCACGGCCTGTTTCCCCAATTATTCCCGTGCGGCGACGGACCATAAGGCTGTTCGGAGGTGTTGACCTGCCAGATGCCGTTCGCGCCATAGGTGTGGCCTGCGGCCCCGGACAAGACCGATCCCCAGAAAATCTGGCGCTGCAGCTCATCGGTAATACCATGCAGAAAGCCCTCATAGCTGACTTCGGCGACCAGCACGGGCATGGCAGGCTCTCGGGCTAGACTCTGGCGCACTTTGTTGATGGAGCTCGGCAAACTAAGCGGTCCGTTGTGACCGGTCTGCAGCATATCGAAATCGAGGACAGACGCATCGCGAACCTGGTCGCGTCCGGTTTCGGTCGGATGGATCGTCACGACGCGATGCATGGGGTCGATAGAATGCAGAAACCGGCAAGCCTCGGTCCAACCATCCCGCTGTTCCTCGGCGTCCCGTTGCTTGGTATCGGATAGATAGTAGGGCATGGCGCCCTCACCCGCCACGCACCAGACCACCGGATAAGCGCCCCAACGAGCCACCAGGTATCGCCAGTGGCGCTTGACGGCGTCTATGCCCATCCACTTGAAAAAATAGCCCCAGGACCCGACAATGCACGGAGTGAGCCCCACATCCACCAGATACCGGATGCGCAGGTCGGCCATGTCGAAATAGCCGGGGTTGATATTTTCGAACGCCTTATCGTAGGGAAGGCCGGCCTCGTTGGCGCCTCTGGGATCGCACCAGTCCATATCGGGATAGAGGCCTGCGACAATCTGCACCACATTGAAGCCTTTTGAAGTGCGGTCTGCTGCAAGCGCCTGGAAATCTTCAGGCCAGCCAAGCCGGCCGGTCAGACTCATCCACCAGGTGTCGGCAAGCCAGAAGAACGGCTCCCCACCTTCGGTTTCGAAGTGCCGACCGTCGGCGGCGACACGGATGCCCGCTGCCCGTCGCCGCCCATCGCTTTCGGACACATTGAGCGCACCACTGACCCCATGCAGGCACTGGTCGCTCGTGTCACTGCATATCGAGACCCACTCGTACCGGCCCGACTGAGGTGGAGCGAACCGAACCCTCCAATCGCTTCCCCCCGACCAGAACGCGGGCACGCGCCAAACCGCCCCGGCGGAATCCGTCAAGACAACGTCGAGTTCGACCTCACGAAAGGGATTCGCGTGCGAGTTCGACGCGGTCAGGCTCCATTCGCATACCTGACCGGCTGTGCCAAAATAAGTCCAATTAGTTGGGTTCATCGTAACAACTCCTTGTTGCACAACATCGCTACGATACGATTCTACACTATTACAATCAGTGACAACGCACACTGGTATTTCGCTCCAAATCTGGCTATACTGGCACCATAGCATATCGACATCTGGTCGCTCACATCCTGGACACGGATAACTATGAAACCCACAAAATGTCTGCTGCTTATTGTCATTGCAACGATCGGCTTGGCCGGAGCGGCATACGCCGACACGGATTATTTTACTAGCACAGCCTGGAAGCTGTCGGCCACAAATAACGTGTCGCTTGTCGCAAACGAAAACGGCTTGTCCCTGGACATCCAGCATAAGAGCAAAGAGCCGATAACAATTTGCCCTGTTGCGCCTGTGATCTTGCCTTCCGGGGCCAGACGGCTGACTCTGGCGGCGAATCCAGCGGTCATGGGCAGCGCCGCGGCCTGGAAATCGAGAACTCCGGCCATAGTCGCCACACTTGTCGACTCGCGAGGCGAAACCTATACGTTTGCTTTTTCGCAGGGATGCCTGAACAATCGCGGATGGGGGGAGTTGTCGACGGAGGATCTGGCGTTGTCGCCGTCTTCCAATATGGTGGAAATCAAGTGGCCCCAGGCGCCTCTGACACTCGTAAGCATCCAGATCAAGCCCGGGTGGCGCGGAGTGACCCACGTGATGCTTCAAGGGCTGCATGCGGACATGCAAAGTCTCAATGTGGCCTCCAGGCCCTGCCAGATCGTTCGTCTGGCGGACCCTCAAGATCGAATGGCTTACTTCGAACATACGGCTGTTGACATAGGATACTCGGCCTACGGCTGGCAAGGTGCGCCGGCTATCGATCTGGACTCAATCTTCGAAAAGCCCGGTGACTACACGTTGGGCATGCGTCTGCGCAGCTCCTGGCAAGGCCCTGTAGTGCGCGAGTGGCGGCAGAGTGTCACTATGATGCCCGAGGATGGTGCGAAGCGCCAAAAACTATCCATCGACGTTCCTGGTCCCGGCACATTCTTTTTGGATGCCAGGATCTGGAACGCATCCGGCGCGTTGCAAGATATCAAGCGATTCGTTGTAATCGCACCCAACCCTCCTGCCGATCCTGCTCCGCCGAGCGCTTCAGGCGCATACTTGACCCTTTCGCCCAATGCGCCCGATGGGGTGTTCTCTCATAATGACACGCCGTCCTTCACGATCTCGGTCGCAACGCTGCCTGGCCAGAAGAGCGTCCACATCGTGCTGAGCGACTACAAGTTCAATGTCCTCAAGGACGAAGTCCGCCCAATCGACACCCCTTCGAAGACCATCGTATCGTTCCCCGCCGCATCCAGCGGCGCATGCCGAGCGAACGTCGAATTGAATGTCGATGGAAAAGTCGTGGATCGAGATTCGCTTCTCCTGGGCCGAAAGGGCCAGCCGCCCATCGTCACTAGGGCAGACCTTGAATCGCATAATGTCGATTACAGCCTCTTTCGCGGCATCACGTCGAGTTCCGTGGTGATATCGGAGGTCTCGCCGCCGGGCCTCGAAATGTTGGAGAGGATTACGCGCGGCCTGGACCAGATGAAGATTAACGGCAATCGCGTGGTCGAGTTTGAGGCGGCGTGGCGAGACCTGGAGCCGCTGCCCGGCGTCTATCAGTTCGAGTTTCTCGATAAGGTCATCGATCTGGCACGGGCTCGCGGCATCAAAGCCGTGATCGATCCGCCGCTGCTTTCCGGCCAATTGCCGCACTGGCTTATCGCGCACACCGCATGTTACGAAGACGGCGTCTCCTCGCTTATCGAGGGCAGTCAGTACTACTGCAGCCCAAGCGATCCGGGCGTCCAGCAGGCCATGCAGGGCTTGTGGAAGGCGATAGCGCAAAGATACGCGTCAAATCCAAATGTCGTCGGATACATGCCTCAAGGACCGGCCACCGATCTGGGGTACTGGGGCAACGGATTCCTCCACTCCACCGACTACTCCGAGACAGCGATCTCCAGCTTCCAGAGCTACCTGCGCGAATACAAGGGCTACTCCCTGGCGCAGATCGACAAAAGATACGGCCGGCAATACGCGTCCTGGAGCGACGTGCTGCCGATCGATACGAAGTGGGATACAAAGTACGATCTGCGGCCGATTTGGATCGATTGGTGCGCCTACAAGCAGTGGGAGCTGCATGGATGGTTGGAGCGCAATTTCCAGGCGATCCGCGAGTTCGATACGCGCAACGCGATCTTTCAATACAACTGGGTGAGCTGGGGCCCGGAAGACTACTACTACCCGCTGTTCAAGAAATATCAGGTCGCGCCAACGACGGGTGGCACAGGGGGCCGAGAGTACATTCACTTCATGTCGCTTTATCACGCATGGGGGCTGCCATCGCGCGGCGGCGAGAGCATTATGAACGTGGACAAATGGGAAATGTATGCATCCCTCTTCAACATGCTCGCCTACGGCGCTGCAGGAGCCTACTATGAAGTGCAATGGGGCCCTTATTTCCCGGAGGCGTGGGACACCGATCCGAATGGCGCCAAGAACCTCGCGGACTGGGCGGCCCTGCCCGGCGGAGAGTGGCTGAATCGGGTCCACAATATCAACTTTTCCCCTGAGTTCGCGTTATGTTCGAAGATCCTGCAGGATATGAACAATGCCGAGCCCGATCCCATCGAGGCCAGCTCGATGTGTTCGTGGACAGACAACCTGTACCGATGGCGGTGGCTGCTTCCCTATCGCCTGAGCGGCGGCGAACTAAAGGCTTGGACAAGCACCGATCATCGCCTTCCGCTCTGGGTCTCGGACACGACCCCGCCGGCATTGTATCAAAAACAGAAGATCATGGTGGCGGACTCGGACATTCAGGTGATGGCGCAATCCACGGCAGCAAACCTGCGCGCCTATGCGCAAGGCGGCGGCTGCCTGGTCACGTTCGCCTCGACGGGCAAATTCACGCAGGAGTCGGGGCAGCCGGACTATGGCTTCCTGGCCAGCCTGGGAATTACTAATCCGACACCTCTGCCTGGCAAAACCGCCTTGACTTGCGCAGTGACCACCGGGCCATTGGCAGGGCAAACGCTGGTATTCAGCAGCCTTTATGGCGTGTCCGCTCCGCCAGGCGCACAGGTCATTGCATCGCTTCCGGATGGAACGCCGTGCGTCCTGCGCGTCCCCATGCAATCGGGCGAAGTCATTCTGTTTCTCGGCGATCTGGACTGGAATCGCTCATCGGACGTGTTGGGCGCCCTGTGCAAATACAGGAACATAGCAAGATGGTGCGACGCATCCGACCCGAATATTCTGGCGTATTCCCTGCGCCAGGGCGATACCCGATACGCATTGGCCTATTACAAGATCGACAACTACGGAAAGCCTCTGCTGGACTTTATCGGAAAGAACCCGATCAAGGCAAAGATCAAGCTCTTCGGGCTGACGGCGCCGACATACAACGTGGTCGAGATGATCGACGGGCGCGAACTGGGCACATTCTCCGCGCAGCAACTCCAAGACGGAGTCGATCTTGACATGCTGTCGGGCGAGCTGAAGATACTCAAGTGCGTGCCGGTGAAGTGAATCGCCTACGGTCCGGCCGCTATCGCGATCGCCTTCCATCCGCTGTAGGGCCCAAACGACGATGACGTGAACGCGCCCGTTGACGGCACGTCGAAGAGGGAGAGTTCATTAGACGTGTTGTTCCACATCAATTCGCAATCTCCATCGTTGTTTACCGCCAGACCAGTAGGCGTCCATCCTGTATACGGTCCGAATGTCTGCGCGCTATAAGAGTTGCTTGTCGCCACTTTCCAAAGTGCGCTTGTGTTGTTCGCGGGGCAACTCCACAAAATCCGAGTCAGGTCATCGGCGCCCACCGCCACGCATTGCGCCTTCCATCCGCCGAATGGTCCGAAGTCCTGCGCGGACAGCGAGCCGCCACTCGATATAGTCCATATGCTGATCTCATTGTCCGATGTATGATTCAGTATCATTCGGGTGGCGTCGTCGGAGCCAACGGCCAGGCATGCCGCCTGCCAGCCTGCAAACGGACCATATGCCGTAGCGGTGTATGATCCGCCTATGCCAGCCAGATTCCACAAGGTAAATTCATTGTCTGCCGGATGATTCCACAGGATGTGAATATCGCCGTTTGGACCAGCCGCAAGCGCAGCGGCGCTCCAGCCCGTATAGGGACCGAACGATTGGGATGCCGATAAGGCCAGCGACGAAGTTAGTTTCCATACAGACATAGCCCCGGTGGTGGTGGTCCAGAGAAGATAGGCGTTGCCGCTCGCATCCGAAGTCAACGCGGCAGGCGTCCATCCTGCGTAAGGACCAAACGACGCCGTGGTTGATGAGCCGAGAGAAGGCGTCTTCCACAACGACGCCTGCCCCGAGTTGTTCCAGAGTAGGTACATGCTGCGCGCTGCACTTGCGTCGTACGCGCCTATGCTCGGAGGGTTGGGCCGGGTGACGCCGCGTTGGTCGGTCGTGGGCGCGCCGGTCGGCGTGCCAGCTCCGTAGCACGGCGAGCCGGCGCCTAGAGCCATGGTTTGGGTTGGACCGCCGTTGCTTGCAAGCGTCCCGAGTAACGGGTTCCCGCTGATGTTCTTAGTGCCAGTGTAACTGCCTTGGATGTCGCAATATGTTGCAGTAACCGTGCCCGCGACGAGATCGATTTCTCCGCCGGTGTCACCATAAAGGATGCAGTTCTTGAACGTTGCGGCGGCGTTATTGTGACCATATCCGTTGTTATTGTTTATGCCACCGCCTTTTGCGGAGGCAGCCGTGTTTCCCGAAAACGTACAATTGATAATCGTCGCCGGGCCGCCGAGATTGAAAAGGCCGCCGCCGGCGAGGCTGGCTGTGTTTCCAGAGAGCGTACAGTTTGTCAGGCCCAGCGTGCCGCCGTTGTTTTGAATCCCGCCGCCGTTGGGAAAGGAGCCATTTGTCGTGTTTCCCGATACGTTGCAGTTTGTCAGCTTGGTTGTTCCGTTGCTAAATATGCCCCCGCCGCCGTTGCCTTTAGCTATATTTCCGGTAAGAGTGCAATCGGTCAACGTAGCCGTCGATGCGCTTGATTGCACAAGAATGCCGCCGCCGCCTGTGGAGGACGTGTTTCCCGACAAAGTGCAGCCCGTGAGGATCAAATTGCCCGCCTGCACAAGAATGCCGCCGCCCTGACTACCGTTTGACACCCCGTTCACAATGCTCAGGTCCAGCATCGTAGCGGTAGCGCCTGATCCGTTAATTTCGAACGGCTGGTATTTACCGGCGCCGTCGACTGTGATCGTTGAACCGCCATTGATCGTCATGCTCGAGGTGATTTGCGGGAACGCGCTGGTTAATGTGATCTTGCCAGAAACGCTGAATGTGATCGTCGAGCCGGAAACCGAATTGGCGGACGTGATAGCCGCGCG
>Ga0316231_1004790_pt1 | contig 11042 bp, 9 predicted proteins | sample TBH18027metaG_FD_206002 | JGI IMG/M metagenome (GOLD analysis project Ga0316231, IMG submission 206002) | Freshwater microbial communities from Trout Bog Lake, Wisconsin, USA - TBH18027 | ecosystem: Environmental > Aquatic > Freshwater > Lake > Hypolimnion/Profundal zone | place: USA: Wisconsin...
AGCGGCCTTGACAGTCTCTTGCCCGGTCCCGGCGACGATGACACCGGCAAGCGCAAGAGAAGGGGTGCTCAGGCCGCGCCCAAGCACGTTGAGACTGCCACGGAAGACATCAGCGTCGGCAAGTATTACCTCAGCATCAAGAACTGGCGCGCGGCCCTCTCCCGCTTCCAGTCGGCCCTCGTTCTCGCGCCGGAAGACCCAGAGGTCTATTGGGGACTGGCCGAGAGCGCGCACCGTATGGGCAATTTTGCTGACGCGCGCAGCTACTACCTGAAAGTGATCGAATACGACCCTGATAGCCGCCACGCCAAAGATGCCGCCAAAGCTCTCAAAGAGCCTGACCTCATCAATGCAAAGGCCGCCCCGCCCCTTCAATGACGGGGATTCCTCGGCACATCTAGTCCAAGAACTCCATAGGCAAGCACGGGGAGCGCCCCAGTGCGTCCACCCTAAAAACCGGCCCAGCGCAGATAAAGCTTGATCAGGGGTCCCCCCCAAAGGCTGCTGACAATGCCGCCAATGCAGAGAAACGTGCCCAGCGGCAGCTTGTTCTGCGCCCAGCTCTCCTGCCCGCGCCGTGCAGAGGGTGCAACCAGCAACAGCAAAGCTGCTATCGCACCCAGCAGCACTCCCAGGCAAAAGGCCAGCAGCGTCAACTTCAAGCCCAGCCATGCAGCCAGCAGGATCATCAACTTGGTGTCCCCCAGCCCAATCCCTTCGCGGCGGCGAATCAGCCAGTAAACCCAGCGGATAAGCAGAATCAGCCCGGCGGCAGCAAAAATGCCCAAAAATAGCTTGATCGAGTAGGTATAAAGCCGGTGCCGTACCTCCACCAGCCCGTCGCTCAAGGGCCCCGCGGACGGAGACGCCAATATCCACTGCTGCCCAATGTTCACAAGGTGGAAGACAAGTCCCAACGCCGCTCCCGGCAGAGTCAGCCAGTCGGGCAGCCAGAGATTCTCAAAATCCAGAACCGCCAGCGCCACCAGCAGCCAGCAAAGCGCCATCTCAGCCCCAATGAAGAGGAGAAAATTGCTGATATTTGCCCCGCTCAAATCCGGCCATAAAGAACCGCCCCCACCGTCCAACCCCCGCAGCGTATGCCAGGTGGAGATCGCCCACAGCCCCCCCACAGCCAACTCCACCAGCGGATAGCGCCAGCCAATCCAGGCCTTGCACCCGCGGCAGCGCCCTCGCAGCGCGAGCCAGCTCAGCAGTGGCACGTTCTCCCACCAGGCCAGCCTGTGGGTGCAATGGCGGCAGTGGGAGCGTGGCTCCACAACACTCTCACCCTCCGGCCAGCGGCTCAGGCACACGTTCAGAAAGCTGCCGAAGGCAAGCCCCAGAAGGCCGGCAAAAGTCGTTGCAAAAATTCGAATCATGGGCGAGTTGAGTATACTTCTCCTCACCAAAGGTCAGGTCGAGATAAGTCGCCTTCCCGGGTTCCCGACTACTGCCAGCGATGGAATTCTCAAACTCTTTCTCCACTCATTTGCAGAGTATTACCCTCCCTTGGAGCACAATCAAATTACAGATGGAGTGAACGCAGAATGTAGCTTGGGAGGGATACTCTTCAGACCGCGCCAGAACTTCACACGGTCCGTAACAGGCCCAAAATCGTATCCCCCCCCCTCCCCTGGGACTGAAAAGCCCGTTTTTCGAGCCTGCCAAATCAAGTAACCTGATATATATCAACTACTTGAAATTGCGACCTGCTAACTATTTAGTAACACCTCACCATACAAATACGTCTGTATTTCGCCACAAAACGGGTCACTTTGCATGGTTTTTTGCTCAAAATCAGTCATTTTCGCGCTGTACTGCAACCGTATATCTCACCGCGTCGCGCCAGTTCCAACTGCAAGCCGCAAGCTGCTTCGCCTCTTCTAAATCCGGCCTTCAGCGTTCGCCGGGGTAGACTGGTGATGCATGGACCTTCCATCTGAAAGCTCCACCGCACAAGCTCCTGCGTCGGCCATAGTTACTGATCCGGCGCGCGCGGCCGTCCTCTTTGAACAGTCGGCATCCATCATGGCGCGCCTGCGCGCTCCTGATGGCTGTCCGTGGGACCGCGAGCAATCCTTCGATACCATTCGCAAATACACGCTTGAGGAGACCTACGAGGTCTTCGACGCCATCGAGCGCCGCGACTTCCCGCATCTCGCTGAGGAGTTGGGCGATCTGCTCCTGCAAGTGCTGTTTTATGCCGAGATGGCGGCCAACGAAGGCCATTTCACCATTGCCGACGTGCTCGGCCATCTCAACAGCAAGCTCATTCGACGCCATCCGCATGTCTTCGGTGAAGAAGCTTCCAGAGCAGCAGGCAACCGGGCTCAAGTTGATGCGGCGGTAGAGGGCTCCTCTGCGGCGGTGCTCCGCAACTGGGAAGAGATCAAGCTGGCCGAGAAGCAGTCCAAATCGTCCTCGCCGTCCGCGCCTGCCTCGCGGCTCGACGGTGTACAGCGTGCCATGCCGGCGCTGGCTGAGGCTGCCAAACTGGGCGGTAAAGCCGCTAAGGCTGGCTTTGATTGGCCTCATTGGCGTGACCTGCTTCCCAAACTGGTTGAAGAGACTGCGGAACTGGAGGCAGAGGCAGCCTCCGACGATCCGGCGCGCAAGCCCGCGGTCGAGGCGGAACTCGGCGATCTCCTGTTCACCGCAGTCAATCTGGGGCGGCACCTTGGCGTGGATGCGGAGATGGCCCTGCGCGGCTGCAACCAGCGCTTTCGCGCCCGCTTCCATCAGATGGAGCAGGCCGCCACGCGTCCGCTGGAAGACCTCTCAGCCGACGAACTGGAGGCGCTATGGGCGCAGGCCAAAAGAAAGCTGGCAACCCATGCCGAATCCGAAGCGAAGGCAAAAGCATGATCGACATTCGTTCGTGCGTGGGCTTCGACGAATTGCAGGCCTGTGTTCAGCTCGAAGTCGAGACTTGGGGCTACGACGAGAGCGACGTAATTCCGCGCAAGGCATTTCTGGTGGCGCAGAAGATTGGCGGCCAGGTAATGGGCGCCTTCGATTCAGAGATTGCCGAGTCCGAGCCGGGCGGCGGAGCCAAATCGCTCATTGGCTTTGTCATGGCTTTGCCGGGAATGAAGACTGGCAATGGTGAACCAAGGGCTTACTTGCACTCGCACATGCTCGCTGTTCGAGAGGGATACCGCAACCGTGGCCTTGGTGCGCGACTCAAGTGGGAGCAACGAATTGAGGCTCTATCCCGCGGTATTCGCCACATGGAGTGGACCTTCGATCCCCTCGAAATCAAGAACGCATTTTTGAATATTCACAGGCTGGGTGCCATCGTCCGGGGATACAGGGAGAATTTCTATGGTGTATCCTCATCTCGACTGCAGGGTGGGCTTCCGACAGACCGGCTGTTGGCCGAGTGGGAGCTGGATTCGCACCGAGTACGCGCAATTCTTGCCAGACAACCGGCAAACAAATATGCAATTGAGGAACGGATTCTGGTCCCGGCTTCCATCTCCGAGTGGAAGGCAGCAGAAACCGGACGGGAACGTGCCTTAGCCGTTCAGTTGGAGAACCGCAGGAAGTTTCAACAGGCATTTTCCCAGGGCTTGGCCGTACTTGGCTTTGCTCTCGATGCGGAAGGCAACGGAGTCTTCGAACTAGGCTCCATTGCCCATACAGAGTTGGACTGATTTTCCAAGGAACACAAAATTTATGAAAATTGATGCGATTATCCTGCGCGAACTGCACATCCCGCTGGTGCGCCCTTTTGAGACCAGCTTTGGCGTCACCCGCAAGCGCAGAATCCTGCTTGCTGAAGTCCAGTCTGAAGGGCTTACCGGCTGGGGTGAGTGTACCGCCGGGGAGCGGCCTTTCTTCTCTGGGGAGTCCACGGATAGCGCTTGGGGTGCCATTACCCAGGAACTGGGCCCGATGCTGACCACGGAACCGCCGCAGCATGGCGGCGAGTGTCCGCGCATCTTCCGTCAGGTGCGCGGCAATCAGATGGCCAAGGCCACTCTTGAAAATGCCATCTGGGACATTGAGGCGCAGCGCGAAGGGGTCTCGCTCTCTCAATTGCTGGGCGGCGTCCGCGACACAATTCCCTGCGGCGTTTCCCTTGGCATTCAGTCCTCGATTCCAGAGTTGCTCGAGCTGATTGAGAAGGAACTGGCTGCGGGCTATCAGCGCATCAAGCTGAAGTGCAAGCCGGGCTGGGATGTGGAAGTTCTTGACCGTGTGCGCAACCGTTGGCCTGCCATCACGTTAAGCTGCGATGCCAACTCGGCGTATCGCCTCAGCGAGGCCGACCACATCGTTGCCTTTGACGCCTTCGATCTGCTGATGATCGAGCAGCCGCTTTGGCATGACGACTTTTACTACCACTCCATGCTCCAAAAACGACTTCAAACACCCATCTGCCTCGACGAATCCATTCACAACCGCCGCGACGCGTTAGCAGCCATTGAGATGGAGTCCTGCCAGATCATCAACATCAAGCTGGGGCGCGTCGGCGGATTCTCTGAGGCCATTGCTGTGCATAATGCGGCTCAGGAGCGCGGCATTCCCGTCTGGTGCGGCGGAATGCTCGAGTCTGGCATCGGTCGCTCACACAACATCGCGCTGTCAACGCTGGAGAACTTCTCCTTGCCCGGAGATGTGTCGGCTTCGGCACGGTATTGGGCCGAAGACATCATCGAACCCGAGGTTACCGTCTCCGCAAAAGGCGAGATCGCTATCCCGGACATTCCAGGCCGTGGCTATGAAGTTCGCGCTGATCTCATAGACCGCCTCACGGTGCGCAAGGAGACAATTCGGGCGTTTGAGATGGTGGGATAGGTCGAGGCATTATGGAGTCTTGAGTTGCCGCCCCCAATTGAAATGGCGCCCAACGATAGCTTTCACAATCCAGTGATCGGTGGCGGCGGTTGGGCCAATGCCTACGCCAAAATTCAACTCCCAATCGGGGGACACGTTCAGATCGATGGCAGGGAAGAACAGCTGCATTTGATCGTGAAAGCTCGCGATATTGGTAATGCTTCCGTAATCACCGTAGTATTCCAGGCCGCCTGCAACCTTCTTTGAAAAGTCGTAGCTCACCTTGACGGCCGGCGCAAAATCCATGCCCAGCTTCACGTCGGGACCGTGCCAGGTGCGCTCCAGTGCCGGGTTCACGCCAAAGTACCAGCGGCCTGCTGTCTTGTCCACAATGGTGCGAAGCTCCCAGGTCCAGGTGTCGGGCGAGAACCGCGCGCGCTGGTAGCCTACTTCGGTCGAGAGACTCACGCCAACCGGCCAGTGCCACCTTTCCGGAACCCGCACGCGCGGACGGATGTGGTCGCCGACCCACTGCGCGCCAAGGCCGCTTTGTTCGCTGGTAAAGATGTAGAAGCCCACTTCAGACCAGTCGTTAAGCCCTTGCGTAATCTCGATGGTCTCGTGCTCGGCATGATGGGTGGGTGCCACGCCATCGATGGTCCTGCGTTGGCCGTCGGCGGTAAAGTTCGAGTGCAGCTCTACCATGGTGCTCCTTGGCGCCACCGTGTCTGCGCCATAGACCTGTATTTCATAATTGCCCTGTGCTCGGGCAGCGGGGATAGCCGCGGCAAGCACGATGATGGCGGAAAGAAACAGCTTCAAGATCGCTCCTGTTAGGGCGGGGATGGCCTGTCAATTCGAAGCAGGATTGCGGATAAGCCTGGCCGGGAGTAGATGGGGAGAATCTAGCCAGGCAGCAGAATCGGTCCGCACGCACGGCAGGGATCGCAGCCTTCAATAACCATTCGATTATATGTGTTGCCTGTCACGTACCGCATGGAGTCCCGGCTTGCTATGATTGTGTCGAAAAATATTGAGAGGCTGGCCACGTGCGTGGTTCGGCAAGGAGACCGCAATGCCCGAAGTGAATGCATTTAGCACCATACCCGCGAAGATCCTGTTGCCTATCGACTTCAGTCCATCGTCCCATGATGCCCTGGAGCAGGCAACAGTACTGGCCCAGCACTTTCATGCCGAACTTTTCCTCGTAAACGTCCTTCCCGAGACGGCAGCGGCTCCGGAAGAAAAGAAGGAAGCGGAAGCGCGTTTCGCCGTTTCAGCAGCCGGCCTTGCAGCCAAGGGCATCAAGACAACCTGTTGCGTTGAAATTGAAAATGACATAGCGGGTGGCATCCTCGATGTGATCGAGCGTGAGCATGTTGACCTGGTTGTGGTTTCAACCCACGGCACCACCGGATGGCATCCACTGGTCTTCGGATCCATTGCCGAGAAGCTTGTAAAGTTGGTACAGGTTCCCGTCCTGCTCCTTCGCACATCTCGCCCCGACAGCAGCGTGAAGATTACCTCAGGCCGCTTGATGGAGTGGTGGTAGACCGCAGCCGGTCTGCATTTCGCGCGTTCCTGAGTAGCGAATATAAGACTCGTTTAAAATTTGGCCCCAGCGGCAGTCTTCTGCCGCTGGGGTACTTCTGTTTGGACTAATTACGCACTGATTGAAAGCTTGCCTGGCAGGTGAATTCCCCTATTGTGCGTCGCGCACACAGCGGAATCCCACGCCGCCTGAGCGGTCATATCCCGGAGCCATCAGCAGCAACTTGCTGTGCTCGTCATTGCGGTAGGCTTGGGGAAAATACCACTTCGAGCCCTGCGGCTGGTAGTACTCGCCTCCGCGCAGAATGGCCGCCCGCGTGTGGTCATCGGTAAATTCCTCGGTCCACTGCCATACGTTGCCTACCATATCCATTACGCCATACGGGCTTGCTCCTTGTGGATGCGCATCCACCGCATCAGGGCCGCGCATCGTGCGGCTGAGATCAGGCATGGGAACACTGCCCGGCTGCCACAGGTTTCCCCAGGGATAAACGCGGCCATCCGTGCCCTGCGCTGCCAGTTGCCACTCCCACTCGTGGGGCAACCGCTTGCCGGCCCACTTGGCATAAACCCGCGCATCCTCAAGGGAAACCCAGGTGACAGGGCGGTTCTCCCAGCCCTGCGGATAGCTGCCGTCCTTCCAGTCGCGCAAAAAGTTGATTCGATCGCCAGGCGCGTAGTGCGTGGCATCCAGGAATCGCTTGAACTGGGCGTTGGTTACAGGAAACTTGTCGATGAAGAACGAAGCCACTTGCATCTGCTTCTCATGGAAGCGGCGTGACGAGTTCTCCCACGGATACTGCACATCAACTCCTGGGTTTGCGCTGCCTTCAATCTCTGTGCCTTGCACTTTGAAGACGAAAGAGCCGCCGGGAATGCGCACCATGCCGTCCGGTGCTTCGGCCGCTGGCTTTGTGGGCGCAATTTCGACAATGCTCTGCGGCAGCACTTCCGGCTTGTGCGGGTACGAGGCCAGCGGTGTGGTTGTCATTGCCGCCATATGCTTCATCAGGGCTTTCATACCATCGCTGGGCTCGCCGGGAGTAGCCAGCACAGCGCCGTAGCCGTTCGCCTCAAGATCGAAGCTGAGCAGGGCGCTCCTGCCCTCAGCATCGGGCTTCAACTCCGTGCCGCGATAGAGATCAAAGTAGCGCATCCCCGGCGTCAGCGGAACGTCCATCTGCGGTCCGGTCACGTCGTAGTTATTGCGATTTACGATGGTCCACACCGTCTGTTGCCCGAGTGGCCAGCGGCTCGAGTAGACGCCATAGCTGTGCATTGGATAGAGCGGTTCCCAGGCCGGGCTCACCAAAAACGAAGCTACGCCGCGTTCCAGCGTCGCCACCCGGCGCGTAGCCTCGGCATCGCGAGGATTGATGCCGTTCCAGATGCCCCAAATGTTCTCCCAACTCTCCCAGCCCACGCCGTTGAAGAAGGCGAACTGCAGGTCGCTTGTCTTGTCCAGGTTCCACCGGTCGCTGATGTTGACCATGTGGCGCGTCTCCATCCACTTGTATCGGTCCACCATCGGCGTAAATGGATAGGCGTACTGGCCCCATGTCATCACATTCCAACTCAGTGCCTCGTCGCTGGGACCGCCTTCCGGTTCAAAGACAAGTGGATGGCCGATCTTGTCGGCGGCCAGTGAAAAGCCCAGTGGAACGCCGTCCTGTGTATCGCCGTTCACGCCGTCCGCACCCACCTGCTTCATCAGGGCCGCGATCGCATCCGGCCAGCTTTGGGAGGGCTGCCGTGTTCCTTCGTCCCACATCATCATGGGAAAAAGCACGCGTACTCCGCGCCGGTGGAAGTCGGCAACCATCTGGCGCACTCCTTCCACGCCGCCGGGCATGGACTCCACCATCTGCAGTTGATTTCGGTCGTCGATGCCCATGTTCGGATAGGTGGACCAGATGAGCACGGCATCAATGCCGCCATAGCGTTTGTCCAGGTCGTCGAGATAGCGGTCAACCGTGTAGCGGCCTGCAACTGGATCGAAGAAATAACGGTCATGCACCATCATCTGCGGCTGCATAAAGCTGGACTGGGTCCAGCGGAACTCAGGCAACTCATAGCGCGCGTGATCGTAGGCAGTGCGGATGCGGCGCTCCGTCCGCCAGTGATCGATATCCTTGAGCCAGCGCTCGTGCGCATTGGCAGCGCATCCCGGCTGAAGTGCATTATCAAAGGCGTGGTAGAGGTAATTGCAGTTGGGCGGGGGAATCTGCTGACCAACGGGCGCGTATTGCGAATCCTGCGCCATTGCGCTCAGGGTCATTGCCCCAGCTAGCATCACAAGGCTCATCGTACGTAGCATTTCATCAATCTCCCAAAGTTTGCTGCCCGGCTCCGGGGGGCCGGGCTCCTGTAAATCGCTAACTCTGCTCACTCAAAAACTGATCGACATCGGCGCGGGAAGGCATGGAGGCTTGCGCGCCTTTGCGTGTCACTGAGATAGCCGCCGCCGCGTTCGCGAACCGGGCTGCTTCCCAGGGGTCTTTGCCTTCAAGTAGCGCCACGGAAAACGCGCCATTGAAGCAATCACCCGCCGCCACGGTATCCACAGCCTTCACCGGGAACGCCTTCACCCATCCAGCTTTGCCGGATGCGACTGCCACGTAGGCTCCCTCAACGCCGCGCTTTAAAACCACACCACCAAGTCCCTTGGCCAGCAGGTGCATGGCGCCTTCTTCGGGCTTCAGGTCTTCTCCCAGATAGAAGGCTGCCTCAGTCTCGTTGGGCGTAAACCACGCGACCTGCCGCCAGAGTGCATCCGGCAGCGGCGCAGCCGGTGCTGGATCGAGCATCACCGGTACTCCTGCCTCCGCGCAAAGCGCCAGTGTATGGCTCACCGTTTCTATCGGAAGTTCCAATTGGCACAGCACCATTCCTGCAGAGCGAATTAGGGCGGACTGCCGGTCCACTGCTGCGGCATCCACCTTTCCGTTGGCGCCGGGAACCACGATGATCGCGTTCTCGCCGTTTTCTGCTACGAACAGCGGAGCCAGCCCGGAAGAGCCGGGCACTTGCACCATGGATGCCGTTTCAACGCCCGCGCGCGCCAGGTTGTCCAGCAGGGCCGGCCCGTACGCGTCCTCGCCCACCATGCCCACCATCTGCACGGGATAGCCAAGCCGAGCCGCAGCCACAGCCTGGTTTGCGCCCTTGCCGCCGGGGGTGGTCTCAAAGCTGGTGCCAATCACCGTCTGGCCGATGCGCGGGATGTGCTTTGCGCGCGTCACAAGGTCCATAGTGACGCTACCTACTACAACAACGGGCTTCCGCATGCCGCTCATGGTGTAGACCTCAGTACAGCGGAGCCAGCGCCACCGCGCCCAGCCCCAGCAGGAAGAAAATGAACATGAAGAACAGCAGAATTTTTGCCGAACGCGGTGCGCCCGCAAATTCTCGCCACACAAAAACGCCCCAGCAGGCTGAGATCATTGTCGCGCCCTGACCGATGGTGTAGCTGACTGCAGGGCCAACCAGATGGGCGCCCGAGGCCACAAAGTTGGCCGTGCCGCCAACGCACCAGATGGCTCCACCCAATATTCCCGCAATGTGCCAGCCGAAGGGTGCCTGTCCGTAGCCAGCTCCATCCACGCGGGGCTTGCCGTCCAGAGGTTTGGCCATGAGGAAAAGGTTGGCGGGCACAGTGGAAAGCAGCAGGCCAAGGGTAAAGAAGAGCGATACGGCGTAGGGACCGGGTGCGGGATGGTCCGGTGTGCCATTCAGAGCGTGGGCGACAAAGGGATAAAAACATCCCATCAGCAGGCCGCCCACCAGACTCAGTACGATGCCGCGCGTTGTGGCGGCCTTTGCCGTGCTGTCGCGCTTGCGATAGGCGCCTGCATCCAGAATGATGGCAACCACAACCAGCGCCACCCCGCCGAAAAGCAGCAGGGGATTGGCAGCGGGATGCACCAGATAGTTCAAAACTGCGCCCACAACCAGAGCCAGCCCGATTCCCACCGGGAAGGCCACGGCCAGACCTGCAACCTCGATGGCTGCAACAATAAGCAGGTTAGCCACGTTGAAGACCACTCCGCCCAGGACCGCCCAAACAATGGCAGACAGCGGAGTGCTGGCTACATCGCTCAAGAAAGGAAGCCCTGCATGGCCCAGTGAGCCTGCCGTCATGCCCAGAAAGACCGCGGCGAGTGCCATACCGATGGCGTAGTCCCAGTAGAAGAGCTGGAAGCGGTAGCGTGGGCACATCTTCAGCGTGTTGGCCCACGAACCCCAGCACAACATGCTCAAAATCATCAGAAACAGTGCGGCTTCGTACGTCTGAGGAAGAAGCATCCTCTTTACCCCCGTTCACGCGCGATTGCGTGTCAAACAGAGAACCATAACGTATTCCGGCTTCCGCTGTATACAGCGGTCCCGTGGCGACAGCCGGGCAGTTCCAGCTGCTGGCTTTCATGTGAATGCAACCCAAGTGGTCCTTGTTGCTCTGCCATTGAAGATTTCAGTGGGTACGCTAGCTAAACATCGTAGGGATGCTTGATCACATCTCACGATCGCGAGGAGAACTTATTACAGGATTCAAGTTTGTAATGTTATCGGCTGTTGCGGGGTGCCTCATGCTGATTGCCGCATTAATGTCCCGCCGCCCTTAGTGCCTCTGTCAAAGCCGGCACCAATTCAAGCAAATCGCCGACAATGCCGTAATCGGCCACTTCAAAAATGGGCGCATCGGCGTC
>Ga0316231_1004793_pt1 | contig 11032 bp, 8 predicted proteins | sample TBH18027metaG_FD_206002 | JGI IMG/M metagenome (GOLD analysis project Ga0316231, IMG submission 206002) | Freshwater microbial communities from Trout Bog Lake, Wisconsin, USA - TBH18027 | ecosystem: Environmental > Aquatic > Freshwater > Lake > Hypolimnion/Profundal zone | place: USA: Wisconsin...
GGATCGTGAGCGCCGCTTCAGGACCGTAGGCAGCCGACGAAAGGCCATCGAGCCCGAGGATCGGCACCCCGGTCAGCACGCCAATCTTCTGCTCCCCCTCTTCCGACGACGCCAGTGGCCGTCCGAATAGTTTATCAATGACTCCCAATAGGTTCCCTGGATGAATACACCTTAGACCATTCCCCCCAGTCAATGTTGACGTCTGAAACCATTGCCTCGGCGGCGCGGTCGAGCCAACTGGTTTTCCGCTTCTTCAGGTCATTCAGAATAGGTGAACGTTCGGAGATATGGATATTGGCCGTTTCCCAGCCCATGGCCTGAAGCAATCGGGTCTCGTCCTCAATATTGTTTAGCGCGGTTAACTCTATCCTTGAGCAGTCGGGGGCGAGGCGGCGAAGCAGCCAATGGCCGTGCAGGTCGACATAGGGATCTCGACATCGGACGGTGCGGCTCAGCATGGCGTCATAGTAAATTTCAACGGGGCCGGTTCCTGTGGACGCCCACGCAACCGCGCTTGGGGTGAGCGCCTTTGCCTCACGTGTAACCCGTCCCCCCTCTTGATCGGTCACGGCAACAAAGCGCGGGTGCCCCAGGCTGCCAACTCCTGCGGTACGTCGCTTATACTGGATTGTTTGACCCTCTTTCTTGGAAACGGCCAGCGCGTCTTCAATAACAACCCGTGCGCTAACGGGAATAACGGAAGCGTCGACTCCGGGCAGTTCGTCCATTTTGTGCCAGAACGCGACCGGGTCCTTCAAACAAGCGCGCGCAATGTTGCGAAGCCATACATGATGTTCAGCAAGCACGTATGGCTTCCCATGCGCTTCCAGACCATCCCGGTATCCGGTAAGAATCGCATCACTGGCATGAGCGCGGTCCAGGGAAATATTCTTCTCGGCAATGGCGAGATAGGCGCTTGTTGCCAGCCGCACCAAATCCATCGTATACGGAAGGTACGCTGCTTCGTCGAAGTCGTTGATGCCCCATACGAGACGGCCTTCCCGGTCCCGCCAGGTGCCGAAATTCTCGATGTGCAGATCCCCGACCGCGAGCACCATGGGCGCGTCCGTGAGATTTGAGCACACTTTGGGCCAACGCTGAACCCACCTATAGAAGGTGCCGCGCATGAACGGAAATGGAGCGGACGCCATCACTTGATGCTTGCGTTCCAAGTCCTCTTCAACGAGCGATGTATAGTGTCTAATCCATTCCTCGTATTGCTGGGTAGCGCTATTAATATCCATAGCTCCTCACCTCCGGTATATTATTAAGTTCACGAGAGCCTCTCTACCTCAGCCCTCTTCATACAGTCGCTTCACACCGTTCAGCAATTGATTGAAATTGGCTTCGCCGAGGAAATCTTTGAGATCCCTGGTCTGGCGTTGATGGATAAGATACATTTCCTCGGGGTCGATGATTATGGAGCTATCCGGCTCGACGCCATAGAACTGACTGCACCATTCCCAGAGGTTGGACGAGTTTTCGACACTTGCCGCCTCGCTTGCCGCTTCATCCAGGGCCTCGGTTGGGATTTGCACTCTGGGGCATTCTGCGTAGTCGTTGTATCTGAGCGTAAACTCTCGACTGGCGCATCGATACTGTATGTCGTATGTTCGCGCCACGTCGCTCGCGCCGACGAACTTGATTTCCGCGGTGACCCCAATCCGCTTCACAAACTCTTCGATCGATTCGATACTCATATCAGGCGGCGGTCCGCACGAGAGCCGCTCGGTGCATCTCCGATTCGATAGCCCAACGCCTCGATTTTGGCGCGCAGTCGATCAGCGTCCGCGAAGCGGCGGGAATGACGTGCTTTGTCGCGCTCGGCAAGCAGCGTGGCAACATCGTCGGGGAGAGGCCCTTCGTCGCCTGCAGGACGGGATCGCTGCTCGATTTGCAATCCAAGGACACCGTCGAACTCGCGCCACAGCCTGTACGATCCTGCTTCGTGAAGCAGGGCGACCGCGCGGGGCGCGTTCAAATCGTCGCCGAGCGCCTCTTCCACGGCCGCGAAAGTTTCCGCGTATCGCGTTTGGGATATCCGATCGTCGTCGCCCCGTCCGCGCAGTTCGTAGACACGCGCCAGCGCCTTGCGAGCGCCGTCGAGTGAATCCCACGAAAATGCGAGCTCCGAACGATAGTGTGCGGTCAGGCAGAGGTAGCGGTAGGCGATCGGATCGTATCCGCGCTCGATAAGCCGATCGACGGTGACAAAGTTTTCACCGCTCTTGGCCATTTTCGCGTGGCCGGGCCCGCCGGCGCCTTTGACCTTGAGGAATGCGCCATGGAGCCAGAAGTGGGCAAACAGCTTGCCTGTGGCGGATTCGCTCTGCGCGATCTCGTTTGTGTTGTGAACAGGTATGTGGTCGATGCCTCCGCAGTGGATGTCCAGAGTTTCGCCCAGGTAAGTCATGCTCATGGCGCTGCATTCGATATGCCAGCCTGGATAGCCGCGGCCGAACATGGAATCCCACTGCATGATGTGGTTGGGCTTGTTGGTGAACCAGAGGATGAAGTCTGCGGGGTGGCGCTTTTGCGAGTCGATATTGACTTCTTCGCGCGCCCCGGCAATCTGTCCGGCGATATGCAGGTCCGCCAGCTTTCCGTAGTCTTTGTCGCGCGCCGTGTCGAAGTAAATGCCTTCGTCCGTGCGGTACGTATACCCATTGGCCTGCAATCGCTCGATCAGCGCGATCATTTGCGGCACATGCTCGGTGGCGCGGGGTGCGATCGACGGTCGAATAATGTGCAGCCGATCGAGGTCGGCAAGGAATGCGTCCTCGTAAAACCGCGCAATTTCCCACGGCGATTTCTGTTCGCGGGCCGCGGCTTTCATCATCTTGTCTTCGCCCGCATCGGCATCGGACGTCATATGCCCGACGTCGGTGATATTCATAACATGGTTGACGCTCCATCCGCACCTGAGGAGCACGCGATGGAGGAGGTCCTCGAAAAGGTATGTTCGGAGGTTGCCGATGTGGGCGTAATTGTACACTGTGGGCCCGCAGCAATACATGTGCACATTCGCCCCGTCCTGCGGCGAAAACGGCTCTTTGCATCGATGCAGCGTGTTGAACAGGCGCAGGGATTCCATGGCGATAGTGTACCCCGCAGCGCCAAGGCAACAATTGTGATATTGGTTCTGCTGCACCGTCGATGAATCTCGGCGTTTTGCCACGGGTTGCCTCATTCTGTAGCCTCGGATTTCAATCCGTGGGGCCGTGCGCCACATGACAGTCCGCGTCATCCCAGGATTTTGAGGCCTGTCGCAAGGAGCACTGTGGCCAGGGCGGGGCGGAGCGCTTGCTCGGGCAGCTTCTGGCAGGCGTAGCCGCCGATCAGGACGCCGGGGATGGCGCCGAAGAGCGACGTCAACGTCGCCCGCAAAGAAATGACCCGTGGCGGCCACGGCGGACAGGATACAGCCGTGGAAGATGTCCGTGCCCACCATCCTCTTCGCCTTCAAACCGAACAGCAGGATCAATGCGACTCCGAACAGCGTTCCGGCCCCGATAGATGTCAGGCCGACCAGGAACCCACCGAAGGTTCCAAAAATGACAGCGGCCGGCAGAACGCTTTTGGGATTAAGCGGCCGGCGGCCCTCGAACCATGCTTCTACCTTCGGCACGGATCGCGCGATCAGAATGACTGCGACCAGTATAAGTACGACTCCGAGGAGATGCTGTATTATGACTTCTGCGTTCTTACTGTTATGTTTGTCGATGGAATGCAGTACCCAGACGCCTAGCAGAGATGCCGGAATGCTGCCTATGGCGAGCTTCCATACAAGCGAAAAGTCGATATTCCCGGCCTGCTTGTGCTGGAATGATCCGAATACTTTGGCAATCGCGGCGTAGGCAAGATCCGAGCCGACGGCAAACTTGGCCTTGAAGTGGAAGAAGAAGATCAAGATAGGGGCCATGAGCGACGCGCCTCCCATCCCGGTCATACCGACCAGAAATCCAACGACCAAGCCGGCAATGGAGTTGTGATAGTTCATTTGTCTACTATACCCACTATGTTAATAGAGATTCAAGTCTGCGATGAACAAATGATAAAAAAGAAGCCCCTCCGGATATTGGGAGGAGCTTCTTCGATCTCGGCATCCATGTTCAAGTCAACTATGCACTATGGCGCTTTATAAGTGGAAAGATCGATCACAACAGGTGTTGCGTTGTTGCCCCAGAATTTCAGTGTTTTGAGGCCAACTCCCTTGTGAACACAAAAAACGCTGCGGACGCACCCTGTTTCCTTTTGCTTGAGCGTGATGCTCACTTCCCTGTTTCCGGTAAGGGCTAGAGACTTGTAAGACTGCGAACAGACAGTTCCGTCTTGATCTTTGAGTTCCAGGTTACACGCGCTGTCGATGCTTTGCGGATCTTGTTCAAAGGACGTGCATTTCTCCGTGATTATCACGTATTCACTATCAGCCGGCAATTCCTCGTCAAAGAGCGGTTTCGAATAGAACTCCACCTTGTCGATTGCCACATCGATGTTCCCAGAACTATACGTTCCGCCAACTTCCCCCGGGACCGCATCGATCGCGACGGCGCCTGTCGTGTCAGTTGGATCTAAATACGGTTTGGCCAATGGCTTAATGAGACCGTGGAGGTCGTAGCGGGCGACTGTAGGGCTGGAACTGAACGATGCTATCATCTTTGGAATACTGCACTTTGCAGGAATGTGAATGATGGCGTAAGCATAGAGCTTTTGCCCCGGTTCGAGGGGCCTGGAATACGTGGTATCCACGGCAAGGCTTATCTTAGCTCTTAGCGGGGTAGCTTGTCTGGACAGCTTGCCGGCTTGTTCCAACCACTGATAGCTCCAGCGATGGTCGACGCCCTGATCGTCCACTGCCACCCATTCGATCCCGCTAACAGACATCTGCGCCTTCGAGGAGTTTTGCAGCGAATAGTGGACTACAAGCAGCTTTTCTCCCGCAACGGGATAATCGTACCAATCATCCATGGCAACCCGTACGGCTTGGTACTCCGCCGAGAGCACCGTAAGGTTGATATGCTCGGCCGAGGGGTCGCCAAGCGTATAACCTATTCCGAACTTGCACCAATCACCTGGCAGTTGATTTACGCCGACTGCCGACAGCTTAGATGTCGATTTTTGTGGCTTCGCTGCCGTTGCGGAATACGCTTCTGTTGAAAACGAGCAGAAAAGAGCCAGAAACAATACGATCGTGACGATCCGTTGAGTGGAGGGCATGGTTATGGCCTTTCCTTAAGGCCTCTTTCGAAAAACGAAAGAGGCCCAGATTGAAATTACAGCGGGACGCCGTCGTAATCGGTCAGTTCTCGGCACCAGATGTTGCGGAAGCGAACCAGATCGCCGTGATCCTGAAGTTTGAGCGGCCCTGCGACAGGGTGGGGCTCATAATGCGCGGTCTGGCGATGCTGCGTCGGGCCCTGCAGTTCCGCGTGGTTGTGCAGCAGGATGCCGTTCAAGAAGACAGTAATGTAGGCCGGGCGGATAAGCTTTGCGCCATAGAAGCGGGGAGACGACCACACGATGTCGTAGGTCGACCACTCGCCAGGCTTGCGAGCGGCGTTGACCAGCGGCGGATACTGGCCGTAGACGCCCCCAATCGTACCGTCAGGATAGGTCGGGTTCTCGAAGTTGTCGAGCACCTGCACCTCGTAGAGGCCAAGCAGGAAGATGCCGCTGTTGCCGCGTCCCTGGCTATCGCCCTTGACCACGATCGGCGTCGACATCTCCACATGGATCTGCGCGTCGCCGATTTGGGCCACGGTCTGAATATCTCCGGTGCCCGGCACCACATGCATGATGCCGTCTTGCGCCGTCCATCCGGCTGGCTCGCCCTTGCCGTTCACCCAGCCGGTGAGGTCCTTGCCGTTAAACAAAACAACCGCGTCGGACGGCGGCGCGCCTGCGTCGCCCGGGGTCACGACCTTGGGCTGGGGGCGATTGATGTCGTGGACATGATATTTCGTGCCCGGTATAAGAGGCGTATCGTACAACTGATCTGCCATTCTATTCTTCTCCTGAAAATTCCGTGCGCCAACGCGGCTATCACATCCTTATGTACGCCAACGGCGCCGCGAGTCCTGCGTGATTTACGAATTGGGACCGGCCGCCATCCTTTTTTCGGTAGAATAGTGGCATGCCAAATGAAGAGTTCCTTGACAGTCGAAACCGCTCGACCAAGGGGGTCGGGCTGGGGATCGATGCTGGTGGAACCTTCACAGACACCGTGCTTTACGATCTGGCGGCTCGACGTGTCCTTGCTAAAGCCAAATCCCTTACAACCTATGACGATCTTGTGGTCGGCATCCGACGCAGCCTCGAGCAGCTCCCGAGCGATTTGTTATTGCTTGTGGAAGTCACTTCTTTGTCCACGACGCTTGCAACCAACGCGCTCGTGCAGGATTCCGGGCATAAGGTCGGCCTGATCGTGCTCACTCCTTTCGAGTGGTTTATCCATGAGATCGGACACAGCCCGGCTATTCGAGTGCCAGGCGCATTGGATATCACCGGCGAAGTGACCGAGCCGCTTGATGAAGACGCATGCGCAAAGGCCGTAAAACGCCTTCTTCACAAAGAGCATTGCGCGGCGCTTGTCATCGGGGGATACGCCAGCGTGCGCAATCCGGAGATGGTGAATCGGGCGCGCCAGATTGCAGCCGCGATTACCAACGCGCCCATCGTTTGCGCTCACGACGTTAGCCGCCGTTTGAACGCCATACAGGGAGCGCGGACAGCAGTCGCCAATGCCCGCCTCCTGCCGGTAATCAGTCAGCTTATCGCATCGGTTCGCCTCGCGCTGTCCGACCTGGGGCTTCCCGAGAAGCTTATGGTCGTCAAGGGCGACGGCACTCCGGTTGACGAGCATGTTGCTCGCAGGCGACCGATCGAGACAATCCTCTCGGGGCCTGCGGCAAGCGTCAGCGGGGCCAGGCTTCTCACGGGATGCGAAAACGCTCTTGTGATGGATATCGGCGGTACGACAACCGACTGCGCGATCCTGGAAAACGGCTTGGTGGCGATTTCGCCAGCCGGCGCCAGAGTGGGCGCCTGGACAATGAGCGTCGACGCTGCCGATATCAATACGACAGGCCTGGGCGGAGACAGCCGCATCGACTTTACCCGCGGGGGAGCATGGACCATCGGCCCGATGCGCAATATTCCGCTCTGCTGCATGGCATCGGAATGGGAGTCTGTGCGTGAATTTCTCGACGGATTTGACGAGAAGTATTGCGTGGGCGCCACCGACACGTCGGCGCTGGATGTGCTTGTGCGAGGCGCGAGCATAGCAAACGTAGCGCAATTTACTGACGAGGAGAGAACGCTTCTCGATCTGGTGACCGGCCAGCCGGTGCCGGCGCTCGATCTGGCGCGCCGCATGAAGCTGGTCTCGCATAAACTTCTGCCATTGGAGCGTCTGGAAAAGGCAGGACTGATCAAGAGAGCGGGATTGACCCCCACCGACCTGCTGCATGTGACGGGTGAGTTTGGGCGCTGGGACGCCCGCGCCGCGACGCGAGCCCTTGAGCTTTTCGCGGCGATGGTGCACGGCGCCCCCGATGATGTTCTGAGCAAGGTGCTCACGCTCTTTACGAGACGGTTGTTCGACGAGGTCATACGCCGTGAATTGTCTCACGAAAAACCATCGCTCCACACGTTGCCGGATGAGTGGTCGTTGCTGATGGGGAAGATGTTCGATGGCGGAGGCGCGCTCGAATTGAAAGCGTCGCTGAGCCACCCGATTATCGCGATCGGGGCGCCGGCGCAGGCATTTGCACTACCACTTCAGGAACGCATCAATGCCCGGATCATCATTCCGGAGCACGCGGACGTGGCCAACGCGGTCGGCGCTATCGGCGCCGAAATCGTTGTCCAAAATGAAATCGTCATCGCCCCGGATCTGCACGGCGCCTACCTCCTCTACGGCGAGGAACATCGCTTCAAATACTCAAGTCTGGACGATGCCACGGCATACGCTGTCAATTTGCTCGAAGAACGGTCGCTTGAGCAGGCGAAAGAAGCAGGAGCGATTGACCCGGTGGTCGTGGCTTCGACATCGGACAGCATCGCCACGTCGGCAAAAGGCGAGACGGTTTTTGTGGAGCGCGTGGTGCGCGCCAGGGCGACGGGAGTGGCGTTCGCCGCCGGGAGCTCTATCGAGGAGTAATCGAGTCCAAGGAAAACCGTCCGCACCAGGATACGATCGCTAATGCGACGATGCCGGCGAGAAACGCATAGGCGGCCGCCGATCCGCAGAATAGGGTTAGCTTGCCTTTGGGCAAGATTGTGACGTTGGGCGAAGCATTTTTGTAGATCGCCGCGGAGAACGCATCAAAGTCCGAAGGGCTAAACTTGGGCGTTATTGAGTACCGCCTGATCCGCCCCTTAGGGTCGGTCTGGCGATACACGATGCACAATAGCCGATAGTGCTGCGTAAAATGCACTTCCTCGATGTCGGCCCAGCCAAGCGCAATGGTATCCTGCTTGCGCCAGCATTCCAACCCCAGCGCCGCCAGGAACCAGCCCAGAAGCCAGAGGTAGGCAGGTCTAACGAACGGCACAGTGGCAAAGAGCGCCAGAAGTATCCAGAATTGCACCTGGGCGCCCTGCGCGCGCTTGCCCGAGATGGTCAGTCCACCCCGATAGAGGGATGCCACGCCCACGCGAAAATCCGAGACACTGCCTTTGGCCCGAACATGGAGGCATTCGAACGGCGCCTGGCAAATAGCAGGCTCGTCGGATGCGCCGGACCATTGCGTCAGCGAATCGGCTGCGCGTTGAGGCCGTGGCGGCCACGGCGCGTCAGGATTTGTAGTTTCGTCTGGCATGGCAATGTCGAGTTAGAAAGCTTAGACTGACCTCATATTATCACACTACTCGCCTTGCCATCCCAGTTCCGCCCAGCGCTTGCGAGCATAGGCCACGCTACTGGCGGTCGGCTCCGGGACTTCCGAGATGCTTGCTGGTAGCTGGCCTGGGCGGGCGTGCGATGGAAACGGCGACCAGTGGTCGTCTTCGAATACTTTGCGCGCGGCCTCGCTGTGGAACTCCGGGACGTCGAATGGGGCGCCGTCGACCAGCGCGCTTTTCCAGGCCAAAATGCCGACGCTGCTCATCGCGACCCCTCGATAGACATCCAGGAACGGCTGTTGTCCGGATCGTATGGCGCTGGCGAACTCAAGGTTCGTCCAGAAGTCACCGCCGCCGTGGCCGGACTTGCCGGCAAGCTCTGCATGCTCGGGCCAGTCCGGCTTGTAGGTGCGCTCGGTTGCGATGCCCTCGGGACAGTTCCATTCTTCATGCCAGACGCGCACTTCTCCGGGGCCGAAATAGCCCGGACCGCGGGTAATTTCCATGGCCCCACCCGATCCATGGATACGGTACCAGTTGCTATGGCCCGGGAGCCCTATGCCGAAGAGCCGGAAAACGGCGCCGTTATCCATGCGGCAGAGGATCACTGAGCCGGGATCGTTGCGCCGCACGCTTGGAACACCTGGGTCTCGATGCGCAATGGAGAGGCCGTTGACTTTAACCGGCATGCAACCGGTGATTGAGATGAGCGGAGCCAGCGCGTGCGTGCAATAGTAGGTGGATGGAATCCAATTTCGCCAGTGGTTCAGGCTTGGCGATATATCCAATAACAGGTCCGGCGACATCGGGTGGTTATACTCGCCTTCGGCATATGTCACCTCGCCAACCTCGCCGGTGGCATAGAGACGCCGCATTTCCATATTGAACACCGTATAGCAATAATTTTCGGCAAGCATGTATATCTTGCCGCTTTTTTCCACTGCGCGACACAATGCCACCCCTTCGGCCAACGTCGAGTTGCACGACGTCTCGCTCATCACATGCTTTCCGGCCTCTAGGGCCTTAATAGCCAGTGGCGCGTGCTCATGGAAGTAGTTGGCCAGCACGACGGCGTCCATGTCATGGTCGAGGAAGCGGTCGTAGTCATCGTAAGTGGTCACCCCGTATTTTGCGCCCAATTCGGGCAGCTTTTCTTTCCAACTGTCGCATATCGCAACCAGCATCATGCCGGCGGTGTCGGTAGCGCCCTGCGCGAAGCTCTGCCCGCGGCCGGCGCCAACCACCCCGACGCGGATAGGTTTATTGCTGTCGATCTCTCTCACCATTTCCTTGCCTTCTTTCGATGATCCCTGTTGTGCTGCTCGACGTGGGTGCTTTCCGGTTGGCTCCTCCCGTTTCGGGAGGAAGGGAGCCCGCTTGCGGGAATGTGGGTCTAATCCTCCTGGCGCCCCACCGTCCCGAACTGCAGGCTATGCCGCCGCGGCGGCGGGGTGGTGTGCATGATCGAGCGCCACAGTATATCGTTGAGTTGCTCGTCGGGGCCGGAGCGCTCGCCGTTCAATTCGATATATTTGGCGCTGTACGCCGCGCGATAGGCGGTTTTCGTGTTGCGCTCCGATAGGATCGCACGGTCGGGGAGGATGGCATTGAACGGTTCATTGTTGGCGGCGGTTTTGTCGAAGATGTCGAACGGCGGCGCGATTGCGTCGTATTGGTTCATCGGCGGGAGCCCTAGCAAGTCTTCGATCGTCGCCAGAGCGCTGTCCGTGTTGTAGAAACGGCTGTCGTGCAGGTTGCGATGAACGAAGGGGCTGATCACGAAGGCGATAGAGCGGTGGGCGTCGACATGGTCGTAGCCGTCTTGCGCGTCGTCTTCTACCACGACGATCGCTGTCGATTTCCAGAACGGGCTTTTGCTGACCGCTTCGACCACTTCGCCTACGGCATAGTCGTTGTCGGCGACCAGCGCGCGGGGCGACGGTATTCCCGGCCGGGTGCCCGCCGTGTGATCGCGCATCAATCGGATCATCGTGAATTGCGGAAGGTTGCCATTCTTGACGTAGCCATCGAACTCGCGCTTCCATTCAGAATAACGCGACGGCGCATTGAACGCGCCGAACGTCCCGATTTCCATTGGCGAAAGGGTCAGATTGTCGCGAACCCATGCGTCGCTGTCCGGATAGCGCAGGTCGAACGGCCGGAAGTTATCGTCGTCGACTGTCGCGAG
>Ga0316231_1004804_pt1 | contig 11020 bp, 9 predicted proteins | sample TBH18027metaG_FD_206002 | JGI IMG/M metagenome (GOLD analysis project Ga0316231, IMG submission 206002) | Freshwater microbial communities from Trout Bog Lake, Wisconsin, USA - TBH18027 | ecosystem: Environmental > Aquatic > Freshwater > Lake > Hypolimnion/Profundal zone | place: USA: Wisconsin...
CGGTATGGCCGATCAGGATGGCGAGCCCGCCGGTGATCAGCATCGCAGCCCCGATCAGCGCCGCCACGGCGGCGATGAAGATGGCAAGCTGACGGTTGTGTGATGACAGCGCCGGTTCGCTCCAGGCCGAGAGAGCCGGCGGCGCGTCGGCGGAAGCGACACGGATGGCCAGCGCCGCCGTGGTGACGGGCGGAATGATGACGCGCCAGGCGCGGCCGCCATAGGCGGGCGCGGTTTCCACCACGACACCGGCTTCGGAACTCGCCACCGCCAATATCGCGGGGCGGGTGTGGCGCGGCAGCAGGTGCAGCGCCGCCGAAGGCGGCTGCCCCGCCAGCAGCACGCGGATGGCAGGCCGAACGCCGTCATTCATCACCGGCAGCATGTACCAGGAGGAACCGTCGGCTTCCGGTCCGCCAGGCGCGTGATAGGAGGTGAGGAACGTTTTCAGCGCCAGCACATTGTCGGCGCCGCCGAAATTGACCGGCTTTGGGGTCGAAGGACCGCTCGCAGTAGCCTGCCCCATTGCCGCCGGAACAAGCGACAGCACGCCCAGCATGAGCACGGCACAGGACAGGGTGATGAGGCGGCGTATGGTCATGAAATCCTGTAACGCGGAACGGGCGTCAACCTAGCTGCGCCTCGTCGGCGAGCAAAGCAAATAGCAGATGGTCGCTCCAGACGCCGTTGATCAGCAGATAGCGGCGGGCGAGACCCTCCTGGCGGAAACCGGCGCGGGCGAGCAGCGCTTTGGAGGCGTCGTTGGCGGTGAGGCAGGCAGCCTCGACGCGATGCAGCCCCAGCGTGCGGAAGACGAAGGGCAGCAGCACCTTCAAGGCGTCGCTCATATGGCCCTGACGCGCGTACGGCGCGCCGATCCAATAGCCCAGGGTGCAACCCTGGGTGACGCCACGGCGGACGTTGGAAAGCGTGCACCCGCCCAGCAGCGCATGGTCGGATTTGCGCAGCACGAAGAAGACATAGGCCGAATCCAGCCGCGTCTCCTTGTGATAGCGCTTGAGACGGCGGCGGAAAGCACCGCGCGTAAGTTCGTCATCCGCCCAGACGGGTTCCCAGGGCGTAAGAAATTGGCGGCTCATGGCGCGCAGCCGCGCCCAGCCGGCAAAGTCGGCGATCCGCGGATAGCGCAGATAAACATTCTCGCCTTCGATCACCGGTTGCTGGCCACCGGGAAAAGTGAGGCCACGCATGAACGCGATCGGTCCCTGCTTGATGCCAGTCTTCATCAGAGGCGGTTTCACTATTCCGCCGCTTGCGGGATGGCACCGGCGCCGAAACGGCGCGCGAAGCGTTCATGGTTTTCCAGCCGGGCGATGGGCCCGACGGCGGCGATGGTGGGGGCTCCAGTTTGCATCACACGCGCGGCATAACGCTTCACCATGCCAAGGTCTATCGCATCGAGATGGGCAAGGATCTCGGCCGGCGGCTGGATGCGGCCCAAGGCGAAAAGCTGACCGGCGATCTGCTCGGCCCGGCCGCCCGGACGCTCCAGCCCCATCAGCAGCGACGCCTTGAGCTGGGCGCGGGAGCGCGCCAGTTCGGCTTCGCTGAGGTCACCGGCGATGGCTTCCATCTCGCCCGCCACCACGGCGGCGATTTCCGCCGCCTCGGCTTCGCCGGTGCCGGCATAGACGCTGATATAGCCGCCATCCTGGAAGCCGCTGGTGAAGGCGTAGATGGAATAGCAGAGGCCGCGCTTCTCCCGCGCCTCCTGGAACAGGCGCGAGGACATGCCACCGCCCAGCGCAGCGGTGTAGAGCTGGCCGACATAGTAATCGGGAGAGGCGTTGGCGAGGCCGGGAAAGGCGAAGGCGATGTGCGCCTGTTCCAGGTCTTCGGCGAACAGCGCCTCGCCGCCGCCATAGACGGCAGGCTTGGGCGTGGACGGCAGCCCTGGCGTCAGGCCGGTAAAGAACGTCTCCGCCAGCCTGACGATCTCGTCATGGCGCACGGCGCCGGAGGCCACCAGCGTCATGCCGCCGGCGCGATAGTTCGCGGCCATGTAACCCTTGAGCATGTCGCGGCTGAAGCCGGCGACGGTGGCTTCCTCGCCCAGGATCGACCAGCCCATGGGCTGGTTCGGATAGATTGCCGCCTGCAGGTGATCGAAGATGATGTCGTCGGGCGTGTCACGGGCCTGGCCGATCTCCTGCAGCACCACATGGCGCTCGCGGGCGATTTCGTCTTCGGCAAAGGCGGGGTTGATCAGGATGTCGCCCAGCAGATCCATCGCCAGCGGCACGTCGGCCTTCAGCACACGGGCATGGAAGGCGGTCTGCTCGCGGCTGGTATAGGCGTTGAGGACGCCGCCAACGGCTTCGATCTCTTCGGAAAGAACGCGGGCGCTGCGCCGCGCCGTGCCTTTGAAGGCCATGTGCTCCAGCATGTGGGAGACGCCCATCTGGTCCGGTGTCTCGTGCCGGGCGCCGGTATTGACCCACAGGCCGACAGCCGCCGATTCCAGTCCCGGCATGGGGTCACTGACAATCGTCAAGCCATTGGATAATATTGATATTTCCGGGTTCATGCTCCCAGTCTAGAGGAGATGAAGTCGCGGATCAAAGGCAGGCTTTTGGGCAAGGTTTCGACCCGCTCGGGCAGCGTTTCCAGGCCCTGCAGACGGGGCGGGACCGGCGGCGGGGCGCCGGTGGCGCGGGCCACCGCATCCGGGAACTTGGCGGGATGGGCGGTGGAAAGGATCACCACTGGGCCGGGGACGCCGGCCAGTTCGTCCGCCGCCGCCACGCCGACCGCGGTGTGCGGATCGATGATGCGGCCGGTTTGTGCCTGTATCGCCTTGATGGCGGCGATGGTCGCGGCATCGTCTTCGGCGAAGGCGCTGTAGCGGGCGCGCAGCGAGGCCAGCACTTCCTGCGGGATGGCCAGGCGGCGCTCGCGGGCAAAATCGTTCATCGCCGCCGCGACCCAACCGGCATCGCGGTCGCAGGCTTCGAACAAGGCGCGCTCGAAATTGGAGGCGACCTGGATGTCCATCGACGGCGACAAGGTGGGATGGGCGTCGCCTGAAGCATAGACGCCCTCGTTGAGGGCGCGGGCCATGATGTCGTTGGAGTTGGTGGCGATCACCAGCCGTTCGATCGGCAGCCCCATGCGCCAGGCGGCCTCGCCCGCGAAGATGTCGCCGAAATTGCCGGTGGGCACAACGAACGTCGCCGGCTTTCCGAGGGCCGCGGCAGCGGTGAGGTAATAGACGCTCTGGGCCGCGATGCGGACGAAGTTGATCGAGTTGACCGCGGTGAGGCTGATCCTTTTCGCGAAATCCGTGTCGGCAAACAGCGCCTTCACGATGGACTGGGCATCGTCGAACGTGCCTTCCAGGGCGATGTTGTGGACATTGGCGTGCGCCGACGTCGTCATCTGGCGCCGCTGCACATCGCTGACGCGGCCGAGAGGATGCATGACGAAGACATCGATGTTGGGCAGTCCGCCCAGCGCCGCGATCGCCGCCGAACCGGTGTCGCCGCTGGTGGCGGCGACGATGGTGGCGCGGCCGCCGCGCTTGGCCAAAGCACGGCTGAAAAGCTGCCCCAGAATCTGCAAGGCGATGTCCTTGAAGGCGAGTGTGGGGCCGTGGAACAGCTCCAGCAGGTAGCGTCCCTGCCCGATCTCGACCAGTGGCGCGATTTGCGGCGCGTCGAAGTCCGAATAGGCGGCGGCGATAGCTTCGCGCAGTTCGGTTTCGGTGAAGGACGGGCCGGTGAAACGCGACAGCACCCGGTACGCCGCCTCCTGGAAGGGAATGCCCTTGAAGGCGGCCAGTTCGGCATCGCTGAACTGCGGCCACGCCTGCGGCAGATATAGGCCGCCATCGGGCGCGAGGCCCGCCAGCAGCACTTCGGCAAAGCCCGCTGCGGGCGCGTGGCCCCGGGTAGAGATGAAAGTGTGCGAATTCATCACGGCCTTATAAAGCTAGCTCTTCCCCCATGCCAGCCGGCCCTTGGAAATATGATAGGCCAGCCAGACGCCCAGCAGGCAGATCGCCAACCCGAACCAGGTGACGGCATAGGAGAAGTGGTTATTGGGCAGGTCGACAACGGTCTGGCCGCCCTTGGGCCAGCCGCCAGGATTGGGCGTTGCATCGGCTTCGATCAGCACGGGCACGGCCAGCGAAACGTGATCGACGGCGGCGATGGCGGCGAGATCACGGCTATACCAGACGCGATGGACCAAATCCGGTGCCGGCGTGAAGAAACCGGCCTTGTCCGGCGTGCGCCAGACGCCGGTAACCTGTGTCTCACCGAAAAAGTTCCCTGCCATGCGCGTGGCAGGATCGAGCGTTTCCTTCGTCACCAGTCCCCGGTCCACCATCAGGATACGGCCGTCATCGACGGTGAAGGGCGTCAGCACATGATAAACGCCCGTACCTCCGCCGGTGGTGAAGACGTAGACTTCCTTCGCATGGTCGAAATGGCCCTGCAGCGTGACGCGACGGTATTGTGCCGCCTCGCCATGGAGCGCCATGACCTGATCCAATCCGATCGGCGCGGCAGCCATATGATCGTTCATCGTGGCGATCAAAGCCAACTTCCAAGGCAGCCGTATGATGCCTTGCCATACGCCCAACCCACAAAGAATGGCAAAGAGGATGGCACAGGCGATGGTCATGCCGGGGTAAGGACGCAAGCGCAACATCAGGACAACCGCCCTTCGCCGGCCTTGTGCCGGTATTGCAGCACCAGCAGCGCCGACTTGGTCAGACGCAGAAAGCCGAATGACAGGATGCAGGTCAGCGGTATCCAGAGCATCAGGTGCACCCAGGTGGGCGGCGACCAGGTGAACTCCACCCACAGCGCCAGGCCCGCCACGATGGCGCCCACGATCAGGATGCCGAATACGGCGGGGCCGTCACCCGGATCGAAGATCGAATAGTCCAGCCCGCAAGACGGACAGGCCTTCCGCACGGCGATATAGCCATCGAACAACGGCCCCTGCCCGCATTGCGGACAGAGGCCGAGGACGATTGCGCGAAAGGTGTTGGGCGGTTGCGTGACGTTAGCCCTGCACGACCGGACCGACGCCCCAGACATAGATGCAGGCGAAGAGGAACAGCCAGACCACGTCGACGAAGTGCCAGTACCAGGCCGCCGCCTCGAAGCCGAAATGGCGGGTGGGCGTGAACTGCCCGGCCATGGCGCGGAACAGGCAGACGATCAGGAAGATCGTGCCGATGATCACATGCATGCCGTGGAAGCCCGTGGCCATGAAGAAGGTCGAGCCATAGATGGCGTCGAAATTACCGGCGCCGGCCGCCAGCAAGGCATGGGCACCATCCTCGAACGGCGCCTTGGCCAGGCCGTTGAAGCCGAAGGTGAAGGGCGCATGGGCATATTCCCAGGCCTGGACGCAGGTGAAGGAAAGACCCAGCAGAACGGTGATCAGCAGGCCCTGGGTGGCGCCCTTCTTGTCACCGGTCTGGATGGCGTGGTGCGCCCAGGTGACGGTGGTGCCGGAGGTCAGCAGGATCAGGGTGTTGAGCAGCGGCAAATGCCAGGGGTCCAGCGTCACGATGCCGGCCGGCGGCCATGCCGGCACGCCGACATCGGCATGGAAGATGGCGGCGTTGAAATAGGCCCAGAACCAGGCGACGAAGAACATCACTTCCGAAGCGATGAAGAGCAGCATGCCATAGCGCAAATGCAGCTTCACCACGGGGGTGTGGAGGCCCTGCACCACCGACTCGTTGATGACATCGCGCCACCAGCTGGCCATGGTGTAGAGCACGCCGGCCAGGCCGATGCCGAAGATCCAGGGCGTGCCGCTGAGAACGCCGAAGCGGTCATAGCCCTTGTGCATCCACAGCACGGCGCCGACCATCATCAGGAAGGCGAAGACGGAACCGACGACCGGCCAGGGGCTGGGGTCGACCAGGTGATAATCGTGCTTTGCGTCGCTGGACATGGATCAAGACCCCAAGGATTTGCGAAGATTAGTGACCACCGTGCCACTGCACGAGGGACATGAAATAGACAAGAGCTGCAAGCGCCCCGAGAACGAGCGCCAATGCGATGTTGCGTTTGCGGCGCTCGCGCTGCCAGTTCTTTTTGCCATCGCTCACGACCAGAATGCCGGGATCGAGGGAAGCTGAAGCAACTTCTCCACGATCAGCGAAGCGAACACCGCCGCCAGATAGACCAGGGACACGCCGAACAGCCGGTGCGCCGCCGGTTCCTTGCGCTCATCCTTCTCGAGGAAAGTGGCGATGGATTCCTTGAGGAACCAGGCGCCAATGCCGCCGGCGCAGGCCAGATAAAGCCAGCCGCCCGTGCCGGTCAGCACCGGCGTCAGGCCCAGCGGCACCAGCGCCAGCGTATAGAGCAGGATCTGCAGGCGGGTATGGGCCTTGCCCTTGACCACCGGCAGCATCGGCACGCCGGCGCGGGCGTAATCGTCGCTACGCCACAGCGCCAGCGCCCAGAAATGCGGCGGCGTCCACATGAAGACGATGGCGACCAGCAGCAGCGGTGCGACCGCCAGGCTGCCGGTGACCGCAGCCCAGCCGATGGCCGCGGGCATGGCGCCCGACAACCCGCCGATGACGATGTTCTGCGGCGTGCGGCGCTTCAGCCAAAGAGTATAGACGACGACATATTCGAAGACGGTGAAGGCCAGCAGCGCCGCCGCCAGTTCATTCACGAACAGCCACATGGTCGCCACCGCGCCCACCGACAGCGCCCAGCCGAAGCCCAGCGCGTCCGCCCGGTCGATGCGACCCAGCGGAATCGGCCGGGTCGCGGTGCGGCTCATGAGGCGGTCGATGTCGCTGTCATAGGCCATGTTGAGGCAGCCCGCCGCCCCCGCCGCGACCGCGATGCAGAGCAGCGCGGTAAAGGCGGTGAGCGGATGCAGATACCCCGGCGCCGCGACGATTCCCGCCAACCCCGTGAACACGACAAGCGACATCACTCGCGGCTTCAACAGCGCGAAGAAGTCGCCCACCGTGGTGACGCGAGGCTCAGGAAGGGTGTGCGTCAGCGACATGGGTTACTTGACGCGCGGCAGTTCGTTGAACTGATGGAAGGGAGGCGGCGACGGCAGCGTCCATTCCAGCGTCGTGGCGCCTTCGCCCCAGGGATTGTCGGCGGCCTTGCGCTTCACAATGAAGGCTTCCGCCAGCATCACCAGGAAGATGATCACGGCAAAGCCGGCGATGAAAGCGCCTATCGACGACCAGTAGTTCCAGCCCGAGAAGGCATCCGGATAGTCGGCATAGCGGCGCGGCATACCGGCCAGACCCAGGAAGTGCATCGGGAAAAAGGCCAGGTTCACGCCCACGAAGGTGACGTAGAAGTGCAGCTTGCCCAGGAACTCGTTGTACATGTAGCCGGTGAATTTCGGGAACCAGAAATAGAAACCCGAGAAGATCGCGAACACCGCGCCCAGCGACAGCACGTAATGGAAGTGCGCCACCACGTAATAGGTGTCCTGCAGCACGACATCGACGCCGGCATTGGCCAGCACGACGCCGGTGACGCCACCGACGGTGAAGAGGAAGACGAAACCGGTGGCCCAGAGCATCGGCGTCTTGAACTCGATCGAGCCGCCCCACATCGTCGCGATCCAGCTGAACACCTTGATGCCGGTGGGCACGGCGATGACCATGGTGGCGAAGACGAAATAGGCCTTGGTATCCACGCTCAGGCCCACCGTGTACATGTGGTGCGCCCAGACCAGGAAGCCGATGAAGCCGATCGCGACCATGGCGTATGCCATGCCGAGATAGCCGAACACCGGACGCTTGGAGAAGGTGGCGATGACATGGCTGATCATGCCGAAGCCCGGCAGGATCAGGATGTACACCTCGGGATGGCCAAAGAACCAGAAGAGATGCTGGTAGAGGATCGGATCGCCGCCGCCGGCGGGATCGAAGAAGGCCGTGCCGAAATTGCGGTCGGTCAGCAGCATGGTGATGGCGCCCGCCAGGACCGGCAGCGACAGCAGCAACAGGAAGACGGTGACCAGGATCGACCACACGAACAGCGGCATCTTGTGCAGGGTCATGCCCGGCGCGCGCATGTTGAAGATGGTGGTGATGAAGTTGATCGCCCCCAGGATCGAGGAGGCGCCCGCGATGTGCAGCGAGAAGATGGCGAAGTCCATCGCCGGGCCGGGCGAATAGGTGGTGGAAAGCGGGGCATAGATGGTCCAGCCGCCACCCACACCAAGGCCGCCGGAATCGCCCTCCACGAACATGCTCAGAACCAGCAGCGCGAAGCTGAAGGGCAGCAGCCAGAAGGAGATGTTGTTCATGCGCGGGAAGGCCATGTCCGGCGCGCCGATCATCAACGGCACCAGCCAGTTGCCGAAGCCGCCGATCATGGCGGGCATGATCATGAAGAACACCATGATGAGGCCGTGGCCGGTGACGAAGACGTTGAACTGGTGCGGCTCGAGGAACTGCATGCCGGGGAACATCAGCTCGGCGCGCATCAGCATCGAGAAGGTGCCGCCGATGATGCCGGCGCAGATCGCGAAGATAAGGTACATCGTGCCGATGTCCTTATGGTTCGTCGAATAGAGGTAGCGCCGCCAGCCGGTGGGATGGTGGGCGTGGTCGTCGCCGTGATGAGCGTGATCGGAATGGGCGTCGAAGGCGGTTGTCATGGCTGTGCTTCCTATTTCGACGCGAGGCGGGTGTCGCCCGCATCGAGGGCGGCAAGGGCGGTGAATTTCTTTTTCCCGGCGGCAAGCCAGGCGTCATACTCGGCCTGGCTTACCACATGCAGTTCGATCGGCATGAAGGCATGGCTGGCGCCGCAGAGCTCGGAGCACTGGCCGTAATAGACGCCGGTCTTGGTGGCCTTGAACCAGGTGTGGTTGGTGCGGCCCGGCACGGCGTCCATCTTCACGCCCATCTGGGGCATCGCCCAGCTGTGGATGACGTCGGCGCCGATGGTGTCGATGGCGATCACCTTGTTGACGGGCACATAGACGGGATTGTCGACGCCCAGCAGGCGCGGCTTGCCGGCGGCCTTGTCGGCGGCGTCTTCCAGGTGGAGGCTGTCGAAGGAGAAGTTGGCGGCCTTGCCCGGATACTCGTAGGTCCAGAACCACTGCTTGCCGATGGCGCGGATGGTGACGTCGGGCGTCGGGACCACCGCTTCGAAATACAGCAGCTTGAAGGACGGGATGGCGATCACCACCAGGATGATGACCGGGATGATGGTCCAGGCCACTTCCAGGATAGTGTTGTGATGCACCTTGGAGGGCACGGGATTGGCGCTGGCGCGATATTTCAACACCACCCAGGCCAGCAGGGCCAGGACGAAGAGGCAGACGAAGACGATGATGTAGACGAGTTCGGTATGGAACGACTCGATCTGCTCCATCACCGGCGAGGCCGCTTCCTGGAAGCCGTATTGGAATTCCTTGATCTCCGCCATTGCGGGGCTGGCAGCCAGGACCGCTCCCAGAGCGGCCAGGGCGGTGCCGGTCTTCCGCAAAAAGCCTTGTTTGCCAGTGAACATCGCGCGACCTCGCATGGGAGCGGGGTTCCCCCGCCCGTTTTCAGATTCTTGCGAGGGATTTAGAGGGGTTAAGCCCTTAAAGTCATTGCGACCTTATAGCACGGTCCCCTTCCGGGCCAGCTTGCCCCGTCCGCCCCCGCTTGCCGGATCGGCCCAATCACCCGATATCTAGCGTCAGCAAGGGCTTTTTGGCCCGTTTTCCAGGAAAACCGACATGTCCGACACCGATCTCTTTTTTTCCCGCACCGGCATGGACCCGCAAACGGTGCAGCGCACCGTGGACCAGGCCCTGAAGGGTGCCGACGATGGGGAACTTTTCCTGGAATACAGCCAGTCCGAATCATTCGCCTTTGACGATGGCCGGCTGAAGGCCGCCACCTTCGACACCACCCAGGGGTTTGGCCTGCGGGCCGTGGCCGGGGAAGCCACCGGCTACGCCCACGCCAGCGAAATCTCCGAAAGCGCCATCCAGCGGGCGGCCAATACCGTCCAGGCCGTGTCCAAGGGCTATTCCGGGGTGGCCGCGGCCGGCCCCACCCGCAGCAACATCAAGCTCTATACCGACATCGACCCGCTGGAGACGGCGGGCTTTGAGAAGAAGGTGAATCTGCTGGAAGACATCAACGCCTATGCCCGCGCCAAGGATTCGCGGGTGCGGCAGGTTTCCGCCTCGCTGGCCGGGGAATGGCAGCGGGTGGAGATCATCCGCGCGGGCGGCGAACGCTATTCCGATATTCGCCCCCTCGTCCGGCTCAGCGTCTCGGTGATCGCGGAAGAAAATGGCCGCCAGGAAAGCGGCAGCTTCGGCGGCGGCGGCCGCAGCGGCTATGACGCCTATCTCGATCCGGAATACTGGCAAGGCGCGGTGGACGAAGCCCTGCGCCAGGCACTGGTGAACCTGAACTCGATACCCGCCCCCGCCGGCGAGATGACCGTGGTGCTGGGCCCGGGCTGGCCCGGCATCCTGCTGCACGAAGCCATCGGTCATGGCCTGGAAGGCGACTTCAACCGCAAGGGCACGTCCGCCTTTGCCGGCCTGCTGGGCTCCAGAGTGGCGGCGCCGGGCGTTACGGTGGTGGATGACGGCACCATCGATGGGCGGCGCGGATCGCTCTCCATCGACGATGAAGGCACGCCCACCAGCCGCACGGTGCTGATCGAGGACGGCATCCTCAAGGGCTACATGCAGGATCGCCAGAACGCCCGGCTGATGGGCGTGGCCGCCACCGGCAATGGCCGGCGGCAGGGCTATTCCTCGCCGGTGATGCCGCGCATGACCAACACTTACATGCTGGGGGGCGACAAGCATCCGGACGAAATCCTGCGGAGCGTGAAGAAGGGCATCTACGCCACCAATTTCGGTGGCGGCCAGGTCGATATCACCAACGGCAAGTTCGTCTTCAGCTGCACCGAGGCCTATATCATCGAGGACGGCAAGCGGGGCCACGCCATCAAGGGCGCCACCCTGATCGGCAGCGGCCCGGAATCGCTCACCCGCGTTTCCATGATCGGCA
>Ga0316231_1004806_pt1 | contig 11019 bp, 8 predicted proteins | sample TBH18027metaG_FD_206002 | JGI IMG/M metagenome (GOLD analysis project Ga0316231, IMG submission 206002) | Freshwater microbial communities from Trout Bog Lake, Wisconsin, USA - TBH18027 | ecosystem: Environmental > Aquatic > Freshwater > Lake > Hypolimnion/Profundal zone | place: USA: Wisconsin...
GAGACACGGCACGAAGCGGAACATAATCCCATTCAAAATCGCCGCTTGAAAATACGCCATCGCCGCCCAAAGTCGCCCCGCGCTTTTGCGCGGCCTGTAAATTCTCGCACTCGCGGGAATCTTGTTTGAAGTTGCCACGCTTTGAAACCACTTGATAACCCTTGCGCCTAAGTTGACCCGCGAACACGTTGCAAGCTGACATATCGCCCGACCCGCCCGAACCTTTACCGCCCTTGAACCCTGCCGCTAATAACGCTTGCTCGCCGCCCATCCCCGCCAGCATATTAACAATCCCTTGCTTTGCCTTTGATGCAAACGCCTTTGCCCTGCCACGGCCTGCCGCCATCGCCTCACAAACGGAATCTAATTGAGACATACGCCGCGCTTGCGCTTGCTCGACTTCAACACCGCTAACCAGTTGCGCCCAATCGCCGCCGCACATAGCCGCCCATGAATACCAATCCGCCGCCGCCGCCCTAGTCGCTTCACTTTGCCCCATGTTATCGCTTTTGATGCTATCAGTTAACGCCCGCCAAACTATACGCGACGACGACGAGAAGAACCGATAACCCGCTTGTCCTTTGCTTGACCCCTTGAACCCACGCCCGAAACCCTTCAACCATGCTCCGCAGACGTTGCCCAAACCATCGCCCACGGTAAGCACATCGCCGCCGCTTTGCTCATCACGGGTTAGACCATAGCCCGCCCGATACATAACAAGTTTTGCGGTGGCATCGTTGCAGGCTTCACGCATGGAAACAAGCCAATCAAAAGCACCGAACGCCGCCCCGCTGGACTCATCACGCGTGAAGCTATTAGCCCGCCCCTCCCCGAACATTTTACGATTCAGCCTATGCGCCAAAGCTTGAACTAAAGCCAAGTCGCCCGCCAGTTGCACCGCCCGCAACATTGGCCCCGCTGGACGCTCGCAGCCCCGTAGCAAGTCGCCCACGCTTTGACACTCGACAGCAGACGCCACACGCGCCGGATTAAACGCCGCCAGCCCTGCCGCCAGACTACCCCCGCCCACGGTGGCAGGCTGGACGCTGGACGACTCGCACGGCCACGCTTGCGGAATCATATCAGCGAAACCCGCAACCCACCGCACCCGCACCAACACCCACGCCCCCGCCCCCGGCTCCGACTGTACCACCGGCAACGGCTGGACGGTGGCAGGCTGGACGGCTGGACGAAACCACCAAGGCGAAGGAAGCAACGCCGCTTGCCGCCGCCGCTCTTTTGCCAACATCGCCGCCAGCGTGAAAGGCTTTTGCCATACGACCAACGGCAACGGCTGGACGCTGGACGGCTGGACGGTGGCAACGGTGGCAACGGTGGCAGGCTGGACGGTGGCAACGCCTGCCGCCGCCGCTTTGCCCTTGCGCCGTTTTACCGCACCCGCACCCCCGCCCACGTTGCCCGCTGGACTTTGATTTTTTGAACTCATAATGTTTTTTCAGTTGAACCGACACCGAACGGCCCGCCCTGCTAGCAACCGCCAGCAGAAACAAACGAACCATTTACCAAGCCCTAGTTTGCCCCTGCCGCATAACATTAATCACTTGCGCCCGCCCGTTATTTGGCAGCTTGCGCCAGCCCGTTTTTTGCAATGCCCGCTTGCTTATTTTGCGCTTCACCCCAAAGCACCGCCAAAATGGCCAGCCCCCCCCAATAGGGGGGGGATTTTTGGATTTTTGAGGTTGCGGAGAGGGGGATGGATGCAGGCCCTGAACGCCCACACCTCGGGCGGATCTCGCTCCCTCACCAGTGGGGCGGCTCGCTCCAGCCGGGCGCTCCTCCACGTCGCGACGGGGAGAGTCATTTTTCAGAAGGGGGGCGCTGGGCGTGACGCGGGCGCGGGTTGCGTCCGGTGATCGGTGATCGGTGGCGGCGGCTGACGCGAGGCCGTGGGCGCGGGTGGACCTTGGCGGGGTGGCGTGGGCGCGGGGCGGCGGGGGCGATCTGGCGCGGAATACTTTTGAAATTTTATTCCGCCGATTATTCCGCCGAGTTCCAGCGGTGGCAGGGCAGCGGGGAGGCACCCCTTACTCTCTCTCTCTTTAAAATCAATTCATTTAAGAGAGAGAGAGATAAGGGGGTGGTGGCGCAAGGGGGCGCGGATTGTTCGCGGAATGGTTGGAAAGGAAAAACGTGAAATTAATCAGTATCGCGTAGGAGTGCGTTTTTGCTGACCGCTTCTGACCGCTTCCAGAAGCAGTTGACCGCTTCCAGAAGCAGTTGACCGCTTCCAGAAGCGGTGTCTTTTCGTTTTCGCACATATGATAATGCTCGCAAATTACCATTCCAAGGCTTCCGAGCATTCCAAAGACAGTTTTAAGCAATGGTAGCAAGGGGTTTTGCCGGAATGCTGCCCGGAATAATTTCGAGAACTTATTCCGCGAGGTTGAGGGCTGGGGTGAGGGGGTGGAGGTGTGTAACGTGTGAACAAGTTTGGGCGGATAGTGCTTTTTTTACCCCTAAACGTGGCTTAGGCTGCGGGGAATGCATACAAATTTGACAATGAAGCTGCGACCGCCGGTGGTGATGGCCGACTGGCGGTGCTCCCGCGTCAATCGTGGCGTTAATGTGCCGGCTGATGGGGCGTATTTTGTCGCGCAGTCGGTGAAGTTCGCCGCGATGTCCGCGATTTGGGCGGCGCGGTCTGCGGCGCGGTCTGCGAAGGTGGCGGCGCGGATTTCTCGGATGGCATCCGCGAAACCGCTACGTCCAAAGCAGCTACAAGGCCATTGTGAATCACTGGCGGAACTGGCGGCACCGTACCAGAAGTGTGTTGACTGCGCGCGGGGGGTGAACTAGGCGGCGGGACGGGGAAGTTGAGGCCGGGCCGGGCCGGATCGGCGTGCTCTACCTCCCAGGCGGCGGCGGCGGCGGCAAAAATGGGTTCTTGCACAACGGATTCAATGATGATCTTCCGCGCGGCGGGGGAAGTGGCGGAGCGGAAGATGATGGATTCCAGGGCTTCACCATCGCTGGCGCAGCCGGGGATGTTTTGTCGTTCAAGTTTGATCAAACGCACGCATGCGTGGTTGACCCGGACATTCAACTGTGCTTTTGGTTGCATATTTTTAAATGTTTCGTCTGGTTGGTTGTTCTACCATTCGTTGTACTGTCTTTCCTTGCCAAGTTTGACCACAAACGTAATACGCGCAAGAAAAAAGTGGCTCCATTTTCCGACTTTTAAGAAATAGTTCTTGCCACGAGTTTCATTTTGTAAGACGCTAGGCACCAATGAAGCGTCAAACGCAATCCAAGTCACAACTAAATGCGACATTCAACTCGCTATACCACACGACAGTCCCTCGCGGCATTCTTTCCTTCCGTCCGGCGGATCCGATTAACGAAATCATCAAGCTGGAAACGTGTGCGCGCGGAGCCACGGCGACGCGGGTGATTTCGGATGCGGTAGCGGGCGCGCTGGGGGGCAAGTACCGGGGGCAGGCGGCGCAATGGCGGGGGTTGCTGGCGTCGGAACAGGCGGTGCGGCTGGAAAAGAAGCAGCAGGCACGCCTGGCGCAGCTGCGGAGAAAGACGCGGGTGCTGCGGGCGACCAAGCGGCAGGCGGCGGCGGCGGTGCGGGCGGCGCGGGATGAGCGGCAGGCGCACGCGAAGCTTTTGTTAAAAACTGAAGGTGTAGATGCCGGGCAAATCCCGGTCCAAACGGTCGAGAGGCCAGTCTCTTGCCTGTCTGTTGATCACACAGTTCTTAACGGTCCCGACGGTGAAACAACATCATCCATGCCTGAATCACCCGCGCTGCCTGTTGCAGCGCAGTCGGGACTAACTTTGGGAGTTCATCAATGACTACACTACTCGTCCTCTGGGCTCTTGGGGCCACTGGCTTGGCGCTGTATCACCGTGCGGATGCGGGCTGGTGGAGGCATGAATGCCAGCGGCGGACGGAACGCCAGGAATGGCAGCGGCGGGCGGAACTGGTGGCGCTGCCTGATGGCGGGAACTCGGAACGCGGGGCGCGTTCCGAGACACGCGGGGCGCGTGTGCTCCCAGAGGATGGTGAGCGGCCGTTTGTGGCGGCGAAGATGCCAGACAAGCGCGAGCGTGCGACGAGGAGGACCGGGTAGTGCGTGAAGCTGATGTTATCACTGAGTTGCGCAAGGTGTTTGAGCTGTTCGAGCAGCAACGCCATCTGTCCCTTGGCAGTGCGGCCCTGCGCTTGGATGTGACGAAAGGTTATATCCGCAAACACTTGGCGGAGATTGGACCAAACGCTTTCCGGGTGCCGGGCGGCGCTGTCCGCATCCCGCAAGCAGACCTGGACACGCTGATGGCGGACCGCCGTGTGTTTCCAAAAGCAAAATAACATGGACTTTGCAACTTTCTCGGAGGTGCGCGCGCGGATTGGCGGCGTGAAGGGGGTCATTCGGGCGCTGGGCGATGCGCCGCCGTTCGATCACAAGTGGGGGTCGTTTCCAAAATGCCCGTTTTGCGACCATAAAGATTCTGCGGGGGTGTTTCTCTTGAACGGGGCGGACCATTTCAAATGCCACTATACCTCGTGCTCGACGGGGGGGCGCGTAGTGACGGAGACGGGGTATATTAATTTACGGGAAGGGCTGTCGGAGGACACGCCGGCTGAGGGTGGGCCGTCGCCGGCCTACAAGCGGCTGCTGGAGCTGGCGGGTGCTTATGTGGATCCCGCCACCCAACCGAAGCCTGAGCCGACGCCTGCCCCGGCGCCGGTGCCGCCAGAGCCGAAGGTTGAGCCGGTGTTGCCAAACCCGGTGTTACCGCCGGATGTGCCGCTGGTCACGGAGCCAGCGGATGACGTGGCGCTGATTCGACAGGCGATTGAGCTGATTCGGAAAGAGAAGACCGCGAGTCTTAGGATGTTGCAGTCAGGGCTGCGCCTGGGCTACGGGCGGGCGTTGCGGATCATGGATGGGCTGGAGCGGTGGGGTGTGGTGGGGCCGTCGGTCCCGGGGGAAAAGTTTCGAGTGATTTTGAATTTACCAGAGGCGGGTGCTCCGCCTCTGGTGCAAAGTGTCGGGGTTATTGAACCTGGTAGCGATAATCCAGTAGCGGAGACCGTCCCCGAAGGTTGTTCGTCTAGCGGTCCCGCATTCATAAACGATGGGGTTCCTGGTTCGCCTGGTTCTCCCCCATTGGCAAACGGTGGTCCTGTTCCGCCGCAATTGTCGCAGCAGAAGCCTCCCTCGGTGCCGCCAGTGTTGGCGGCGCCGGGAGCGGGGCAAGCAGGCAAGCTGGATGAAAAGCCGGCGCTGGCGCCAGGCTACGCGGCCCTGCGGTGGTTTTATGACCGGCTGTTTCCCACTTCGTCACAAATGCAGGCGTACATGCCGGATGGCTCGGCGGTGCCGTCGCCGCTCCGCGGCGGTGCAGGCGGCTCGGGTGCGGTACCAGCAGCAGTTGGTGGCCATGAGCGATCCGATGACGGCGAACCCGTTCTTCAACAGCACCGCGACGACGCCAGAGAATTTTAACATTATGTTTGGGCAGTCCCATTCAAGTGTGTTTGGTGGACCGTCGGGCGTCCATGTTCCAAGGGGGATGCCGCTGGACGACATGGACGCATTACATGGCCCCCAGTCGGGCGGCCTGCAGATGGCTCCGCCGTCGCAAACTTTTGGGGATGAGATTCGGGGATTGCTGGCGCAGACGCATGGGCAGGGCGGCAGTTGGCGGGCGCCGTCGCTTGGTACCAGCGTCAAGAATGCGGCCTCGCGCGGCTGGAATGCGGCCGGCAGTGCGGCGTCGCAGGGCTGGACGGTGGCTCGTGGCTTTGCCTCCAATCCCAAGAACTGGGCGAACATGGGGAAGGGGCTGGGCATGATGGGCGTTGGGGCGGGCGTGACGGGCGGCTTGAACTGGGCGGGCGGGAAGGTGGGCATCGGTGGCAGCGACACGTATGGGGGCGCTGCCTACGGGCTGTTCACGGACGCCGCCGGCGGCGCCGTAGCTGGCGCGCGTGGCGGTCCGCTTGGCGCGGGGATTGGGGCGGTGTCGGGGATGGTGATGGGTGACGCCTGGCGATTGGGCGGCAGCATCCGCGGCATTGGCCAGGCCATGGTCGGGGATGACAAGACGCGCCAGCAGGTGAGCGCGGCACAGCAGTCCCTGTTGCAGCGGCAGCGGGACCGCGCGGAAGCGGCGCCGGCGGCTCCGCAGCATCATCTGACGTTTGCGCAGCACCCGGGCGACGCGGCGTCGGTGGCCAGATCCACGGACAGATGGGTGGATCGTATCCTGGTAAACACTAATTTGGTATGAAGCTTTATTACAACAACTTTGACATTTCGGCCCTGGGTGAAATCAGCATCAAGCAATCGCGCGAGCTCCTTGCGGAGGGCCAATCCGAGCAACCGCAACGCGCGAAGGTGCGGCTGGAGGTGACGGTGGATCTGTTCCTGCCGTCCTATGAGCAGAACCGGACGCAGATTGATTCGCTGCGCACGGCGCTCCTCCTGCCCAATGCGGTGCTGCGCTGGAACAATGACGCGGTGGGGGTGGACTATGTGAACCAGACGGCGGTGGTGGTGAGCGAGGACCTGCCGGAAGAATGGGGCCAGTACCATCAGTCGCTGCATCTGGTGTTCAGCTACTACGAACAGGTGCCGGGCGGCGCCACGAATAATTTGCCCCTCACCTTTTCTAAGGAGGGTTCTGCCACGGCCTACCAGTTCGACGTGGTTAATCGCTGGCAACACTCCGCCGGCACGGAACGGTTTTCCCCGTTGCGGAAGCAGCGGCGGGAGACGCGCGGGAAGATTCATGTTGAGGGGCAAGTCCTTGCGGACGGCCAATTGCCGCTGGCGCAGCGGCGGACAAACCTGTCGGCGGCGGCGGCGGCGATGACGGAACAGATGAACAGCGCGGAAGGGGTGCTGCAATTCGGTCAGGGTGGCAGCGTGTTCAACGGCATGGTGCGCATCGAGGAGTTCTCGTGCGACTTGGATCAGCTCGTCAACGCGATTAACTTTTCGTTCACGTGCAGCTACACGCTCTTCCCCGACGAGACGGCTTACGCGACGGCGGAGTTTACGGTGGAAGAGCAGGACAACTTCACGGGCGTGCTGTCGCTGACGGTGGCGGGCAAGATTCAATCGCAGGATGAAGCTGGGGCGCGCGTGAAGCTGGCGGCCATCTTCGATCAGGTGTTGACGGGTCGGGGGTATCTGGCCGGCCAGCAGTTGAGCCTGGTGACGACGCCCAATGCCATCAGTGCCAACGAGGATGGCGACACGTTCGCAGAGTTGTCGTTTTCGGGGAGCTGGCGGAAGTGGGAAGCGACGAACCAGATGGCGACGGTGCAGGGCGCTGGGGCGGCGGCGCTGGGCTTGGGCAACGTGAGCAAGTGGGCTGACCGCGTGGACACCTCGCGGTTCACGCCGCTGCGTGCGCAGCGCGAGCGGACAACGGCCGTCATTGAAGCGGGAGGCACGCTGGCGGGAGATCCCACCTTGGGCGTGGTGGACCGGCGGGCGCAACTGCTGGCGCTGCAACGGGCGTTGAAAGCGGAAGTCACGTCGCAAGCATCCATCACGCTGGCCTATGGCGACTGGACCCAGGTGTTGCGCGTGAACAGTTTCACGGCGGAAATCAACCAAGCGGAGACCGGCATTGATTGGAGCCTGTCGGCGGATTACATCCTGTTTCCAAATCTGGCCAGCTATGCGACTGCGACCTACACGATTACGGAGCGGGACAATTTCACCGGGGAATTGCATCTGGCAATCGGCGGGCGGATCCAAGCGCAGGATGAACCCTCGGCGCGCGTGAAGCTGGCGGCGATTTTGCAGCAGGCGTTGACTGACCGGAATTTTAATAAGGGCGCGCAGATTCTCAATATGGAGACGGCGGCCAACACCATTGATGATGATACGGATGGCGCGACGTTCACGGAGCTGACGTTCTCGGGCGAGTATCGCAAATGGAAGAAGTCGAATCTGATGGCGACGTTCGGCACGCCGGCGGTGGGCTTGGGCAATGTGAGCAAATGGCAGGACCGCGTTTCGATTTCGCGGTTCAATCCGCTGCGCAGCCTGCGCGAGCGGTCGAGCGACACGATCACCGCCGCCGGCACCCTTGCGGGTGACCCGAACCTCGGGTTGGCAGATAGGCGGGCGGCATTGCTCGTCATCCAGCGCAAGCTGAAGGTGGCGGTCAATGTGCCGGATGGCTTGCTGGTGTATGGGGATTTCAGCCAGGTGGTGCGGGTGACGGATTTCTCCGCGGAAATCAATCAGGCGGAGACGGGCATTGATTGGAGCCTGAGCGCGACGTACACGTTGTTTCCCAACGAGAGCACGTACACCACGACGGAGTGGACGGCGGACCAGAAGGATAACTTCACGGGCGAGACGACGCTGGTGCTGGCCGGGCGGATCCAAGCGGCGACGCTCGTCCTGGCGCAGACGAAGCTGGCGGCCTTGACGACGGCGGTGGCGTTGCAGAACGGCTACACCAAGGGCGCGCAGCAGCTCACCAACGATTCGACCTCGAACAATCTGTCCACGATGGACGGGGACACGTTCATCGAGCTGTCGTTCAGCGTTTCGTGGCGCATGTGGAAGTCCACGAACCAGATGGCGACGTTCAAGGCGACCAACGGCGGCACCCTGCGCGGGTTGGGCAACGTGAACCGCTGGCGCGATCACTACGCCGCGACGCGCTTCAATGAGATGCGCTCGCAACGTCGCCATGCGACGGGCAGCGTAGAGGCGAGCGGCACCCTGGTGGGAGACTTGACGGTGACGGTGACGGCCCGCCGGACGGCCCTGCTGGCGCTCCAGCGGCAGTTGAAGGCGCAAGTGAACTGTGCGGATGGGACGCTGACTTACGGCGACTGGAGCCAATGCGTGCGCGTTGATGACTTCCAAGCGGAGATCAACCAGGCGGAGACGGGGATTGATTGGAGCTTGAGCGCATCGTACTCGCTATTCCCCAACGAAGGCGGGTACGCCACGGCGGAATACACGGTGAACGACCGGGAGGATGTGGAGTCGGGGGATGAGACGTTCACGTTCAACGGGAAGATCAGCGCGCCCACGGCGGTGCTGGCCACGGCGAAGCTCAACACGTTGCGGACGGCCGTGCTGACGATGTATGGCTGGACGCTGGCACAACGGTTGCGCGACGAGGTCTCGTCGCAGAGCGTGTATGCCAACGGCGACGCGACGAGCTACCCGACTGGATCGGGCGTGACGGACGCGGCGGACGGAACGACATTCATCGAGCTTTCGTTCAGCGAGGATTACCGACGCCGCATCCAGGGTTTGCTCGTGGGGTGTACGATGCAGGTGAGCAACCGCGAAGACATTCCGGCGCAGACGTTGGTGACGATGTTTGCCGGGTCGGTGATGGCGACGGGGTCGACGCCGGACGCGGCCTATGCGACGGCGCTGGCTCGCGCACAAGCCTTGGGCGCGAACCGCGAGGCGGCGATTGACAGCACGGCGTTTCTGCGCAGCAGCATGATCAGCTTTGACCAGCGGCAGTTGACCCAGAACAGCGCGACTGAATTCCTCCGGGTGACGTTCAGTTACGAGTATCAATCCAAACTGGCGGCCGGCCGGGCGTATCTGGAAATGACGACGCATGTGAACCGCGACACGTTCGGGGTGGACGTGGAGACTTGCAGCGGCTTCGTGGCGGCGCGCGACGCGGCCACGGCGCAAACGATTTACGCGGAGCTGGTGTTGCCGGTGTATGAGGGCCGGCTGATTCACAGCGAACAGACGGGGTTCAGCCAGAGCCAGAACCAGACAGCGACGGGCTTCAACGAACAGGACCAGCGGATGGAATTCAACATTCAGGTCTATTCGCCGAAACTGGAGGGCGAGCTGGGGATGAAGTACAGCGTGGAAGTGACGCGCGATTTCCTGACGCTGGAAATGCGGACGGCGCTGGAGGGGAGTTGCTTTGCGCTGGACCGGCCAACGGCCGATACGGCGGTGGCGGCGCTGATGCTGGCGCTGAATTTTGGGTCGAGTGTGCGCAGCCGGCGGCACGAGGACCGCGAGACTGACGGCACGACGGACGCGATGCTGAAGCTGGATTTCCAAGAAGACTTCGTGGGGCGGGTGACTGGCCAGGCCGGGGTGAACGAGATGAAGCTGACGGAAAAAGTGGTGTATTCCGAGACCCGCTGGAGCGTGCAGAACCTGCCGTTCGAGATGGACGGCAGCGGGGGCGTGTCCATTCCGCAGCCCTCGGGCGTGGATCCCGGCAGCCGAACGGTGAGCGGCAGTGTGACGGCGGGGACGCTGGCCACGGCGCAGGCCTGGGCGGTGGCGCAGCGGGCGCTGCTGACGGGCGATGCGCAGGGCGGCTCTTATCCGCGCCAAGAGGAATGGGAGACGGACTACGAGTTCGTGCCGCGCATTGACGGCATCCCCACCGGCAACACGGCCAACGTGCGGCTGTACCGGGTGAACTTCCAGTTTGGGGAGATTTTGCCGTTGTATCCGAAACCGTGAGCCAACAGCACAATGACGATCTGACGAACTGAATTCCGGAATCACATTGATCCCAAGATTCATAAACGATTACGGTGCAGGAATTGCCAGGCGAAAGAAACAGTTGCTATTTGATGGCATCAAGAGTGCCTGGCTTTGCAATGCTCCAAAATCAGTTTTATTTGTGACGGTAGCGGTTAACCAATTCGGTTTGCTTAAGTCAGAATTCTGCTGCAGAACAAAATTGGTGGACGGGATTGTCCAATTGACCGAGAGCCTGTTGTTTGAAGCAACGAGGCTTACCAGAGGCGATTGAGGGGAATACGACGTGTAAATAGGCCCCCCGCCATAAGCAGCATACAATTTTCCGCCATCAGCAGAAGAGGCAATGCTTAGCCAGTATTTGTTTGGCACTTTGGCCCCCGACCAGGAACCGCCGAAATCAGTAGAAACATAAATCGAGTTAGCGCTTGAAGCAAATATTTTGGATCCATCAGCAGGCATGGCAAGGCACATCCATTCTGAATTTGGGGCATCGGTGGGCGTCCAAGTCGTACCACTGTTA
>Ga0316231_1004807_pt1 | contig 11018 bp, 8 predicted proteins | sample TBH18027metaG_FD_206002 | JGI IMG/M metagenome (GOLD analysis project Ga0316231, IMG submission 206002) | Freshwater microbial communities from Trout Bog Lake, Wisconsin, USA - TBH18027 | ecosystem: Environmental > Aquatic > Freshwater > Lake > Hypolimnion/Profundal zone | place: USA: Wisconsin...
CTCACCTTTATTGTCGGGGTTTACGGTATGAATTTCAAGAGTATGCCTGAGCTGGACTGGGAATGGGGTTATCCCGCGGTATGGATTCTCATGATCGCCATCTTTCTCATCGAACTGAAATTCTTCCGCAACCGCAAATGGCTATAGGCCAAATTTCATGAATTCCTCACTACAAAGGCTTCGCGAGAAATCGCGAAGCCTTTTGTGTTAAATAAATCAAATATCAGCTTTATACGACCTGCCGAAGATCCAGTCCGCGATGGCGGAGATCGTGGGTTCCTCCTTATTTAAAAAGCCGTGCGGTGAAAATGCTTCGCAAGCTGCCCGCCCTGTCGCGAAGGAGCCGCCGTTAACGCTGATTAAGGGATATCCATAGGCTCTTGATGTCGTTGTTGCACCACTGTACGGTGACTCGGAGCACCCGTCCTCAGTATTGTGCACCAAAAGCACTGGAACGGTAAGCCCCTTAGGGGGAAAGCTTACGGCGTTGAACACGGTAGAGGTCAGGACCACTCCTTTAACCTTGCTTTCCAGTTTTTCCGCCACATAGGCCGCGGAAATGGTGCCTCTGCTGGTTCCGACAAGATAAACCGGCAAGCCCGGAAATCTTGTATTCATTTCATCGATTACCGCCCCGATGTCTATTGCGTGCTCTTTGCTGGTACGAAACGGAGTGCCCATTCCGTCTTTGTGGTCTGAGGGACAATCGACAACAACGGTAACCAGGTGATTCTGAACGAAGATTCGTCGGGACCGTACCAAAAAGTTACCATTGGTAAGCTGGCCATCCGGTTTAATGCCGATATACCCCGCCGACCCGGCAAACAGCACAGCGACGGCTTCTGGCTGCACTTCATCATTGGAGGAGACCACAAAAGGCTGCACCACCCCGGGGCGGGTAGGCAAAAAGACCGCTTCTTCTTTTATGAGGGCCTCGGCCACAGGAGCAACAACCAAAAAGTTGGCCAGAACCACCAAGCAAACGAAACCCTGTCTGATGACACACCATGCCGGCATTTTCACTACCACCTTCGCTGTAAGTAACTTGCAACAGGACATCGACATCAGTTGCTGAAAAAAAACCTCTTCGGTTTCATTGTATCATAATCACACTGATTATGCCGCCTTGCGGATGATGCGCCTGTATTCGGCGATAAAGTCGGCCATGGATATTCCGAAAGCTTTTTGAAAAGAGCTTTCCGGACTCTCGCCCCGTCCCAACCCGCTGAAATAGTCCAGTACTTTTTGCTGACCAAATCGCTCAGTCAGCGTTAGAACCGCCAGCCCCGCCGTCTTATAGGTCACTGAGGAACCGTAGCGGGAAAGGGATGCCGACCAGCCATCGGCGCTTTTCAATTCGCTGAGGTCAGGTTTATCTGCCGTCTGTTCTAAGCCACTGCGCCAGTTATTCCTGTATTGGTCTATCCCGAAGTAGCCGCGACGGGCTACCACCTGCGCTCCCGTAGTTTCGGCCATTCCCTCCAACAGCCATTTCACCTGGCCTGCCTGGTTGCCGGCAAGCTGCCGCTGGAACTGATGGGTCAGTTCATGGGCGATGAGAAAGGTTTTCTGCCGAACGGTAGGGATGCCGCTCATATCCACGATAATCAGCCGATTCCCTGCGAGGGCGTGCGTTCCCAGGCTTACTCGCTCAGCCTCGGGCTCGCTGATTTTGAATCTGCTGATAATTTCTCGGATATAGGATTTTCGATCCTGGGTAAGCACGATGGTCACAGACTCCTTTAACCGCAGCCCGGCATTATCGCCGAAGAAGCCGGTAGCCGCGTCAGCCGCCTGCTGTATTTCCTTGACCGCATCGTCCGTAATCCCAGCCATGCGCTCCACTGAAACGGCGGCATTGTCAGCCGTTACGGCGCTATTGCCGGGAAAAGCACACCCCAAGACAGCAATGGCGATAAACAGGTACAGTGCCAAACCGGCGGCTGCTGGCCTTAGTTGTCGGATCATGGCTATTCCTTCTTTACAGCTTTTATCAGTCGGCATAGGACACCCGGCGTTATTGTCTTGAGGCTATGGTGTTCAGCAAATTCAGCTGAACAGGCAGCAATTTGTGGAGGGCGTAGCGCTCAAGGATGGTTTGCCTGGCCTTGATGCGCAGCTCACGGAACTCGTCCGGTCGGTCGAGGACATCAGCCACCCGCTGGGCGATTTCCTGGGGTGAAAAGAAGTCGACATGCAGGCCGTTGATCCCGTCGGTTATCACTTCAGTTACCGGAGGCGTATTCGACGCGACCACAAGGCAGCCAGCAGCCATCGCTTCCAGCATGGACCAGGAAAGGACGAACGGGCGGGTGAGGTAAACATGGACCGAAGACGCCTGCAGAACTTTAAGATAATCCGGCTTGGGCAGCAGTCCGGTGAAATGTACCCGCGTCAAATCAAGAGGCAGACTATCCAGCATGGCCTGCTTATAGGTCTTGCCGTCAGGCAGGTTCCTGCCGTAAGCCACCCGGTCAGCGCCCACGATCACCACATGAGCCTGTGGCCGCGCCTCGGTGATTAGTCGCACCGCTTCCATGAACTGGGGAAAACCGCGATAGGGTTCCATCCCCCTGGCAACATAAGTGATGATTTCCTTGGCCTCCGAAAGATCAAGACCGATTTGGGGCAGTACCAGCTTAACCGAGGGATTGGGCTTGATCATCCCGGTATCAATGCCGTCGTGAATAACGCTGATTTTCGGCTGATACTCCAACGGGAACTGGCGATGCTGCCAGTATGTCGGGCTGAAGCCCCAGTCACAACTATCCAGATCGAGGAGAATGGGGGCGTTCTTGATCCGTATCCTCAGCTCATCGTCCAGGCGCAGTGGCGTTGATGGATCGAAATCCGCATCAGTACCATGGGCGTGATAAAACCATTCAAACAGGCAGACAAGCTTGCTTTCCGGAAAGGCGTCCTTGACAAAGGTCGGCAAGCCCCAGCCTGAATGTTCGCAGACCAAATCAGGCACAAACCCTTGGGCCTTTAGCGCTGTCAGTTCGCGATAAACGGCCTGGCCCTGTAGTATTCCGTTTTCAAAACTTTGCAGGTAATTATGGGTATGCGGTGATATGTTGCGCTGTTTTTTATAGATTATTTTCTGCACACCGGCGAGAGCGCCCTCTTCGCGACCGGTGATAAATACTACCTGATGAGCCGGGTTCTGGGCCAGATGGCTGGCAAGGTGAACAAACTGAGCCGGGAAATTGGAATGAAGAAAGACGACGCGCATACCGTTCCCCCCCTTACGATGGCAGCTGAGGCAACCGGGAAAGGATGCCCGGTACCCGCTGTTCCAGACTTTGGTTCAGTTCAGGCAACCTGGCGGCCATTGTCTGGTACCAGTCGTAGCGCTCCCGGTAGTGGCGGCAGAGCAGTCTGTTTTGAGCCACCCAGGCATAGGCGTTTGCCGCAATGCTGCGCCTTAATCCGCTATCTTCGATGAGAGCCGAAAGCTTTTCCCCGAACTGTTTCGGAGTGCGGTAGATCAGCCCTGTCTGCCCATCTGCCAGCGATTTTTCATACACAGTAGGACTGGCCAGTGCTGCCACGCCAAGGCCGGCGCACTCCAGGAACTTCAGATCCGACTTCATGGTGTTGAACCGATTGGGCTGCAGCGGCAAAATGGCAATATCGGCATTGCGCAGCGCCGCCTCGTACGTCTGGTAAGAACAAAACGGCAGAAATTCCTTGTCGGCAGTCTCCAGCGCCTCAAGGAAGCGGCGGTCATGAACAACTGTTATTTGGATTTTGCCAGGATAGCGACCAAGCACCCGGTTGAGTTCCGGCATGATCGGCAGCCAGTCGTCCTCACGGTTCAGCGCCCCGAAAAAGATTCTAACCCGAAAATCATCGCCGTAGACGCGGGGCGGGGGCAGATAGGACAGCTGGTTGGGGAATACCGCCACATTGGGGTTGTACCGGCGTAAAAACTCGGCCAGCGGCTCTGTGGAAACTTGCACTCCGTGACAGCTGCGAAACGACAGAAAATCGTTCGCCTGGTGCGCCGGCCAGCGCAGCGGGTCATCATCCATTTCCGCCAGGATAAGATAGTCTCGCCGGAGCAGTTCCTGCTGTCTGGCGATATCATCAATAAAAACTCTTTGCCAGATAAACACCTTGGTTTCGCCGGGAAGCGCCGGGTCAAGCCGGGCTTTTTTCTCTTCCGACTTAACGCGCACTCCGGGGATGGTGGCAAGAAAGCTGTTCGGCTCAGTAATCCGCACCCGGGAACAAACTTTGGTTTCCCCCAGCATGGATTGAAGAAGGAGTCTCGATACAGTCTCCGGGTTCTTCACCGCCCGGATTATGTACTGATACGCACTGGCCTGGTTGATAAATTCGGTTTTGTTGATATTCAATTTGTCCAGGATTGGCAGGACGGTTTCCTGGAACTCTTGAAAGCCTGCCTGCTGGAACACTCTCGGCCTGATCTCGAAGATGGCGAGCCCGGCTTTGGCGAACATATCCTTAATCCCGTCCAGGGTAAAAAAGCGAAGATGAGTGGCGTCCAATAATCCTTCAGGCTGGTATTGCCATTGGCCCTTCAGCAAGCCAGCGATGACCGACCAGTGCTGGATATTGGGAATGCAGGCAATCACCTGCCCTCCTGTACTCAGCCGGGCACAGTGGCGTTTGAGGGTGCCCCAGGGGTCAACCATATGTTCAAGCACATCGCCATAGACCAGGCAATCAATGCTATTCTCATCCAGGTTGACTTCTTCGGCGTTGCCGGCGATCACCTCGCTGAGCCGGCCGGCGGCAACCGCCGCGGCTTCAGGGTTGATCTCCAGGCCAATGTACCGACAGGCGGGGTTCAGCCTGCGGTGTAGTTCTCCCAAAGCCCCGCGGCCGCAGCCGACTTCCACCACTACAGCGGCATCAGGCGGGATGAGGCGAAGCAAATCGTGATTTACTCTGCTGTAATAATCCACAGATTACCCCCCTGCCCTTTCGGCTACCGCTTGCAGCAGCGTCAGATGGCGCGGCAACAGCGACCGCGCGTCAAACTTCGTCAGAATCGTCTCCCGGGCCCGCTGGCGCAGAAGTGCGGTTTTGTTTACATCATCCAGGGCTTCCTCCACCCTGTCGGCCAGCGTTTGAGGCAAAAAAGCCGACCAGAGCACCGTTGACATTATCTTCGATCACCTCGCGCACCGGGGGGGTATCCGAACCTATTACCATACAGCCGCAGGCCATCGCCTCCAGCATCGACCAGGATAAAATAAACGGATAGGTCAGATAAACATGAGCAGAGGACGCCAAAAGAACCCGCCGATACTCCGCCACATCCAGGCGGCCGGTAAAATGCAGTCTGGACATGTCAAAAGAAAACCTTTCCAGGGCCGCTTGTTTATAGGTTTTGCCGTCAGGCAGCGCAGCGCCGTATTCAACCCGGTCCTCACCCACAATCACGGCATGAAGCTTGGGCCGCCGCTTCTGCAGCAGCGCCACCGCTTCCATAAATTGCGGGAAACCGCGCAGCGGTTCCATCCCTGTAGCCACATAGGTGATGAGCTCCGGCATCCCAGCCAGATCCAGGCCAAGCCTCGGCAAATTAAGCTCCTGATCGGCGTTGGGCCGGAAAAAGCCGGTATCAATTCCCTCGTGCAGGACATGGACTTTGGCGCGAAACTCTGCCGGGATTTTTGACCGTTGCCACTGGGTAGGGCTGATGCCGGCGGTGCAGGCGACTAAATCTAAGAGTATCGGCGTGTTTTTTACTCTGATTTCGGTCTCGTCATCACCGGATAAATGCTGCTGCGGGTCAAAATCAAAACTTGACCCGTGAGCATGATAATACCATTCAAAATAACTGATAACCGGGGTACCGGGATAAATATCGCCCATAAACAGGCTGGGACCCCAGCCGGAATGCGCACAAATCACATCAGGTACAAACCCGCTTTGTTTCAGCTGAGCAGCGGCTCGATAGGCGGCTTGCCCATATAAGACAGCGTTTTCAACTGATCTCAGATAGGGATGGCTTTCAGGATGAACTTGACGGGCAGGCTGATATAGTACCTTTTTTACCCCGGCAATCTCCCCGAACTCGGCGGTGGTAAGAAAGACCACCTCATTTCGCGGGTCATGAGCCAACACTGTAGCCAAATAGCGAAATTGTCCGGGAAAAGACCGGTGCAAGAACAGTATCCGCATGAAATCCTCCGTTATCTTTCCCGCAGGCCTTCGCTCTGATATTTTTTGAATGGGTCGAGGAAGAACTCGATAATCCGCTTCTCCTGGGTTTTGATTTCCGCCGTCACCGACATGCCGGGCCCCAGCGCCGCCTGTCTGTCGATCATTTGCACATTGTCCTGGTGCAGTTTGAGGACCGCCCTGTAGACCAGTCCTTTATCCTTGTCCTCCACCGCGTCGGGGCTAATCTCGATCACTTCCGCCGGAATGGTGCCGAATTTTTGAAAATTAAAGGTTTCCACCTTGATTTCGGCATGCTGCCCGACATGGATAAAGCCGATATCCTTGTTGGCCACCTAAGTTTCCGCCTCAAGCACTACGTCCTCCGGCACAATGATCATCAGTTGCTGGGCAGGCGTCACGATGCCGCCGAGGGTGTGCATAGCCATTTGGTGCACCCTGCCGTCGATAGGCGAAGTAATTTGCGACAGACGGTTTTTCTCTTCGGCCTTTTTCAGTTCTTCAGCTAATCCCTGAGCCTGCTTCCGGTCATCCACCAGCTTGTCGTCGATCTCCCGGTTATGCTCGGCAATATACCCTTGCAGCGCCTGCCGGCTCTGGGCCAGCGCCGCCTGGGCCTTGTAGATGTTGGCAATAGCGGAGGCGATATTCTGTTCCAGTTCCATGCGCCGTGAACGCTGATCAAGGAGCACGAAGTAGGCCACCGCGTTTAGGTCCACAAGTTGCTGCAGTCTGGTCTCCTTATCCTGGGCGATGTCATACAGCGCCTGGTACTTTTCCTTGTCAGACAGCGCCATTTCCAGACTGCTCTGATTCTGAGAGATATTTAGCTCACTGGTCGCTTTCTTGGCGCTAAATTCGGCGGAGCGGCTGTAATAAAGCCGCTGTTGATATTCAAGATCCTTAAGGTCGATGCTGGGGGTTACCTGCGGCGTAAACGGCCGCTCTTCCCGTTCAGCCATCATGCGCTCGATTTCCAGGGTATAGAAGGCCAGTTCTTTGCGCGAACGGGCAAGGTCAGCAGCGGTAAAGAGGGGATCAAGCTCCATCAGAACGTCCCCTTGCTTCACCTTCTGGCCGTCCCGCACCTGAATCTGCTTTACAATGCCTTTATCTTCAGCCTGAATCACTTTAACATAGCCGGTAGGTATCAGTTTCCCCGGCGCGACCGCCACTTCGTCGGTATGGCCCACAATCGACCATACCAGAGCAACAACAACCAGCGTCACTACAGTCCACATCAAGGTCCTGCCCATAGGTGAGGGCGGTGTCTCGATAATCTCAAGAACAGCCGGCAGAAATTCCGTCTCGGTGGATCCCAGTTTTTTGGCGGCTTTTTGCTTCCATAGTTTATAATTCATATCGCACCCTCTTGTTGACTATATAAGTGACGATACAAGCCGTTAAGGGCCAACAATTCCTGATGATTGCCCTGCTCGACGATTTTGCCCCGCTCGACGACAATAATGATGTTACAGTCTCGCACCGTGGACATCCGGTGGGCGATGATCAGAACGGTTCGGCCTTGGCAGATGCCGTCCATATTGGCCATGATGATCTTCTCGGATTCATAATCCAGCGCGCTGGTTGCCTCGTCCAAAATCAGCAGGCGCGGATTGGTCAGAAGCGCCCGGGCGATGGCAACCCGTTGTTTTTGGCCGCCGGAAAGTGCTGTCCCTCTTTCTCCGACGTTCGTGTCATACCCTTCCGGCAGCTCAAGAATGAATTCATGGGCACCGGCGACGGTAGCCGCCCGGATGACTTCCTCCATGGGCGCTCCAGTCTTGGTCACGGCGATATTCTCGCGGATGCTGCCGTTAAACAAAAAGCTCTCTTGCTGGACTGTTCCAATTTGGCGTCGCAGCCAGGCCGGCTCTATCTGGGCGATATCGACCCCATCGATCATCACCCGCCCAGACTCCGGCACGTACAGGCGTTGAACCAGCTTGGTAAGTGTACTCTTGCCGGAACCGGAGCGCCCGACGATGCCAACCCGGGTTCCAGGCTGGATGTTAAGGTTAATCTTGCTGAGAACCTCGTTGGCTTCAGCCCGGTACCGGAAAGACACCTGGTCAAAAATGATCTCGCCGCGAATCGACGGCAGTGTGGTCCGGTTAGGATTGAACGCCGGCTCGGGCGGAGAGTTCAGAATGTCGCCAAGCCGTTCGATAGAGATCTGAGCCTGCTGGAAGGACTGCCAGAGGTTCACCAGGCGCAGCACCGGGGCGCTCACCTGTCCGGCCAACATCTGAAAGGCGATGAGCTGCCCCACCGTCATGTTGCCGTCGATGACCAGGCGCGCTCCGAACCAAAGGATGAGAAGAGTGGATATCCTTTGAATGAATTGCCCTATTTTCCCGGCGATGTTAGCCAGATTGGTGGTGTCAAAAGATATTTTCACATAGCGGGCCAGCAGCCGTTCCCATCTGTCGATAAACTGCGGCTCTACCGCCAGGGATTTAACAGTCTGAATGCCGGTTATGGCTTCCACAAGGTAGGAGTGATTCTCCGCCCCGGCGTTGAATTTTTCCTGCAACTGGCTTTTGTAAATCGGAGTGACGACCACCGACAGAATGGCGTAAACCGGAAGCGCCAGCAGGGTAATCAGACTCAACACCGGGCTGTAGAAAAACATCACCACAATAAAGATGATTGTAAAAAAAGTGTCCAGCACTACAGTCAGCGCTGAGCCGGTGATAAACTGACGGATATTCTCCAGCTCCCTGACTCTGGCCACCGTGTCACCCACCCGCCGCTGCTCAAAATAGCGCAGCGGCAGCGCTGCCAAGTGCCGGAAAAGCTTGGTGCCAAGTATCACGTCGATCTTATTGGTGGTATGGGCGAGCAGATAGGTTCTGATAATTCCCATCCAGGCCTCGAAACAGGCGATGACAATAAGGCCCAGAGCCAGAATGTCCAGGGTAGACAGACCACGGTGAACCAGCACCTTGTCGATAATTACCTGGGTAAATAGCGGACTTACCAGACCAAACAACTGCAAGAAAAATGAAGCGACGATTACCTCCAGGAGGAATCGCTTGTAGCGGAGAAATACCGGAATGAACCAGGCGATATTAAAGGAAGCGCCGATATTTTTCAAGGTGAAGCGGCGGGTGATCATGATGACTTCACCGCTCCAAAGGTTCATAAATTCTTCAACAGGGACGCTAACCGGACGCTCCCGGTACGGATCGAAAACCAGTACTCTGTTTCCGTCATTACGCCCCATAACCACAAAATTGCCATTCTTCAGAATCGCCACCAGCGGTATCGGCAACTTGGGCATCAGTTCGGGATCAGGAGTGTTCGCCTTCGCTTTGAGGCCCAGTTCCTTGGCCGCCCGGATAAAGAGGTTCTTGTCCATGGGCGCGCTGCTTACAATGAAAGCCCTGCGGATCTGCTCCGGGTCCGCAGGGATGTCAAGCAATCGCGCCACCGTGACCAGGCAAACCAGCGCCGTGTCTTTCACCGCCGGCGGTGCCTTTTGTTGAGGATTCTGTTCAGTCATGAGTAACCTCACCCAAGTCAATTTTTCAAATATAAAACAAATAGATAAATACAAGTTTCGGAGAAAAATGACATTTTCCTGCTTTATTGCCACTATTAGTATCGGAATCAAGGGAAGAAGGACAAGGCCCAGGGCCTTGTCCTTCTTCCCTTGATTCCATCTTTCAATTTGCCTTAGCGCAGGTTAAACGCAAGATATATCTTCTTCCAAATCAATGATACGAACAAACACCTCTACAAGATGAGGATCAAACTGCGTACCGGCACAACGCCTTAATTCCGTGATCGCCGCCTCGTGACCCAGGGCCTTGCGGTACGGCCGGTCATGAGTCATGGCGTCATAGGCGTCCACCAGGGCTATAATACGACATTCCAACGGAATTTCTTCCCTCGCCAAGCCTAGCGGATACCCTGTTCCATCCCACCATTCCTGATGTTTTAGTATCCATGACGCAATCGGCAGTAAATTCGCCGACGACTGGGCAACACGGTAGCCGATTTCACAGTGGCGCTGCATTTCGATCTTTTCGTCAGCATTCAGCGGTCCAGCCTTAAGAAGGATATGATCCGGAATACCGACTTTACCGATATCATGAAACTTGGCCAGGAGCCGCATGTCGGCTATTCGCGGCTCTGGCAGTCCTAATTGGATTGCCAGTCTTGACACCAAATTCTGCAGTCTTTCGGCATGTTCCTCGGTGACACAATCCCGCTCCTCAAGTAATTTCATGATAGTCTGCACGATTGCACTGTGTGCGCTCTGCGAATGATGCAGTTTCTCCCGGTACATCTGATTATCAGCTTCTTTTAGAACGTCTTGCATGAAAGTCTCCCGGTTTTGTCTGACAGCATATCCGAGGGAGACACTGAGGGGAATTCCGATACTTCTGCTATTATATTTGGCGATATTACCCTGAATCCGGACAGACAAAGAATGAGCGATCCCCTCGTCCGCTCCGGGTAACACCAGCGCGAATTCATCGCCGCCAATGCGAGCAGCCAAGTCGCCTTTACGGATGGTACGCCGAATCAGCTTGGCGGTGGCCATTAACAATTGATCACCCGCAGTATGCCCCAAAGTATCATTAACCAGCTTTAGTCCATCAATGTCACACACGATGATTGCTGTGGGGTCATGACCCTCTTCGTCAAATCGATGCAATTCTTCCTCGAAATAGGCCCGGTTATAAACGCCTGTTAAGATATCATGCTTGCCCAAGTAGCGCAGCGACTCTTCCGCCCTTTTGCGTTCGATAGCCATCGCCACTTGATTGGAGACAAAGCTCAGGATGTTAAGGTCATGTTCCGTAAAACAACTGGGTCCATCACCATAACTTCGCATAGCCATG
>Ga0316231_1004808_pt1 | contig 11017 bp, 5 predicted proteins | sample TBH18027metaG_FD_206002 | JGI IMG/M metagenome (GOLD analysis project Ga0316231, IMG submission 206002) | Freshwater microbial communities from Trout Bog Lake, Wisconsin, USA - TBH18027 | ecosystem: Environmental > Aquatic > Freshwater > Lake > Hypolimnion/Profundal zone | place: USA: Wisconsin...
AGTAGTGCCTCCAGCAGATAACACTCCGGTAGTGCCGCCTGTAGATAACACTCCGGTAGTACCACCTGTAGATAACACTCCGGTAGTACCACCTGCAGATAACACTCCGGTAGTACCACCTGTAGATAACACTCCGGTAGTACCACCTGTAGATAACACTCCGGTAGTACCACCTGTAGATAACACTCCGGTAGATAATATAGCTGCGCAAGCGTCGACGAGCATTATCGCGGACTCAAAAAGTCCAACTGGATTTAGTAACGCATACGGCGATCCAGTAAATCAGGATGGAAGTCCGTACACAGCGCCAGCACCAGCGTCGTCAGATAGTAGTTCTAATCCAACAGATCAGTCAAGCGCATTAGGCAGCGCTCTTGCTGCTTTGGCGTCTGGCGCTGTTACAACAGCTACAAGCAGCACACCAACTACAACTACAAGCAGCACACCGGCTAAAACTACAACTACAAGCAGCACACCGGCTAAAACTACAAGCAACACACCAACCACAACATCGGGATTAGGCAGTTTAAGCAGTGGAACAGCAGCAGCAAATACTTTAGGAGGCATCACATTACCCGTGGCTACAACAGTTAAAGGCACTCAGATTGCCGATCCGTTATCATCTACATACACTGCGCCTGTTTATACATACCAGCAGCCTTCGTATAATCCACAACAGCTAACTGAAATTCAGCAAGCTAAAGGCGGTGGTATTATGCATAAGGCCATGGGCGGCTCAGCTGACTTTCCAGCGGTTCCTGGACTATCGCATGGCTCACCAGTTCAACACGCCAGTTTGTTTGGTATGCACGGCGCTCCTTTAACTGCTATGCCGCACATGCAAGACGGCGGTCCTACTTCTTACGAAGACAGAGTTCTTCCAGAAACCCATAACCCTCAGTTCTTTAGCGAAGGTGGTTTGAACTCAATACACCACCGCTATGTAACTGGTCAAGGCGACGGTACCAGCGATTCTATTCCGGCGATGCTAGCAAACGGTGAGTTTGTTATTCCCGCGGATGTGGTGTCGTCTTTAGGTAATGGCAGTAACGATAGCGGTGCTAAAGTACTAGACGAGTTTTTAAAGACAATTAGAGAGCACAAGCGTAAAGCAGACGCTAAACACTTACCACCTGACAGCAAGGGCGCATTAGGTTATCTATTAGAAGCAAAACACAAGGCGAAAGTATAATGGCAACAACAGGCTCAACCGGACTAAATAACGCGCTGCAAAGTACTGCAGTAACGCAGACCACAATGCCGAGCTGGTATGATACAGCTCAGCAAAATATTATCAACCAGGCCGGTACGGCGCAGCAAGCGGCCCCGCAGTTTCAAAATACTGCAGCTCAGGGCGCGGTCAATACGCTGCAAGGGGCAAACAACCCGTTTACCCAAGCTCAGGGTACGCTAAATACAATCGCTCAAGGTGCTGCTAATCCTTGGATTGTTGACCCCAATACTGGTGCAGTTACTCCAAACACGAGTACTGCTATGGGTGGCCTGTTCCAAGCGCAAGATCAACAGCTAAACCAATTATTACCCACAATGACAGCTGGTACAGAAGCTGGCGCAATTGGGTCTGGTAACTTTGGTAGCTTACGTGGGCAAACAGCTGTAGATACTTCTAAAGCAAACGCGCTGGCCAACTTACAGGCACAACAGATGACTTCAGCGATACAAAACCAACAGCAGGGTGTATCTGCTGCTACTGGTTTAGGCAACGTAGGCGCACAGGGCATTACAGAAGGCTTGACTACTGGTGCTGCTCAAATGAACGCGCCGTTCCAAACCACCACAAACTACGCCAACTTGGTAAACTCAGTAAACGCACCACAAACCGCGTCACAACAAACTCAAGACTCTGCATTACAGGCTGCGACTCAGATTGGTTCTGCATTAAGTGGTGGATTAGGTGGACTATCATCACTATACGGAACTGCTGCTGGAAAAAATATTCTTAATAGTTTGGGGTTGGGTGGCCTATTTAGCAGCTCTTCCGGCAGTACTTCTGCAACCCCAATTGATACGTCTGGCGGGATTACTGGATCAAACGGATCTACATTAAGTTATGGGTCACCAGTAACCGGAACTGGCGCGAATGGTGGCGCAGGTGCTGGTCAAGTTTTAGGAACCGACGGGAATGTTTATAATGATCCAACTTACGGAACTGGTGCGTTAAATCCTGTTGACCCTAACAACATAACTTAAGGATAAATCATGGGATTAGAAGCACTAAACACAGATAGCGACGGAACAGTTGCCGTAACGCCAGGTAAAATAGCTGGCCAACCAACTATTTCAGGTAAGGTTCCATTAGACCCAACTCAAACTACAGAGCTGCTTAAGAATATGCAGCAGCAAATTGACCAGCGTACCGGGTTTTTGCCAACCGTTTTAGGTGGCCTTAAAGACGCTTTGGCTGTTGGCCAAGGTGCTGGCGCAACTGCAGAGCGTGATCGTGTTAAGAATGCTGAAGAGCAGCAAATAGATGCTATGCGAGCTCAAATGGCTTCTTACCGCAGCGCTCAAGCAGCAAACGAAAATGCTAAAGCTCAATTGGCTGCACTGGCTGGTGGTAACAGCCTTATTCCAGGTGCTGCTGGAACAGCGTCTCAACATTCTGCTCTACTCAATGATCCTAATGTACAAATACGTATGGCCGCATTGCCCGCTTGGGATGCACAAGGACGTTTGGATATTCTTGGAGATGCTGCAAAAACTCAATTTGGCGCAACTGCAACAGGACGAGCTTCTGCGGCTTCAAGTACTCCTGTAGATTACATGATCCCTGGTGTTGGTCCAGTAAGAATGACACCAAATCAATTTAATGACCTTCCTGAAGATGTAAAGCAAAGAATTAATGTAGCAACATTAAAACAATTTGGATCTTTACCCGGTGCTACTACAACAGCACCAAGCACAACAGCACCAAGCACAACAGCACCAAGCACAACAGCACCAAGCACAGCTGCAGCTCCTGCTACTGGTGATGCTTCTCGTATTGCTACAAATGAATCTGGAGCCAACCCAAATGTCGGCTATCACGATTTATCAAAGAGTTCAGCTTATGGCACTTATGGAATTACAAAAGCAGCTTATCAAGACATTCAAGCTGCTAATCCTAAATTCAAAGACCGCCCAATTACTTCGCTTACTCCAGCTGAGCAAACTGAAGCGTTTAATACATACCGTCAGTTATCTGGAAATCGTTTATCCCAATTAGGAATTGATACCACAGCACCAAATTTAGATTTAGCACATTTCTTAGGTGCCGATGGTGCAGCTAGATTCCTTAAAACCGGACAAGTTAGTGATGCGGCTGCAAATGCAAACGGCGGCAGAGAAAAAACAATTGCAATCGCTCAAAAACTTTTAGGTGGCCAGCCAGTTACTACATCCCCTGCCGCAGCAAACCAAACGGCTCCGTTGCCCCCACACCCATCTACAATTGCACCTGTTAAGCCTTTGAGTGAGTGGGATGACAATACTAAGCCATTGCCGGTTAATGAGTGGGATGACAACACTAAAATGTTACCAGGCCAAGCTGCTCCTGCCGCTGCTGCTCCTGCCGCTGCTGCTCCTGCCGCTGCTGCTCCTGCCGCTCCAACAGGCCCTTCAGCAGCTTCTCTTAGAGCCACTACCGGAGAGCAAAAGCCAAATGCTGCAAACTATGGTAGCAACTATGAAGCCTATAAAGCTGATTTAGCTGCGTATGAAGACCGTATGAAGCGTGCTGCAGAGGGCATTGGTACTGAGTCTGTTGAGACGGCTAAACAAGATACAGAAAAGAAAAATGAATATCGTAATAGTGTTGGTACGGCCCAGCAAACTTATGATGATTATGATCGCTTGTTTAACTCAGCTAAAGGTCATGCTAACGTATTTAACTTAGCTGGTAGCCATTGGTATGGTCCAATTCAAGCAAAAATAACCCCTAAATTAGCGCAAGATCCTTCAGAAAATCATGCTATTGCTAGAAGTTGGTTGGGTAATGAGGACCAAACACATTTCCACAACGTGGACCAAGGCGCCGCTGTTGCGCAAGCATCATGGGCTAAAAATTTAGTACAGGGTGCTGGTGGTCGTTTAACTAACGCAGATTTACAATTGGGTAAACCTGCCAAAGGTGTGAGTGTAGATTCAACTTACGAATCCAGTATGAAAAACTTGGCTCAGAATATGCAAGACATTCGTACTGCGTATTATCGAGGAGTTGAATTTACTAAATGGGAAAAAGAACATCCGGGTGGTACTGCCGCTCAATTTGAGCAAACTCCGTACTATCAAGTTTATTCTAAAGTAGATGCGGCTAGAGATGTAGCCAAGAAATTTGCTGATGTACCTGAAGTTATTGGTAAAGAGCAGGATAAATACATTCACGTTGACCCGAAAGGGAACCATTATATTGTTGTTAACGGACAGGCGTACCCAGTAAAATGACCGAACCAGTTAAAGATTATACCCCGCTATCAATAGACCAGCAAACCCATGATGGCGCTGGTCAAAGCTATACGCCGCCAAGTATTGTTGTGGCTACACCATCTGCTAACCCAAATTACAATGGCACGCCATATAATCCGCAGGATTTTTCTCCTAGCCCCCCACCAACACGGGTCGATACAATGACACCGAATCAGCAGGGTTTAGTTGGTGCTGGTACAGGAATAGCAGCTAACAAGGCGCTAACAACCGGAAACATGGGCTATAAAATATTAAATAATTTAGCAGGTGGGGTAAAGCCAGCAGGGCCCGGTGCGGTTCAAAATTATGCAGATACCGTCCTTGCCGAATTGTCTGGAAGAAATTTACACATTCCGTTGGAAGACATGGCTAAGCTATCAGGTTTTCCTGAAATTAGGAACTATGAACAGGCAGCACAAGCTGGTAGAAAAATTGTTGGTGCTCCAGCACAGCCTGATACTGTTCAACATGTGTACGCAAGAGATCCACAAACCGGGCAGACGTATCACTCACACTCAACAGTAACGCCCGGCACACCGGAAATACAAGGTATAGATCCTGCTAAATTAACACCTTACGAAAAAAATCTGGCGTTCCACGTTAAAAAAATAGGAGCACCTTTAGCAAGAAGCGCCATAGCTGGTTACGATATTGGTAGAGGGCTAAGTGATCCTGCTTCCGTTGGTGGTATTGCTGATATTGGTGCGGGTATTTCTGCAGCTGCAGCCCCACTAATTAAAAATAAATGGGCGAAAGTTGGTGCTAATATTGTTGGTGGGTTGCCTGTTGTTGGCGCGATGATTCCAGGGGCTAGTGCAGCGCCGTTAAAGCCGCACGAAGTTGCTGGTACTGCTGTTGACTTAGCTACTGGTTGGATGTCACCTACTGAACTGGGTAAGGCAACTACTCAGCCTAAAAATGAGATGTACTATCCAGGTATGCATGTACTGCAAGGATCCACACTTCCACCCGGCCATGCCGAAGGGGGTGACATAAAAAAGTCTCCGGCCAGTATAGCTGGCACCCTACAAGAGGTTGGTACCGTACAGGGACCTAGCCTGGCATCAAAGTGGTCTGAGCATTTAGCCTCCTTGCCACAAACTACAGCACAAAATATGGCCCGCCAAACCGGCGCGCTCTCTTTAGGTAAAAACGGGATTGAGGTAAGCGATCCAGCTGCTTGGAACGAGTTTATGAATCAGATGCCCAACATGATGGGCTCTGTTTCTAAATCGCCGGTCGAGCACGCTATGGCTGAGCTATTTGATCCGATTAAGAAGTCTGGCGCGCAGTTAGCACGCGAAGCTGAATACGTTCATAATGTAGTGCCGACGCATAATTTTTCAGAACCAAATAAGATTAGTATTCAAGATTTGCAAGGTGGTGTTTTAGTTGGCGTGCCTGGAGATCGTTCACTAGCGGGGCACTCTTTATTATCAGTTAACGGTGTGCCGCTCAGCCGCGCAGCAGAGTTGCATGGTGGCCCACGCTACGGCCAACGTAAAGCTGATCTTGGTAAAGACGCATTTTGGGCATCACAAAAGGGCGCAGCTTCTGCTTTACAAAATAAAGCTGCAAATGCTGCTGAGACTGCCAAAGGTAATCCGGTATTTGGTATGTATACCGCCATGGCTCCAGATGCTTCCAATTATGCGCTACACCACACTGAAGCATTAGTAAACCAATTGGATGCACTCAACCCAAATAAAGCTAAGTTGCGTGCGTTTGATAATATGATTCGCGATACTTATCCAGACTTTTTGGGTATGAACCATCCTGAAGTAATCAATCAGTTTGCTGCTAACTCTGATTTAAGAAAACACGTAGCTGACCGATTAAACAAAACTAAAATTGCAGCTCAGTACGATATGCCAAGTGGTGAAGCAACCATACACGCTATCACCGATCCAAACTTAAGAAATGTTAAGACCGGTACAACCGGCTATTCTGTTGGTGAGTTAAATCCTTTTAAAGAGCTAACCCCTGAAACAGAACACCCAACTTATGACACCCAAATTCCAGGGTCATTCAAAGGTCAGATGATAGCCCAATTGCCTTGGGAACATTACTTCCCAGATGCAGCTAAGCAAATTGCTGCCAACCCTAGTCAGGCACCGTACGCTTGGGGCACATTTAAGATGGGTGACTTCCACCAACCCGTAACACAAGAGTTGGTGGACAAGATTGCCCCAATTGAAGAGATGGTTAAGTCTGCTACTAAAGACTTTCAGTAATCCAATTAGCAAACTGTTTCAATTGTTCTTTTGTAGCTTTGTTTTTCATAGCGTTTGCTAAATTAGAAAGCCACTGAACATTGCCCATTACATAACCTTTATTTGGGTCAATTCGGTCTAAAGAAGGGCTGGTTGGTAATATCTTTCCGGTTTGGTGCCCCCAAGATAACTCGGTTTTAAATACTGGACATTTATCTGGAAAAATAGATAGTAAATCCTCTAGTGTTAAATCAAATTTTAAGTTTAACTTTTTGGCTCGATATTTAGTTTCAAATAATCTTCGCTTTATACAACCCTCTTTGGTTGACATTAATTTATCTTGATGCTTTTTTGAACGTATTTTTTGCTTTTCTTTTTGAGATAGCATTTTGATACCCCTGAATAGTAGTTTGAAAGCGATAGGTGAGTCTTAGATTCAGGCTAAGACAACGTTGTCGACACGCTGTCCCTATCTACTTTTACTAATACGCGTATTTGAAACTAAATGCCCTATTTGCGGTATCTTTTTGAGATCCATCCTTCTGCAGCTAAAGGAAAATCCGGAGCCCATGTTGGCGGGGTTGTCATTATTTTTATGACGTCTTGCAAAACGGCCTCCGAATTTTCTTCTTTTACCAATAAAAGGATTTCGTCGTGGATCAGATTAATCATTTCATAACCGGCTTGCTCAAGGTTAAGCATAGCCACGGCAAGACAGTCCCTAGCGGTACCCTGTACAGCGGACTGAAAGATACTACTACCAATCAAAGCGTTTCTACTCCACTGCCTGCTAAAAGTGTTAAGGCTGTGAACTGTGACGCCCAGCTTAGTAGAACCCCAAGGAGTTGGCAACAACTCGAGCTCTGGCCTCTGCCAGCAGATGAGACGACCGCTTGGAAGTTTCATCCATAATGCATTCTTGGCAACTTTTAGCACAATCTTACTACCCGCAGCAAACGCAGTACCGGGATTCTGTACTGCATCAATCGACGCAGCTTCGCATGCTGCCCAAAGAGCTTTCACTTTCGAGTATGAACTGCGGTAGTTATCTACTGCGTTCTTGGCTTGCGACTCCGTGAGCTTTACACCCATTCCTTCAGCGTACTTAACCAACCCCTTAGCACCCTGACCAAACATCGCACCAAGGACCGCAGACTTGCTAATCTGGCGTTGGTCCTTCGTGACCGCATCGTATGGTACGTGGTAAAGGCTTTGTGAAGCGAATACTTTGTACTCATCTAATCCCTTTCTAAAGAGTTCGACTTTGTCGTTTTGCCCCGCCAAATAGACGCCAACTCGGTTTTCAATTGAGCTAAAATCCACGTCAACGAAGGTTTTTCCGTGCGGTGCAACGATTGCGCTACGGACCAGACTGGTGAGTTGTTGCATTGTGCCTCTTGCCTCACCAAATACTCTCGGTATTGCAGATTCAATCTCTCCATCTTCCAACGTGGGCCTTGCAATATTCTGTAAATTAAGGCCCCCACGGCTCGCCCAGCGGCCAGTACTAGCCCCATGATATACCAATGTATTCCTAATTCTTCCTTCACGTTGTATCTCCAACATTTTAGCGTACTTAGCCACGCTAGTTTGGCTTCCTTCTTGGCGTAATTCTAACGCCTTTCTTACTAATGGATCTAAGTTAGTGTTCACTAACATAGCTGAAACGGTTTTTGCCGTCATGTCTTCCATTGGCGCCATCCCAATACACTTTAGCCGCGCATTTAACCATCCCAGCAATTTAGCCCGCTCAGAGGGCTTAAAACCGGTCAAGGAGACGAGTTCATGGTCTAGTTGGGCCTGTGCCCCTTGGACTGCTTTTACGGCGTTCTGGAGCTCTTTAGGATCGACCGGTACGCCTCTCAAATTGATCCGCTGGGTCATGGTCCAAACTTCCTGTTCCGCGGCTGATAGGGGCCTTAAATTGGCTACAATCGACATTTCTGTGCGTACGTCCTGTGCGCAGTAATCAAACAACTCACGCATCAATTCAGGGTCTTCGTTAAATACGCCCTTGGTTGGCTTACATAGCTTTTGGATCAAATAGCGGCCACGGGTGTCTTTTTGATGTGCGCTATCCATAAAGATAGCCGCATCGCCAAGAGACTGCGGCACGTTATTGGCTGCTGCTATGGCCATAGAGTCAATGCACTGCTCGAGTTTTAGTGGTGGCCAGCCGTACTTGGGCACACAGACGCAGTTCCAGATGGCGTACTCGAACATGGCGTTCCATGCTTGTATTTTGCCACCTTTGCTGACGTGGTTCATCAAAGGCCATAACTCCGAGGTTTCTGGAATTTGTGGGGATTTGACTTTAACAGTCTCGGGGTGGGTGCCGAACGCAATACACAACACTTCTGTTGTGGGGTCGTTGGCGTATACATCAAGGCCACGATCGGTGAGGTCAATGGTGCTGCGTGTTTCAAAGTCGATTGAGTAAATCATATATGCTCCTTAGGCTAACAGACGTATCTGTACGTATACTAATACGCAAAAAAGGGGCCCCGAAGGGCCCCGAAATACCACCATGTGAAATAGTTACTTAAATCTATTCAGTATTGCTAACTTCTCTTCGTTGGACATAACATACCATTTAGAAATCTCCTCCCTGGTTCGTTGGCACCCTCGACATGTGTCCGTAACGTCGAGGGTACAGATACCGTTGCATGGAGATTTGACCATCTCCACGCTAGGTTCCAGTTCCACAGGTTGAGTGGAGGACAGTCCCATGGATCAGATTTCACAGACGCCGGCAGCACACGCTAACATCTGTGCACCCTCCACGTTATCTGTATTTTCTGATAGTTCTGACCAATTGATCTTAGGCATCTTTGCTTTTAACGCCTCGTACTCTTCCTTAGTGCAGGTTTCGTACGGAGCCTGACGGTATGTACCACCGTCATACGGCAGATAAGACACGCCACTGATCTCGTCAAAATGATCCCATGTCCACGCACCAACGCTTGGCCAATCCTTCTCCTCTACTGAGATGGTAACGGAGGGCTTGTGCTCGCACCAGTGTCGCTGGTAGGTGAGCCAGAGGGCGAGGTGGTCTCTTGGGGTGACTTCGTCTCTGGTGATTCCGTCTGGGGCTTTGATTGGGAAGCTAAACACAGTTGTCTGAGTCGGCTTGTAGACACAGTCTTCCGCTGGAACTCCTTGGCTAACCAAGAATTGGCTGAGAGGATCTTTCTTATCTCCTCGTACTCGGCGGATGTAGTACTTAGCGTGTCGTGGGTGGATTCCCGAAGCTGAGTCAACAAGCTGCGATACTGTGCCACTTGGCTTAACACATGTAATTGCAGCTGATTTAGGGATTCCAAGGATTGCAGCAAACTGCTCATTTGCCTCTCTTGCTGCCAAGCGGAGCTCTGCGAGGAATTCATTTAGTTCTGGTCCTTCTGTGGTGAGGAGTGGGTTGTCGTAGATGCCGGTGAGCGAAACGCCAAGTAAGCGCTCCTCTTCAGTATTACGTTGCCACACTTTACGCAAGTAAGGGAATTTTGTGAAGGTGGCTTGGATTGTACCAAGGATGGCGGCAAGCCGCACTTTTCGCAAAAGGGTTTCTTTGGTGTCGTCATGGCGTACTACACATTCACTAAGATTACAGAATTGATATGGTCGAAGGATAATTTCCGAGCAAGGATTAGTTCCGAACTCATAATTCGGATCTCGATGCCCGTATTTTTCAACCGTCTTTTTAGCAGCCTCCCGATTAAAAATGCCTCGTTCACCGGAATGGGAGTTGTAAAGTGATAACCATTCTTCCATGAACTTTCCGACAGTAGGTGTTTCGTTATACACCGCACTGTTGTTCGCAAGAGCGCGGTGTGGAGCTGTGTCCCACCATGGTCCAGCTTTTGCATGTCGAATCCTTTCATCATCAAGATCAGATAGCGAAATCATTGCAGAGCGACGCACGCCACCCACTACAACCACCTCACCAATTTTGCACATCAAGTCGTGGCACTCTAAGCTGTTTAGCTTGCGGCCCTGTGCGTGTTTAAAAGTATTAACAGTGAACTTAAATAGGTCTACTAATGGTTCCGGCCCAGAAGCACGTCCTCCAAAAGTTTTGAGTCGTGCTCCGGCAGGTCTAACGGTTGATACGTCCCACTTGGGAATTTCTCCGGCGTATAAGTGTGCGATGAGAAGACGCAATGACTTGGCCCATCCTTCCTTAGAGTCGTGGACAATAATTGTCCCCCCAGATTCATAGAGCTTTTCTGGCACTTCGGGCAATTTATTAATGTATTTACTTTCAACAGAGAAGCCGACGCCAGTTCCGCACAACAAGATAAACATAGCCTCGTCGAACGACTTAACATCATCGACAGGTA
>Ga0316231_1004810_pt1 | contig 11015 bp, 5 predicted proteins | sample TBH18027metaG_FD_206002 | JGI IMG/M metagenome (GOLD analysis project Ga0316231, IMG submission 206002) | Freshwater microbial communities from Trout Bog Lake, Wisconsin, USA - TBH18027 | ecosystem: Environmental > Aquatic > Freshwater > Lake > Hypolimnion/Profundal zone | place: USA: Wisconsin...
GTGCCGGGAATGCTTTTGCGACCGATGTTTCCTTCTATTATCATAACAGGCTGGGTAAGGAAGGGTCACGGAATTCGATTGCTGCCGGTTTGAACCTTTCCAATATGGGTTCCAAAATATCCTACGATCAGGGGACGACCAAAGAGTTTTTGCCTGCTAATATGAAACTGGGAACAACTTTCACCACACAGATGAGTGACTCGAGTTCCCTTTCTTTTTCCATCGATTTAAATAAGCTGTTGGTTCCTACCCCGGCTAATGTGGTCACCTATAATACCGATGGTACGGTGGTGGTTACTCCCGATAAAAATTCAAGCAAGTCGGTAATCAGCTCAATCTTTGGTTCATTTACCGATGCACCCGGAGGGATGAAGGAAGAACTTCAGGAAGTTACCGTTTCTGTCGGTGCAGAGTACCTGTACCGCAAGCAGTTTGCAGTACGTGCCGGTTATTTTAATGAATCACAATATAAGGGAAACCGCAAATATTTCACCGCGGGTGTGGGGATTAAACTCAATATTGCTGCAATCGATGTATCGTATGTGATCCCGGTTGAGCACAATAACCCGCTGGCCAATACGGTCCGCTTCACGATGCTTTTCGATGTCGAATCGTTCCTGAAACGTAAGAAAGCTGGACCGGTTAAGATGTAAACCATATAAACGAATAAATACAGCGTTCTTCTTTTCTTATTATTTAAATGATGATTGAAAAAAACAAAATTCATGAAAAGAAAAATATTGTTCCTACTGATTCTTAAATTAATATGTGCCAGTAACGCTATTAAGGCTGAGACCCCAAATGATTCATTGCCAGTATTATCCCAAGAGAAGCGTATGCAGTGGTGGCGAGATGCACGTTTGGGAATGTTTGTTCATTGGGGGCTCTATTCTGAACTTGCAGGAGTGCGGAATGGAGAAGAGATTGAAGGTAATGCGGAGTGGATACAAGATCATGCTAAAATTCCGAATCAGGAATATGAGAAGCTCATGCAAAAATTTAATCCGGTTAATTTTAATGCTGTTGCATGGGTAAAACTTGCTAAAGAGGCGGGCATTAAATACCTGGTTATTACTGGAAAACATCACGATGGATTTGCTATGTATAATTCAAAAGTGAGTAATTTCAATATTATGAAAACTCCTTTTGCCCATGATCCAATGAAAGAACTTGCTAAAGCCTGCAAAAAATTTAACATCAAATTGGGTTTCTATTATTCACATGTCCTCGATTGGCATGAACCAGGAGGAATGGGAAATACTTGGGATTTTAAACCTTCTACTCCAGCTGAATTTGCACGCTATTTTAACGAAAAAGCAATTCCCCAGGTACGTGAGTTGCTTACAAATTATGGGCCTGTCGGATTGATTTGGTTTGATGTATGGTTTGATTCACTGATGACTAAGGAACAAGCTCAAAGAATGAAAGAGATGATCCGTTCCATTCAGCCTGACTGTATAATCAATGGTCGGATTCATTTTGGCCTTGGCGATTATGAAGAAGGAGACGATAACCAAATGACTGCGGGAAATGTAAATAAAGATTGGGAAACACCGGTTACCATGAACGATTCCTGGGGTTACAAAAAGTGTGATCAAAACTGGAAATCGGTTTCATTGTTGATCAGGCAAATGGTAAGAATTATCAGTCATGGTGGCAATTACCTGGTAAATGTTGGCCCTACAGCTGAAGGTGAAATTCCTCAGCCAAGTGTGGACAGGTTAAAAGAAATCGGTAAATGGCTTGACTTAAATAATGAATCGGTAAGAGGAACTGGCCCGAGTCCTTTTTTAACTGAAATGAGTTGGGGAATGGTTACTTCAAGACAAAATAAACTGTACTTGCATGTTTTCAATTGGCCCAATGGGAATTTGGATATCAACGGCATAAAAACCCGGATAAAAAAAGCATATCTTTTATCTGATCCAGAAAAAAAATCGCTGAAAGTTATTCGGAAGGAAGATAAGCCAATTGAATGGTATTACAATTCAATTCAGGTTCCAGTGCACTCACCAGATCCTAATGATGCAGTAGTTGTGCTGGAATTTGACCGTAAGCCTGAATGTATTCCCAGTATCATTCAGGATGCTGATGGAACGGTTGTTCTAAATGCTTTTCAATCTGAAATAATCAGAGCTGCATCGGATTCAAAAATAGATACCGACCCACGTGGATTTACAATAAACTGGACAAATACCTCTGATTCTCTGGTCTGGAAATTTCACCTTTATAAACCGGGGGAATATGCCATTGAAATGATTTCGTCTCCTTTTTGGGGAGAAGCCTGGCAAGGTAAACATAAAATGAAAATTGATATAGTTGGAAATGAATTTCACACTGTTTTAACAGATAACGGTAAAAAAACTGATCCGTTCGATCCTGCTTCATCTCAGATAATTTCAAACATTGGGAAATTAATAATTGAAAAGGCAGGTGAAATAAAATTATCATTAAAGGCATTGAAAATAGATGGGAAACAAGGTGTTCGACTAGCTTCAATAAAACTAATTCCACAGAAACAATGAAATATATGTTATTAGTTGTTATTCTATTAATCAATATATTTTCAATAAGAAGTCATGAAAAATCAGTGGAAAGTGCTTATACTTTTGCAAACAATGAAGTTACTCTAATACCTTCATGGATTAAACTTCGGGAAGATTTGAACAGGGAATATTTATATAAGCTTGATCCAGATAGGCTGTTATATAACTTCAGGGTAAATGCAGGAATTAAAACGAATGCTCAACCTTTAGAGGGATGGGAAAGCCCAGATTGCGGGTTGAGAGGTCATTTTGTGGGGCATTATCTTTCAGCCTGTTCATCAATGGTTCAGAAGGACGGTGATACGTTACTGAATCAACGAATCGAATATATAGTGGATGCATTGGCTGAATGCCAGCAGAAATTAGGGGGTAAATATTTAAGCGCATTCCCAGATAGTGATTTTGCAGAACTGGAAACCGGATTTGGTAAGGTTTGGGCACCTTATTATACTTTTCAAAAAATCATGCAGGGATTACTTGATGTTTATACCTGCACAGGGAATATAAAGGCGTTTCTGATTGTTTTAAGTATGGCTAATTATGTCCAATCAAGGATGGATAAACTTTCCAAAGCACAAATTGAGAAGCTATTGTATACCGCCGATGCCAATCCTCCCAATGAAGCCGGAGGAATGAACGAAGTACTCCAAAATTTATACGCAATCACAAAAAATCCAGAGCATTTAAAATTGGCTGAAATATTCGACCGGAAGTGGTTTAGCCAACCTTTGTCAGAAGGAGTAGATATCCTGTCAGGCTTACATTCCAATACACATATTGCCTTAGTGAATGGCTTTGCCAAAAGGTATGAAAACACTCACGTGACTTATTACCGCAATGCAGTTGTCAATTTTTGGGAAATGATTGTCTATCATCATGCTTATGTAAATGGTTCAAATAGTGGCCCCCGGCCAATTGCAACCACACCAACTTCAAAGACTGCAGAGCATTGGGGCGTTGCTGATCATCTAAGCGCTACTCTTTCGGGAGACATTGCAGAATCGTGTGTCACCCACAATACACAAAAATTAACGGCCACACTTTTCAGTTGGACTGCCAATCCAAGGTATGCAGATGCGTATATGAATACTTTCTACAATTCTGTTATGGCCTTGCAAAATGATAAAACCGGAGCTTCTGTTTATCATCTGCCATTGGGTTCGCCAAGAACAAAATCGTTTTTAAAAGAAACAGACTTTCGATGTTGTAATGGGACATCCATTGAGGCTTTTACAAAATTAAACTCTAGCATCTATTTTCACGATGACCATAGACTATGGGTGAATATGTTCATTCCATCAACTCTTAATTGGAAAGAGAAAAGTGTAATCATCGATCAGGATTGCAATTTTCCAGAAGATTCAATAACTCAATTCAGGATAACGACCAAGTCACCCATTCATTTTTCTCTTAACTTGTTTATTCCATCCTGGGCGAATGATCATACAAAGATACTGTTAAATGGAAAACCGATAAAATTTATTGTAAAACCATTGTCATTTGCGACTATTGAAAGAATTTGGGACCCTGGTGATCAGGTAAGTTTAATTTTCAACTACGATTTCTATTGTAAAAATATGCCTGACAAAGAGCATGTAATTGCACTCTTTTATGGTCCGGTTCTGCTTGCCTTCAAAACAGACAAAGAGTTAATCCTGAAAGGAAATCAGGAAAAGATACTTCGCTCGTTAAACAAAAACAAGGATGAGTTCTCATTCAGCCTGAAAAACAACGGGAAGGAATTTAAGCTGATCCCATTCTACAAAGTTAAAAATGAGTCCTACGGTGTATATGCTACCAAAAGAAATGAATACTAACCAAGATATCATTAATAATCAATACCATGAATACATTGAAAGCAAAGGTACTACTCGTCTTTTTTATAAGCATTTCATTTATTGTCTTTTCGAAAGAAAAAATCAAAAGTAAGACAGATGAGTCAACTCGCTGGGAGCTTGGTCAGAACAGTGACATTGTTTGGAATGTAGCACGGGATAAGAAACTGCCACACAGCGACCATTTGGAGATGAGTGGCAGAAAAGTTTCTGTCATTGTCACATATGAAATTGATCCTGGCAAAAAGTTAAAAGTAAATAAGCTTTCAATTTGGCCAGAAATGATACTAAAGTACGATTATCGCAGTTACCTGAAAGATAACTACAACATTGAACCTCAAATCAGCATTGAAGGGAAAGAATTATCATTGCCGAATGTTGATGAAGTCCGTTTTAACGGTATCCTTGAATTCAATTATACCAAAAGTGAACTCCAAATAAACAGAAGAATTTTTCCATCTCCCGATAAACCTATTGTTATAGATCGCTGGGAAATAAAAAACATCACGTCAAAAACTAAAGAAATTGATGTTGCAGGGGTTCTGAAAACAAACAATTTCAAAGGAGAAGATAACAATTTCACGATTGAAACAAGAATTGAGAAGCAACATGTTGCACTGAAAAAAGGCGAGATCTGTATAATCAATTTGGTTCAATCTGCCTCTATTTCCGACGAAAAAACATTAACTCCTGACACGGATAAAGAATTACAGGCGCGTCTTAATTTTATAACTAAAATAAATCAAAATCTGCAATTACAAACACCTGATCCGGTTTTAAACCGTGAATTTCAATTTTCAAAAATTCGAGCAGCCGAAAGTATTTTCGACACAAAAATGGGCCTGGTTCATTCTCCTGGAGGCGAGCGGTATTACGGAGGCGTTTGGGCAAACGATCAGGTAGAATATGCCGGACCTTTTTTTGCATATCTGGGATATGATGCTGGCAACGAAGCTTCTTTAAATGCCTACAAAATTTTCATGAAATCAATGACGCCTGAATTTAATCCAATCCCATCATCTTATGAAATGATGGGTAATATGGTTTTCACTGGAGCCGGGGATCGGGGGGATGCATCGATGTACGGTTGGGGAGCATCACTCTATGCGCTAACTTCCGGTAATCAAGAAACTGCAAAGGTGCTTTGGCCTGCAATTCAGTGGTGCCTGGAATATTCGCAACGGAAGCTTACCCAAGATGGTGTTGTGGCCTCCAATTCGGACGAAATGGAAGGCCGAGTCAAAACCGGTGATACTAACCTTTCAACATCTTGTCTGGCCTACGGAGCATTTACCAATGCTGCCTTGCTCGCCAAAAACCTGAATGAACCTCAATGTATAATCGACAAATATTCAGGTATTGCATCAAATTTGAGAACTGCAATTGAGAATTACTTCGGTGCCGATATTGAAGGTTATCATACTTACCGTTATTACGCTGGGCATGAAACATTGCGCCATTGGATCTGTCTTCCAATGGTTATGGGAATTAACGACCGAAAGGAAGGCACAATGAAAGCTCTTTTTGAAAAATTATGGACACCGAATGGATTATTGGTTGAGAATGGGCTAAATATATTCTGGGACCGGGCGACACTTTATGCTTTGCGAGGAATTTTTAAAGGTGGAGAGACCGAATTAGCAATAGATAAACTGAAAGCATATTCTTCTCAAAGGTTGCTCGGTGAGCATGTTCCTTACCCTGTTGAAGCTTATCCAGAAGGAAACCAGGCTCATTTGTCAGCAGAAAGTGCGTTGTACTGCCGGATTTATATTGAAGGTCTTTTTGGTATCCAACCAGTTAGTTTTAGTAAATTTAGTTGTACTCCTCGCTTACCCAAGGTTTGGAACGAAATGTCATTAATAAATATTTGTGCGTTCAATACAAAATTTTCAATAGTTGTAAAATCTGTTGATCATGTTAATGTCAATCTTCTTATTTTGAAAGATGGGAAAGAAATCTATTCAAAAACAGAAAAAATGGGGAATCAATTTATAGTTGAATTAGACGATTTTAAAGACATTGTAAATTCAAAAAGTCCAAAAATCGTGATGTTTGGAAATTCAATTACTCAAGGTGGAAACTGGAGTGAATTATTAAACCGAAATGACATTAAAAACTCAGGATTTAGTGGATTTACAACTTCACATTTTGTTTGGATAATAAACGAAAATGTAATTAAAGCCAAGCCTAAAATTTGTTTCCTAGAAGGTGGAATCAATGATATTGGTGTTGGAATTCCATTGTCTCGAACCATAGAAAACTACAAAAATCTAATTGATACATTAAATGTCCACAAAATTATACCGGTAGTTCAATCAACACTTTACCGTGTAAACGACAATTTCAGCAAACCCAAAATAGACAGTCTTAACACTTTTCTAATTAACTATTGTAAGTCCCATAATGCTTATTATCTGGACATTAATTCCAAGCTTAGCGATAATAAAAGTCTGCTATCAAAATATTCCACTGATGGAACGCATCTTACATATGAAGCATATAAAATTTGGGCTAAAGAAATTAATATTCTCCTTGAAAAAGTTGAAAGTGAAATAAATATTAAAAACGATAAATAATGAGAAACAACAAAAAAATACTTCCTCAAACAAACATGAATTCTATTCTCATTTTCTTAGTACTATTTTTGTTTACAGAGATCAATGTTTTTTCACAGACTACATATCGTTCTGAAAAAGAGTATTTAATAGTCAATGATTCGGTCGGAATTTATCACAGAGCGGTTAAATTGCATCACAAAACATACCAAGTTCTCTCGCCTGACGGAACAATTCGTGTTGATCTTCAGGCTGAGGGAAGATTGACTTATTCGGTAAAAATGGACAGACAGTTGCTGGTTGTTCCTTCGGAGCTCGGCCTTGTTTTTGCTGATGGGTTGAAACTGGGGGGGAAAGTCCGTGTGGTGGAAATGAAAACCTCCCGGCACAACAAAACCTGGAAAGATAACTTTGGCAAATTCAGCACAGTAACGGACAATTACCGAGAGATTACCCTGCGGCTTTCCGAGCAACGGCCACTGCCTGCATTACCTGTCGAATTTGAAGTCATTTTTCGAGCATATAATGATGGAGTTGCCTTTCGCTATCGCTTGCCCAAACAGGAAGCCATGAGTACGTTCACTTTGACGGAGGAATCAACCAGGTTTATGTTCGCCGCCGATCACCGATCGTGGGTGGGGGCAAACACCTCTTATGAGAATACCTTTCCGGAGATTCGGCTTAGCCAGCTGACCGATACCCCAAAAAGTCTTCCCCTGTTAGTGGAAACTGCAATGGGATTTGTAGCAGTAGCCGAAGCCGATGTGCTGGATTGGTCGGGAATGTCGCTGGCTGCGGCTGGAGGAACGGGTAATTACGGAGTACGCACTGTGCAAATATCTCCGGTAGAGTCGCAAACACCACGACAATCGCCCTGGCGTGCTTTGATCATCGGACGGACATCTGGAGAACTAACGGTTTCCACTCTGTTGCGCAATCTGGCCACTCCATGCCAGATTGCCGACATCTCGTGGATCAGGCCCGGCATTACAGCCTGGGATGCTTGGTGGACAGGACAAAATCCCTACTGGAAAAAATACAAGGGACTCGAATCTCGGGGAAATACCCAATCACACAAAGAATACATCGACCTGGCTGCAGAAATGGGTTGGCCCTACATGTTGGTGGATTGGTACTGGTATGACCAGGAAAGTCCTGATCCCGAAACGGCGATCAAGCCGCTCGATCATATCAATATGCCGGAATTGATGGCCTACGCCATAAGCAAGGGGGTGAAACTTATCCTTTGGGTGAATTCGAAGAACATATCCGCTATTGGAATGGAAAAACTTTTTGCCATCTATTCTCAATGGGGTGCTGTGGGGGTTAAAATCGATTTCTTCCCCCAAAATGGATCTCAACAAACACTTCGCTGGCAGGAGGAGTTGCTGAAATGTGCGGCTAAACATCAGTTATTTGTCGACTTTCATGGCACCTACACGCCAACTGGCCTGTCCCGCACATGGCCCAACCTGCTTACTCAGGAGGGAGTGTTAGGAACCGAGTATGCCAAGCTGGGTCGCGATTATACCCCTGAACACATGATGCGCTTGCCATTTACCCGTGGGCTGCTGGGATTTGCTGATGTAACACCAGGCGCTTTTATCAACGTTCGCGAAGAGCAGTTCGTGCCAAACGCGGTTCCCGCCCAGGTTTGCGGCACACGGGCCCGGCAGCTTGCCCTTTCCGTACTTATGGATTCGCCGCTTCTGGTGCTTTGTGATGCCCCTCAGAACTATCGCGGAGAGAAAGGTTTTGAATTTTACCGTGGACTGCCAACCACCTGGGATGAGACACGAGTCTTGTCATCAGATCTGATGGGTCATTTGGTGCAGGCTCGCCGCAAAGGAGATAGTTGGTGGATCGCTGCTATGAATAACGACAAGCCACTGAATATCCCGATTAAACTGGACTTTTTGGGCAAAGGCCAGTATTCTTTAGAGAGTTTTGGCGATACTTCCGAATCGGCCACAGAGCCTTCCCTGATTGGCGAAGTTTCCCGTGAGATCAACCGCAATGATGTGCTGGAAATCCACATGGAGAAAGCAGGTGGATTTGTAGCCCGGATTAAGTATAATAAAAAACCTTGAAAAATATCGTTGAAATTGAAAAATGTCTATTTACTGAATATCAACGAACTAAAACAATGATGAAAAACAAATTAATTTATTTGCCAATCCTGCTGATTGTGATGTCATTAGTCACAAGTTGCGGAAATAAGAAACCGGCAAGTCAGTCCGAAGTATTCATTCAGCTTTTGCAAAATTCGCTATCAAAAGCAGAGGATGCTCAGGGAAACGTAATTTCCACTAATCAGATTAATGTTGAGCGGAAGTGGGAAGGAGCTATTTGCAAAACCACGATCAGGAACATTGGGAATGTTCCGTTGCATCCTTCCAATATCATCCTGTTTGATCTTCCGGAACATGGGTTGAATCCCAAAAGTCCTGTTTATGGCGAAGGCTTTCAAATGCTGGCTCAAAATGGTGGAACACTCGATTCGTTGAAAAATATTGGCCCATATCCAGACTCCAAACATTACCGAATACCGAACCTGCACGGACTGACCACCGTTTATGGTGTTTTAGCTATCAGCACTAAACCAGATGACCTTCTTTTGCTGGGTTTCACATCATGTCGCCGTTTCATTGGTCGAATAAGCTATGATGCGCAACAGTTATTGGTTTCCTTTGATGCCGAAGGATTGGAACTGAAACCGGGAGAAAGCTGGCAAATGGAAGATTTTATAGTGTTGAACGGTAATGACCGAGGCGAATTGTTCGACCGGTTGGCTGATGAGATAGCAAAAAATCATCCTCCATTAAAACGCAAAGCGATTCCAACAGGATGGTGTTCCTGGTATTGTTATGGCCCGGCAGTTACTCATCCAATTATTGAAGATAATCTGAATGGTTTTTCAAAAATACTTCCTGAATTGAAATACATTCAGTTGGACGACGGCTATCAACCTTTTATGGGCGACTGGCTCAATGAAAATCCCGCTTATGGCGATCTTCAGAAAACCTTGAAAGCCATAAAAGCCAAAGGTTTTGAACCGGCCATCTGGGTAGCCCCGTTTATTGCCGAAAAGAATTCCCGCATTTTTAAAGAGCATCCCGACTGGTTTGTGAAAGATACCGACGGAACGCCACTGGTTTCTTCAAAAATTGGTTTCGGAGGCTGGCGCTGTGCCCCCTGGTATGTGCTGGATGGAACCAATCCCGAAGCTCAAAAGCACTTGGAAAGTATCTTCCGACAAATGCGTGAAAAATGGGGAGTCAATTATTTTAAACTCGATGCCAACTATTGGGGCGCCATTCATGGCGGAGTTCATTACGACCAATCAGCCACTCGTATCGAGGCGTATCGGCAGGGAATGGAAGCGGTACTAAAAGGATGCGATGAAAATAGCGTGGTGCTTGGATGCAATGCACCCATCTGGCCTTCTTTGGGTCTGGTTACTGCCATGCGCACAAGTGGAGACATCAACCGCGAATGGCAAATCATAAAGGGAACAGCCTACGAAAACCTTTGTCGTGCCTGGCAAAACGGCAAGTTGTGGGATTCAGACCCTGATTGTGTGGTGTTGACCAATGATACCATTTTCAGCGGCAAAAAGGCCATCAAACTCAATGAATGGATGTTCCATGCTACAGCTATTCACGCAGTTGGCGGGCTGATGCTTAGTGGGGATAAATCCTCACTTCTAAAAGAAAAAGAGCTGGCAATTTTAAAAAAATTACTAAATCCAACAGGCAAAGGCGCCCGTTTTTCGGATGCCAAAATGAAAACCGCCGTAACCGATATGGGTGACACCAAATACTATTATTTCTTTAACTGGAGCGAAACGAATACGATTGACCTAAAGATGAATCTTCAAAAGAAGTCTCAGTTGACAGATTTCTGGACAGGCGAAAAGTTGGGCGAATTTGAAGGTTTATACACTATTACCCAGCTGGCACCGCACACAGCCCGATTGATTGAGGCAGTTAAGGAGTAAAACTTTGAAATGAAAAAATTAACGATTCAATAAATAATACTAAATCAAATGCGAAATTTTAAAAAATACCTGCTTA
>Ga0316231_1004814_pt1 | contig 11011 bp, 9 predicted proteins | sample TBH18027metaG_FD_206002 | JGI IMG/M metagenome (GOLD analysis project Ga0316231, IMG submission 206002) | Freshwater microbial communities from Trout Bog Lake, Wisconsin, USA - TBH18027 | ecosystem: Environmental > Aquatic > Freshwater > Lake > Hypolimnion/Profundal zone | place: USA: Wisconsin...
TGGTAAATGGGTTCATGCTGAAAGAGTCGCTATAGAAAATTATCTAAATGAGTACGGGAAAATTCCTAAAGGTAGTATAATTGTAACTACACTAAGTCCTTGTAATGAAGTAGATGACGAAACTGCCGAAAAACGTGCTGGGAATAGTTGTACTGATCTTATTAATCAGACAGGCATCAACGAAGTTTATTGCGGATACAGTGATCCTAGTCAAGAAAATAATCATAATCACTATCGAGAAGTTTTTACTAAAAACTCAAAAATAAAAAATCTTTGTAAACAATTTGCCGATACATTTTTACCAAATCATTTACACGAAGATGACGATAATACTGCTATGATGGGAAAAATAGAATCTAGTGGTAAAATTGTTCGAATACTTCGTAAACAGCATTCAGTGCCTTTCAGCAATGAAAAAGATTGGTTGTTAATTGATACTGATCCCGAAAAAGGCAATAAAGGTCTAGGTATTAAATGGATACCGGCTAAAACTAAATTTTCATGGGTTAAACCATATCTTGAAAAGATAGATGAATTATCATTTTTAGGATCACCTTGTACTAAAGATTGCAGCGGACACCGAGCTGGCTATAATTGGTCTAAACAAAGAGGTAATACTCCTGCTAATTCCTGGAGTCAAAGTTTTAATAATGGAGCGGCGTTAGCGCAAGCAGGAAAATGAGAGCAACTGAATTTATAATTGAAAATGAAAATACAATTAAGTTTGATGTACGTACTCCTGACAACTTTAAAACCAGTTTTCAAATCACACTATCAGTACACGGCAAACATGTCGGGCATTTTAATTTCGTACGTAGCTCTGAAACAGATGATGTTAACAACGAAGTTGAAGTTGAAAGTCGTTTTCTTGGCCAAGGGTATGGCAAATTATTATTATTAAAAGCAATAGATGTTGCCAATAGTCATCGATTAGATTTTCAACAAGACATACGTGGCATAACTGATGCCCAACAAAATGTATATGATAGTTTAGAAAATGCCGGATTAATTGTTACACCAGGAGACGGATTTTGGTTTTTGACCCCGCAAGGAGAGAAAGAACTCGCTCCTTTAAATGAAGATATCAAAGAGTCTGTTGATACTACAAAAAAGATAGGTAGTGCTGTTATAGACTTTTACCATAGAGATGTTGGCGATATTAAAAAACAACCTATGGATAACTATGTAGAAAAAGCCAACCAACTATTAAAACAAGCCGATCCTAAATTAAAACCAAAGTTAATTGATATTTTTAAAAAAGGTAAAGATAATCCTTATATACAAGGAGGCATTGTTACTACGGTCGGAGCGGTATTAGCAGGGGGAGTACTAAGTTCCGCACAACGAATGGGGCTAAACCCTTCTCAAACTAATTTGATGTTACAGGCTATATTAAACACAATTATACCAACTGTAGTATCAAGAATTAATGGAAAAAGTTGGATTGATACTGCCAAATATACTTTGGCAAGTGCCGGTATTGGCATAGGAGTTGGTCTAGCTGGTTTAGAGGAAGACGGTCCAATTAAAGTAGATAACTATGCTAAAGCAAAGGAATGGATTGAAAAAGTATATAACAAATTTCCACAAACATGGCAAAACAATCACGTGATGCCTATGGGCGGAGAAGGCGATGACCAACAGTTTGCTATGTTTGAGTTGACGCCCAGCATGAGTAAAAAAAATGCCGTCGAAGTTAAATGGTTTCAAGCATATCCATTACGACACGGAGTTGGCAGTCGTGCCATGCGAGTTTTACAAGATATGGCCAGAGAAGATGGCATTGGACTCACACTATTTCCTTGGCAGCACGGACAAGTTAGTCAACCTAAACTAATGAAATTTTATAAAGCGCAAGGCTTTCAACCCACAGTCAAAGGCGCCAAGAACATGGTATGGACTCCTGAAATAGCAGAAGCCTTTGATCAACCTTACCCAACTAAATGGGAAAAGAGTGAGTACGGCGACTATGATGCCTTGGCTCGACTACCTGATGGTTCGCCACTGAGTATCATGTTCAACAAGCAACAAGACGCCGAAGGTGAAGAAATTGTTCAAGTTGAATTCTATAGAAACAACAGCCAAGAAGTCACGGGTGAGGGTGATGCACAACGAGTATTTGCTACTGTACTAACTGCTATCCAACAATATATTAAAAAACACAAACCACAAAGATTAAGTTTCTCGGCTGCTAAAGAAGTTGAGTCAGAACAAAATAATAGCAGCCGTGCTAAGTTATACGATAGACTGGTACAGCGTTATGCTAAATCGTGGGGATATAAAGCCTCCCGTGCCGACAATGGTGACATAGTTATATACGAATTGAGTAGGATAAAGAAAGGTGTGGCGGAAAACTTTGCTGACGGCAAGGGTCCAGGTCGAGCTGGAGACAGTCAGCGCCACGGTATTCCTAAACACGCTACCCTAGCTCAATTAGACAAAATAAGTCACGAAGGTGGGCGCAAAGGACAATTAGCTCATTGGCAAGCAAATATGCGTAGGGGTCGTAATAAGTGAAATTAGTTTATATTCATGGAGCCAGTGCCACTGGGGAAAGTTTTAATTATATTCGAGAACACATTATTGGCGATGATTTAGTTTTAAATTATAATAGTGCCAATGGCTTTGATCATAATCTTAAAGTTATGTTAGAAGAACTAAAAGATATTAATCAAATATTTTTTATAGCACATAGTTTGGGAGGTATTTACGCTCTACATTTATCTAATTTAATATCTGATCAAGTATTAGGCGCTATTACTTTAAGCACTCCTTACGGCGGGGCAGAAACAGCAGATTTTGCCAAATATTTTTTGCCTTTTAGTAGATTATTAAAAGATATTGGTCCAAATAGCTGGCCCATGATGCAAGCTGATAGTATAGAAATATATCATCCCTGGGCGAACATAGTAACTACCAAAGGTGGCGCTGCCTGGATTATGGGAGACAACGATGGTGTTGTAACTGTGAATAGTCAAAAACATCATCAAAATGGTATGGAATTAATAGAAGTCAATTACAATCACTATGAAGTAGTTCTAAACGATCAAGTAGTTGATATTATCAAGCAAAAAATAAATTCAATAAAGTAAAGTAATTTACAATACTGTAATATACTAAATACAGCATGAAACACTTTGTGCATTTAACCAGTATTGTTATCAGTGATTATAAGAATTTAGATTCATCTATAAATTCTGGACAGCTACCTAGTAACGTTTATCGATTATATGTTAACGATGAGCTTTTCTCTGAAAGAACTTGGATTTGGGAAAATAGTAATTTAGAAGAAAATTTGTTAATAGAAGCTGAAGCAGGTGAATATACTATTACCTATGAACCTGTTATTATTAAAAAAACGTCCTATTCTATCCCATTTGTACCAGGAAAATTATCAGTTATAGAAGGTACAGCTGAAATCATTGATAACACACATTTTAGGATATTAGAATGAAACTATTTGAAATTGTTGGGTTAAAAGAAGACACTGGAACAGTATCTACAGTTAGTGGTAGTATAGCCACAGTACCAATGGCAATAGGGACAATTCAACGAAGAATCCCCGGTTCAATGTTTTCGGCTAAATACACTAATGATCCCACGCCAAATACGCCTGCGGAATACAAAAAATATAAACGGAAAAAATAATGTTAACAGATTTATTAAAAATTTTACTTGCCAGCGATTTCGCTTATTATTTAAAAGCTCACGGGTTTCATTGGAATGTAGAGGGAAAAGATTTTTATCAATATCATAAATTCCTACAAAAAGTATACGAAGATGCTTATGAAGCAGTAGATACAATAGCAGAATATATTCGTACATTAGATGAATATGCTCCTGCCAGCTTATCACGTTATCAAGAACTAACAAGAATACAAGATCAAACAAAAATACCTCGAGCAAGACTAATGATTGAAGAATTATTAAGCGACAGTGATATTATGGTCAACCTTCTTAATGAATGCTTTGCAGCCGCGACAGCAGAAAATAAACAAGACATTGCTAACTTTATTGCCGAAAGATTAACGGCAACTAATAAGTTTGCGTGGATGTTACAAAGTTTTTTGAAGGAAGCTAGAGAGTAAAATGAGAGACGAAATATATTCAATTGTAGAACGACTTGCTATTGTAGAAGGGCGCATTGCTACTAAAAATAGTAAAGAATCTGCTCCGACTAAAAAACCAATACCTGCTTTATTTAAAAATTTAGAAAAAGCCGACGAAGATTTTACCCCAATGGTAGGCGGGGTAGAATTTGCCGAAGATAAAGTTGAAGAAGATGTGTTGAACAAAGTTAAGGCATCCTTTACAGATTATTTAAAAAGTCTAGAAGACGAAATTAAACAAGATAAAGATTTACTTACCAAGAAGAAACAAGATTTAGATATTAAGAAAAAAGAATTAAAAGATCTGACTCTTCAAAAGAAAAAAGAAATACACTCAGTAGACTTAGAAGAAGATCCAAATCAAACACCCGCCACTGGAGAAGCCCCTGCCGGTCTAACTGACCCAACTTATGCAGAATCTGCTCCGGTCAAAACAGTTAGTTTAGATGAAATGGGTGACACAGCCTTAGGCGGAGCTGGCGGAGCTGGCGGCGGAACATTACTAGCTGAGATACACGGGGATGAACATAATGGTTTTTGTATTCGTAGAAATGGAAGAGAACTACCTACACGTTTTGGTTCATTAGAAGAAGCTGAAATGGCTTTAGAAATGTTTAAAGCGCACCGCAGAGCAAAACAAGAACAAGCAGAATGCGCTGATTATTTGGAAGAAAAATGAAACTATTTAACTTATTTGAAAATGCCGAAGGATTACATATTGGCGATCCTGTCATTATTACAGGCAATGTAGAATACAACGGAACCACTGGCGAAATTGTAGGCTTTGGCACGGATAATAAATTTGTTATTGTTCACTTGTATAATCACGGTAAACATAGTTTTCATAGTAGCGATGTAAGTTTTAACGAATACGCTGACAGCGAGGAAGAAGAAAATCGTTGGAGGGCACGTGATTTAAACCAAGTTAAAGAATATACAGATGCACAGTTAAGGCATCAAGCTAGAGCCGAAGTAGTAAGAACAGCAAAACATTTAAATCGTTATGGTGAACCAGTATACGAAGAAGCACCTGAAGATAGAACTCATCTAATACATGCTATAAATCAAGCTACTGGATGGGACGTTTCTCATTTAGAATTTGGTAGTGACGAAGAATTAAAGGATTTGTATAATACGTATGTCTTAGACGAAGGTTGGAAAGATAATATTAAAAAAGGCATAGCTGGTGCTGCATTAGGAGCAGCCGCGTTGGGCGCACACGCAGGCGGGTGGAGTATAGGTGATCCAGATATAGCGGCAAAACAAGACAGACTTAATCAGTTAGTACAAACTCAACCTTCATCACAACGAGCCGGCAATGATTTAAGTTTTTACGGTACACCTTATCTACAATCAGTTGTAGATGGCAAGGCAGGCAGACCACTGGTTAGTATCGATGATGCTAAAGCAGAATTACAAGCACGAGCAAACGGCAAACAACAATCAACAACTCCCGAACCAAGAGGTAGTGGACAGTTAGCACCCACAGATTATCAAACTAAAGAACCATTAAAGCAAGGCACTGATGGCAAATGGTATAACAGTAACGGTGAAGAAAGAGACTCAATGCATGGCGGGCCAGTTAAAAACGGTCATGCTACCATGAGAAGTTTGAAACCATTGTCGTCACAAGATGTTGAAGAATTAAAAGAACTTAGTAATGATAAGCTATCACAATATAAAAAAGCAGCCGGGGCAGATGCTACTACTGCAGATAAAGCTGGAAACTACAGACGCGGTGATAAACGTTTTAGTGGTATTATAAAAGCAACTAACAAACAGTTTGCCAATGATATTAAAAAACATAAAGATCAAAGTATTCAAAATGTTGAAGAAAGTTTAGCAGATGACATGTTGGCCATTGCTAAAAAAGTAAATCCTAATGCTAGATTACGCGGTAGTCGAGAAGAAGAAATAGCACGACGTGATGCTATGTTGGCACAACGTGCTCGCGATAATGCTAACGCTCCTAAAATAAAATCAATTGGCAATGAAGAACGTGCTAAATTAGAAGCAGAATTAGAAAAATTAAAAGCACAATTTGATCCATACTATCAATATAGTGATGACCATAGTGTTTATACCAAACATCATAGTATAGCACAAAACATAAATTCTATTGAAAATCAACTGAAGCAAGGACTTTCTGAACATGGTGGCGGGGTCAATGGCATGGGTAGTTATATTGCTTGGCGTAAAAAAGCAAATACAGAACATGGTATTACTAAAGAAAATAAAGAATACGAACAATATCGCGTTGACATGATAGACAGAGATGGCAAATTACAAGGCATCTATCATAAAGATAATACACACTATAATTTAGAAAATATGTTAAGTGATATCAAAGGATATCAACGCAATAATCCACGTCATACATTCCAGTTATATATCAATGATAATCCAGTTGATTGGAAAGAGTTAGTAGCAAAGCAAGGTGTGGCGGAAGGTGATGATCGAACTGTTGCTAACATCAAAAACTACGAGCGAGAATTGGCCAAATATAAAAAATTCAATGCCAATGGAGCACATGATGTCAAAATCAAAAATCTTGAAAAAATCATAGCCAACTTAAAATCAAAACAAGGTGTGGCGGAAGGCTTAGCAGATACACAACAAAAGATAGTAGATACTATCAACAAGTTAGAAGATAGATTGAAACACGCCAAAACACCAGAACAATGGGATAACATAAAAGACCGCATTGAAAGATTACAAGCAGGATTGAATCGTAGTAAGCAAGGTGTGGCGGAAGGCTCACTAAACGAATTTGCAGTCGAACCATCCAATGGCGGAGACGATGACGAATATGAGTTATTACACAGATTGGTTAAGATGTGGTGGTTAGGTAATGAGCAACAACATGCAAAAGCCGAAAAAACATTAGCATCAATGGGAATTTCAATTGATGAAGATGATCCAAATATTATTTTACGCAGGGGGAAACAATTTTTAACTTTCCCAATGGGTGACTTTCAGCAAGATGTGGCGGAAGGCGAACTAGACAAATTTAAAAAATATGTTAGACCAGTAGTGAAGACTACTCCGAAGATTGAAAGAACCACTAATCCAGCAGGAAGAACAAATGACCATGTTGAATGGATAGTAACCAGCGATACCGGTGAAAAAAGAAGATTTACATCCAAAAAATTAGCACAAGAGTATTACGATATTTGTACCAAACAAAGCATGGCAGAGGTGACGGGCGATAAATCTTTTGACAATATGATGAAAAACATATCAAAAGGTGCTAAAAAACAAGCTACAGTAGATAAACGCGAGCAACGAGCTCAAAGTCAACAACAAGCCCGTACAGCATTTGGCAGTATGTTTAGTGTTGGTAATCCAGCAGACAAGTTGAAAATTAAAAAACAAGATATGACAGAAGGTCAAGTACAACCATTAAATGTACAACAATTGGCTACTATCAGCGACGAAGCATTGGATAATGCGTATCACTATGGTCGCGGTCAACCAGGTAATACATTTGGTTGGCAAGCCAACTTAAAGTCTGCCGCCTATGCTAAACAAATGATTGACCAGGGTGTTACTGACATTGAAGCAATCAGCGATGCTATACACAAAGGATGGAATGTAACAGCACAGGCTTTTGTTAAGAATCCAATGATGTTTGATGACAGCAAAACAATGGCACCAGAAAAATTACAAGCCAAAATAGCACAACGTCAAAAGCTAATGACACAAAACTATGCCCAACTGCCAGAAGAAGAAAAAGAAAAAGATCGGGTAGTTGCTCGTGCTATGTTACAGGCTATTAAAGGTCAGCAAGATGTGGCAGAGAACAAAATAAATCCTGCGGGATTAAACCACACACAACAAATAGGCGATTATGTATATCGTGCTAAGGCATTAACTGGATCCGATGAGGGTGAGATAGAGATGACAGTATACGATGGTAAGAAATCAATTGCCGATACGGTGTTCATGCCTTATGGTTCAGGTGGTAGAATGATTAGTGGGCAGACTTATGTGCATCCGGCTTATCGCGGAAAAGGTGTTGCCGCCGGTATGTATGCTTATCTTAGAATGTTAGGATTTAAGATTGAGCCAAGTGGTATTCGTACTGGCGCCGGTAAAGCGATGTGGGATAAATGGGAAAAAGCCGGAGATGCAAAACACCTTTCAAAAGGTGTGGCGGAAAGCGAGTTAAACACTAGTTGGATGAATGACACTAACAAAGAGTTTTATAATAAAAACCCAGGATTCAAACGTGACGATAGAGAAACTAAAAGTGTAGGTAATAAATTAGCAACTAAAGTTAATCCAGCTGGTGTTTCTAAAGTTACAAAGAAAAAAATTACTCCGTTTGAAGAAGATATATCAGAAGTTAATGATTACTTTAAACGTCGTCAACGCGAAAAAGATATTGATGCCGGTAAACCAGTTAAAAGTCAACCAAAGAATCCACAGAATGATTATATTGCCCGCCGCAAAAAAGAGCAAGATGTGACAGAAGAAGCAAGCCCAATGATTAAACCTCCTTCCAATAGATTTGATACCAAGGAAGAAGCATTTGCTTATGCTAGGCAATATGGCGGTAGAGTGTTTAAACAAAGATCTGTAGATCCTAGTTCCGGCATGACCTGGTACTCATTTGTTGTTAGATCTGAAACAGATGAGGGGAGCATGTCAGCGGCAGCACATCATCCCGATGGTCCTGTATTCAAAGGCTACTGGAAGGGGACAGACGCTGGTACACCTAAACCTGGGCAAGGTGTAGGCGGGTGTGAAGAAGATATTGATGAATCTCGTTCGTTGGGCGTAGTAAGTTCATCAATACCAAAAGCACGTAATTTTGTAGCCAAAAATTCTGCTATGGCCGGTAAAGCTGGACAACATAAAGATAAAAAACGTGCCGAAAAACAAGGCGATGTTAAACATAAAAAAGATTTAATTCCAGTTACTGAAAATTTTGTCACATGGGCAACTAATCAAGGTGATAGATTTAAAAACTTTGCTACTGATCCAGAAATTTATGAAAGTGCTCGTCAAGAGTATAAAAAAAAAGTTCTCGAGTTTAGAAACGATCATAGCCCAGTAGCATGGCACCAAACATACTATGGCGGACTTGATGAAGAAAATCAAAGCGAAGATTTACAACCAGGTGAATATTATATTTGGACCGTTTATTTTGATGACGATAGTTCTAAACGAGTAAAAATTACATTCGATGACTTTGACCCGTATAAGTATTATGCGAAACAAAACAAAGTTGTAGTGAATGTAGACTATAACTGGTCTAAACATAAAAATTAACCATTAAAGGAAATTAAATGAAATTTAAGAATATATTATTGTCTATATCAACATTACTATTTGTTAATATTTCTTATTCCGGTACGTTGGGTGTATGTCACGGTGAGTATGCTTTATGTGCTGCCAGCAGTACAGAACCAACAGGTAGAACAATGGTTGTAAATGGAAAAACTTATGCCGAAGGTAAAGCAGTGTGTCCTGTACTTAACGGAGATAGTGTAGCTGATTTAAACTTAATGAATGGATCATGTGATGCTCCTGCTGGAAAAGTTTGGAGTCTGTTTAGTCCACAGTCAAATTATCCGCAAGCACCTACATGGGCAGTTGCCCCGGCACAATTTCGTTCTTTTACCACTAGCCGCACTAAAGGTGGCGGCATGAGCAATATGTGGTCGTTCCTTTGTGATAAACAACCAAAGCAAGTTAACGGAGTTACTCTTGCTGATTGTTATGGCCCAATAAATGAATCGCCCTGGAATGATAGACATGTACCAGCTGGGGTGACAGCATTTACTCAAGCACCTGTCGGTGCTGTCAATCCAGTTGGCGGTAATATGCCAATCATTATGCATACCAAAATTAAAGAATAATGAACAATGAGTACCCGGTAATTCCTGAGGATGACGGGTATGATCGTCCAAGAAATCCATATAGCCCTGTGTAAATAAAAAATTGGTTTCATTAACAAGCATATATATTATTCTATGAATAAAAATCTGTCTGACTATGTTAAAGTGTATAACAATTTCTTTGATCAAGAATTTTGTAAAGAAACTATTACACAATTAAAAAATGCTGAATTTGTAGCCCATCAATATCATCAGTCTTATTTTAAGACAACCTCAAATCTAGAAAATGAATTAAGTGTTAGTCATGATCGTATAGATAATTCTGATAAAATTATGAAAGACATTTGGAACGGGTTACAAAGATATATAAGTGATTTAAATTTTCCTTGGTACTATACTTGGAAAGGTTATTTCCCGATTAGATATAATCGATATGATGAAAATACATTAATGAGAGAACATTGCGATCATATCAGTACGTTATTTTCAGGTGATCCATGCGGCGTCCCAATTTTAAGTATAGTAGGTGTACTAAATGAAGACTATGAAGGCGGCAATTTTGTAATGTGCACAGATGAAGTAATTACTTTAAAAACTGGGGACTTAATGATTTTTCCATCAAATTTTTTATACCCGCATAAGGTGGAAACTGTTACCAAAGGTACAAGATACAGTTTTGTCAGTTGGGTATTTTGAAATTAATTATCAAACAAACTTGACGTACTACAATTAATACGTTACAATAGCGTATGACAACATTAAAAGTAACTAAAAGAATTGGCATGCTAGTCGCCAAAAACAATTTTGTATATCGTGGAGTCGGTGCCTACGCTAAAAGCATCATTGATTGGGCATTAAGTGAAGGATACCATATTGATATTATATCAGATGCCGCAGTAAGAGACAACGGTTTATTTGATCAATATCGAAATCGTGTACAATGGATTCAACCTGCTACTTATATTAACGATAGAATTTATAAAGAACTTAGTAGTTTTTCTAAACCATTTGATACTACACTGAGTCTCAACTTTAGAAATGCGTTAATAGAAGCAT
>Ga0316231_1004815_pt1 | contig 11010 bp, 8 predicted proteins | sample TBH18027metaG_FD_206002 | JGI IMG/M metagenome (GOLD analysis project Ga0316231, IMG submission 206002) | Freshwater microbial communities from Trout Bog Lake, Wisconsin, USA - TBH18027 | ecosystem: Environmental > Aquatic > Freshwater > Lake > Hypolimnion/Profundal zone | place: USA: Wisconsin...
GCCGCCCCAGCCATCCCATTAGTCCCATTGTTCGCATTCCTCCCATCCGTCCCGGCATTTTAGCTGCCCGTCCGACCAAGTCCTACCAAGTCAGACCATTCAACTCACGAAGCCGCAGTCACCAGATTTGGCGATACCACACAATGCCCTTTCCGCCTACCCTTCTTCAAACTGAGAAACACCATGAACCGCAAAACGATGTTCGTCTGTCTGGCCGTAAGCTGCCTCTTGGCCGGGCAAGGTATTGCCGCCGAAACCTTGCCGCTCGCGGGCGAATGGCGGTTTGCGCTGGATCGCAGCGACGCCGGCACAAACGCGGGCTGGTTCGCCAAGACCCTGCCAGACAAGCTCCAGTTGCCCGGCATCCTTGAAGCGCAAGGCTATGGCGATGACATCAGCACCCGCACGCCGTGGGTGCTCTCGCTGTACGACCATGCGTGGTTCCTGCGCGCGGATTACGCGGCTTACACCAACGCGGGCCGCGTAAAGGTGCCGTTCCTCTGTCAACCGCATCGGCATTATCTCGGCGCCGCGTGGTATCAGCGCGATTTTGAAATCCCAGCGGATTGGACCGGCAAGCGCGTCGTCCTTTTCTTGGAACGGCCGCATTGGAAATCCACCGTCTGGCTCGACGAACGGCAAATTGGCTCGGACATGAGCCTTTGCACCCCCCACGAATTCGAGCTCGGCGTCGTAGGGACAAAGGCGGGGCGCTCATTTGATGCAACTGCCAATCAGCCACTTGCGGCCGGGACGCTCGTGCCACTGCCAATCGCGTCCGGCAAACACCGCCTGACCATCCGCTTGGACAACCGGATGATCCTGCCGTATCGCCCGGACGCGCACAGCGTTTCCGATTCCCTCGACAACGCGTGGAACGGCATTGTCGGCAAGATTGAATTGCGCGCGACCCATCCCGTCTGGCTGGACGACGTGCGAGTTTTTCCCGCTGCGACAAACAAAGCCGTCCGAGTCACTGTCCGCATCGGCAACGCAACGGGCAAAGCCGGCGCCGGCTCACTGGCGATTGTGGAACACTGGCCGCCCGGAGGATTTTCCAACACTTTGGGCATTCCGATTCATTGGGAAGCCAATGGTGGAACGGGTGAAATTACGTTTGGTCCCGGCCAGGACGCGAATTGCTGGAGCGAATTCAATCCGACGTTAATCAAGAAAACCCTGGTCTTGTTCATCAACCAGAGCGCGCTGGACAGAACCAACGATGCCGATGGGCCGTTCTATGAAACGCGCGAAATCACTTTCGGCTTTCGCGATTTCCATGCCGAAGGAAACCAATTCATCCTGAACGGCCGGCCCATCTATTTTCGCGGCACGCATTTTGGCGGTGATTTCCCGCTGACTGGCTATCCGCCGACCGATGTGGATTCCTGGAAGAAGATCATTCGGACATGCCAGGATTACGGTCTCAACCACATGCGGTTTCATTCCTGGTGCCCGCCGGAAGCCGCGTTTGCGGCGGCGGACGAACTCGGCTTTTACCTGCAAGTCGAGTGCGGCATGTGGAACGAATTCAGCCCCGGCAGTGAAATGGAAAAGATGCTGTATGCGGAAACCGACCGCATCCTCAAGGCTTACGGCAATCATCCCTCCTTCCTGCTGCTCTCCGCCAGCAACGAGGCTCATGGCCGCTGGCAACAAGTCCTCCCCCGGTGGGTCGAACATTACCGGGCCGCCGATCCGCGCCGGCTGTACACGCCGGACACCGGCTGGGTGGCCATTGAATCGCCCGGCCCGGTCACCGGCGCCGATTATTTGGTGACTGGTCGCATTGGAACCAGCCGCACGCGTGGCGAAACGGATTGGTTTGGCCGCGACTACGGAGATTCACTGCGCGGGGTGAATGTTCCCGTGGTGGCCCACGAACTGGGCCAGTGGTGTGCCTACCCCGATTTCGGCGTGATCAAGAAATTCACCGGCTTCATGCGGCCGGGAAATTTTGAGATCTTCCGCGATTCCGCCGCCGCGCATGGCCTACTGGAACACAACCAAGATTTCGCGCGGGCTTCAGGCCGGTTCCAGCTCGAATGTTACAAGGAAGAAATCGAGGCCAATCTGCGCACGCCCGGCATGGCCGGATTTCAACTGCTCGATTTGCACGATTACACCGGCCAAGGCACCGCGCTGGTGGGCCTGCTTGATCCATTTTGGGAAAGCAAAGGGTATGTGACCCCCGCTGAATTCAAGCATTTTTGCCAGGCGGTTCTCCCGCTCGCTCGGTTAAACCAGCGGGTCTTCACCACAGCGGACCAATTTCAAGTGCCGGTCGAGGCCGCCAATTATGGTCCAGGCCCAACCACCAACGCGCAGATGTCCTGGGCCATCCGGGAGCGCTCGGGAAAAATCGTGCTGCAAAGCGCCACGGCGCCCCAGCATCTGCCATTGGGAAAAGGCTGTGCGTTCGGCACTATTTCGGCGGATCTGTCGAAATTTGCCGCACCGGCACAATACCGGCTGGAAGTGGCCATCGGTCCGCAACCGCTGAATTCTTTCGGCAAGCTGCCGCCCGCTTTTGCAAACGATTGGAACTTCTGGCTCTATCCCGCCATTCAACCTCCCGCCGCTCCCATCGTGGATTTTTTGGGCACCAGTTCGTTTGACGAAGCGAATCAGGCCCTGGCCCAAGGCAAGAAAGTCCTGTTCACACCGCAAAATTCCGAACTGGGCTGGAACAGCCCGCCGCTGGCCCGGCTGCCCATCTTCTGGAATGCGCTGATGGGACCGACCTGGAGCCGGATGCTCGGCCTGTGGTGCGACACCAACTCCCCTGCCCTGGCCGAGTTTCCGACCGAACCCAACTGCGACTGGCAGTGGACGGAGTTGCTGCGCAATACGCGCGCCATCAATCTTGACCATCTTCCGCGCACTTTGACCCCGATCGTTTCGGCGATTGACGACTGGAATCGGAATTACAAGCTGGGCTTGATCTTCGAGGCGAAGGTTGGCGCGGGAAAACTGCTCGTTTGTGCCGCCGACTTGGGCGCCAATTCCAGCCCGGTCGCCCAACAACTCCGCCGCTCGCTGCTCGATTATATGGCCGGCGACAAGTTCGCACCCCAAACAGAAATCGCCCCGACCGACTTGGAGAGTTTGCGATTCAACACGCGCATCATGCGCCAGCTTGGCGCCACCGCCACCGCCGATGGCCGCCGCGCGAATGAACTGCTCGACGGCGACCCGAACACTTTCTGGTCCAGCGCCGATGCCCGCGGCAACGGCCCGAAACCGCCGCACGAAATCCTGGTTTCGTTTCCCCAGCCGGTCGCCATGAACGGTCTGATCGTGATGCCGCGGCAAAACCAGCGCGAACATCAGGGCGACATCCGCGAGTTCACCGTGGCGGCCAGCGACGAGGGAACGAACTGGCAGGGAATAGCCGGCGGTCAACTGGCCTCCACTTTTGACGAGCAGAGCATCTCGTTTGGAAAAACGGTCACGGCAAAGTACTTGAAACTCACCGCGCTGGCCGGTTTTGACGATGATCATTCCGCCGCCTTGGCCGAACTGGCCGTAATGTATGCCGGGCCGAAACTGGCGAAGGTTGCTCCCGGCAACGTGGAATACCAACCCGTCCGCACGGCGTCGCCGGATATTGACGCGGGCGATGCGCCCAAGCAACCGCACAAGCGAAATTAAACCCACCACGGATCAACTCAAACGCTGATCAGCAACTGGATTTCCGTCAAATAATTCTGATGCGAGCCTTCTCAATCTTGTCCGGCTGATAAAAACGATAACCTGTCGCCTCGTCCACCGAACTCGGCAGGAGTATTCCCTTCTCGTGATAGAACCGCAGCGTCTTGACGGATAAACCCGTGATCTGCGAGAACTCGCCTATGCTGTATGAAGTTTTCATAATGCCGTTGGTTTAATGCCTCCAGCAAGTGGAGAGTCAAGCGGATTCAGATCTTCACTCAGAGACACTCTTCCGTAATCACAGTGTCGCTGTGTTCATAGCCGGGCGCGCAGCAGCACAGCAGGCGCAAAATTTCGGTCCCGGTATTCCACAACTTATGCTTTTGGCCAGGCAGTATGGCAATGGCATCCCCAACCCGCACCTCGCGCGTTTCGCCGGCAATGCGCATTTTGCCGATGCCGTGGGTAATATAATAAATCTCCTCAGCCCGCGGGTGATAATGCTCCTGCGTTGCGGCACCCACCGGCAGTCGCGCCTCGGCCAAACTCTGGTTGCGGATGGCGGAATTGCGGTGCGCCAGCAGTTCCCGGATTTCCGAGCCGTCCTTGGTGGTAAACGGCGGCATTTCGTTAAGGTTCTTGATGTCCATATTTCCAATCATCCTCCTTCTCAGCTTCATCGTCATCCTCAAATTTGGGTTTGTGAGAATGAGGAAGACGATGAGGCTGAGAAGGATGCCATATCAAAAGCCCTCCGGCTCCTTGAATATTCGCGTCCAATCCATCTGGCCGAGGGCCACGCCGGCCACGATCAGGAACATTGCGACGCAGAACGTTTGGGTGATGGGCTCGCCGAGGGCAAAGTGCGCCCACAGCGTGGTGGACAGCGGAATGAAATTGTTGAACAGCATCACGCGGCTGGTCTGCCAATGGCGCAACGCGGAGTTCCATAACGCGTATGGCACCACGCCGCCGAAGAGGATGGCCAGCAATTGAATGCCCAAGTGCGGCGCGTCCACCTTGAGCCCGGGCGAGACGCATTCATACGCCGCCACCGGCAGCAGCCAGATCCCGGACATCCACATGGAGTTGGCGGCGACTTCGACGCCGTGGATGGTCCGCGCCAGCAGGCGGCTCTGATGATTGTAATTTGCCCAGAGCACGCTGCACCCCACGCCGCAGCCTTCGCCGACCAGATTAAAGCCGGTGTGCTTCAACGCCGGCCAGAACAGGACCAAAACCCCGGTCAGGGCCAGCAGCGCCGCGCCATATCGGCGCACACTGGACCAGTTTGGCTGCGGCCGCTGTTCCACCAGCAGCGCCCAGACCGGCGAGGCGCCAATATAGAGCGCGACGTGCGACGCCGCAGTGAGCTTCAATGCCCAGCAGAAAACGATGGTATAAGCCGCGAGGCCCAGGCCGCCCCGCAACCAGAGCTGCCGTCTTTGCGCCGGGGCCAGCGGCTGAAATTCGCCCAACCAGTTGGTGCCGCGCAGCACGGCCAGCAGCAGGCAGCCCGCGCACAAAAAACGGGTGGCGCCGGTGAATACCGGCGGCCAAGCACCCAGCAGCCACTTGGTTCCGGCATTGTTGCCGCCCCATAAAAAGACCACCAGCAGCAGGCTGCCGGCGATGGCAGTGTTGTTTTTCTTTTCCGACACGCGGCGAACTTAAGCCAAACCCGGAAAGATGCGAACGAAATCTGGTATGGAATCGGGCCCCAACTGAAGGCCCTTGGACGTTCGATGTTGAAGGTTGAATGTTTCCGCCGGGAATCAACACAGGAAAAGTTTGAGGGCAACCTGCCAAAGCCGCGCCAAAACCGGGTTGCACCCCTCACTTTGCCTCCCTTCACAAGGAGGCGCTTAAAAAGAACTGCCAACTACCAGTTCTATTCGTTAAGCCCCCAGTCGGGACGGCCATGCGATTCCAAAAGAATGTCTTCCAAAACTGAACTGACCTGCGTTGCCCGCACCTGGATTTCTTCCATCACACGCTCCGGATCTTCCGCCATCATCTTCACATTGCCCTCCGGGAGCAGCAGATGAACAGCAGTGCCGTCCGCTCCGCCAGTGACAGTTGTAGTATGTCGCACAAGAGTCATATTGCACCCTTCATCAAGTCATCACCGAATGCAAATAAAATTTCAGGGGTGAAATTTTGAATATATTAACACAACTGATTCCTTGAGATGACCATGTCGTTCCATGACGAACGCTAACGGCTGGAGCGCGGGCGGCTCGCCCGCATGTTTCGCCCGCGTGTTTCATTTCCCAGCCACCTGCCTTTCCGAGATACTCGCGGGCGGGCCGCCCGCGCTCCGGGGTGATGTCCATCTCCGGCAACAACTCACACAATTTTTGAAAAACCACGGGGTCAAAAAACGACATAGCCGATTTCGGGAACTACAGGTCTGAAATTTCATTGTGCAAGTGGTCCGTATTCGACTTGGTTCCATGCGGACAGCAGGTCCTTAACCTTGGATTGCAACGCGGTTCCACCATGTCCGATTACCTCTTGCTGACCCGATGTCAGCGGCAGTCTGAAAATGGCGTGGTCTGGTTCCCGTAGGCCGCGTTCGTGCCCCACTCAAACCACGCCCAAGTCCCTGTCCCGTTAGGCACCGCCATCCCGTTCAGAGTCGCGCCGGTTGCTGGAGCCTGCGTCGCCGGTCGCGTCACGGTGTAAGGCGCTCCATCCGCCCAGGCCGTGGCGGCCGCGCCGAGCAAAAGCAGCATGCTGACCCAGCGCCAGCACCAGGCAGAGGCTCTTGGGTCGGTATCAAAGGAGAATCCGGCGGACTCCTTCTGGTGGCGGGATTGCCGCTTCCACCTCGTAGACCGGTGTGGTTCAAGTGATGACGAGCGCTGTCGCAAAACCCAAGCATGACATTGCCAACGCATAATACTAATGTATCACACATATACTTCATGATCAACCTAAATAATCCTCCACCGAAGACAAAAACGAAAGAAATATGGCAGGTCGCAAAATCAGCTTGGATGTTGCTCCGGCACCGCAAATCCATCTCCAACCGCACGCCGTTCGAGAAGATCCGCTCAGCGGGTCGGGCCAATAGAAGAACCGTCCCGTTCTCAAGGGGAAGGCTGCAAGAACGGGAAACCACCGCCGATCTGGACCTGTGTGCTGTTGATGAATTCTCAACGCTATCGTCCTTCTTCTTGGCCACCAGATGCTCCATGACCTCCTGCCACGTCCGCGTCGCCAGTTTGGGATCGGTGGCGTTGAGGTACACCCGCGCCAGACCGAGGCTGATGGACGGCTGGCGCTCCGTTTCGTTCAGGATGAGGGTTTCAATGGGGTTCAACGGTTCAATTATCTGGCCGAACGTTTTTTACCAGTTGGCGGGATCCCGGCTTTTCCTGCCGCAACGCGCGGTGATTGAAACGTCAGGGGTGAACATTTCACAAGTTGTAACCGATCATCGAGTTGCTGCCCGCCAGCCGCAACCAGTACGGCGCCACCGGCCCGCTGACGGTGGTGTTGCCCGTCGCACCACCGGTGGCGGCGCGGTTCTGAAAATTTACGCCATTGCCGGGCGTCACGCACACGAAGACATTTTGCGCATTGGTGGCTGGGCTCGCGCGGACCATCACGCCGGCCTTGGACCACGGATCGGCCGCCACCTGGGAGGTGATGCGAGCGGTGATGGTGCCGTTGCCGTTGTTGGTCTGCCAAAAGAAATGAAAGGCGTCGCCGGTGCCCCATACGTCAGCGCCGGAGCCGAGCAGCGTGAAAATTGTGCCGCTCAAAGCTGCGCCGCCGGTGACGCCGACGCTGCCAATGTCAGCGTCCTGCCAAAGCCCGGGCGGGTTCAGTGGCGTCGTAAAGAGTTCGCGGTCGCGCACGATGCCGAGCGGATCCTGCGGATTCCAAAAGGCTTCGAGCATGGCGTTGTCATTGGTCGTCGTGTCGAGATGGCTGGCGAGTGTGACGGCGAACAAATTCGTCTTCGCGCCGGGCTGGAGCATATTCGTGTAGCACAAACCTTCCGCCGTCAAAACGGTGGCGGTGATTTCCGCGCCGTTGGTGGTGAAGTAGCGCGTGGTAACGCCGGGCACGTTTCCAATTTGTCCGGCGAGCACGGGCAGGCATTGCACGTCGCCGTTGTTTTGCAATTGCAGTTGCAACACCGTGCCGTTCGTCGCCGTCGGCGTGATGCTCAACTGCTCCAGATTGCCGTTCGTGTCTGCGATGCCTTTGAGGTATTTGATGGCCGAAAGCGCGAGGTGCGTGTAGCTGCCGGCCTTGGTTTCCGGCACGACGGTGTAGGGTCCTTCATACCAGGACTCGAACGAATATCGCCACGCGCGGCCGCCTTCCTGCTGGTGCAAATACATCACGGCCAGGCTGTGTGCCTCGTAATTCAAATCGCTCGAATTCGTGTCGGAAGAATTCATCGTGTAGGAATTGCAAATCATCGTGTGGCGCAAATTCTGATTTTGCAGCCAGGCCTCGTAATTGTGGATTTTGACACGATTGGCGAGCTGTTGCGCCTGCGACCAGCCGCCGGGATTGCCGGGATATTGCAGGTAGTATTCCCAGGGACAATCCGACGCGAAGGCGAACGGCACGCCGGCCTGGTTGCCGACGGCCACGGCGTCGTTCATGAAATCGTAGAAATCCCAATTGAAATTGAAATTCGTCCCGTTGCTGGTGACCGTAAAAATGCCAGAATCCCCGCCGAGCGACGCGCCGGCAAGCCAGTGCCACCAGACCGGGGACCACGTCCAGCCGAACTTGGTGTTGGGCCGCGCCGCGCGATAGTGGCTCGCATAATCGCGCCACTGCCCGCTGGCATACGGATACGCGGCACTGGCCTGGTTGGTGTTGCCGGTGATCAGCACGCGGATGTCATTGGTCGGCCAGTCGGGATGCCAGTGGCAGAAATCGCCCCAGTCTGCATTGAAATCCTGCGTGACTTCACTCAACGCAAAACCGGCACCGAGGAGCATGTCCGAATTGCCAGCCTGGCCGGACGCGGAACTGACCCCATAATTCATGTTGCTGGCCGCCGCGTGCCAGGCGTCTTCCAGCCAATATTTGCCGTTGAACGGCGCGAGCTGGCTGCTGATGCTCTGGCCGACCTGCTGCCAATTGGTCATCTGCGCCGCACGCGAGTTCGCCGCCGGAATTGACCGTCGCTGGGCCGGTGCCCAAGGCCCGATTGGTCTGGCAATTCAAAACACCGCCGCTGACGGTCGTCCCGCCGCTGTAGGTGTTCGGGCCTGACAACGCCAGCGTGCCTGAATCAGTCTTTTCTAGCCCGCCCTGGCCGGGGGCGCTTTCATTGATGACGCCGGGGATGGTGAGCCAGTTCGTGCCGGCGACATCAAGGTTCGCCGCCGCGCACGCAAGCGTGAGCGTGCGCGTGGGCGCGAGCGTGACGGGCGCCAGCGTGGTGGGATTGATCAACAACCTCGCGTTATTGCTGATCACCAGCCCGTTGTTGACGTTGCCCAAATTGACATCCAGGTTCAGGCAAAGGTCGCCGCCCGAAATGATGACATTGCCGGTCAGCGGATTGTTATTGCCATTGTAGCGAAAGGTCACCTCGCCAGCGCCGGTCTTGTTGAAACCCTGCGTGCCGCCCAGCAGCGGATACAGCCATAGACTGCCGCTGTTGACCACGTTGATGACCGGCACGCCAGTGGAAACGGCGGCAATGAGTTCAACGCCGCTGCCGGATTGATCCAAGACCATGCCGTTCGAGGAAATAATGGCGCCAAAAGTGAACGGGGTATTGGTGCCGCCGCTGATGACATTGGTCGTCCAGACTGCCGGCGGACTGTTGCTGAATACGACCACCGCATCGGTGGCGTTGGGCACTGTCCCCTTGTCCCAGTTCGTCGCCATTCCCCAAGCCCCGGCCACTGGACTGATCCACGTCCAAGTGCCTTGGGCCGGCAAGGCTCCCGCACTACCCAGCAGCATCAGCAGGGCAAAGAACGCGCATTTTGGCATCAAACTTCCGATGCGATCCGCTGCGTGGATGCAGCCATCAGCACAAGGCTGCGGCATGTCGGACGACTTGGTCATGCAAATACTCTGGTGATTGTTTGATAAATAAATAGCGTGTTTCCAGCCATTTGCAATACCCCCCTCAAGGCTATTCGTCATTGTTGGATTAACGCTTGGGAATCAGGGGCCACGGTAGCCTGATCAGCACCAAACAGGGTGCCAACCAGCATCGCTGGCAGTTGGTGGCCAAGGACAAGGCATTTACTCCACTGTTGCCGCGCGTCAGCATCGAAACTCCGACCGAGGTGTTGTTGAAGGTGATGCAGGCAGGCACCGTGTCCACGAATGTCTTTCTGCGCCGGTCGCACAACTTCTGTGTGGACATGAACAGGCTTGCCATCCATCTGCGATCCGCCCAGATGCGTACCACCAGTTTAGTTGGCAGGAGGAAGCGCCAACCGAGAATCTCCAATTGGCCCACGAATTCCAACGTAATGATAATTCCGCTGCCAAAATTTAATCAGCCTGCAATCCTAACATTGAAAGCGCGGATGAAAAAGACGGGGTTTGAGCGCCCCGCATCGCTTTAAAGAACCGGGCGCATCCTTCAATCGGTAACGGCGGCGTTGGGAAGATGCACGAACCTGGCGACGGCCTGCGAACGCGAGCGGACATGCAATTTCTCGTAGATGCGGCGGATGTGCGTATTGACCGTCGGCACGCTGATGTGCAGCGATTCGGCGATTTCCTTGTAGAGATAGCCTCGCGCGAGCAATTCCAAAACCTCGCGCTCGCGCGGCGAAAGGTTGTCTGGTTCCGCTGGTGACGGGCTAAACCGCTGGAACGACTGGACGATTTTGCGCGCGATATTGCTGCTCATCGGCGAACCGCCGGCATGCACGTCCTTGATCGCGGTCAGCAATTCGGCGCGGGGCGTGCGTTTGAGCAGGTAGCCGCTCGCGCCGGAGGACAGCGCCTTGAAGATGTGGTCAGGATCCTCATAGACCGTGAGCATCACAAACTGCGTGTCCATCAGCTGCGGCTTCAGGCGGCGGACGCATTCGATGCCGCTCATGCCAGGCATGTTGATATCCATCAGGACGACGGAGGGTTTCTCCTGCGGCAGCGCGGCGAGCGCGGCCTCCGCGTGCTCATGCACGCCGACGCATTTGAATCCGTCCGCGCCCCGAACCCAATCGGTCAGAATGTCGCGCGCCGGCGCGTCGTCATCCACGATGGAAACAGTGATGTTCACGGGCTGTATTTTAGCCCGATCGCGCCCGGAAAGATTGTCGTCAGTTTTCACGATACGCCGCAGCATGCATTTGACACAGCCATTCTATACCATCGCAAACTCGCCCTGGCAAACCAAGC
>Ga0316231_1004816_pt1 | contig 11008 bp, 11 predicted proteins | sample TBH18027metaG_FD_206002 | JGI IMG/M metagenome (GOLD analysis project Ga0316231, IMG submission 206002) | Freshwater microbial communities from Trout Bog Lake, Wisconsin, USA - TBH18027 | ecosystem: Environmental > Aquatic > Freshwater > Lake > Hypolimnion/Profundal zone | place: USA: Wisconsin...
TCAAGAAAGTCTGGGCGTGTAGCAGACCCAAGACGATGACAATGCTGGCGAAGCCTAACAACGCGTAAACTATGCCTTTGCTTGGTTTCGCTGGTTTTCCCAATTTCGCCCGCTCCTTTTTCATAACGGTTCGTTTTTACGCCTGATTCAAAAATGTTTCAACCTATTTTTCAAAATCCCTGCAAGTATCTTCGCAGCTTATTATTTCAACAGGCTCAGCTAACAATTCAGACCCAAAAACGAGTTGAGAAAGGAATTTATCTATTTAATACGCAGCAAAAACCCGAATCTTTCAACGATTTTCAAAAAAGTGCATTTTCATTAATTCCTCACCTCGGCCCCTCTTTCAACCTATCCTAGACTGGAAGCATTTTAACCCCTTTCCATCCCCGACCACTACCGCCTAAATCATTTCTCAAACAAACATTAAACTCATCTTTCATCAACGGCACCAGCACCGCCTTAAAATCACTCCTCTTAATATCCGGCAATTCCCTTTCCTTCAACAATCGCCTAAATACAGCAAAAGCATCATTTACCCTCAAAATCTGCCCCGGTTCACTCGTCAATAGCTCGCTCACAAACTTCCTCGCCACCCTTTCAAAAATCTCAATCCCCCTAATTCTTTGATTTGGACTTGTTGCACTAAAAAAATGAGGTGATGCTGCTAAAATTGACTTGGCCCTTTGAACTACGGCTTTTGCATTCTTATCACTCCTAAACTCATGGAACAGATTCAGCTTATTTACATTGGCGGGCATTTCTTCACAACACTTCATCATCAAAGCTCGGTATAACGTCGCGAGTTTTTCAGCAGTTGTGGGTTTAAACACTCCATCTGCATCCTTGAAATACCACTCCATCTCACTCTCATAATAAACTACCTCATGTCCCAAGTCTTTCCTACCTCCCAACATTGAAGCGAAGAAGTCCAAATTTATTGAGAGGGGCGATACTTGGACTAAAAACGGATTTATAGCCTGAACCAACTCCAGGAATGGGCTACCGTGCTTTTCATAGGCCCAAGGGTAGCGTTGGACAAACCATTCGTTGGGGGTCTGGGGCGATTTCGGCTCGTCAAAACTATTCCAGGGACGTTGGAATAGTTTTAGGTGCTCCGGGCCAATTGCTGCAAGTTCTTGTTCCATTGTAATAATTCTCCTTCCGTTAACGACTTTGGGGGTTGATCTGATTCGGTTCGCAAGAAGCTCAAATGCCACTCAGACTCGGCCCACTGCTTTCTGATAGCCTTGAGTTGGTCGGGTTTGGGATGGGGATTTGGTTCTGGTGCGTTCAAGTTCACGATGGATTCCTATTCCAAGGGCAATTCATTAGGTTCTACTTGTAAGATTCGCCCCTATTCCTAGTTTTCGAGCCCAGGGAGAAGTCCTTGTCGTAGCCTAGGCATGTAGTCTAGTTTTGGCCGCTTCATTAATGAGCGCAGTTGTTCCATCAAAACCGCATCCTCGTCATACAAGAACGGCTCTTTTTTTCGACTTCTGACTCTCCTGCCCTTTCTTGGAGCGGGATTGGCCGTTCTAGCTCTCGTTCTCCTTCGGACTCGTGCTGATGTAGTGGGGCTGGCCGATTCGTTGTGGTTGATTTTAGAGCGCTTTGGGTCTCTAGCTATTGAATTGACTAGCTTACTTGGGCAATTTGTGTAGTTCATGGGTCGGTTTTGGTAGTTAAGTTGGTAAGTTAGTGATTGGATTACTAACTAACCCGGTTTCTTATGAATCGGTCGGTGTCATAGTAATTGAGGTCCGGTTCGTTTTGATGGTCAGATTCTCACATCGTTAATCACGTCAATCGCTTCAATATTTGACGAGCAGAAGAAAAACACTGTGAAGATCTCATTTTGACCAGAGATGCTGATCCCAACCCCCTTAAGGAATAAGGGGGGTTGTGATCATCTCATCTATCGAGATCCACACGGTAATTAACCCCGTGAAAATCACTGGGTATAACGATGTGGCGATCTCGGTCATAACGCCTTTTTCACCTCCTCATTTTGGGCTGGAATCATGTAATGACCTTGGCTAGTCCTAGGAATGGAGTCAAAACTTAGACTAGCTGGCAACTTCACCGGTTCACGAGATAGCAGAATCTTGGGTCTGGTCCCGGTTCTGGACACTTCACACTCGAACAATTCGTCGTTATCCACCAACTCCGAGACTAGCTTCAAGGCCAGATTCTTGCCAATCCCGTTTACGTTGCAGGTCTTGAGCAGATCATCCTTGGCGATCAACCCTATTTGTGGAACATATTTTAAGACTGCTTCCGCTGTCTTGCCATTGTTCGCCCTCAATTCTTCGGCGTCTGCTATGGCCATCTCAATCCAGCAAATCGTGTCGGGTTTGCGGCAATGACCGATGTATTTCTTGAAGGCCAGACTTTCCCCATCCGCCGTCGTCCACTTTAGCCTAGCCCCGCGTTTAGCCGCCACCAGTTCATACAAGTTCTCCACGTCGGTTTTACGCAGAGCCAACATCGCGCGTGACCAGTTGATCCATTCCGCAGAACCGGCCCCTAAATAGGAAACGTCCGTCGTCTGCTTTTCCGGGTCTTTGCTGATTTTGTTGGTGTGGTGGATGATGATGAGGGCGCAGCCATATTTCTTGAGCAAAGGAGCGAGCTGGTTGCGTAGGAAATTGCCCACGTCCTTTTGGCTGTTCATGTCCGAGCCGATGTAGGCCAGCGCCGGATCGAGCCAAAGCACGTCAGGCCTGATTTCATTCAACAGCGGCTCAATCACTGAACTGCACAGTTCGCTGCCCGATTTGCTGCTTTCCTGGTTTACGAGGACATTGGCGCTGGCTTGGGCTTTGTCTTCGTCGCTCAAATTAAGGCCATTGAAGACGCCCTCCTTCATCTCTGCCAAGTCGCCGTCATCATTTTCGGCCTGAATCAATAGAGATTTGATGGAGCGGGCTGGTTCCAGGCCAAACACTGGCTGACCGAGCGCCCATTTAATCATCAGTTGCATCGCCAATGAGCTTTTGCCGGTACCGGTCTGACCTACGAGCAGCATCCCAGCGCCTTTGCACAGGAATCGGTGTTTGATCAGCTCGTCTGGATCGTTGACTAATGGCTTCACGAATTCATCCAGTGTTCGTGCAATGGGAACATCTAGATTGAGTGAAGGAATGTCGTGGGTCGCCGGCTTTAAAGGGGCCACGGCTTTGATGCCAGTCCTGAGACTAGCGGTGTCGTTTACTATCGGTTTGTTGGTTAATGTCGTCATATAATTATGTTGTCGAGGAGTCTTTGGGTTGATGATCCAGCCGCTCCCCTAGCTAGATTGAAATCGCACAGATCTTTGATTGAACTTCCGGCGGCGGTTTCAATGGCCTGGAAGTTGAAGAAATCCACCTTTTTTGCCCTAGCCCCAACCAACTGCTTGCGCCAACGTTCCGCCGCCGCCACGCCCGGTTCGTCTAGGTGAGGGAAGATTCTTATGGATTTGCCGGTAAAATAGGGAAGTGCTTCCGTTGCGATGTCACAGGAACTGGTCAACATCGCTACCGGAGCTACCTTCCAACTCAATTCCTCCTCTATAACAAACTGATGCATGGCCAAGAAGTCAGGCAACCCCTCGACCAGCACGATGTCACATTCCGCCGCTTCAATGATCCCCAAAGGCCAGTTCTTGCGGCTATGTTTGAGGGTATGGCTTTTATGGGCTGGAAATGAACCATAGCCAGGAAACTCCAGACCATCCAAGCGCCTGACTTCCGCTAACAGACCCGATTCATCCACAACCCCAAACACTTCGTATTGGCCCAGGTCGCCAAACTTGAGGACATTGCGTAGTCTAGCCGATTCCAGGCCAGCTAAACTAATCTCCCGCAGCTCTGACAAGATCTTCAGTTGTTCGTCGGAGCCTTTGGTTAGAAATGACGTGTCCGGCTTTCTTACAATACCTGGGCTGGAATAGACTTGGAGTTCCTTGCCGATTGCTGGCCTGTTCGCAGCCTCGTCATAATATTTGAGCAGCCGATGGAAGTGTTTTTTAGAATCGAGCTTGTGGACGTGACCGAGGAAGTTGATTTCATCGCCGCATTCATTGGTAGCGAAGTCCTTGAACATCCAGCGCCCGTTACTGCCCTGAAAGATGCCCCAGGAAGCGTTTTGATCATTTCTGAAGGGACTGGGTGAACTGTTGCGTGCGTATTTGCCAAACCCTAGCCTCGTCATCAGCACTGGGAGCGGACATTTGACTCGTAATTGTTGCAGATCGTAATTCATATAAAAGTTGGTTGAGGGACGGCTGCTGGAATAGGAATTGTTCTGCAATCCCTATGAATAGCCGCCATCCCATAGTTTTCAGAGCTTGATCGAAGGAGCCACGGATTTCACCCCCGTCAACTTCAGATACCCTTTGGGATATAAACCATCGATGATTACGAGCGGCTTTTCATAGTCTTCGCTACTGTAATGAGACAGCTCAATGTCTCCGTCCAGCCCTATCAAGTCGTCGAAATCCAGGTCTTTGTTGGACATGGATTGGAAGAACTCCTGCCCCAGCCACATCTCCAGAAAGTTCCTGAGATCGGAACCGGGATTGAGGTCGAGGACAAAATTCCGGCCAGCACAGGGGAGTTGGTCAGCCATGGAATCGACTTTGACTGCGAAAACTAGTCGAATCCAGTCTTGGGGGCCTCTTCTAGTCTGCTTTTTTAAGAGTTTGGTGGAGGTTAATGTTGCTTTATATCGTCCCGCAGGCAGATCGAACGTCTTCACTGCCGGAACCTTAGATATTATCTTTGCCATATATTTGCTATGTGTTGTTGGTTAGAGCCTTGGCTTTATGCCAAAGCCGTTGATGGCAGTTCTGGTCTGAACTGGTTTGGGACCAGACCAGAGCCGCCAAATTGGTTATCTCGTTCCCGCCATCATCGTTAATTGAGCGCCGAAGCGTTGTGTGAGGTAAGGGTTTAATTGCCTGCTACCCAACTCCGATAGGTCTGCTACGTAAGTAAAGCCGGTCTTGCCCCGATTGAACTGGGCGCGGCGTACGGAAGTGATTTTGCCCGATTTTAGACTCTGACAAGCCACGCTCTTTTTGCCGTAGTTCAGGACTAGGACAAAGCGATTGGATCTGAATTCGTGGTTGTCTTGCCAGATTTGACCGGCGTTGGGTTGCGGTTGGGCGGGAACGGTGCTGTCGATTGCAGTATATTTGCTCATAGTATTGGTAAATCCTTTAACCCGGATTTGTAGGTGTTATTTGCCCCGGCGTTACGTAGCCGAGAGTTGGACGTGAACAGTCTGGCTCAAGCAGTCAGATTGCTTTTTGATTTTGGAAGCTGAACGGGAACTTTTGAATTTTGAAGTCTGCGCGGATTCAACTAATGAATCTTATAACTAAATTACTAACTACTATTTTGTAAGTCAACAAGAAACTGCTTAACTACTAATTGGATTATCGGATTTATACGGAGATGGAAACAAAAAAGCCCGACTACCGAAGTAGCCGGGCTCCATGTATGAACCCTAGGTCAGGCCGTCGCCAACTTAATTGATCCATTTAAGCGGGGTGAAATCGGGGCTGATTTCCTGGCGCATTTGGGCTTTGGAGCTGTTGGCATTCCGAGACTATTCCGCAACCGTGACTCGGCATCAGCAAGAGACACGGGAATTGCCGCTTCAATGCCCAACGGAACAATTTGAATGTTGCCGGAATGGACAGCGAAGGAAATCCGCCGCTTCGCGTCGGTTTCCAACCAGCTGTATTTTTCCACATAATCACGGTAGCGGTCGTTGGAGATGATCGGGGTGCCGTGACTGTGGGCGTAATCCAGGATAAAATCATCCGCCTGAGTGCCCCCCGGGACTTGAACGAAGACATCCGGATAATCGCGACAAAGGGTGGCAAAAGCCGCGCCCTCATCCCATATGTTTTCCTTCAGTTTGTAGAATGTGCAGGCGTCAAAAAAACATTTGAACGCGCATTTGCGATTTTGCAATTCCAGCAACAATCCCAGCAGGTTCAACAAGCTGGGAATTTGGACAGATGATGATCCATAAATCACATTCGTGGCATCGATCACAACCTTATCGGGGGCCAGTTCATGCGCGGGGCTTCTGACGATCACCTCTTCGCGCACCACGTTTTGGACGACTTCATTTCTGACTTCGGTTTTGACGATGGTGCGGGTCTTGATGAGGTAAACGATCACACCGGCACCCAGCAAGCCGGCGACCAAGGCAACCAACTGAATCCTGCGAGCTTGTCCTGCCGCCTGATCTGCATCTCTCTCGGCACGTTCCGCACGCCATTCGCTGTCAACTTGTGCGGCTTGCGCTTGTTCAATTTGCTCTTGAGCTTCCCACGGCCATACCCACGCGTAAATGCTCCTTGGACAAATGACGCCGAACGATACGATTATTCCAGCCAGAATTAACGTGCGGTTCCAGCGGGCAATTTTCAAAGAATACGATTTTTGTGTTTTCATAGTTTTATATTTTGTTCAACTGTATTTATTGTTTTTGGTTTAAAGGGCCGGGCATCGCTTAAAACGATGCCCGGCTTGCTTGGTCAGGCCTCCTCGGTTTCAGCCAAGATCAGGCTGACGGCCGCCTGCGGTTTGCCGCCGGCTCCGGACTTGTGCATCACGACAACCCGGCAGCGTTTGCCGATGAGTTTGTCGGGAGCAAAGCCAGCCAGTGCTTCGCTCGGCTTCAGTTCGTGACCCAGAAGCGTCTCCACATCCTTACGGAGGGGCTTACCTTCATCGAAGGACAAGGGCAGTTCCTTGGTCACGATGGATTCATGGACGTCGGTTTTGAAACCGAACTCCACTTTCCGGGGTTTCTCCTCATCCGGCAGACCCTTGATGGATTTCAGGGTTGCGGGATAAGTTCCCTCGGCGATGAGGGAGGTTTTGGGTGGTGATGTTTTAAACATCATAATTTACCACTTCCCCTTTAGATCCGGCGGGCGATGGCGCGTTTCCGGTTGGCCAGCGTTAATGTCGGACGGAATGGCAGGCCAGCATTCCCGTCCCAAATCGTTTTCAGTTCAAGCCGTTCAACAACCGTTCAAACTCCGTCAGATGTTGGTTCGGATCGGCTTGGGTAATTGCATTCCAAGTCTCTGTCAAAATGTGCGGACATTGCCGGAGGTAGGCGGCAGACGGAATGCTGTGAATCAGTTGAAATACATCCTGCAATTCCAGTCCGAGCCAGACCGCTTTGCTCACCGCGATCTTGATGTTTTTATCAACGTGGCGTTCGTTCCAACGCAGTTCCGTCATCAACTGCCGGCATTTTTCGATTTTAGTATTGGGCGTATTCATAAAAATTACTGGGCTTGTTGTTCGAGCAGGCCGTTGAGGTATTGGCTGACGCTCGCGAGATGGATGAGCCGGCAGCCATGGACATTTCCTTTGCGACGAAGCATTACCGATTTAATTTTGCCTTCGTTGATCAGGTTGTAGAGGGTGCCGCGCTTGATCCCGAACAGGCGTTCCACATCACGCCACCGTCCAAATTCGGGGAGCGGGGCATTGCTAGGGCTCGCTATATTGATTGGTTCTGTTGTCATTGTTTTCATATCAATTTCAAGTTTCTGTAATTGCCTTCATTTACCGTTGCGGAAACTGCCTGCTGAATCCTTCAACTATTTTTTGTTTTCTTCGGGAGGGTTTTGCCCTTCTGATTTACATGGCGAATTTGGAGCTGATTTCCCTTCAACTATTTTCAGTTCCAAACCTTCATACCCGAACACCTATACGCGCGGAGGAAGCGGTAAGAATCCGTCAATTATTTTCGAGTTGTATGAAAGGCGCTAAATTCAGTAGCTTTTGCCCATGAGCGATGTAACCCAAATTCTTGAAAAAATCAGCGCAAGCAAAGACCCCAAAGCCCAAGAAGAATTGCTGAATGCGGTTTACAACGAACTGCGCATCATGGCCCAAGCAAAAATGTTAAACGAAAGGCCAGGCCATACATTACAGGCGACAATTCTTGCCAACGACGTTTGGCTAAAGTTGTTTCCAAAAGGGAAATCGCAGAAGTTTGAAAATCGCGCCCACTTCTTTGGTGCCGCCTCGATGGTGATGCATCGGATTTTGGTGGATCATGCCCGCCGCAGACTCGCCCAAAAACGCGGCATCAATCCTCACAAGACACAGCTTTCAGATACACAGTTTGCGGAATTAGCTCATACAGTACCGGATGAGGTGATTGAGGCTGTGGACGAAGCCTTGGAGAAATTTGCCAAATTAGATGAAGAGACAGCAAAGCTAGTCAAATTGCGCTTTTTTGTCGGTTTAACTATGCAAGATGCGGCTGATGTTTTAGGCATATCGAAGACCGGTGCTGAACGGGACTACGCCTATTTTTCAGCCTGGTTTCGACGGGAATATGGTCGTGACATGAATGGATAAGCTGTCATCCATTTTCGTCGTTGGGGTTTTGCTGGAATTTCCTCTCTTTCGTTGGCGCAATTAAACGACGGTTCTCAGTCCCCCTAATTTATTTTATTTCACATACGGGATGAGTATTTTGTCATATTTCAGTGGCGTTTTCGCTGCAAATGAATGGCAACAATCCACTGCCAAACCCCAGAGAAAAGGAGATTTTCTGGGAAGCGTTGAAATTATCCACACCTGAAGACGTAGTTGCTTATTTGAATCAGGTTTGTGCTGGCGACCAAAATCTTCGGACCTCGGTTGAAGCCCTGCTGAAGAATCACAAAATAGATGGTAAATTAGAAAGTCCGTCAGAAAAAGTGGGGGAGAACATTGGTGATACGATTGATGATTACAAGCTTTCTGAGAAAATTGGTGAGGGTGGTGGCGGGGTAGTATTTAGGGCTCAACAACAAAAGCCGATTCAGCGTCAGGTTGCGCTCAAGGTCATCAACCAAAAAGTAGCCGCCGGACAAATGCTGAAGCGGTTTCAAGCGGAAATTCAAGCGTTGGCTTCGTTGGAGCACTTGTATATTGCGAGGGTTTATCATGCCGGCACAACGAAAGATGGGCTGCCGTATTTCACAATGGAATTCGTCGGTGGAAATAGAATTACAGACTACGCAGACAAATATTACCTCACCATTCCTGAACGCCTCGAACTATTTGGAAAAGTTTGCAAGGCCGTTCAATTTGCCCATGAAAAGGGATTCATCCATCGTGACATCAAGCCTTCAAATATTCTCGTTTATCAGGAAAGCGGAGAACACGTGCCGAAGGTGATTGATTTTGGAATCGCCAAAGCAATTGATGAAGATGAGAAATTCAACGCTTATGCAACGAGAACCGGGCAACTCGTAGGGACGCCTGCCTACATGAGCCCGGAGCAGGCTAGTTTAGAAAAAGAGGAAGTTGATACAAGAAGCGATATTTACTCACTTGGCGTGTTGCTCTACGAATTGTTGGTCGGCTACGCTCCGTTCGACTTGACTGGATTGACGCTAGATTTGGCTACTAAAACAATTCGCGAAAAAACGCCGGAACTTCCCTCAAGCAGGGTCAACGAATCCGGCGACAAAACAATTTTCCGAATCGCCAAGCTTCGCCGCATCGATCCCTCGCAATTCAAAACGATTCTGGAAGGAGACCTGGATCGTATTGTAATGAGGTGCTTGGAAAAACGGCAGCCAGCCCGATATAACTCTGTTAACAGTCTCGCGGCAGATATCGAGTACTGCCAAAATAGGCTGGCTTCACATTCGGAAAGAGATGGCTGGAAAAAGAGCTTAACTAATATATTACTTTTATTTGCTGGTATAGGAATTGTGCTCCTCGCTGCATTAGTCGTAATATCAATCTTCAATAGACAGCCAGACCAGCAACAGGCACAAACCGAACCGGTCCCGTTCCAAACCCAAGCTCCATCTCCACCAAAACAATTGCCAACATCAGAAACTACGCCCTCGGTTCCACATCCTAAACCGTCCGTAGTTGAGGCCACGCCTCCTGTTCCACATCCACAACCCGTCGTAGTTGAAGCCACGCCCTTTGTTCCAACGCAAAAACCACCCGTGCCAGAAATCACAGTCCCTCCTTTACTACAACCAACTTCAAACGAAGTAACATCTGCACCATCTCAGCCACAATCGTCTATAGCAACCAACAAGATCTCTGTTCCAACGACACCCCAGGTGCCACCAGAATCCCCAGAATATTTGGCGAATAAAGACATTTACCTAAAAACCCAAAGAGCTGTAAATGCGCCAACATTCGAAGGTGCCGTGGTTATTCTTAATCAAATCAACAATAATAAAATTACCGATTCTGATTTAGCTAGTTATGTCGCGATGTCCAAGGAAATTGCCGATTTTAGTATTCTAGTCGGAATACCTCGTAGCTCAGGAACAGATTTTTCCAGCATAATGCAAAACGCAGATTTGGTGGCACTAGCCGGACAAGTGATATCCCACCCGTTTGAAACAATTCGGAAGGCCTATAAAATTAAGAAGGATCTGCCGGAATTCGATGATTTAACTCAAACACTGGAAGACCGATATAGCAGTGATTAAAAATTGCCCGGTTTTACTTTCAGTTTTCATTCACCATTTCCTTCTAGATTCCATGGCTTGGCAACTTTTCCAACGCAGTAGCGTCTCCATTTTGAGACAGGTGTAGCCGCGTTGGATTTCAGCCGATTTGTGGCCGGTCAACTTCATGCGCCGTTCAGTTTTTTTGATTATTTCGTCACGTCCGGGAGCTTGCTGATCGAATCCTTGGTGTCGTCGGAGCTTGAGTGGGTGTGGATAAACACATACACCGCAGAAGATGCGGCGATTAAGCCCGCATTCACCGCACGAGGCAACGACAATCGGCGCAAGAAGGGTGGTGATTGAACGGCGTGGATTCTTCAAAACCGCAAGTCATTCATCCCACGCATAATCCTGAATGGCATGCCACGGAAGATAGGTGACGCCGTTGCGTTCCTGTTTTTCTGCGCCCCCATAAACCACCACGGACGCCACTGCCTGTTTGGTTTTAGCAAACAGTCCGGCAATTTTGTCCGTATTGGCGGCCCAATCTGAAGAAATTGT
>Ga0316231_1004827_pt1 | contig 10994 bp, 9 predicted proteins | sample TBH18027metaG_FD_206002 | JGI IMG/M metagenome (GOLD analysis project Ga0316231, IMG submission 206002) | Freshwater microbial communities from Trout Bog Lake, Wisconsin, USA - TBH18027 | ecosystem: Environmental > Aquatic > Freshwater > Lake > Hypolimnion/Profundal zone | place: USA: Wisconsin...
GCCGGTGCCTCCACGGCCGTCAATTGCAAAATTGCTCCCCGCGCAGCCTCTCGCGCCAGCTCCTCCGGGCTTTTCGACCCTGTAAACTGCTCCAGTCCCGCTCGTCCGCCGCCGCCCGCTCCGCCCTTGGTCGTGGTCTCTCCATCCTTGGCGATAACTGAAACATTCAACCGGCAAAGCGGCTGCGTGTCGCTCGCAAACGCCCCGTCCGAGGCGGCAATCAAAATCCGCCGCAGCTCCTCTGAGTAGCTCGCCCGCACCTGCACAATGCGATTGTCATAAGCCCTCGCCGCGCGATCCGCCCTCAGAATCAGCTCCAGCCGCGCCGCCAGATCCAGGTCATATCCGCCCAGTGGAACCGGATACAGATCGGCCGCTGCAGTCTCAACAAATCCCTGCACCGTCTGCTTCGCCGGTCCGGAGGCAATCAGCGCCGCCGTGCGGGCTGAGTGCAGCAGCCGCTCCGGGCTCAGATTGTCCGTGTACGCATACCCGGTCCGCTCCCCTGACAGCACGCGAATCCCGCATCCTGCGCTCGTTCCCTGGCTCGCCGACTTCACAATCTGCTCGTCCACGCCCAGCGCCGTTGCCGTCACGGACTCAAAGTACAAGTCCGCATAGTCTCCGCCGGCTGAGAGTGCCTCGCCCAGGCACCGTTCCAGCAGGCGCTCGGTGATGCCAAATTTTTCAAAAAAATAGCGTTGATGCGTAGGGTGTGGGGAAGCGGCAGGATTCGTCATCGTGGCTCCAGTTTACGCCCTCGCATCCTGCGCCAATCGCTGCCTGCCCGCCCCCCTCCGGTCCCGTTTCCACTTTGATGCGGGGCAGTTTTCGCCGCTGCCTTCCCCCGCCCCACGTGCTAAATTCGTCCCATGAAGAAGTTTCTTGCCGCAGCCCTCCTCCTCATGGTGTTCGCAGCTCCCGCGTTCTGCTCTGCGAAGCGTCATCATAGCCGCCACCACACCGCACACCGCGCACACCACACCACCCGCCACCATCACCGCAAGGCATAGCGCCCTTTCCAGCCCTCAACGGCCGGCAACAGCAAGTGAATCAAGGTTCAAACCATGACAGATCAGGACGATCTCCGCTACCCGATCGGCCGCTTCGCCCCCCCGGCCAGCAGCATCCACGGCATTCGCGCCGCGCACATACAAACCCTGCGCCAGTTGCCCCAGCGCCTCCGTGCCGCCCTCGCCGGACTCACTGATGCCCAACTCGACACCCCCTACCGCGAAGGCGGATGGACCGTGCGCCAGGTGGTGCATCACATCGCAGACAGCCACGCCTACGCCTTCATCCGCTGCAAGCACGCCCTCACTGAGGATTGGCCCACCATCAAGCCTTACGAAGAGGCAGCCTGGGCAAACCTGGCTGACAGCCGCACCCTGCCCGTCGACGTCTCGCTCGCCATGATTGAGGCCCTCCACACCCGCTGGGTCGCACTCCTGGAGTCCCTCTCTGAAGAGGATTTCCAGTGCGGCTACAACCACCCCGAGCGCGGCCGCCAAAATCTCGCTACCGCCTTGGCAATCTACGAGTGGCATTCGCGCCACCACGCCGCCCACATCACCAGTCTGCGCACGCGGCAGGGCTGGTAGCCTCCCCCCATGGCCGCCGCTGAAGCCGCCGCTCAGGCGGATACGCTGGCCCGGAGCATTGAAACCTATCTCGCAGACCACCCAGCCGCCGCCCTCATTGAGGATGGCGGCGTTCTTTTTGACATGCGCACCGCCCGCTATGCCGTCACCCAGTCTCATGGCCGCTGCCTGCTCCAGCTCTGGAGCGACGAGCGCAACCTAATCCGCACCGTGGTCCAGGTCTCCGAGCGCGCTCAGTGCCTCCGCCTCATCACCCGTCGCATGGGCGTCGCCAAGCCGCAGGCACTGGAACTGGTACCCACCAGCGACAGGCGCACCCCCACAGCGCGCGATGCCGGCCGCCGCAACTACCAGCGCCTTCTTGAGCGCGTCCTCACGCGCAACTTCATTGGAGCCAAAGTCGACGGCCTGCGCTCCGCCATGGATCTGGAGCACAGCTTCGGTCCCGCCTATGTGCGCGGTCGGCTGCTCCGTGGCCCCGACGCGGATGCCATCATCGGCGTAAGCGAAGCTGAGTCGGCAGCCATGGTCGATGGAATTTTAACCTTAGGAATTCTCTGGCTCCATCACTGCCGCCAAAAGGGCCCCGCGCGCCGCCACTTCTCCGGACTCAAGGTCATCGTCCCGGCCGGTGCAGATCGCACCACCGCCGAACGTATGGCCTGGCTCAATCACGCCGCCGCCGGCTTTCAACTCTTCACCCTCGACGAACGCAGTGAAGAACTATCGCCCGTCGATTTCCGTGACACCGGCAACCTCAACTCGCGTCTCGTTCACGCCTTCTCCGCCTCTGCCGCCATCGAGCGCTGCCGGCAGGGAATCGACCGCCTCCTCGCGCTGGTTCCTGCCATGGCCAAAGAGCGCGTCGAGCTTCATCCCAGCTCCCCCGCCGAGGTCGGCCTTCTCTTGCACGGCCTTGAGTTTGCCCGTGTGCGCCACGGTCTGGCAGCCAACTCCTTCGCCCGCGAAGAGGAAACCACCTTTGGCGCAGGAGCCAATGAAACCCCGCTCACTGAGGATAACCAGGCTCTCTGCCGCGATCTGTTTGCGCGCCTCTTCGTCAGCCGCCATGCCGATGGCTCCCACACTGATCCCCTCTTTCGTCTTCAGCCCGAGCGCTGGCTTGAGTCGCGCCTCAGAGCCGGCATCGCCGACCTCCTCCCCGGACTGCGCGGCGACCTGCTCTACACGCAAGTACCCGCCCTCTCCAGCGGAGACCGCGGAATGCTCGATATGCTCACCCTCGATCGCAACAGTCGTCTCGTGGTCATCGAACTCAAGGCGGAAGAAGATCTCCACCTGCCCCTTCAGGCCCTCGACTATTGGATTCGTGTTCGTGCCCTCAATGACGATCGCCAGTCCATAGCCGGAGGCCGCCCCCTCACAGCCTTCGAGCGCCAGGGCTACTTCAACGGAGCGGAGGTCTCGCCTCTCCCTCCCCGCCTACTCCTCGCCGCTCCGGCCCTCCGCATTCACCCCGCCAACCAGACCGTCCTCCGCTATCTATCCCCGCAGGTTGAGTGGGAACTCATCGCCGTCACCGAGCACTGGCGTCGCGAGCTGAAGGTGGTCTTCCGCAAACGCAGCACTGACCCGCCAGAAGACTGGAAGTGCCCGCCACCTATTGCAGATTATTAACAGCCGCAGGCGCACAATCATCTCATGGCATACCCCAACTCAACCCGTCGGAGATCCGCCCGGTTTATACCCCCGTCCGTCCCCCCCCCACCCTACCCTGTGGGAAACTCTATTTTTGGCCACCGCAAGGCATCTAAATGTATTTTTGTCAACGCTATACGAGACGCACCCAGTTACTTTTTAGTAACACCTCACCATACAAAATCGTACAAAATGCGCCCTTAAAACCCCCACTTTGGCCGCCTTTACAGCAAAAACAGCCCTTTTCCGTACCACTTTAATCTCGCGCAGCAGCCCTGACCCGCACATCGCTGCTGACGCTCAGAAGGCCAGCGTCATCTGAATACACAATGAACGGAAAAGTTCTAAGCCGACAACAGGGAAGCTGAGTCGCGGTCAAGGTAAACAATGGCATTCGCGTGCAGCCGCAAAATGGAGGCAGGTGCCATCGGCGTAATCTCATCCTCGAAGCAGTCCTTCACCGCCTGCGCCTTGCGCGCATCCGGCACTACGACCAGGATCTCCCGAGCCTTCAGAATCTGCGGTATAGCCATCGAGATAGCCTTCGTCGGCACCTGGGCAATCTCCGCAAACCAGCCTTCGCCCACCTGCTGCCGCCTGCAGGCCTCATCCAGATTCACAATCAGGTAGGGCTCCGCAGTCTCAAAATCTGCGGGTGGATCGTTGAACGCCAGATGCCCGTTTTCGCCGATGCCGGCAAAGGCAACGTCGATCGGAGCGGCGTTTAACTCTTCGCCTACCAGCCGAACCACAGCCTCCGCATCGGTCTCCGCATTCAGCAAATGAAACTGCGTCATGCCGGTCTTTGCAATCAGCCGTTCCCGCAGGTACTTGCGAAAGCTCGCCGGATGATCAGCAGGCAGCCCAATGTACTCGTCCAGGTGAAACATCTCTACATTGGGCCAGTCGATACCGGGCCGCGCGGTAAGCGCTTCCAGAAAGTCGAACTGCGATGCGCCTGTAGCGGCAATAATCCGCGCATGTCCACGCTCCGCCAAAGCCTGCTTCAGCGCATAGGCGGCACGGTCGGCAGCCGCCTCGGCCAGAGAGAGCTTGTCATCAAAAATTTTGATGATCATGGTCAGGGCTCCTCTCCGCCTTTTTAGACTGCGCCAACCTGCAAATCGTCATTGCCGGTGCCATCGCCACTGAAAGCACAGGCGCCTCGGTTCATTGTTAAGTGACAGGCCGCCAGCGCAAAATCGGCTTCCTCGCCGCCTGCACCTCATCCAGCCGCGACACACGCGTCGAGTGCGGCGCGCCCTTCACCAGCTCTGGGTCATCCTCAACCTCTTTGGCAATCGCGCGCATGGCGGCAATAAACAGGTCCAGCTCTTCCAGCGGCTCGCTCTCCGTCGGCTCAATCATCAGAGCCCCGTGAACAATCATCGGGAAGCTCACCGTATACGGGTGGAACCCGTAGTCGATCAGCCGCTTGGCAATGTCGCCCGTCTTCACGCCCAGCGCTGCCTGCCGCTTGTCGCTGAACACAACCTCGTGCATTGAGGCCGTCTTGTAAGGCAGTTCATACACGTCTTCCAATTTGGCGCGAATGTAGTTCGCATTCAGCACCGCGTCTTCAGTCGTCTGCCTTAACCCATCCGGTCCGTTGGCCAGGATATAGGCCAGCGCGCGGATAAACATGCCGGTATTGCCATAGAACGCGCGCACGCGCCCAACAGACTGCGGCCGGTCATAGTTCCAGTGAAGTTGAGAGCCCGCGCTTTCAGCAGACGAACGGTCAGAGAGCGGGGCGCGAAACATCGGCGGGGAACCGGCAGCGTGTTGGTCGTCATTCATGGTCTCCCAACTCGCCGGGGTCGCGGTGTTCTTCGGGTAGCTGCGAACCAGCACCGGAGTCGGCAAAAACGGCTCCAGAAACGCCTTGCATGCCACCGGACCCGAGCCGGGACCGCCGCCGCCGTGGGGCGTCGAAAAGGTCTTGTGCAGGTTCAGGTGCATCACGTCCACGCCAAAGTCGCCCGGACGCGCCTTGCCTACCAGCGCGTTCATGTTCGCTCCGTCCATGTAGAGCAGCGCGCCCTTGGCATGCAAAATCTCGGCTATCTTGTGAATCTGGCTTTCAAAAACGCCAATTGTTGAAGGATTGGTCAGCATCAGCGCGGCGGTCTCTCCGTCCACCTGACGCTCCAGCGCCTCCAGGTCAATGCCGCCGTCGGCATTCGACTTCAGATTCTCCACCGTATAGCCGCAGATTGCCGCCGTCGCCGGATTGGTCCCATGCGCCGAGTCGGGAATCAGAATCTTCTTGCGCGCGTTTCCCTGCGACTCATGCCAGGCTCGCACCAGCAGGATGCCGGTGAACTCGCCATGTGCGCCCGCAGCAGGCTGCAGCGTAATCGCGTCCATGCCTGTAATCTCCACAAGGCAGCGCTGCAGCAGTTCAATCACTTCAAGAATCCCCTGCGCCAGCGAGTCCGGCCGGTAGGGATGCGCCTCTGCAAGGCCCTCAATCCGAGCTACCGCCTCGTTCACCCGCGGGTTGTACTTCATCGTGCAAGAGCCCAGCGGATACATGCCCAGATCGATGGCGTAGTTCCACGTCGAGAGCCGCGTAAAGTGCCGGATGATCTCAATCTCGCTCAACTCCGGCAGCAGCCCCGGCGTCTTGCGATGCGCTTCGCCCAGCAGGCCGGCAACATCCACCGCGGGCACATCCAGCGGCGGCAGCATGTAGGCCTTCTTGCCCGGCGATGACTTCTCAAAGACGAGAGCCTCGTTCTGGGTGGGGTGCGGACGAACTTTGCCAAGCGTGTGCCGGCCGGTGGACTCAGTTGCTATTGCCATTGATCATGCCTCGTTGTAATTCAGCTAAAGTCTGTTCGGGCGAGTAGCAGTTCTTTTCGATGCCTTCGGTCATCTCGCTCCGGTAGAGCTTTTCGTTCGATTCCCATTCGCGGTAGCCGGTGAAAAGTCCAGCGATGAGCCAGCCGAGAGATTTATCCGCCATAAATCTGTCGAAGGAGCCGAGGGGCTTGTGTTGGATACAGACATCGTAGATGAAGAAAGCCAACGCCCCGTAGATGAAGGCGGCAAGAATTCCCCGCGTGAGGATGTAATACACCTTTCCATTGCGGCGGATAGCTTCCCACTCAATGCGGTGTTCATTGGACGCTTTGGATTTCTTGCCAAACATCCGGTCACCTCGATTCGCCTTGCCTCGGTTCGCTTCCTCGGGGACTAAAATCCATTCCTCGTCGCGCTGATGTGCTGCGGCTTATGCCTCCACCGGGTTTGCAGCCAGCAAGCTGGCCGCGGTATCAATCTGCTCGCGCGTAATCACTTCTGTAGCGCACCACAAGGTCGCATTTCCTAGCTCGGGATACCAGCGGCTCAACGCAACACCGCCAACAATCTTCTTTTCCAGCAACCGCTCGCTCCACATCTCCGGCGCTTCCTCCGTCTGAAGCACAAACTCGTGGAAGCGCGGCGCTCCTGTAAACAGCAGATTCGTCCCCGGCTGCGCGGCAAGCGTCTCGGCGGCATAGGCGGCTTTGGCCAGGTTATGTTCGGCCAGTTCGCGGATGCCCTCCTTGCCATAAACGGTAAGGAAGATAGTAGCCATAAGCGCAACCAACGCCTGATTGGTACAGATATTCGACGTAGCCTTCTCCCGCCGTATGTGCTGCTCTCGCGTAGCTAGTGTCAGCACAAAGCCGCGGTATCCATTCGAATCCACGGTCTGTCCCACCAGCCTTCCCGGCATCTGGCGCAGGTACTTCTCCTTGCAGGCAATCACGCCGCAGAACGGCCCGCCGTAGCTCAACGCCACCCCAAAGCTCTGTGCCTCCATGCTCACAATGTCGGCTTCCACCGGCGGCCGAACCACGCCCAATGAAACCGCCTCGGCAATTGACACAATCAGCAGCGCGCCCTTTGCGTGAGCAATCGCGGCAATCGCCGGAATGTCCTCAATCACGCCGAAAAAGTTCGGGCTCTGCACCAGCACCGCGGCCGTCTCTTCGCTAATTGCCGCATCCAGCGCCGCAAGATCCACGCGGCCCGTCTTGGCATCGTAGCCAACCAGCGTCGAGGGCAGCCCTTGGTGCTTGGCGTAGGTTGCCATCACCTCGCGGTACTCGGGATGGACGGTCGCCGCAACCACGGCCTTGTGCCGCCCGGTCACGCGCACTGCCATCATTACGGATTCAGCCGCGCCCGTTGACCCGTCGTACATGCTGGCGTTGGCCACGTCCATGCCCGTCAGCTCGGCAATCATCGTCTGAAACTCGAAAATCGCCTGCAGCGTGCCCTGCGTTATCTCCGCCTGGTAAGGCGTATAGCTGGTCAAAAACTCGCCCCGCTGAACCAGCGAGTCGATAATCACCGGCCGGTAATGCCGATAAGCGCCTGCGCCTAAAAAGCTCGCATAGCCGGTGGCGTTCTTCTCCCCGGCGGCGCGGAAATAGTCCACAATCTCGCTCTCGGCGTGCTGGCGGGGTACATCCAGGTCGCGCTCCAGCCGGTACTCGGCGGGGATAACTTCAAAAAGAGCGTCAACTGAAGTCGCGCCAATATCGGCGAGCATCTTCAGCCGTTCATTTGGAGATTTGGGAAGATAGCGCATGGTCAGCCTCTAGCTTCTAGCTTCGAGCTAAAAACACGTTAGGCAGGCTGGGATGTGGCCTGCCGAGGGGGATTTTGGGTAGGTCGCTGTGGCTTCCAACTCTCTGGAAAGCCTGGAAACTGCGAGGGCAGAAGCTGTCTCTCAGCTTTCCTCGGCGATAAATGCCTCATACGCCGCCGCATCCAGCAGCGCATTGAACTGTGCAGGGTCAGCCAGTTCCACCTTGATGATCCAGGTCCCGTGCGGATTCTCGTTGATCTTGTCGGGGGCCGACTTCAGCTCCTCGTTGATCGCGGTAACCGTGCCGGTAACGGGCGAGTAGAGATCGCTAACGGCCTTTACGCTCTCAACAGAACCGAAAGTCGCATTGGCGGTAACCGAATCGCCAATCTTGGGCGCGTCCACGTAGACAATGTCGCCAAGCGAGTTCTGTGCGTAGTCCGTGATGCCGATGGTGCCAATGGTGCCCTCAAGCTCAATCCATTCATGTTCGCGGGTATAGCGGTAATTCGTGGGGTAAGGCATGGCAGGTCCGCTCCTTTGTGAGAACAGCGCATTCCCAGTGTAAATGCAGCCAGTTCATCGCAGAGGCTGAGGAAAAGGATGTTTGGACAATGTCAAAATGCAAGCCGCCCGCGGCCGTAGTCTGCTTCACTCAACCGGGGCAGCGTCGCCACAGTCGTCCATCCGGTGGCTTGCGCTGCGCACCGCGCCTGCCTCGTCGATGCAGAAAAAGTGGCTGCTGGTAATGCTCGTATTGATCGGGGTTGCCCACACCTGGTAGCTTGAAACCCCGCTGTGCGTGGCGCACTCGATGTTGAAGTAATATCCGCCCTTTTCCCCGTAGCTCAACTCCCGGTCAATCAGCCCAAACTGGCTCCCCAACTCCGGCAGCGTGCAGGCAAAGTGACTGTGCCTGGCGGAGTAGGCTGCCTCCGCCCGGTTCAAAGTCCGAAGCTGGGCAATTGTCTCGCTTTCACCCGCGGAAATGTGTGCACTGCTTAGGCCTCCTCGGCAGGAGGCAAGGAATGGAACAACCAGAACTGCGAGTGCCGCTGGAGCAATCTGTGCAAATCGCATTTTCATTCCCTTTCATAAACTCCGGTGCGGTCTCAGTATTCATCGGCTGAGATCGCTTAAGGCTGAGCCCTCCGCTCACTTGTCAAAAAACTCGCCGTTGCCACCGTTCGCCCATGGGTTGTAGTGCAGGGCAAAGTTGGCTCGATTCTTCACGGAGGGGTGGTTATACGTCCAGAACTCCACAAACGCATTCGGGGCGGGATCTTCCAGCCAGGCTTCGCCCAGGTGGTTAAAGCCTGAGACGGCTACCTTCTGCGGGTCGGCCACTATGCCATGGATGGCCTCCTGCCCGTATACGTCGGCCTGGTGCTCAAAATGGCGGCTCAAGGTGTTGCTCGCTGGCGCTAGCACAAAGCCAGCTAGGGAAAGAGAGAGCAGCAAAATCAGAAAACCGGAGCGGCTTGCCAGGGAATCAATCTGCCAGCGCGCGCCGAACTTCCCTACCATCCACTCTGAAAAAGCAGCGCATCCCCAAAATACAAAAAACAGCGCAGCAGATATCCCCGCCAGCGTCTTTGGAATGTGGTTCAGCACGTAGTGGCCGCTCTCGTGGCCAAAAATAAACAGTACCTCGTCATCGGGCAGCCGATCGGTCGCCGTATCCCACATCACAAATCGTTTCGTCGCGCCAATCCCCGTCACATAGGCATTCAGCCCGTTGCTCTTGGCGCTCGCCTTCATCAGAAACATGCGCTCCGGCGGAATATTCGTCCCAGTTCTCGCCACAACGCCTTCCAGTTTCTGCACGAGCGCCGCGTGCGTGTTCGTCAGCGGCTCAAACTTGTTAAACATCGGATCAAACAGTGGACCCACAAAGACTGAGAACACAATCAGCGGCAGCGTAATCAGCCACAGCCATACCCAGTAACGGCGCCGTGAGACGCGCACAATCAGGTTAAAAAGCAGCAAGATAAACGGACCAAACGCCAGCGTAAGTCCCAGACCTTTGGCCTGATCGCCCAGCCAGCTTCCCCAACCCTGCACGCTGATGGCGTAATGGCGGCTTACCATGTGCCCGACTGCGTCCAGCGGCAGGCTGGCCAGGGTCGTAATCACAAAAAATGCTGCAAAGAACAGCAGCCCCTGCAGCCACCGTCGGCTCAGGATGCGCTGCGTCCAGGTCGCTAGGTTAACGGCCGCGTGCGTCGCCAGCAGCAGCCAAAGCACCGCCAATCCCCAAATAGATCCCAGAATGTCCAGCGCCAGCCGAATGTGGCTCAGCGTAATTGCTTTGGCCAGCTTCTCCGGTGGCAGCGCATAGGCCTGCTTCGCTTCAGCGGGCGTGGCTGTCGTTGTTGCCACGGCCGGTGCAGACTGAGCCAGCACGCGCGGCAACACCTGCGGGCCGGGGCCAAGTCGCGGGGCCACGGACGCAAGCAGGAAAATGAAGCAAAACGCGCATAGGCAACGGCGGGCAAATGTCATGAGATATCTCCTCGGCAGCAGTCAACTTTGAGACAATCGTGGATACAGATGCTTTTACTCGATATTGCCAGCATTATGCCACTCAATTCTTCAAGTGCCTCCAGGCGTTCAGCGCTCAGCACCTGCATCTGCGCGGCCCTGGTGGCTTCCAGCTTCCTTTTTCCGGTCCCGGCCGCGGCCCAGCAGGCTACACCGGTGCTCCTTGATGCCATGACCGCTGAGCTGCACCGCGCCTTCACTTCGCTCGGCAAGCCCGGCCCCGGCAAGCAGAATGCTGACAAGTTGTTGCCGCCGTATTTCCTCAGCTACTCGGTGAGTGACGCCAGCATGGTGTCCATGCGGGCGCAGTTCGGCGCGCTTGTTGATAGCTCGTCAAATCATGTTCGGGTAGCGGATGTGCAAGTGCGTCTGGGCAGTCCCGCTCTGGACAACACCCACGGCAACCATCGCGGCACAGCAGTCAACAGCCTGCAACTTCCGCTCGCCGATGACCGTGAGGCCCTCGCGCGCACCCTCTGGCTGGCCACCAATACCGGTTACGGAACAGCGCTGGACAACTACCTCCGCGTCAAGACTGAGGCCGAGGTCAGGGCCAGGGAAGAAGACACCTCGCCGGACTTCAGCCAGGAAGCGCCCCAAAC
>Ga0316231_1004830_pt1 | contig 10992 bp, 4 predicted proteins | sample TBH18027metaG_FD_206002 | JGI IMG/M metagenome (GOLD analysis project Ga0316231, IMG submission 206002) | Freshwater microbial communities from Trout Bog Lake, Wisconsin, USA - TBH18027 | ecosystem: Environmental > Aquatic > Freshwater > Lake > Hypolimnion/Profundal zone | place: USA: Wisconsin...
CTGTTCTCCCTGGTGCGCGGGCTTCTCGGATGGCTGCTCGGAGCCTTCATCGGAATCGTGTTGTTCCTGATCGCACGCCGCTTCTGGGGCCCCGATGCGGCAGACCAATGAAGCGCATCGTTCTTAGCGGATATTACGGGTTCGACAACGCGGGCGACGAAGCGGTTCTCGCGGGCCTGATCAAGGCGCTGGGCATGCAAAGCTCAGGCCGCGAAATCGCAATCGAAGCGCTGTCGTCGAACCCGCCGGCAACACGGCGCGATCATCGAATCGACGCTTCCCACAGGATGCGCCTTGGCGCGGTTATGCGCTCTTTGTCGCGCGCCGACCTGCTGGCGTCGGGGGGCGGCAGCCTGCTGCAGGACACCACAAGCCGCCACGGCATCTTCTATTACCTGGCCATAGTCAGACTTGCTCAGATACTGGGCAAGCGAACCATGTTTATCGCGCAGGGCATCGGTCCGCTGACGCAGCCAAGATCGCGCAAGTTGACGGCATCGGTTGCAAACCGCCTCGACGCTATCACCGTGCGGGACACTGCTTCGGCCGATCTGCTACGCGAGATTGGCGTTAACATTCCCCGCATTGAGATCGCCGCCGATCCCGCCCTTCTGCTCGATGTCTCGGACGATCCCTCGCGAGGCGACGAGCCTTCATTGCCAAGAAGCGGCGTGGCTGTCGCGCTCCGTCCCTGGCAGAATGCGACCGGCGCGCTCGTTTCCGATCTCTGCACGGCTTGGCAGACAGCGCTCGCCGGCCAGCAACCGTGTTTCATGTCCATGCAGCCGGCCGTCGACTTTCCGGTCAACCATCAGGTCGCCGCGTGCCTGGGCGCATCGATTTCCGAGCCGGAGGGCGATCTGTGGACACAGGTGCGCACAATACGAACTGTCGATATGGTTGTCGGGATGCGCCTGCATGCGTTGATCCTGGCCGCGGCAGCCGGAGCCCCCATCGTGGCGATCTCCTACGATCCGAAAGTCAGCGCCTTCCTATCCGAAATCGGACAGGAGGATGCGATTTACGACATTGCAAACCCGGACCCCATAAGACTGGCGGCATTGCTGGAAGCGGTCTGGAATCAGCGCGCCGCGCGGGCGACATCGATTTTAAAGCATCTGCCCGAACTGCGGCGCCGAGCACTGCTCAGCGCCGAAATCGCAATCAAGCTGATGGGCTAGCACGCGAGGACAAGAACATTTCTATCTTGGTCGCACACCCTTGTTAACACCCTTGTTAACACCCTTGACATCTGCCTACCTTCATGATACACTGATGCAGTTGGATTTGAATGATACCGAAGGAGGTATGAGGGCAATGAACAGTTCCAGGAAAATTGGATTTACTTTGATAGAATTACTCGTCGTAATAGCGATTATTGCGATTTTGGCTGCTATATTGTTCCCAGTATTTGCCACCGCCCGAGAGAAGGCGAGGCAAACATCCTGCTCGAGCAATCTCAAGCAACTTGGTCTCGGTATGCTGCAGTATTGCCAGGATTATGACGACAGGTATCCGGGCAACATCTGCAACTACGCGAACCAGACAGGCACCTGTACCGAGATCTGCGGATGGCTTTACCTGACGCCCGGCATGGGCTGGTCCTGCGAAACCTATCCGTATGTGAAGTCGACGGGAATCTACACTTGCCCGGACGACCCGCAGATCAACACGCACGTCAGCCCTTCGTCTGGCCTATACAACGTTTCCTACGCTGTTAATGAGCAAATATACGACACGAACCCGACGTATGGAGGAAACTATGGGGTCGGAGGAAGTGGGCTCGCGTCGAGTTTGGCAGCGCCGTCGGTCAGCGTCATGCTCGCTGAATACACTCAGCCGGGCAACTGGGGCTCCCTGTTAGGGGCAGGAACGGGTGCGCTCATGTATGTAGCGGGCAACAACACGAGGACCGACATGGCCACGCGAGGCACCCTCGAAGGCGGCGACAAGTTCATGACAGGATGGCCTACCGGCGTGAGCGCCTCCTTCTGGGGCGTTAACTGGTTCGACTATCAGAGTGCGGGCGGCAGCAACGGCGCTTTGGGCTCTGGGCAGTTGGGCGTTCACTCCAACGGCTCGAACTACCTGATGGCGGACGGACACGTCAAGTGGCTACTGGCGACAAAGGTCTCCTTCGGACTGGATCAGGGGAGCGCCAATGCTGTCGCAAATCCAACAGGCGTCCTGCTTGCCAGCGGCACGGCGGCACTGAGCAACGGAGGCTATACGGCGACGTTCGCGGTCCACTAACTTGCGGAAGGCGTAAACCATGACCGCGATCCCTGCCCCCCGGATCTGCGTCCGGCTCTTTGCGGGAGGACTTGTTGCGACGGCGCTGGCACACAGCTTGCTCGTGCCGTCGCTGCCTGCGCGCGGCGCGCCCACTCCACATCCGAATCTGCTCTCGAACGGCGGATTCGACTCGTGGGTGGCAGCGCCAGCCTGCGGCTCGGCCAGGGAGTTCCCCCGTTTCGGACCGGAGGGAATTCCGGCTGGCTGGAACTGGGGCGCGGAGGTATGTCCCGACGTGACGTCTCCCGATATCCACTTCGGCGGGGGGATCTTTCGGGACAGCAGCTTCAAGCATGATGGCGATTGTTCTGCCCGGTTCGAAAACCCCAACGTCTGGGATATCGTCGCACTCTGGCGCGAGATACCTGTCGAGTCAAACACCGTTTACCACATTTCATGCTGGTGCCGTGGCGAGAATATCGTCTCGACGCGCGGCGACGGCGTTCTTTTCTGGGCCCGCTGGGGCCCGCGCAAGGAGTTCTGGCGCACTAACACCGTGATCGCCAGCGCACCCGAGACGCATTCGGGCACATTCGATTGGCAGAGCCACGACTTTACTGTTGAGACCGGCGACGACACGCAGATCATGGATGTGACCATCCAGCTTCGCAACGCCTCAGGAACCGCGTGGTTTGACGATATGCAGGTAGTTAAGATGCGAACCGTAGACCATGTCCCCACATTTTAGCGAGAGGATTCAAGCCCAATGAATTACACCATCCCGCGCGGGACCGCCTGCTTTGCCGCTACGATCCTGCTCTTGTCCGCGCTCGCTGGTGCTTCCGGCGCCGAAGCACCCTTTCGTTCACTCGAGGCGAGCATACTTGGATACGGACATCTCGTGGCGAAGTCACGTACAATTGCAACTGGCGCTTCCGTGACCGTGTTCCGGTGCCAGGATGCCGTGCACGCCGATAGACTGCTCGATAAGCTCCGGGCGGACAACGCCTGGGACCGGATGACGGGCCCGAAGTCTGATTCGCTTGCCGGAGGAGTTCCCATTCTGGTCACGGCCGGCGGCTCGGCGCTCGTCTTCGCGCGCACGGGAGCGACCGTGTACGCGATCGTGGCCCCGAGCGTGCAGACGGCAAGAGCGGCGCTGTCGGCACTCGGGCTCAGGCCATCGACAGCCGCGTTCGAGGCGAAGAAACCCAGACCGGCGATGCTCGACTACTACGATTTGCGGCCGCTGAGCATGAACTTCGTCCCGATGCTTCCGCGGGGGCAGAAGATCGACGGTCCGTTTGAGAACTCGTTCCTGAAAGCCGAGCTCGAAAAGGCGCACGCATTCTGGGAGCCTTATGGAATCGATCTCAACTACCTCGATTTTTGCGAATCCTGGGGGTTTGGTCAGCCTCTGCCAGGCGAATTCAACACGTTCGCTATCGATTACACAACCAAACTCGCCAGGGCGCACGGCCAGAACATCTCGTTCATGTTCGGCAACACGCCGTCGCCATGGTGGGTGCGCAACCTGTATCCGGATCAGATCAGCGAGACCGATCCAAACGTGCTGCCTAGCTCGATGGGCATTTCCGGGGCTGCGTGGCTGAGCATGTGGGCATCGGATGAAGCCTTCGCGCATGTGCACGACTTCGACAAGAGGATGCTGGCGCTGATCCAGAAGGACGCGGGCGACAGGCTGACGATGATCAGGCCCATCGCGGGCGGACGCCAAGGCGACGAACTGACGCTGCATGCGGCGGGCAGCGAATACCTCGGCTACGATGAGCGGGCGCAGGACGCATTTCGGCGTTGGCTCCGCGACGGTCGCAAACTGAGCCTGACTGATCTAGCCCAGCGATGGTACGGCGATCCGGCGCATTTCAAGTCGTGGAGTCAGGTTGCGATCCCGTCAGAATACGATTTCTTCGGCGGCTATGACGACCCTTCGCAGACGCTGCCGCTCTTGACAGGATGGAAATGGCGCCCAGATCGGAAAGCATCCGATAATGAAGGATGGGGCGATGCCGATTACGCACCTGGGCCGGAGTGGCTCGACATAGACCTGGCGCCTTCGTACAGGCAGTTTCTGCTTCGCAACAGTCAGCCGGACGACAAAACGGAGCGGGCCGGAAAGACGGCTTGGTTTCGCAAGGAGTTCAACCTGACCGATTATCTCGCCCAGCACAAGGGCAAGAGCGTCTATCTGGTTGTTAGCACGCGAATGGATGCGAATGTCCCGGTCGAGATCTGGGTCAACGGCACGTATATCGGTGGAATACGTCCGCACGAGGTCTACATGGGACCGGTCGCCGCGGAGATCACCAGCCTCGTGCATACCGGGCGCAACGTGGTTTGCGTCAAGGTTCTCGATGGCATTATTCCCGGCCCGGTGTTCGTGACGACGCACACGCCGCGCCGGTATCCGTACCTGGGGCCCTGCGAAAACGCGCGATTTGTGGATATGCGGGAATGGAAAGGTTCCGAACAACTCGTCCAGAGCTGGATGCGCGAAGCCCTCCCCGCGCGCCAGCAGGCGCCCGAAAGCCCGCTCTGCCTCGCACCCGGCGGCTACCTTTACACGGACCGGTTTGGGGAGATGAAGGCGCGAGGCGGGCTTACGCAGATCCACGAGACCGGCGGTTTCGCGGGCAGCTATTCGCCCGAACTTTCAGGTCTGGCGTATGTGCAGGGGCTGAATTTCACCAACGAGGAAGGCGACACGAATACCGATGCGTTCTGGCAGACGCGCCAGCTCGCGTGGTTCTTATTCGAGGGCGTAAGCCATCACGATTATGTCCAGCATGCTCAGGATTATATGGAATGGGAGAAGCAGGCGGGCTGGTTCAAGAAGCATGAGCGACTGCTAAGTCTGGTGGCCAAATCGGTGCGGGCTCGTCCGGCCATCGCAATTCTGATGACACCGGAGGTGACCTGGCGCTACTTCCCATACAGCGCGGGCTCGGTGAGCTGGGACATCGGCCGGGGGGCGCTTCAGGCGGCGCACGAAAATAACGCCTACGTCACCGGCGCCGAGGTGATCAGCGGCGCCGTTGACCAGTTCCCCGTGTTAATCGACTCGAACACGACGGTGATGAGCCCGGAACTGCTCGCCGGGATCGAGCGGTATGTCCGCGCAGGCGGGACGTTCGTGGCGCTTCAGGGCACCGGACGCAGCACGTTGATCGACGCGGACACATGGCCGATCTCACGCCTGACCGGGTTCAATGTTGTTGGCGAAAAGCCGGAGCAGATGGTGACGATCCTCAAGGACAACACTCTGCTCAGGCGCATGGCTGGAATGAAGCTTCCCGGAACCGGTCTCGTTCTCAACTGGATGGGGCAGAACCTCGCCAAGGAATCGCTGCCGGTCGCACTGGCCGCAGGCTCCGGCGACTGTATTCCACTCGCGAAGTGGGAGGATGGCAGTATTGCCGCGGGGATGCGCATGCTCGGCAAAGGTCGCGTCATCGTCCTCGGCTCGACGTTTTGGGCGAGCAAGTCGGATCTCGCCGGAAACGGCTACGGGCTGAATGGTTCCGTGCAGACGAACTTCCTTAGCGACCTGTGTGATGGCCTCGGAGTCAGACGCGATGTGGACTGCGCCGCGACCGATGTCTGGGCACGGCGGGCCGAGACCAAGAACGGGCTGCAGGATTGGATGGTGCTCTGGAACAGCTCGACTGCGCCTGTCGCAGATGCGGGACTCTCGTTCTCATTCCCGGTCAAGCCGACGCGGGTGCTCGACGAGGAGACGGGCGCATCACTGCCGTTCACGTACGCAGGCGGCAATGTCAATGTAACGAAGCTGCCGCTTGACAGCAACGGTATCCGCGTAATCGGAGTCGATCGGAGCGATTTGAACTGGGCGGCCCTCCACTGGTTCGGCGTGAAGGCCACGTACGAGACAGCGACGCGAGAGCCTGTTGCGCCGCCGTCGTTCACGCCGCCAACGCAGGTGGTCACTCAGATCGACAACTACCAATTCCGGCAGATCGACGAGGCTGATGCTTCGAGCGGGTCGTGGCTGACGGCGAAGGATAACGCGGCGCCGTGGAAGGGCATCGGACCCGGCTTCTGGGACGAGCAGGGCTTCGAGGCGCAAGGGATCGGGGCTTATCGGACGAAGATCACGATCCCAGCCGCGTGGAATGGACAGCAGATTATCCTCGCCGGCATGTCGAACTGGGTGATCTTTCTAGGCAAGCCGGAAGCGTTCGTCAACGGCCAGGATGCCGGCAGCGCGTTCGTGTATCCGTTCGACCCGGCGGCCACCCAGCTTGACATCACAGCGCTGGTGCATCCCGGCGTCAATGACCTGGCGTTCCTGGTGCGGCAGAACGTGGCGCGCGGAGGCTATCTGGGCGGAATGTGCCTCTATGCACAGCCGTACCTGACGAAGAGCCGCAAACTGACAACGTGGAACGTGTTCGTCGACGAGCGATCGTCGTCGCCCACGGACATTCCGATCCGCACGAAGGCCCGCTTCCTTCAGGCCAGCGTGGATATCCCGGCGACGTGGGACGCTCAGCATGTTTATCTCGAATTCGACCAAGGCAACCAGCGCTGGCTCAGATACATTATGGTCAACGACCGTCCGCTCAACTACACGTGGTACGAGCATCTGTTTCCGAACAAGATGCGGATCAACCTCGCCCCTTATGTGAAGCCGGGCGAGGCCAATCGCATCGAGTTCTGGTCCGACCCGCACAACGCAACAAGCCCGATGACGCTGCAGAGCGCCGCAATCGGAACGATTCTGTAGGCATTCGGATTGGCGTTGGAAGATGTTAGACGTGAAAACACGCCACATCATATTCAAGGCAGCATCTAGCCTGAAGGGAAACTTAAAATATGTTCCATTTGACCGCCGACATCCATATCCGCAACACATCGCGCACCCTCATTGCCCTCGGGGCCTTCTGCCTGGGCCTTTTCCCGCTTCACGCTGTGCGCGCCGATACGACCTCGTTGGCTCCGCTCAAGCTTCGCGGCTACGGAACTCTATCGGCCGCTTACAGTAAACTCCCTACTATCCCGGGCGGATCAGACTTGGTCATCACATGCGACAACGTCCCAAAAGCGCAGGTATTGCTTGCGAAGTATCTTTCAGACCTGACGTGCCTACCCGGGGTGACCGATGCTGCGCTGCCGGACGATCACGGCATTGCGGCTCACGTCGTCGCCGGTCTCGGCGCCATCGCAGCGGTTAGATCCGGCCGCACGGTTTACATTCTAACCGCGTCGGATCTGACCGGTCTGACGGCACTCGCGTCAAGCGTGCTGCCTAAGTCCGCAATCGACATCGCGTCAAGGCCCGAAGTCGAGGCGCCGATGTACCTCGACCGATGGGACCGATTTGGGTTTCGATTTTACTATCGACCGTGGGAAACGCCTGCGCTAGCACCTGGACAAACTTACGATGTAGGCGAAGAGTTTAAATGGGCGAAGAAGATGGGGCGCAGCGGCTTTGTCTTCTGGGATGATATGAACGCCCTTGATACCGCCGAAGGCATGACAAACGAAGTGTGGTGGGATTGGGCGCAGAGTGCCGCTGAGAAGGCGACGCTCCCGACAGCTATCAACGACTCGATGTTCGCCAACCTGAATAGATATCGCGATCAACAAGAATGGAAGATGCCACAATACGTCGGCGACTTCTACACGATCGCCGGACAAGAAATTGGTGGATGGGGCCTGCTATCGTGGAACGCGACGACCGCCGCCAACGAAGGGCTGGGACTCGTCCAGTCCACAATTCGCAACTTCAATCGAAATCCTAACGTCGTCTCCTGGCTTGAACCCCACGGAGAGCTCAATCATGGGCCTCAAGAAATATTCCAGGAGTACGGACCGGCCGCAGACGACGGATACCGCCGCTACCTTAAAGAGTGCTACAAGACGCCATCCGCGGTCAGTGAGCGGTGGTTCGGTAATTCTGCACATTTCAAATCGTGGAACGAAGTTCAGGTTCCAGAGTTGGCATCGTTTTTGGGCTGGGGCACCGATGCGCTCGATTTAACCGGCTCCTGGCGCGTGGGATACGAGCCATTCACTGGTGCGCCTCCGAGCGCGAACGATTTGGCCCACTATGGAAACCGGCGCGTGGAAGGGACTATCCCGGCCCCAGACGACTGGTACCGATCCACCTTCGACGACACTTCCTGGCCTTCGCTTGTCGCGCCCGGAAACGACGCCATGATGTTCCTTACGAAGCGTCCTGCGGTGTTCCGGCGCTCGTTTCATATCCCTACAGCTTGGCTGGGGAGCCACCCGCGCGTGTATCTTTACGTCTGGGACCTCACACTTGCCTCCGGCGACACGGTTCGGGTCTGGCTTAACGACAACGCGCTTGCCGATAGCCCGTGCAGGTTCAACACGCCGCACTGGGGGGCATGGGACGTTTCGAAATACATGAAGCCGGGTTCAAATTTTCTTGCGGTTCGGATGCCAAAGGGTTATGTTGCCTACCGCACGTACCTGTCCCCAGACCCTCCTGTCCAGTATCCCAACCTTGGTGTCCACAAGAACGCCCAATGGCTCGATTTTGCCAATTGGCAACAGTGGTGCCGGGTTGGACAGGTCAAACGTGGAATGGAGATGATCCGGCAAATTGACCCAAATCGCAACATCACGCAGATGCATCCCGACGAATACGCCGACGCCGTCAAGGATCTCGCGGAAGATTACGGCGCGGAGTTTCATAACACAGGGTACATGGGCGCGTTCTTTGCCGACCTTGACCCGCTACTCATGCAGGGATCGGAATTGCCATGCTCCGTCGAACCCGGCGGCCCGGCTCCCGATCTAGCGACCTACAAGCGAATGATGGGACTCTATTACAGCGAAGGACTGCAAGGCGTCGACTACTTTATTCACATCGGCGACATCATGTGGCGCCCTGACATCCGAGCCTACTTTGAGGCAACTCAGAACCAGGTGCACATCTTAGGCAAGTATCACGCGCCTGCGGCTCAGGTCGCCGTACTCTACTCCTACAAGGCGAACGCCCCGAACACATATCCGTGGGGCTCCGATCCCAACGTTAACCTCGGATCCGGCTACTGGAACTGGAATCTCGCATCCAACCTGATGCAGCGATGCGCCCGAGATGGAATCACCGACCGAGACTTTGCCAGAGGCAATGCGGCAAAGTACAAGGTGATTGTCGATTCCAACACGTCTGTGATGGATGGCGCGACGGTCGACGACATCAAGAGGTATGTCCAGAATGGAGGAACGTTCGTCACTTACGCCCAGACAGGCCGCCACGATTCGTTGCGGCTGGACACATGGCCCATATCGAGGTTAACCGGCTATCATGTCACGCATATCGACAAGCTCGATAGTAACGGCAATCCGATCGAGACCAGATCGCTAAGGCCGGCCCCTGGCCAGACCGTTTTCCGCGAGTCCACAATGAGCATTCTGAACGCGGCGCCTGCCAACGGCCTGACTTTGCAGCCTGCGACCGCAGATGTTCAAGACTTGCTCTTGTGGCCAGACGGATCGGTGGCGGCCGGATATCGGCGCATCGGCAAGGGCTACATCGTCGAAATCGGATGCAAATGGACAGGCTCAAACATCTTCGATCGTATCGAGCCAGGGGGCAACGGCGCGCAACCCCGGGCATTGACCGCTCTTTTATCCAGCCTTATGGACTGGCGTGGCATTCCCAATATTCCGGCAACGATTACTTCTTCAACCAGCGAAGTCCTCTTGCGCCATTGGGTCTCCAACAATGGCCTCTTCGATGTGTGGACCCTCTGGAACCAGAGCAGTCGAAGTGCGAACACAGTGAATTTGACATTTCCGCAACAGATTCACCCTTCGGCGGCGTACGACGTCGACTTGCGGGCCCCGGCCGCTCTGATCTCTGATGCGTCGGGCAATCACATCCCCGACATTACGATTGGACCCGAGGAAACCCGCATATTCTTAACCACCAGGCAGTCCGTGCAAACGGCCGCACTAGACTGGTTGAACCTGCAGAGAAGCTGGTGGCGTGGCGTAACACCGGCGCCGGCCAGTTCGCTGCCCGCTCCCACTCACAGATTTTCGCTCGATCTTTCTCGCGGATGGTCATGGAAGCCGCTCACCGAGTCGGGCGACATAGACACTATCCGTAAAGCGCAATCCCAAGACATGGGCTGGACGCAATTGCGGCTCGGCATCTGGAGCATTCCCTATCATCCCGCCGTGAAACACGCCGTGTTTCAAAAGACATTCAAGGTTCCGGAAGCGTGGACCACGGGACGGATAAGTCTATGGCTGACGAGCTGGTTCTCAAACACGTTCTACGATAAAGGAGCTGTCTGGCTCGACGGAGCCCTCGTCAAGCCGATGAATGACGACGGCATCACAGGTGAAGACTTCGGCGGCAAGTTGAAACCGGGTACGACCGTCGAAGCGATGGGCGCTCGATCGCTAGCCGGTCTGAGGGGAACCTGTTGGCTGGCATGGAAACCCGCACCGCAAACGACCATCGATCTTTCCGGCCAGTGGACTCCGAGCCCCGATTTACTCCATTATGATACGCCAATCTCCATGCCAGGACCATTCAGGGCGTTTTCGATCCGGCGATCCATAGCCGTTCCCGACTCGTACCGCGGCAAAACCATTATATTTTCCGCCGATGCTCCCAATCCTATGGTGGGTGTGCTCGTCAATGGCCACTGGGTGCGCCGCCAGCATCACATGAAAGGAGACCAATGGAGCCTGAACATCTCACCCTGGGTAAAGTCCGGCGCGATT
>Ga0316231_1004835_pt1 | contig 10985 bp, 7 predicted proteins | sample TBH18027metaG_FD_206002 | JGI IMG/M metagenome (GOLD analysis project Ga0316231, IMG submission 206002) | Freshwater microbial communities from Trout Bog Lake, Wisconsin, USA - TBH18027 | ecosystem: Environmental > Aquatic > Freshwater > Lake > Hypolimnion/Profundal zone | place: USA: Wisconsin...
CGGGATCGCTCCGGAGAAACGACCGCAGGGCGCGGGCAAAGGTCAGACCAATCGACTGGTTGACCGGCACCTGCGTCACCCCTGGTAACAGATATTCCACCGGATCTTCGACGCTCATGACTTTCAGGCCGGGCTTGGTCACTTCGTTCAGACAGGCGTAGAGCGTGGTCGTCTTGCCGGAGCCGGTCGGGCCGGTGCAGAAGATGATGCCACTGGGGGCCTGGAGATACCGCCGCAGCGTCGCCCGGTCCCGCGGTGAATACGGCAGCCGGTCGAGGCTGAGCTGGAGTTGCGATGCCCGCAAAAACCGGGCCGTCGCGCTTTCCCCCACAATCGTCGGGATGAAACAAACCCGCATATCCAGATGGTCTCCGTCAACATCCAGCACGATCCGCCCATCTTGCGGCAAATTCTTTATATTCACATCGCAGGTGGCCAACTGTTTCCATTGCTCGATGATTGCCGGCAACAATCGCACATCGGCAGTCACGGCCGCATGCAACACGCCATCCACCCGGTACCGCAGCTGCAATTGCGAATGTTGACCATCGGATTGTGATTCGAGATGAAAATCGGTGGCCTGCATCGCCAGTCCGAGTCGAATCATCAAGTTCACGGCCCTGGCCACCGGCTCGCCAGCTTCGACCCCGTTCTGTTTTCCACCCACCGCAGCCAGCTTGGCCGCGAGCGCATCGATCAATGGCTGGATATTGGCCACCAACTCGATCCGCGGCTGTTGTCCCTTGATAAACCGTTCGACGTCGGCGCGATAAAATCGCCATTGTCGCCCCGCCTTCATGCCCTTGATCTTCCCGGCTCGCAGCCAGCGATAGAAGGTCGGCCGGGTGGTTTTCAGGAGCGCGATCGCCTGATCCATATCGAGCAATTCATCCGCCGCCGTCGTCGGCTGCGAATTTGTGAGTGTTTTTTGATTCTTCATAACCAATGTTCCTTTCGTTGTACATAGAGTATCATAGTGCAAATGATATGCAATAATAATTTACACGTATGCCTACGAAACCCCTATAAACATTGGCGATTATGAACAAAAAATTGATACCGCGTTAAATCAGACCCAATTCTTTCAGACTCACAAAGTCCTGTTCGCGCCCGGTCACCCGCCGGCCCAGGATGATGTGGTCGTGGACGGCGATCCCGAGCAATTCCCCCGCTTTGACCAGCCGCCGGGTAATGGCAATGTCTTCGCTGCTCGGGGTCGGATCGCCGCTCGGATGATTGTGAATCAGAATCATCCCGGCGGCGGACGCGGTGATGGCGTCTTTGAAAACTTCGCGCGGCTCGACGACACTGGCGTTCAAGGAGCCGCGTGACACCGGGCAAATTTTCAGAAGTCCGTTTTTGGTGCTGAGCAAAAGGACGTGGAATTCTTCCCGGTCGAGCAGCCGGAAATCTTCACGGACACAGTCGGCCGCTTCCGCAGGGGTTGTGATGACGCGCAGGGCCGGGCCCGCCGATTCAGCGAGCCGGCGGGCCAGCTCGAATGCGGCCTTCAATTGGATCGCCTTCGTTTCGCCGACGCCCTTGGTTTTGGCGATGGTTTCCAGCGGGGTCCCGGCAAGTTGATCCAGCGTGCCAAATTGTTGAAAGAGTGACTGCGCCAATTGCACAGCCGAAACCCCCTGCGTGCCGGTCCGCAACAAAATCGCCACCAGTTCGGCTTCCGTCAACGCCCGAGGCCCGCGGTTTTTCAACCGTTCCCGCGGCCGTTCCTCCACCGGCATTTCGCGGATGAGGTAACTGCTCATCGTCCCCCAGTCGCACAGCTCAGAGCGTGTTTTAAAAACGGAGGGACGCGCGGAGCTTGGACTGAGCCGCGAAGCATCGCATCCGTTTGTCGGAGCACTGTGGCCACGATCCCGCCGTCGCGGGATGGCCCTCCGGGCGGCACAGGGTCAAAACATGCTCTCAGAGAACGCATGGTGGAAGAATGGTCCCTGGGCGCTGGGTCGTCGAGGTAATAGTGACGGCGGGGCGGTGGGGGCGGTCCCGTGTTTGCCAGTTGGTGGTCGGCCCAGACGGCGCGGTTGCGATTGCCGACACTACAGCCGAAAAAAACTTGCTGGTGCGCTATTGCGCACATCACTGCAATCCGGACGATGGTGGTAGTCAGCACCGGTGTCGCAGCTTGACGACCGGCTTGTGTTCACTCCATACTTCAGGGAAATTAAGTCACTTTTACACGCTGATGCAATTCCTCGATCTCACCTTACCCACGCCCGCTGAGAACCTCGCTTGCGACGAGGCCTTGCTGGATCTGTGTGAAACCGAGTCTGCCTCCGAAATCCTCCGGGTCTGGCAGCCGCCGGAGCACTTTCTCGTCCTCGGCTATTCCAATCCGGCCGCCACCGAGGTCAACCTCGACCGCGCCCAGCTCGACGGAGTCCCGGTTTTGCGACGCTGTACGGGGGGCGGAGCAGTGTTACAGGGGCCCGGCTGCTTGAACTATTCGTTAATTCTCCGGATCCCAGCGGACGGCCCCCTCGCCCACATCCGCGAGACCAATGAGTTGATCATGGAGAAACACCGCCAGGCTCTGGCGCCGGTCGTGGGCACCGGAATCGCGACTGTTTGCGTCCAAGGTCATAGCGACCTGACGCTCGGCGATTTGAAATTTTCGGGGAACGCCCAGCGCCGCCGCCGCCGGCATCTGCTGTTTCATGGCAGTTTCCTGCTGGACTTCGACATGGACCGGATCGAGCGGCTGTTGCCCATGCCGACGCGTGAACCGACCTACCGACGCCATCGGCCGCATAAAGATTTTCTGGTGAACCTCGCCGTCGCCAAAACCAAATTGCAAACGGTGCTGCGCAACTGCTGGGAGGCGGAAGCCATTTTTCCCGGGGTCCCGGCCGCGAAGATCAGCGCCCTTGCCCGAAACCAGTACCTGTCGCGCGACTGGACTTTTAAGTTTTAGGGACGGGTAATTTCCACCATCCCCAGCCCGCTGGGGCTCTTGGGATAAAATTCGCCGTCCAAACTCTCCAGCAAATAGTGGCGTGTATCCACGGTAAATTCCGCCCAGTACGTCTTCCCGGTCAACTGCGCCAGCGTCCCGATCAAGACCCGGCGGAGCTGCCAGCTCGGAATATCTTTGAGCTTGCCCATGAATTCGTCTGCCAGGTGGCGGTCGCCGATAAAGGCCAGATAGTGCACCGCCTCGGTCCGCACTTCATCGGAGTCATAACTCCACTCAAAGACACCGGGCGGGGGTGGGACCACGCGCTCCGTCAACAACTGCATCGCGCGCTTCGTGGATTCCCGGTCGCCCAACCGGCGCAATGCCTCGACCGCCCGCTGCCGCACTGGCGGCCCATGGATTTTCATATCCACCAAAATTTTCTGCAACTCGGGGATTGCCTGCCGATTGCCGATCTTCCCCAACGCTTCCGCACTGCTGGCCTCCAACGATTCAGACCCTGATTTCAAAAGCGGCAGCAAAGCCGGGACCGCCGCGACCGTCTTGAACTCACCCAGCGCCCAGGCCATGCGCTCCTGGACGACCGCCGGACTTTTCGGCAACTGCTGTAATAACGGCGATTGCGAGTCCGGATTGGCAAGTTTACCCAGGGCTTCAGCGGCGGTTCGCGCCACGCTGGGTTCCGGATCCGCCAACAGCGCGTGCAGCGGATTGGCAAGGCCCGGCTGGGCCCAGCTCCCGAGCGCGCGGGCAGCCTCGAAACGAACCGTTGCCCGGTGGTGCTGGAGCATCCCGACCAATGCCGCAGCCGCGGTGTCAGTATGCAGCGCGAGCAATGCTTCCGCTGCCGCCCGGCGGACCAATGGATCATCATCGCGAGCCAGTTGGTTGGTCAACGCCGTGCTCTGGCCAGCCTGGAGCTGGCCCAGCGCTTCGCAGACATGCCGGCGCAACACCGAATCCGGCGTATCGAGCAAGGCCGGTAAGAGCGGGGCCAATGCGGTCAGTTTTTGGTGGGCAATTGCATCGACGGCGACCTGCCGGTGCAACACGCTCGCCTCGGTCAGCCAATCCGCTGGATTTGCCGGTGCGGCGAGGGGCACGGCCGTGGGCCGGGGCTGCCGCCGGGCCTGCTCCCGAACGGCGGCAACGGGATCCGTTTCCAAGGCGCGAATCGTCGCTTGATCGGCCGGGTCACGAATCGTCGCCAACGCCTCCAGGCCCTGAATCCGCACGAGCGGGTCGTGGTCGTGGAGACTGGCACGGAGCATTTCGTGCGTGGCCACATCTTTGACTGGAATCAGAATGATCCCGGTCGCCCAGTTGGTTTCAATGACCTGACCGGCAGCAGCGCCGGCCAGCAGCAACAGAATGGGCAGGATATGTTTCATTTTTCCGGTGCGAGCATGCGCCAGACGCGGACCACAGCCACCGCCAGCAATCCCCCGCTCAGCGTGAGCGTAAAGTGGAGGTGCGGCCGCCATAATTCGCGCGACTCGCTAAAGCATTCGCTGGTCAGGGCCTGAATCGCCGCAGCGAACGGATTCAAAGTCAGCACGCGATCGCGAAGCGGGCCGGCCAACTGTTCCCCCATCAACAGCGGGAAAAGCGTGACCACGGACAGCAACGCGAGAATGCCGTAGGCAATGCCAGTGGCTGCCGCTGTTTTTTTGGCGACCGCCGAACTGAACAAGCCGGTCAGCAACGCCAGGATCATCGTTGCGCCGATGACTTTCCAGGCAATCAAGATTTGCTGAAGCGTGTTGGTCTTCAGGTAATAAATCGAAAACCACAGCGGGGCGGCCCCGACCACGATGAAGAGGACAAACACCCCGGCCGTCAACAGCTTGCCAACGATGAATTGCCACGGGCTGATCCGGGTCTGGCGCAGGAGATCGAGGTTGCCCCGTTCACGCTCCTGGGTAATGGCACCCACGGTCAACGCCGGCACAACGAGGACCACGAGACTGAGCTGGAAAACAAGCGCCACCGTGCGGATCAGATCCGGACTCCCCATCGCGATGTTACCGGCCACGAGCGCCATTAAAATCATCGAGCCCGCCAGGCAGAGATACGCACTGCGAAAAATCCAGATCCCGCCGCCGAACGCTTGCGCCCGCATCTCGCGCGCGAAAATCGGATTCACCCAATCGGGGATATTCCCGCGCCGGCGAATGGGATCAATCAGGTAAAACGGGAACCGGAGTTTTCGTTGCGCGAGCAGTTTGGGATCGTCGATGACCGCCACGTACCGCCGGTCCGGCCGCCGCGCGGCGCGATAGACGCCAATCAGCAGCCAGGTGAATAAAATTGCCGACAGCCCGCCGGCAAAGGTCGCAAATATTTTCCAGGAGGCCGGCAGGCCGGTCCGGGCGCCGCCGGGCGCCAGATCAAAAGCCGGGACGATGACCGACGCCAACGCGGCGAGTGGACTCGCGGCGCGCACCAGCGTCGTCCAGCGCGCGGCTTCCGGCCGGGATTGCAGGATGAAAAAGGGCACCCACGGCAGCGCGTTGAGAGCGAGGATCAGCAGGTAGGTCGTGACCAGCGCCGAATGCGATGTCGGTCGCGCGGCACTGATGGCCAAGCCCAGGAGCGCGAGAAATAAAGCGGTCAGCACCGTCAGCCCATAAATGACGATGGTTTCCGGCACGGAAACGGCTCCGAGAAAGAAGCAGGCGGTAAAGATCGGGAACGACAAGACGACAAACAACAGCAGGCTCGCAACCGCCGCCCCAATCTTGCCGGTAATGATATTGGCGGGACTGAGTTGGGTCGTAAAGAGCAATTCGTAGGAGTTCTGCTCTTTTTCAAACGTGATGGCCGTCGCGCCAAACGCGGGCGCATACAACATCACCAGCAGCAGTTGGCCGACCGTAAACACCAGCAGAACCGACCGGCTGGACTGTGCCGCCAGCGAATAAATGCCTTCCCGCGGCCAGAGGAACCACACCACGGCTGCCAGCCCCACTAGGTACAGCGCCGCCAAAAAAAACGTCAGCCGCGCCCGGAGCGTGCTGGTCAATTCGCGGTGCAGAATGGGATTATCGAACATGGTTGACAGCCGCGAGTATCCTGATTTGAACCCAGGGAGTCAAGGTTGCTCGCAGAGTCGGGCCGGGCTTTGCGGCCCGGCCCGACTCTGCGAATGCTGGCCAAGACTCGGCCGTGCGTTGTTGTTTCCGTTCGCCAGCCAGATCAAGAGCGCAATCGGTTGGTCGTCGTGCCGATGACCACGGAGATTCGTGGCGGCGCATGCAAGGTCGCTTTTTCCAAACCGGCGTGGCTGAATTCAGAAATCCTCGACGCGGCCAGACAAATTCTTGGCTGGCGATAAAATCGCTGTGGTCAGCCCAACACCGTCAACGTCCCGCTCGTCACACCCAGTTGGCGAACCACGTTGAGCTTGGCCAATCCGGCTGTATTGCCGTCGAGTAACTGCTGATAGCTGTCGATGACCACCTGCGTCCGCGCCGCGTCTTCGTCGAGCAGTTCAATCCGGAACGTGCGGGCGCCGGCCGCCATAAATTGTCGGAGAAATTCGCCGCCGCTCTGCGCTCGCGCGTGAAACACGGTGTTCCGACAGCCCACGTCCGCCTTGATCGGATGCTCGACCCCGACACGGTCCCGCAACTTCAACACTTGCCGGTCGCAGGGACGGCCGCAGTTGGTGTGGTCGGTGCCGGTGGTCAGGAACGCCGCAAACACGCAATGCTCCATGTGAAACATCGGCAGATGCTGATGGATCACCAGTTCCAATCCCGGCGGCGGCACCGACTGCAGCAGGTCGAGCACCTGGGCAGCGTTGCAGTCGTACGACACCGTCACGCGCTCCAGGCCTTCCCGCAGCAACAGGTCGGCGGTCAGCGGATTCGCCACGTTCAACGAAAAATCGCCGACTTTACGGAGCGAACGATTCCGGAAGAAATCCAGGCCACCCAGATTACGGATGAGGACGCCGGTTGGCTGCGCTTTCGCGATCAGCTCAAAGAAACCTTGTTCGCCGGCTTTCTGAATGCGGGGTGTCGCCAGCCAGACTTCCGCCTGGCCACTGGCCGCGGCGACAGCGTCGGTGTACCGGCGCAAATCCTCGAAATCGATGTAGATGGTTTTAATGCCGGCTGCCAGCGCAGCGTGCAGTTGTTCCATGGTCCGGCACAGGACGATGAGCTGGGGAGCAGCGGAAGGATTGGCAATGGAGACCTGCGGTCGATTCAGGTGCGGGGTCGGGAGACCCAAGAACAACAGCGATGCCGGCAACAACTCCGCCAGAACCGGGGGAACCGGTGGTGGCGCTTCCGCCGTGGCCGCCGCCGGTAACTTCGCGACGAGATCGCGCCGCATCCGGTTCAACTCGCTGACCGGTAAGATGACCTGGCCGGCCACCTTGTTTGTGATTTCGCCAAGTTCAAAATCGGTCTCGCCGAGCCGGCCCAGTTGATCGCGCAACATGGGGGTGTTCAGCGGGCGCTTGTAAGCGGTCTGCAACTGCATCGCGGAATGCACGCGAACACCGTTGGCTTCGATCGTCAGCGGGGCATCCGCTTTGCCGGTGACGAGGAAGTCGAGCCGGCGTTTTGGCAGCGGAATATCGCCGGTAAAGGTGCGGCGCAGATCGCGGGTGAGAATTTGATCACTCGTTTGCCAAACCCGGTCGCCGGCTTTGAGTTTGGCAAAGTCAATTTGTCCGCGCTGGAAAAACAAGGCGCCGTCCCGGACCTCCCAAATGCGGCCCCCTTGTTCGTTGTCGGAATTGCCACCGGTATCAAAAACGACCCCGTCGCCGGCCTTGATCGAAGTTGCGCCTGCCACGACGACGTGATCGAATGAAACGGTTTTGATCACTCCCACGAACGGACCGCGTTTGGTGCTGAACCGGGCGGGCACAAGTGTCTGGTGGTTGACCCCGTGGAGCCAGCCGGTGTGCAGGCCGCGCGAGAAAGCGATTTCCAATTTGTAGCGGTCGGCGGCAGTGAACTCGCCGGTTGCGGCATCAATGGCGTGCCGGTAGACCTGGCAGGTGGCGGCGACGTACTCCGGCGATTTCAGCCGGCCTTCAATTTTAAACGCGGCCACTCCGAGTCGGATCAGTTCCGGAATCTCGCTGACCGCGGCGAAGTCTTGCGGGGAAAGCAGATAGCGGCGGTCGCCCAAATCTTTCACCACACCATCGACGACCAATTGGTAGGGCAGCCGGCAGGCCTGCGCGCATTCGCCGCGGTTAGCACTCCGTTGGCCGAGCGCTTCACTGGTAAGGCATTGGCCAGAGTAGGCGATGCAGAGCGCACCATGGACGAAAGTTTCCAGCGCGACCGGCGTGGGACCGAACTTGGCGAGTTCGCGGAGCGAAGTTTCGCGGGCAATGACGACGCGCCGGATGCCAAGGCGTTCCGCAAAGGCGAGGCCCTCCGGGGAGGTGATGGTCATTTGCGTCGAGGCATGCACTGCCATGCGCAAGCCGAGCTTTTGCGCGAGCACGGCCAGGCCCAGATCCTGGACCAACACGGCGTCCACGCCGGCTGCATCGAGCATGATGAGCTGGCGCTCAGCCACCGGTAACTCGTGGGTGAAAATCAGGACGTTGAATGCGGCGTACCCGCGCACGTTGTGGGCGTGGAGAAATTGCATCAACGCCGGCAACTGATCATCGGAGAAATTGTCGGCACGTTGGCGGGCGTTGAATTGCTGGAGGCCGAAATAGACGGCATTGGCGCCATTGGCGACTGCGGCGCGAGCGCAGTCCCAGTTACCCGCGGGGGCAAGAAGTTCGGGTTTCATGCCGCGACGGTGTGAATGTCGCGGAGCTTCGCCAACAAATCGCGAACTTGGGAAAGGGGCACTTGATTCGCCGCATCGCTCTTGGCGCGGTCGGGGTTGGGATGGGTTTCGAGGAAGACTCCGTCACAACCGGCCGCGACAGCCGCGCGGGCGAGCACCGGCACCATCCGCCGATCTCCGCCTGTATACCCGCCCGCACCCGGCATTTGGACACTGTGCGTGGCATCGAACACCACCGGGTAACCGAGTTCGCGCATGATTGCCAATGAGCGCATGTCCACGACGAGATTGCCATACCCGAAGGTTGTGCCGCGTTCGGTGAGCATGATGTTGTGGTTGCCGGCAGCCTCGACTTTAGCCACGGCATGCTGGGCATCGGTGGGTGCGAGAAATTGGCCCTTTTTGATGTTCACGCACCGGTGGGTCCGGGCCGCGGCTTGGATCAAATCGGTTTGGCGGCAGAGGAACGCCGGGATTTGCAGCACATCACAAACTTCGGCAACGGGCCGGCATTGGGTAATTTCGTGAACGTCAGTCAGCACGGGAACACCGAGCGTGCGTTTGACTTTGGCGAGGGTAGCCAGGCCGCGTTTCAGACCGGGGCCGCGGAAGCTGGCGCCGGCGGTCCGATTGGCTTTGTCGAAACTGGCCTTAAAAATAAATGGCAGGCCGAGATCGGCGCAAATGTCGGCGAGTTTTTCGGCTGTGCGGAGGGTCAGGGTTTCGTTTTCGATGACACACGGTCCGGCGATCACGAAGAGCGGCGCGCCCGGACCGCCGAATTTCAATTTACCCACGCGAATGATTTTCATGCCGGCAAAAGTGTAGCAGAACTCAGCCTCGACACAAGCTTGCGGCAGACGTTCTGGATGGAACGGGCAAAAATTGTTGCTGGTTGGGACGCGCTGTCGTGGTATAAGCGGCGCTCCATTTCAGGAAAACCATATGTCATTTGAAAACGGTTCGATTAGTTGTCGCTTTTTCCAGGTCCCGCACAAGCTGCCGAAAGATATTGTCGAACGGTTTGCGCAACGCGCCGCCCCGCCAATCAAAAGCATGGGCGAAGCCCCGGTCCAGGGCTGGGTCGGCGGCCGGCACCTGCTCGATGTGCCGATCACGGAAGAGAATGCCTTCTACGGTGGCTATCTGCGGCTCGTCCTGGTCAAGGCCGAACGCAAAGTCCCGACGTCGCTCGTGCGGGCGGAGTGCATGCTGGAAGAGTTCGCCCACATGCGTGCTGAACGAAAACCATTTGTCGACCGGAAAACGCGCAGCGACATCCGCAAACAGGTCTTGGCCCGGCTGTTGCCGACCATGCCGCCGACTCTCAAGGGGATTCCCTTCGTGTACGACGAACGGGCCGGGGTGCTCTCCGCCGGCGCAACTTCCGAGAACCAGACGGATGCCTTTCGGCTGAACTTCCGCAATGCCGCAGGGTGCGACCCGATCCCGCTCACGGCCGTGACGGCGGCGGTGGCGCTGGGCACCAGCGTGAGCGAGTGGGGGAAAACAAGTTTCTCGCCCGAAGTCCCGGACTCCGCAATGGATGAGACTCCGGGTCTCGATTTTCTCACGTGGCTCTGGTTTGCCTCGGAAGCACGCGGTGGGTTGTTTAACACCAAACAGGGCCGGATCGCGGTGGCACTGGAAGGTCCGCTCCTGTTCACACGCACAGGCGAAGGCGCGCACGAAATGGCGTTGCGCCATGGCTTGCCGACCATCAGTGCCGAGGCCAAAACGGCGTTGCTCAGCGGCAAGAAACTCGAACGCGCCAAGCTCCTGCTCGGCTTTGGCTCCGAGGAAAATTGGTCGTGCGCTTTCGACACCGATGTCTTCGTTTTTCGCAGCTTGAAACTGCCGGAATCGAAGGAAATCCTCGACGCGGCCTCCACCTTCCAAGATCGCATCCAAAAGCTGGGTCAATTCCGCGAATTGCTGCTGGAGCTATTTGCCCAATTCGCTGCGGAGCGGGGCGATCCGCGGCGCTGGGCGGCAACGCAAAAAGAAATCCACCGCTGGGTCACCGACCGCACTTCGAAGCGATAGTGTCTGGCCCCTTCGGTATTGGTGGCGGTACGCCTTGACCGGAAGAGTCGATTTGCTTTTTTGTGAGGAGTGAGCGAGGGAAGCTCACCCATGAATACTCCGTCACACAGCTGCGACACTAAAATAGCCACCGCTCAATCTCTGTTCCAGCAGAACGCCGCACCGCGTTTGGCCGGCTGGATTTGGCTGGCGGTGGTGACGGCCGGTCTGTTGGTCTCTGCTC
>Ga0316231_1004838_pt1 | contig 10983 bp, 9 predicted proteins | sample TBH18027metaG_FD_206002 | JGI IMG/M metagenome (GOLD analysis project Ga0316231, IMG submission 206002) | Freshwater microbial communities from Trout Bog Lake, Wisconsin, USA - TBH18027 | ecosystem: Environmental > Aquatic > Freshwater > Lake > Hypolimnion/Profundal zone | place: USA: Wisconsin...
TCGACCGGCATGCCAGTTCCTTTATGGCCAACACCGACTCTTCTGATGTATGTCCTCGATTGATTCTTTCGAGCGTGGCATCCTTCAGCGTTTCAAGTCCCAGCTCAACCATGACATAACATTTGCGGGAGAGTTCTTCAAGCAAATCGAGCACCTCACTGCTCAGACAATCGGGACGTGTGGCGATTACCAAACCAATCACACCAGGGTAGCTGATCGCTTCTTCATACAAATCCCGCAAAATCTGAACAGGAGCATAGGTATTGGTATACGACTGAAAATACGCTAAATACCTCATCATCTTATACTTCCTTGAGAAAAAAGAAATTCCCTCATCAAGCTGGATTTTCAAAAGGTTATCCAAATCGCAATATGTGGGCTGAAAAGTTTTATTATTGCAATAGGTGCACCCGCCCCGACCCCGAGTTCCATCCCTGTTGGGACAGGTAAATCCGGCATTGACCGAAATCTTCTGAACACGCCCTTCAAACAAGGTTCTGAAGTGGGTCGAGAAATCATTATACCTTTTAGAATGGTTCCACGGATATGTAATTGCATCGGACATCAACACAGATTTTGAACGCCAAATTTAGTTTTTATTCGATCAGGTAGTGAGATTTGGCAGATGTTAACTTCCTGTTGATAATTGATAGTCACAAAAAATTCAAACCCGAATCATTTTTTAGACAATTGTATATCTTTAGGTCATAATGAACGATGAAAAAAATGTTTACAAAAAACGATCTCGAGCAAATCATAAACAGGGGAAGCAATCTTGAGGAGATTGAAAAACAGATTTCCCATTTCAGAAAAGGATTCCCGTTTCTAAAGGTTCTTCGACCTGCCACCGTTGGTGACGGGATCATCCGGCTGGAGGATTCCAAAGTATCATTGGCGGTAAAACAGTTTACCCAAAAAGTTGGGGAAGGGTTGAAGCCGGCCAAATTTGTCCCTGCCTCAGGGGCTGCAAGCCGGATGTTTCAATCACTGTTCTCGTTTGCCGAAGAAGCAGGCAATTCAAATGAGAAAGCCGCCAGACTTCTCCTTGAAGATCGGTTCAAAAGTGTTGGCCAGTTTTTTGACCAGCTGTCGAAGTTCGCCTTTTATAAAAAACTCACTTCAGCACTTGAAGGGAAATTAAGTGAAAACAATCGGCTGAGATATTGCGAAATAATCGATTACGTATTATCTGACAAAGGTTTAAACTATGGATTCCTGCCAAAAGGACTTCTGGATTTCCATCTTTACCTGGAAGGTCCGAGGACACCCGTTGAAGAGCACATGATCGAAGGTGCACTTTACGGTTCTGACAGTCAGGGAAATGTAAAGCTTCATTTCACTGTATCCCCTGAACATCTGAGCCTGTTTACTCAAAAGATTGCGCAAACTGCTCCTCAATTGGAGATAAAGTTTGGGGTAAAATATGACATTTCCTTTTCGGAACAAAAACCGTTTACCGACACTATCGCGGTAGACCCCGAAAATAATCCGTTCCGGCTTTCCGACGGCAGCCTGTTTTTCAGGCCGGCAGGTCATGGAGCCCTGCTAGATAATTTAAATGAGATTGATGCAGATATTCTCTTTGTCAAGAACATCGACAATGTGGTTCCCGACCGGCTCAAGGAAGAAACAGTCCGGTATAAAATGGCTCTGGCTCTTCTTTTGTCAGATTATCAGGAGCGAATATTCGGTTACCTAAGGCTGCTGGAGACAAAAACAGTTTCAGATCAGCAACTGGCTGAAATCATCGAGTTCACCGAAAAGGAACTTTGCATAGAACCTGTTGATAAACAGTATAATGCCGACGATTCAACTTTGATTCACTACCTTCATCGGAAACTGAACCGGCCAATCAGGATTTGTGGAATGGTGAAGAATGAAGGCGAACCCGGGGGAGGACCCTTCTGGGCACAAAACGATGACGGTACAGTCTCGCTTCAGGTGGTTGAAAGCAGCCAGATCGATCACAAGGATCCCGGGCAAAAAGCGATTTCAAATCAGGCAACCCATTTTAATCCTGTTGACCTGGTTTGCGGGATTCGTAATTATCTGGGAGAAAAATTTGACCTGCTAAAATACCGGGACCCGGAAACAGGATTTATTTCCTCCAAATCAAAAGACGGGAAAACGCTCAAGGCGCAGGAACTTCCAGGGTTGTGGAACGGAGCGATGGCAGATTGGATTACCTTGTTTGTAGAGGTTCCCATCATCACCTTCAACCCGGTAAAGACCATAAATGACCTTTTACGAAGCGAACATCAGCCATTGTAGATCAAATAAATCAAATTGTTATCTTTGCAAATAAATTATTGAAGTATGGCAATGTGGGAAGGGGCAAGAGAAAATTCCGAGAGTAAGGAATTTGCCGGAATTTTGAAACGTTATAAGAAAATGCTGTCTGATGAACAGATGGGTTTCTTTGACGTATCGGATTTCGAACACATTGTTGACCATTATATCGACAAAAGTCAGTTAACCAATGCTTTGCAGGCATGCGAGATTGCCATCTCACAACATCCCTATTCGTTGATGGTAAAAATCAAAAAAGCGCAGGTTCTGATCGGACAGTTCAAAACCGACAAAGCGCTTCAACTGCTCGAAATGCTTGGCGAAATCGAAAATACAAATCCCGAAGTGCTGTTAATGTTGGGAAACTGTTACAGCATTCAGGGAGAGGAGAATAAAGCATACGATTATTACCGGAAAGCTGAAAAATATTCTTTTGAAGATCGGGATGACCTGCTCTATAATATCGGTGCTGGCTATGTGCAAAGCACTGATTATCGGCGTGCCGCCTATTTCCTGGAGAAAGCTTATCAGGAAAATCCAAAAAATGACAGTGTACTTTACGATCTTGCCTTTTGCTACGACAAATTAGGAGATGATGACAAAAGTATCCATTTCTACAACGAATATCTGGATATTGATCCGTTTGCAGAATCAGCCTGGTATAACCTCGGAATCATTTATACGCGCCTTGAAGATTATGATAAAGCGATCGAGGCCTACGATTTTGCGCTGGCAATCGACGAGAATTATGCCTCAGCCCTTTTCAACAAAGCCAACACCCTCTCCACTATTGAAAGGTATGATGAGGCATTAGTCTATTACTTCGATTATTTGCGGTTTGACAAAAACTCTTCAGATGCCAGGGTATATATTGCAGAGTGTTATTTTCAACTGGAAGATTACACAAAATCGTATAATTATTACAAACAGGCAATTCAGCTCGATCCCGGTAATGCCGACGGATGGTACGGCGCCGGAATTGTGCTGATGATCGAAGAGAACCTTGCTGAAAGTCTAGTTTTTCTGAAAAAAGCGATCAAACTGGATGATAGCTGTGCCGATTTCTGGAGCGCGTTTGGAAAAGTGAATGCCGCTCTGGATAATTATGAAGATGCGCTGATCGCCTTTAGAAAATCAGTGGAAATAGAGGATACCAACTCCGATTTTTGGATTGCATTTGCCGACTTTTTTTACCATTATGATCAGCTTGACCTGGCCATTCAGACCCTTTTCAAGGCTGAAAAAACGATATTTGATAATGTGCTAATGCTCTATAAACTTTCCGGTTACCTTGCAGAAAACGGAAATTTACAACTTGCAAAAAGTTATCTCAGGAAGGCGCTCAACCTCAACTACCCGATGCATACTGAAATGCTCCTCGATTTCCCTGGTCTGAAATCGAAACGATGGATCCTAAAGATGATTGGCGAGTTTCAATAATTTATTTTCCATAAAATTTCAGATACAAAAGGAATAGGCGAGATATCACAAATCAGAATGAATATTTCCTTCCGGCAATCCTGACTTTAAAAAGCAAAATATACACGAATGAAACCGCCATGGTAAGAATATCATCCACCGAAATGAATATTTCCTCATGGCGATTCCATCTGGCCTTAAAAAAACAAATTATATACAGATGAAACGAAAATTCGGACTGATTGGCTTTCCTCTCTCCCACTCTTTTTCGAGTAAGTTTTTTACTGAAAAATTCTTGAACGAGGGGATTGATGCCGCCTATCTCAATTTTGAACTTGAAAGTATCGAAGAGTTGAATCACTTGATTAGCGCTCATTCTGATCTAGAGGGATTCAATGTGACCATCCCATACAAAGAGCAGGTAATTGCCTACCTTGATCAAATCGATGATGCGGCTGCACAAATTAAAGCGGTAAACACGATCAGAATTCACCATTCAGGTCGTCAGGTATCTTTACATGGTTATAACACTGATATTCACGGATTCCAGGAATCGATCAAACCATTGTTGCAGCAATATCACCATAAAGCGCTGGTTCTGGGAACGGGAGGAGCGTCAAAGGCCGTTGTAAAGGCCCTTGAAAATCTTGGAATTGATGCCATTTTAGTCTCCCGTAATCCTGAAGAGAAGGGTGAAATCTCGTACAATGATCTGGATGAGGACGTGATGGAGAGCTATAAAATAGTTGTAAACACCACTCCGATTGGGACATATCCAAATATCGAAGGTTGTCCGGCCATCCCTTTTGAATGGATTACTTCCAGGCATTTACTTTATGATCTGGTCTATAATCCTGAGGTCACCGAATTTTTAAAGCAAGGGAGTGAACGGGGGGCAACCATTAAAAACGGATTGGAAATGCTCCATCTTCAGGCACTGGCTGCCTGGGAAATCTGGAACAGGGAATTATAATCTTACTCTATCTGATCAATCCCTTCGAAAGAATTTCGGGATATCCGATATCGACCAAGAAAAGTCCCCTTGCCGGCACACTCGTACCGGCCGCACACCGGTCTTTTCGCTCTATAATCCTGCAAAATTCTTCGACTGAAATTTTACCGTAGCCCACCTCCAGTAAGGTTCCTACAATTGCCCGAACCATATTTCGTAAAAAACGATCAGCCGTGACCGTAAATACATATCCGTTTTCAGTCTTTTTCCATTCGGCCAGACTAACCTTACAAATATTGGTTTTAACATCGGTTCCAAGTTTGCTGAAACTCGTAAAATCGTCGTAATCAAATAATTTACAGGCTGCTTCATTCATTTTATGCAGATCAGGATTCCCATGCTCCCTTGCGGCATACTGTCTTGAAAACGGATCTTTAATCTTCACTACATAATATTTGTAAGTGCGGCTCAAAGCATCAAACCGGGAATGAGCATCAGGATGCACCTTGTAAATATTCTGAACAGCGATATCGGCAGGTAAAAGATTATTCAGACCATGAATGATTTTTTGATTATCAAGCTGTTCATTTTCAACATCAAAGTGAGCGACAAAGAATGAGGCATGGACTCCTGCATCGGTACGTCCGGCTCCCGTAACCAAAACAGTCTCGCGGGCAACAACCGAAAGTTTCTTTTCAACCATTTCCTGAACCGACATGCCATTGGGCTGAATCTGCCAACCATGGTATGCGGTTCCATCGTACGAAAGCTGGATAAAATATCGTTGCATAATTCTTTTTTTAACCTTTAAAGCGGCTGAACCCACCTATTTTTCATCTTTATTTCATCCCATTCCGATTTCAGGATACTATAATAAATCGTATCCCGTCGTCTGCCATGCGTCATGAGCGTATGACTCCGCATTACACCCTCCTCTTTAAAACCGATCCGGATCAATGCCTTTCTGGCTTTTAGATTCAGAACATCAGTTTTAACTTCTACTCTTTCAAATCCAAGCTTATCGAATATATAAGTTAGCATCAGGTATTTTATCGCCTGATTAACGCCTGTACCCTGAAACTCCTTACCGATCCAAGTCCAGCCAATTTCAACTCTTTGATCTCTTGTGGAAATATTCCCAAAACTAGTCGACCCTATTGGATTGTTTGTGGATTTATCAATAATTGTAAAGGGTAATCTGTTTTTGCTTTCAAAGTCTCTCAGTCCATCTTCAATCCAATTCAATAGATCAGATTTAACAGACAAATCGCTTGTGAAATAAATCCACATTGACGGATCATTGGTCATTTTCTCAAATGCGTTGAAATCTCCGGAATTTAAAGGCCTCAAAAGAATTTTATCTGATTGTAAGGTTAAATTAAATTCAAACATCCCCGAATATTAAAGTTTTTTCAAATAAAACAACTCTTATCTGACCTCCTACTCCCTCTTTTAACCGAAAATTACCCAGGAATCAATGCCTTCCCTTACCCTCTTTAATCTTTTGCCGGATTGGCAGGGATTCCTCCGAGAACAGATAATCCCGGGTTGAGTCAGGGAGAAAATCGATCACTTCATACAATTTGTCCCTTTTGATCGCATCGCGCACCTTTGATGCACTGATATAATCGGGCAAATTATCTGATCCCAAACCAATCGCCTTCCGGGTGACTTCAATGACTTCCACCCCGGCTGCCGGAAGGATGGTTTTCATGGCTAAATTATAGGTTTCGGTCGTTTTACAATAGAGTTCAGTACCGACATACCGTCTTTTAATACCTAAAACCGGAACGATGTAATTTGCAAAAATCTGAACATCAAGCTCTGCCTGTTTTAACATAACAGCGTCAATCGTCTCATTTTTAAGAAAATAAGCAGGAAATATTGAACCCGATACCACATACATTCCGCCACGAATCATCTTTACATTCTTAAGATGACTGATTCCCTTCCGGATGAGATCCCACCTTACCGAAAACGGAAATACCGACAGATCTTCTTCAACCACAAACAGATAGACCACCTCATTTTCAGCAGCGGCCCTTTCTATGAGAAATTTATGCCCGTTTGTAAAAGGATTGCAATTGACAACTATCGCCGCTACTTTATCACCCGTCACAGGAACGGTCAGGGTTCTTAAATAATCCTGGTAGGTATATATCGATTCAAAGCCAAACTCCAGCAAGGTATAAAGCGGTTCCGCCGATGCTATTTCAGTAAAGCCCAAACCGGTAAACCGTATTGAATTTTCGGGACGGGTGAAGACGAAAGTATGTTTGTAAATCTTTAGCAGCTTCTCGGTCATATAAGTGACGATCAGGGCAAAGGCTGTGGTATCCCTGAATTTGGGGGCCACCGCAAAATATTTCAGAATCCTCCCCTGATGAGAACCGGTCCCAACCAGATCTCCCTTCAGATTGTAAACAATCATCGTGCATTCAACCTCCGCTGGATCAAAATCAAATCCAAGCTCACCCAGAAAATCCTTCACCAACTTTACGTCGAAAGGGTTATCGAGATCCAGGGTCTCCTGCCTGAAATCGGTATCTTCAAAAGTCATTTATTACCTTTAATTATATTTTCTGTTGAGACGCACGATCGTGTGTCTTTACAGATCGGCCCGTATCACAGACCATACAAAAATAGTCACAGCCAGCAAATCTGCAGACCCTCCGGGTGAAATATTGTTGTTTTTACAAAATTCAATCACTGCGTTATATTTCTGTTCCGTGAAATCTTCGAGAGCCTGGGTACATAGATTCTGAAATTCAGCCAAAACCTCAGGATTACTCCGGTAAAGAATATTCGTATCCTTATTTAGGGAAGCGATTTCCAGGAAACATCTAATAAGCAGTGAATCATTTAATTGAACGGCTTTCAATAGCTGTGGCAAACCAAATCTGAAAACCGTTTCAAAACCACTTTCTGCTTCACCCCGGGCACCGCTAAACCCGTATTTACAGAACATATCAGCGCCATGACTTACGGTGCCATCACTTATGTTCTTAAGTTCTTTGGTAACTATACCCTGACAAATGCCCCGAATGAGATCCCTGAATTCATCATCATTAAACCTGTCACTTTTGCCAATCAACTGGCCACAGGCAAACAGCGCAAGCCCAATAAGGAAGATGATCCCTTTTTGGGTATTGACATTTCGGGTAGCTTCAAACATGGCAGCTTCCATACGCAATCCAATATTCCGGAGAATTGGCAACGCTTTGGTCAGATCCGGGTCACTAAATTTTATCCCCTCCCTGATCAGCTCCGGAAACCAAGGATAAATGGCTGTTGTGGAATCCAAAAAAGTCTGAAAATTCATGTCATTATGACTCCCGTTACTGAATTTATCAACCAATCCAGGCTTTGGGGTTAACGAGATCTCAGATAAAATTGCCCTCAAAGCTAGTGATGACAGCTTATCGACCAACTCATTTTCATGCCTCTCCTTGCAATAGCCATCCATTTTTGAAAACATAAACGATCTCACCTCCTCGAAATCGTGGGCATATTCCCTGCGGCATTCAATGGCGGGTCTTTCAAGACAGAAGAAACAGATTTTTGATTTTCCGGAGGAGATACTCTCCCCATTGGCATCGTTCAGATCTGCATCAATGAACCGACCCAACGGGTGATTTTGCTCAAACGATTCACATAATTGTTTGATTTCGTGGAGTGTTTTGGTGCCGGGAGAACAGGGTACCAGGTAAAAATCTCCGGCTGCATCGATTCCTGAAACCGATTTATTTTCAAGAATAGTGATCAGATTCGCTTTTAAAAAACACCTGAAATCGATCAGGCAATATCCAAAGAAAGTTTGTACCGAAGAATTACTTTTGGGAAATCCGGGTATATTCAGGGTTAAACTCATCGAAGGCAAACCTCTCTTTGCGATCTGACCCTTAAGTAATGCCCGATGATCACGGGCTTCCAATATTGCCTGAAGTGGTTCGATAATTATTTTTTTTTAGACTATTAGACTGTTAGACTTTTAGGCAATTGACATTTAAATATTAGAAAGACCTATTAAATTTCTTAGACCCTAATAGCCTATTAGCCTACAGCCTAAAAGCCTTCCACATTACTTCTCCTTAATCTGATGAATCACATCGATGATGGTACCATCGCGGTATTCAACAATCCCGACTATTTTATCGGTATATTCCAGCGGACCGGGGATACCGGTAATTTTATCTACTTCTATCTCAAGGTCATGAATATCTTTAACATTCAGCCCTGCTCTTTTCAGATTCTCTTCAAGCTCCGGAAACATTGGATTCACGCAGATTCCGCGTTCGGTTACGAGTACATGGACCGTTTCCCCAGGCGTAACAATTGTATGTACCCGTTTTTTGATGATGGGGATTCTGCCACGGAATGAGGGACAGACCACAACGGTGAGTTTTGCACCGGATGCCGTGTCGGAATGTCCTCCGGATGCTCCGCGGATATATCCTTCAGAACCAGTGATGACATTCACGTTAAAATCAACATCAATTTCAAGTGCCCCAAGTACGACCACATCAATCTTATTGGTGATGCATCCGCAATTGAACGGATTCGCATAAAGCGCTGCCGGAATCTCAATATGCCGGCGATTATTTAAAAGTGAATTACTCACAACGGCATCGAATGATTGCACATCGAAAATAGTCTCAAAGAGTCCGTCATTGAGCATATCGACACAATAAGAAGTGATGCCACCCAGCATAAAACTGCCTTTCATCCCTTGTGTTTTCATCTTTTCACGGATAAATTTTGCTACCGCAAGGGAAGCACCTCCGGCCCCAACCTGAAAGGCAAACCCAGGAACGAAAAATCCGGAGTGTTCGATAACGTCAGCAGCAATCTTTGCAATCCTCAGATCCATTGGGGATTTGGTGATCCGGGTTGTCCCGGTTGCAATTTTGGAAGCATCTCCGATGGAATCCACAACAACCACATGGTCGATAAAATTTTGCGAGATGGAAAGCGGAATACAAGGATATTCAACCAGGTTGTCGGTAACGACAATCACCTCCTTTGCATAACGGGCATCAATTACTGCATATCCGATAGACCCAAAAGCCGATTTACCATGAGAACCCGTTGCGTTTCCTTCGCAGTCAGCTGCAGAAGCGGGAATAATCGCCAGATCAATTTTTATCTTACCGGTGTGGATACCCCGGACCCTTCCGCCATGAGAATGAATAACCACCGGAGTATCAAGCACACCCAGTGCAATGGCCCGTCCAAGCTGATTCCGGATACCCGATGAAAAGATCCGGGTAACTGTCTTATCCTTTAAATAGGGCAGAATGGGATCATGACACTCATTCAAGGAAGAAGATGCCAGCGTGATATCCCGGATACCCATATTATGCAAAATTGTAAGTGTCTGAACCAGCAGAATATCGCCATTTCTCAGGTGGTGATGAAAGGAAACGGTCATCCCGTTATGTGGATTGCTGCGCATGATGGCCTCCTCCAGAGACTTGCACAGTTTACTCTGATGGGGAAGATAGGCCCTGTTCGGAGCAGGAATGGTTGGTTCACTCATCCACCCTTTTCTTAACTTTGTCAGTGCCCCCTGAAAAGGTTCAAGTTTTCCGATCCCCTCAATATATTCGGGAATCTCCCTCCCTAAGCTGTTTAACATTGCAGAAATAGTTTAAAAATGATCATTCAAATTCAATTTTAGGCCCAAATTAATAATGCCACAGACTTATTTCTTTTTAGTCTTAATTTCTTTCATCCCCTTGTCAGGTCGTTTTTTGTCTGAAACCGATTTTAAAATGGTCTGTCCAAATATAATTTTATTGGGGTCTTTAACTTTTGATAGGGAATTTACGTATGCTTCGTTTACAAGTTTCTCAATATATGCTTTTGGAAATTTCTTTTTTTCTGTGACCAGAACGTAACGATATTGATTACCCTGTCCTAAAAGAATTTTGTCTGGGTCTGAAATTTCGTTGCCCCAATAAAATCCGAAATGAATATTTTTACTTGAGCGTCCAACTGCGATGGAACAAATCGTGTGTCCGACTTTATCTGTCGGGCTCCAACCCAAAGCAACAGCATTATAATTGTCGTAGATTAATTCATTAGCATTAGGACATAAGTCCCACGCAAATTCTCTTAGCCACAAAACTAAATCTGTAATATCGCCTCCAAATGGTTTAAGAAACTGTAAAAGGTCATTTGTTTGTTCTTTGCTCATTTTGTCGACTGTTTTGGTTACTGTTATGCTTGCTGCTAGCTAATCGTCACATTAGCCAGCTTCAGAATATATTCCGCTCTGGAGACCACCGGGGCATCCACCATCTTCCCGTCGATTGCGAATA
>Ga0316231_1004840_pt1 | contig 10978 bp, 9 predicted proteins | sample TBH18027metaG_FD_206002 | JGI IMG/M metagenome (GOLD analysis project Ga0316231, IMG submission 206002) | Freshwater microbial communities from Trout Bog Lake, Wisconsin, USA - TBH18027 | ecosystem: Environmental > Aquatic > Freshwater > Lake > Hypolimnion/Profundal zone | place: USA: Wisconsin...
CGCGGGCGTGAGCTATCGTTATGCGCGCCAGCATCTTGGAGTGCGGCGGCCCTCCGCCGCTTGCCCACGCGCGCGGGCAGCATACGCAATGGCAGATAGAACGGGCGCGGCGGCAACTTGAGCTTTCAATAATGCATTTGGCATACTTCGAGACAATCAGCAAAGTTTTCCGAATGTAGTTTAAACCGCCAATTCAGATTTCAGTTCTCGCTTGTTCAAGATTTTCTCCGAAGCGGTAAATTGTCAGTAGATGGTTCAAAATGGAAACCTCCATTTTCAATCAAATTCCATCGATAAACAGCAGTATCATTGCCATTGCATTTTGGACATGGTCTTAACCAGTCCTTTTCGTGTCGCAGGGAGATTCCGCTCCGTTTTGCCCCAATTGCGATAGCATGTAGAGTAAGAGTTTTATGCGGCGGTGGTTGCTGAAGGACGGATTCGACAAGTTGTTCCAGATGACCAGAATCCAAAGCCTTGAGAATTTCTTCACGGATAATTTTGCGGGCAGCAAAACGCTCAACGTCAAAACTCGAAACTACTTCGTAGCCGCAGGTCAAACACCGCCAACCTTGCAAATTGAAACCCACGTTGCCCATTGAAGGCTTGATTGAGTCCGCTGCAGCCTTATGCAAAGGAGATTGCGCCAGAAAATAACACGCAGATTTCAGGTCATCGAACAGATAGCCGACCCAAGGATTTTCAAAACCAATGTCGTTGAATGAACCCATGCCGCCATACGCCGACAGGTGATGTGAAACCGAGCAGTTGTTTTCCCATTCGTCAATGTCTCTTAAAATCCAATTGCGCCAATGATTCTCACCTTGAGATTCCAATAGTCGTTGTGTGGCACTCAGAGCTTCCAGATAAGTCGTGCCGCGCTTTGCCGAATCAAAAAGGTTGAAAATGCTCATGTCAAAAGACTTCGCCACCTTGCCAGTTGCTTGGCCACTTCCTTCGTCCCCGGCGCGCCGGTGAGATTGCGTTTGGCCATTGCACGCCTATTTTTTGGGCCGGTCGCGCAACACCATCGCTTCGCCCGGTATGGCCGGAAACCTTTCGCGTTCCGCGTGATGCCGCGCCAGCAGTTTCGCGCCTCGTTTGAGTTGCGCCGCGTGCTGGTTTTCCTCGGCACGCAAGTCGGCAAGGTATTTGCCAACATCGTGCCCGTGTTCCGCGGAAATATGATGCCGCACCGCGCGGATTTCCTCAATGGCTTGATCGGCTGCATTCATGTTCAAATAGCTCCCAACAATTCCGGTGGCGTTACCAAGTCGGGTGTTTTCAATCCGAGCATGGCGTTGATCCGCCGAATCTGGCCAAATTTATTGGCATTCGCCAGATGCCGGCAATTCCACGTCACAACATAGTCGCATTCGTGGAATGATGCCAGCGCGAGATGCAGCGCATCGCCCGCTGGGTCTTCCGGCATCAGCTTGTGCTTCACATATGCTTGGACAATTTCAATAATTTCTTCGCGAACTGGAATCAACGGAATGGTAAACGCCAAATCCAGTGCGGCTTGTTTGTGATGCGCGCCGCCTTTGCGCAATTCATTCAGAACCGCTGCGCTCGTAACGAGCGCGTAATCGTCGCGCCGCTCATCCCAAAACTGCCGTGTCCAATCGCGCATTGCCACGATGGCTGGCGCAGGTCGTCCATCGTGATAAAAACTGAAAAAAGTGGTTTCGAGATAGGCGATTTCCATTTGCTTGACTCAAGACAATTGCCCCCGCCACCTCGCCAATTGTGTGGCCACTTCCTTCGTCCCGGGCGCGCCGGTGAGATTGCGCTTGGCCATCGCGCGTTGCAGATCGAATACGCCGAGGGCGTCGCGGCCAAAGGCCGGGTCCACGGATTGCAACTCGGCGAGGGTGAGCTGGTTCAGCGGCTTGCCGGTAGCTTCCGCCCGGGCCACCACCGCGCCGACGAGGTGATGCGCCTGCCGGAAGGGCATGCCCTTGCCCACCAGATAATCCGCCAGGTCGGTCGCCAGCAGCGCCGGGTCGCTCGCGGCGCGGGCGCAGGCGGCGGCGTTCACCGTGGTGTGGCGCAGCATGGCGGCCATCAGCCGGGTGGTGGCGCGCACCGTGTCGGCGGTGTCGAACAGCCGCTCCTTGTCCTCCTGCAAATCGCGGTTGTAGGTCATGGGCAGACCCTTGAGCAGCATCAGCAGCGACATCAGGTTCCCCACCACGCGGCCGGTTTTGCCGCGCGCGAGTTCGGCAATGTCGGGATTCTTCTTCTGCGGCATCAGCGACGAGCCGGTGGTGTAGGCGTCCGCCAGCTTGAGATAATTGAATTCCGCGCTGACCCAGAGAATCACGTCTTCGGCGAGCCGGGAAAGGTGGACAGCCAGCAGCGCGGCGGCGGCGGCGAATTCAATCATGAAATCACGGTCGCTCACGGCGTCCATGGAATTCTGCGTGAGCTGGACCTTGCCGTTGGCATCCAGGAAGCCGAGCAGGCGCGCCACCAGTGTACGATCCAGCGGCAGCGTGGAGCCGGCGATGGCGCCGCTGCCGAGCGGGCAGACATTGACGCGCGAGTGGCAGTCCCAGAGGCGCTCGCAATCCCGCTCCAGCATCTCGACGTAAGCGAGCAGATGATGCGCGAGATAAACGGGCTGCGCGCGTTGCAAATGCGTGTAGCCGGGAATGATCACGTCCGCATTGCGCTCGCCAAGCGCGACGAGCGCGCGTTGCAGTCCGGCGATGTCGCCGAGGAGCGCGATGATTTCCCCGCGCAGCCAGAGGCGCACGTCGAGCGCCACCTGGTCATTGCGCGAGCGGCCGGTGTGCAATTTTGCGCCGGCGGGAACGCGCCGGGTCAGTTCCGACTCGATATTCATGTGTACGTCTTCGAGTTCGGGTTTCCACTGGAACTTGCCGGCGGCGATTTCCCGGCCAATCTGCTTCAGTCCCCGGGTGATGGCGGCCAGCTCGGCCCCGGTCAGAACGCCGATTTTCCGGAGCATCGTCGCGTGGGCGAGGGAGCCTTGGAGGTCGTGCTGCCAGAGCCGCCAGTCAAAGGAGATGGATTCGGTGAATTGGGCGGTTTCGGCGGCGGGACCGCCGGCAAAGCGTCCGCTGCGGGAGACCGTGGATGATTTGATGCTCACGCCCCGTTTTTTAGCGCAAATGAGCGCCGCGCGCAAAGGCAATTATTCCAAAACAGTGCTTTCCCACCACGAATGGGCGCGGATGGGAAGGGATTGATGGATTATTGGATGGTTGGATGAATGGGCAAAACGTCGAATTTCCATCCATCAATCCACCAATCCATCAATCCACCAATCCAATCTCACCCGACGCTGCCTTCGAGGCTCACACCAAGCAGCTTTTGCGCTTCCACGGCGAATTCCATCGGGAGTTCCTTGAACACTTCCTTGCAGAAGCCGTTGACGATCATGTTCACCGCGTCCTGCGTGGCCAGGCCGCGCTGGTTGCAATAGAAGATCTGGTCCTCGCCGATCTTGGACGTGGTGGCCTCGTGCTCGACCCGCGCGGTGGTGTTCTTCACCTCGATGTAGGGGAACGTGTGCGCGCCGCACTTCGCGCCGATGAGCATGGAGTCGCACTGCGAGAAGTTGCGGGCGTTCTCCGCGCCCTTGCGGACTTCCACCAAGCCGCGGTAGCTGTTCTGGCCGCGTCCGGCGGAGATGCCTTTCGACACGATGGTGCTCTTGGTGTTCTTGCCAATGTGAATCATCTTGGTGCCAGTGTCGGCCTGTTGGCAATTGTTCACCACCGCCACGGAGTAGAATTCGCCCTTGGAATTATCGCCCAGCAAAATGCAGCTCGGATATTTCCAGGTGATGGCCGAGCCGGTCTCCACCTGGGTCCAGGTGATGCGCGAGTTCCGGCCTTTGCAGATGCCGCGCTTGGTCACGAAGTTGTAAATGCCGCCCAGGCCGTTCACGTCGCCCGGATACCAGTTCTGCACGGTGCTGTATTTGATTTCCGCATGGTCGAGCGCCACCAGTTCCACCACGGCGGCGTGCAATTGGTTTTCATCGCGCATGGGCGCGGTGCAGCCTTCCAGGTAGCTGACCTGCGCGCCGTCGTCGGCCACGATCAGAGTACGCTCGAACTGGCCGGATTTCGCGGCGTTGATCCGGAAATAGGTCGAAAGCTCCATCGGACAGCGCACGCCCTTGGGGATGTAGCAAAACGAACCGTCGGTGAACACGGCGGAGTTGAGCGCGGCGTAATAGTTGTCCGTGTACGGCACCACCGAGCCGAGATATTTTTTGACCAGGTCGGGATGGTCCAGCACGGCTTCGCTGAAGGAGCAGAAAATGATCCCCTTTTCCATGAGCTGTTCCCGGTAGGTCGTGCCCACGCTCACGGAATCAAACACCGCGTCCACGGCCACGCCGGCCAGCCGCTCGCGTTCGCGCAGGGGGATGCCGAGTTTCTCGTACGTCTCCAACAGTTTCGGGTCCACGTCCTCCAGGCTCTTCGGGCCGTCGGTCTTCCGCTTGGGCGCGGAGTAATACGTGATGTCCTGAAAATTGATGGGCGGATACTTCACGAACTGCCAGTGCGGCTCTGGCAGGGTGAGCCAGTGGCGGTAGGCCTTGAGCCGCCAGTCGGTCAGCCATTGCGGCTCCTTTTTCTTGGCCGAAATCAGGCGGATGAGGTCCTCGTTCAAGCCGGGCGGGGCCGAATCGGTTTCCACGTCGGTCACGAAGCCGTATTTGTATTCCTGGCTGACCAGGTTCTCAATGGTCTCGGTCGCGGTGCTCATGTTCTTTCGTTAAATTGTTTTCCGGTTCATGCTCATGCTCATCCTCATCCTCGCTTTTCAGTTTCGAGAGCAGAGTCGCATTGCTTTTCGGCGCACTCCGCGCAGAAGCCGTGGATGGTCACCTCGTGGCGCAGCGGCTTGAAGCCGCGCGGCACGACCACGCCCGGCAGCGTGTCCGGCAACGTCACATCATAAATCGTCCCGCACGCGCTGCAATGAAAATGCCCGTGTTCGCTCATGTTGGGACAAAAGCGCGTCGCGCCGCGCTCCACCGTCACCTGCCGCGCCAGGCCCGCTTTCACGAGTGCGTCGAGGCAGTTATAAACCGTGGCATGGGAAATCTCCGGCATCGCTTTCTTGGCGCGGATGAACACCTCCTCGGCGGTCGGGTGATCGCGTTTTTGCCGCAGCACGTCATAAACCTGCTGGCGCTGCGGAGTCAGGCGCAAGCCGGTGGCGCCCAACTGTTCGGTCAGGTGCTGTTCCTCTTGCTGGTGGCTGCGCGCCTTCATGGCCACCACAAGGTAACGCGGGACGCGGCCAAGTCAAGATTTAGAATAAATCTAAATTGGCCGGCTACTTGACTTCCAATCCCGTGAAGGGATTATTATTGAAACCGCCGGCGGGCGGGGGCGCATCCACCTTTTCGATCTGCACCGGTTCCGAAGGCACGGGCGCAGACGCGGGCGCAGCCAGGGGCGGTTTTTGCTTGGGCGCGGGCGGGTTGCCGGGCGCGTCCGCCCCGCTGTCGCCGTCTTCCTCTTGGTAGGGATTCTTCGCGCGTTTGTTGCGCGGCAGGGGGCTGATCATCAGGTTGATGGCGCGGCCCACCAGCTTGGGCTGGAAATCGGGATGGCCGAACGGCGCGATTTCAACGATGAATTTGTTGATGACCTCGAAGCCGATCTCCGTGTGCGCCATTTCCCGACCGCGAAATTTCAGCGCGACCTTCACTTTCATGTCCTCGCAGAGGAAATTGACCGCATGCATCACTTTGATGCCCAAGTCGTGCGGATCAATGCGCGGGCTCAACTGCACCTCCTTGACAGTGGAGGCGTGCTGATGCTTGCGCGAGTCTTTTTCCTTCTTGGCGAGTTCGTAGCGGAACTTGCCGATCTCCACCAAGCGGCAGACCGGCGGGACCGCATTCGGCGAAATCTCCACCAGATCCACGCCGTGCTGGCGGGCAAGGTTCAGAGCGTCGTTCAGTTGATAAACGCCGAGCTGCTTCCCGTCCGGGCCGATGACCCGCACCTCGCGGGCACGGATTTTCCCGTTGACACGCATCTGCGAGGCCGGGGAGACATTACGATTGGACGAATAAGGGCGACTCACGCGACCCTCACTGGTTGGGGCTGATTGGCTAGGTACATCAAAGCTGTCGTCTGGCTAATACTTTCAATGCGCCTTATTTAAGCAATGCCGGGAGCCGCCGCAAGCAAATAATGGCAACATTTTTGCGGCGGGGGAGGGCATCGTGGTGGCGTCAGGCATCCCTGCTGACGTGGAGGGCGGCATCCCTGCCGCCCGGAACCGGCGTGGGTTGTTCTGTGGCGTGCGAGAGTATTCCAACGCGTCTTGGTTTCGCGCGGTTTTCTCCGCCGGGCTGGGAAGCCCGGCTCTACGGCAGGCAAGGATGCCCGCCGCTACCGCGTGGCGTCAGGCATCTCTGCCGCCCGGAATTCATGGATCATGGATGATGGTGATGCCGGATGATGCGCTCGCGATTCTTAAACAAATACCAGACAATCGCCACGTTGATCACCAGCACGATGGCAATGCCAATTTTGGGATTGATCAGGTGCGGATGCTCGGGATTGGGCACATGCTGCCGCACCAATTCAAAAATTTCAATCGGGATGAAAAAGGCCGATTCGGCGATGACCAGCCAGACGACCCAGCTTACACGCAGGGCCAGACCCACGGCCTGCAACAGCATGAACAAGCCATAGACAATGGAGAGCATCACCACCCATTCCAGGTTCTTGGCCGTGATTTCACCGATCCGATCGGCTAGTTCGAGGAAGAATCTCTTTTCCGGGTCAATATGGAGGATCTCGAGCAGTTTGCGAAAATCCTCCGGGAGGTTGTTGTCCCGGAGGCTAAAAGCGCCCAACGCCAAGAACAGCGCCCCCGCCCCTTTCAGAAGTTTGACGCCGACGATGAAATACAGCGTCGGCGCGCGCTTGGGCTTCGGTGCTGGAGCCAATACGGCCAGATTCTTTGGTTCGTCACTCATCAACGAACTTTAGACAGCAAAAAGTCCCGAAGTTCAGATATTTTCAGTCGTTCCTGCCGGCCATCATCGCGATGGCGCAGGGTTACGGTGTCCAGCAATTCCGGCTTCTCGCCCAGCGTGTCAAAATCAATCGTCAGGCAGAACGGCGTGCCGGCCTCGTCCTGGCGGGCATAGCGTTTGCCAATGGATCCGCCCTCGTCGTAATAGACATTCATCCACGGACGCAACAGGTCGCGCACAGCCAGCGCCTTCTTGACGAGTTCCGGCTTGTTTTTCAGCAGCGGCATGATGCCGGCTTTGATGGGCGCAATGCGCGGATGGAACTTCATCACGTAAAGCGTCTCGCTCTTGCCTTTGTCATCGGTCTTGGTGGTTTCCGAATAGGCGTTCGTGAGGAGCGCGAGGATCAGGCGATCCACGCCCGCCGAGGGTTCGATGACATGCGGAATGTAATTGCCCTTCGCCAGGGCATTGGCGTCGTCGGTGGCTTGCTTTTGGATTTGCTCGGGCGTTTCGTCCGGCTTGGCCATTTTGGTGAGATACTTTTTGCGGTTCTCGTAGTAGCGGCGCCACAGGTCGTCCTGTTTTTCCTTGGGCAGCTTCGTCCAGGCGGTGCGTAATTCCTCGTCGAACACGCCCATGGGTTTGCCCGAGAAACGCTGGTGCTGCGACAAATCGAAATCGCTGCGCGCGGCGATGCCTTCGAGTTCCTCGCCTTTCAGCTCGCCTTTTTCATCGCGCTTGCTGAACGGGAACTTGAACAGAATGTCCACGCAGGCGCGGGCGTAATGCGCCAGCTCCTCCGCCGTCTGGCGATGGAAGCCGAGCGTCGCGCGGGACAGGCCGATGCCCTCGTAGAAACGCACGCGTTCCTCGACCCAATATTGATGCCACGCCTGCCAGCCCCAGTTCGGCTGGGGTTCACCGGGATGGCCGGTTTCGGGCACGGTGGCCACCGCGCCGTGGATGGCTTCAATCGCCTCGTCGGGCCGGATGAAAAATTCCAGTTCCATCTGCTCGAACTCGCGCGAGCGGAAGGTGTAATTGCGCGGCGTGACCTCGTTGCGAAACGCCTTGCCAATCTGCCCGATGCCAAAAGGCACCCGCTGGCGCGACGTTTCCATCACGTTCTTGAATTGCGCAAAAATGGCCTGGGCGGTTTCCGGACGGAGATAGGCGATGCTGTCCTCGCTTTCCACCGGGCCCACGTAGGTCTTGAACATCAGGTTGAAAGGGCGCGGTTCGGTCAGTGCCGGCGCGCCGCAATGGGTGCACCTGGCTTCCGCCGGCAATACGAATTGGCCGGCGGCGTCCTTGGTGAGCACCAAGCCCTGATCCTCGCAAAGCTGGTCCGCCCGGAAACGCTTTTTGCAAACCTTGCAGTCGCACATCGGATCGCTGAACGTATCCACGTGCCCGCTGGCCTTCCAGATGGCGGGCGACATGATGATGGTGGCCTCCAGGCCGGCGACATCTTCGCGCTCGCGCATCATGGTGTTCCACCAGCATTCCTTGACGTTGCGTTTAAGCTCCGCCCCGAGCGGGCCGTAGTCCCAAAACCCGTTGATGCCCCCGTAAATTTCGGACGACTGAAAAATGAATCCGCGCCGCTTGCACAGCGACACGATTTTTTCCATCTGTAGATTTTCTTTTGGTTCGGCCATAGGATCAGCGAGTGTCCGGCAAACGCGCCGGAAAATCAATCACGAAGGAGATGCGAGTTGACTACAGGCCAAGACGCTGCTAGCGTACTGGTGGTTCGAGGGACAAATGTCGGCCCTGTGCCGTGTGAGTGATGTGCTGAGGCGCGTCAATCCTATATCCTTCAACCATTTTTCAAAGCCGCTGCTTGCAGCGGCATTTTTCTTGTGTAACGGTGCTCATATTGCCATTGGAAATGGAAAAACAAAGGGGGTGGCGGATGGACGGTGGAGGATGGAGGTTTCTCCATGAGAGGAAATTTTGTTGGGGTCGGATTTAGTCGGATTCGCTGAGATTTGACTCGGATTTGGCTGGATTTTTTGCCAAAAGCGGCAAAGCGAAGAGCGGGGAAAAGGGGCGACGGAGAGGGAACCGGAGGGTGGAGCGCCAATAAAAACATGTGCTCTTGTGTGTTTTCCCGTGTTCTTCCGTGTCTTGCGGGCACTTTTCAGCAACAGCAGAGAGCAGAGAGCCGGGCGAGACGCTGCACCTTACACGCTTTTTGCAGGGCGGATGCGCCACCGTTTTGCCAATCCCAAAGGGATTGTGGCTCGAAGCCCAGGGTTGCCGCGCAGCAGCTACCCTGGGTTCTCGTCCAACCAGCCCGCCCAACCGCAACGCGGTTGTGGCCAAGCTTCGCGGATGAATTACGACCACAGAATGGCCGCAACCGCGTTGCGGTTGGGAAATTCGTGGGCCGATAACCCAGGGTAGGCTCGCCGACTCGCCAACCCTGGGCTTTGAGACGGAATCCCTTTGGGATTCGGGCAGGGACCGTGCCGGTCGGAACTTGCCGGATTGGTTTGAGCCAGATCCGTGTAAGGTGCTGGCGAGACGCCCGCACCACTGTCTTGGTCCGGCGTTCGGTCAGCAATTCCCCGGCACCGATGTTGCCACGATTCACCATAGCGGAGACAATTTAGCCCAGGCGAAGCCGAAGCGTGTGTTAGGGGCTAACTCGAAATGCGGTTTTTGAGCGATTTTGTGTTAGCCGCTAACACGCCGTGGGCAGATTGATGAATTTGTAGATGGTCGAGGAACCTAGAACCACGGACTACGTGACGACGAACAAGGGGCCGGGAGAGATCAGAAGTTGGAAGCCGGCAGCCGCATCCAGGCGCATTCGAGTAGCGGGGCGGCTGAGAGCATCCTCATCAAAACGACCGACGGCATGGGGAAATGCGAAATTCAATCGTCCCATTGGGGCGGATTCCGTTGGTACGTCCTGAACCCGCAGTTGAAACTGCGAGCTATTGTCACGGTGTCCCGCAGGGACACGGCCAACCCAAACTCGTCATCCGGGCCGGAATCGGGTTTACTTTCCGGCGATGGAACTCCGCAAATCTGCTGAACAGATTTTGTCTGGGACGACGCTGGCCGAAAAGCTGGCGTCGCCGGAGCGTATCACCGATGATCGGCCCGGCCCCGCGCCGGTCACGCCCGCCGCACCCGCCATGCCCGGCCGGCCGGCGACGCCCCAGTTCAAACCAGATGCCGCTCCGAACGTCTTCGTGTTCAATCCCTTCGCCGAAGGCTGGCTGGCCGAAGGAAAGACCTTCAATCCCGCGCAGTCCCAAGCGCAGCTCGCCCGCGACCTGGAGAACCTGCCGCAATTCCTCTGTCGCCAGGATGATATCGTGCTGACCCGGCGCAAGCCGTCCGTGGAGTTTTTGAGCCGGATCCAGCAGGCGGGATTTCCGCTGCCGGAATTCGTGGAGGTGGACCGGAGCGCCGGTCTCCGACCCGGCTCGGCGGAAAGTGGAATGCGGCAACACGCCGGGTCGGAGACCGGCGCTCCACGGAAACGCACCGTGCCAGAGGCGGGTCCATCCTCCGCAATGCCGTCCATCCTCCGCAGTACTGTCCACCCTCCGCAGTACTGCTACGGAGGACGGGCTACGGAGGACAGGCTACGGAGGACAGGCGCTCCGGCCCTGCGCCAGCTTGCCGGGCGCAAACTCGGCAGCCTGCGTCCGTGGGCGTGGGGGCCGGACAGCTTGGCGCGGTTGCGACCGCTGTTCGCCAGTGTCACCGGCGAAACACGCGCCGCTGCATCGCGCTTCAACCCCGGCCTCGCGCAACTTTATGCCAAGTCCTGGAGCGCGGATTTTCTGCGGAAGTTGCTCGCTGAAAAAGCGGAAAGCGGAAAGCGGAAAGCGGAAACCGGCTGGCTCTGCACCGAAAATGAAGTCGGGGTGGCCGTGAGCTCGGTGGATGAGGCGCTCGCCGCGATTGCCAAGATCCGCGCGCGCGGGCAGCACAACGTGGTGGTAAAGCAATCGTTCG
>Ga0316231_1004843_pt1 | contig 10973 bp, 10 predicted proteins | sample TBH18027metaG_FD_206002 | JGI IMG/M metagenome (GOLD analysis project Ga0316231, IMG submission 206002) | Freshwater microbial communities from Trout Bog Lake, Wisconsin, USA - TBH18027 | ecosystem: Environmental > Aquatic > Freshwater > Lake > Hypolimnion/Profundal zone | place: USA: Wisconsin...
CCTCGCCTAATCGAGCATAAATCGGATGGGATTTGGGTGCTGAGGGGGTGAGGGCGCGTGGAAAGAATGGATTGAGCGCCTGCCGGCCAGTTGTAAAGCCCGGCAGGAGGTGCAGGCTGGCTACCCTGGCCGAGGCTTGCTGGAAGGCCCGCAGCTATCGGAATGGCATCAATCAGCGTCAAACTGAGCGGTGCTATACTTTGGCCAAGACGGCTCCGCGGAGCTTAATTGAGCGGTTTTCCCAATCTTTCTGCCTTGCCGCACCGGGCAAAGCCAAATTTTATCGATACTCAGGCTGCCTTGACAGGGTGGGTTGGGTTTGGTGGCATTGGGAGATCGCCCTAGGAAGCTTGCCGCAATTGCCGTCCGGAGGTTCCGTCCGCTTATGACTCCCCGCGCACGCCGCGCACTTTTCACCGTGGTTTTGTTTTTTACTGTCTGCGCCATAGCGGGCAGCGTGCTTCAGCGCAAGGTTGGAGCCCAGTCGTCGGCAGACGAAAGCCAGCTCCGCGACAGCCTCAAGTCGTTTACCGATGTGTATGCGCTGGTGGAGAAGAACTATGCCGAGCCACTCACCGGTGACCGGGCAGACGCAGCTATCTACGATGGCGCCATTCCCGGGATGCTGCGTGGACTGGACCCGCACTCGAATTTTTACGATCCCAAGGCTTATGCCAAGTTGCGTGAAGACCAGCGCGGACACTATTACGGTGTTGGCATGGTCATCCAGCAGCAGACCAACAAGGTCTACGTGATTACGCCGTACGAGGGCACACCTTCTTTCCGGGCCGGCATTCATCCTGGAGACATCATCTCCGCAGTAGATGGGAAGGCAACGGAGGGCTGGACATCCGACCAGGTGGCCAAGGCTCTGAAGGGGCCGAAGGGAACGCACGTACAGGTGACGACGGTCCGCGAAGGTCAGGCGGCTCCGCTTGTATTTGACCTGGTGCGCGACGAGATTCCTCACCCGTCCGTGGACCTGAAGTACGAGATTCGCCCCGGCATCGGCTACATCCATCTGACCCAGTTTCAGGAGACGACGGGCGAAGAGATGATTTCAGCGATTGACGGCTTCCCCGATATGAAGGGACTTGTGCTGGACCTTCGCAATAACCCCGGGGGACTGCTGAGCCAGGCAGTTGAGGTTTGCGACCACTTGCTGACCAAGGGACAGGCGATTGTTTCACAGCGTGGGCGCGCATACCCCGACCAGAACTACACAGCCACGCACGGCAACGGTGGCAAGACATTCCCGATTGTGGTTCTGGTGAACCGCGGCACGGCATCGGCGGCAGAGATTGTGAGCGGCGCGTTGCAGGACCATGACCGCGCCCTTATTGTGGGCGAGACAACCTTTGGCAAAGGGTTGGTGCAGACTGTCTACAACCTGAGCGAGACCTCAGGACTGGCGCTTACGACGTACCACTATTACACGCCTTCCGGACGGCTCATCCAGCGGAACTACACAGGCGTTTCACTCTATGACTACTACTACAACCATGCGGGCGCACAGCCTACGGACTCAACCAATCGCGAAGTGAAGCTGACGGATGCGGGGCGTACGGTGTACGGTGGCGGCGGCATTACACCGGACAAGAAGATCGAAAGCCCGCTTGCGAACCACTTCCAGGACCAGTTGCTCTACAAGGATGTGTTCTTCCACTTTGCGCCGGTATACATGTCGACACACACCGTTGACAAGAACTTCAAGGTAGACGACGCGGTTCTGGCGGAGTTCAAGAAGTTCCTCACCAGCCAGAATGTGGAATGGACGGACGCCGACCTGAACGGAGTGCAGGACTGGATCAAGACACGCATCAAGGACAAGATCGTGACCATTCAGTTTGGCCAGTTGCAGGGATTGCGGACCCTGGCCGAGTGGGATCCGATGATCCAGAAGGCGCTCACCTTCCTGCCAGAAGCGCAGACGCTGGAAGACAACGCCCACAAGGTACTTACGGAAAAGGCGATGGCCCGGAATAACGGGTCGCAGTAGATTTTCCTGAGTTCAGAACAAATGGCCGTCCCTGAGGGGGCGGCCATTTGTTGATGTGGCATTTTCTTGTTTAACTGAGAGAGGGCAGGCCCGCGAGCGCCATGGCTATCTCCTCAGCCGGGTACTCGTAGTTCTGCAACTTGCCTGCTTGATAGTCAATGTAGCTCTGCATGTCAAAGTGGCCGTGACCGCTCAGGTTGAAGAGAATAGTGCGCGGCTTGCCTTCCGCCTTGGCTTCGAGAGCCTGATTGATGGCTTCGGCAACGGCGTGGTTGGCTTCTGGAGCGGGGACGATGCCCTCAGCGCGGGCAAACTGAATGCCGGCGGAGAAGGCATCCAACTGCTGCACGGTGACGGCGTCAGCCAATCCCAGATCCAGGACATGGGACACGAGCGGAGCCATGCCGTGGTAGCGCAGACCACCCGCATGTATCCCCGGCGGCATAAAGGTGCTACCGAGCGTATGCATCTTGACCAGCGGAGTAAGGTGGCCGGTGTCTCCAAAGTCATAAGCAAAGCGGCCCTTGGTAAGGCTGGGGCAGGCGGAGGGCTCCACTGCGAGCACACGCGCATTGCATTGGCCTTTAAGCTTGCGGCCGATGTATGGCATTACCAGTCCGGCAAAGTTGGAACCGCCGCCAGTGCAGCCGATAATCACGTCGGGGGCGTCGTTCGTCAGCGCCATTTGTTCGATGGCTTCAAGACCAATCACGGTCTGGTGCAGGAGCACATGATTCAGGACGCTGCCCAGGGCGTACTTGGTGTTGGGGTCCTTGGCGGCTACTTCCACGGCCTCGGAGATGGCGATGCCGAGCGAGCCGTTGGAGTCAGGATGCGCGGCCAGAATGGCGCGCCCACAGTCCGTCTCATTGCTGGGGCTGGCTGTGACCGAGGCGCCGAATGCTTCCATCAGTGCGCGACGATAGGGCTTTTGGTCATAGCTCACACGCACCATGTAGACTTTGCAATCCAGACCGAAGAACGAGCAGGCCATGGCGAGCGAAGAGCCCCACTGGCCGGCGCCGGTCTCAGTGGACAGGTGCTTGGTGCCGTCCTTCTTGTTGTAGTAAGCCTGGGCAACGGCGGTATTGAGCTTGTGGGAGCCGGCTGGGCTAACGCCCTCATATTTGTAGTAGATATGCGCCGGGGTATCGAGCGCTTTCTCAAGACGACGGGCGCGGAATAGCGGCGAGGGCCTCCACTGCGCGTAGATCTGCCGCACCTCTTCGGGAATCTCGATCTCGCGCTCGGTGCTGACTTCCTGAAGAATCAGGCTAATGGGAAACAGCGGGGCGAGGTCATCCGGTCCGATGGGCTTGTGCGTTCCGGGGTGCAAGGTGGGAGCCATGGGCTCTGGAAGATCCGGAAGGATGTTGTACCAGACACGTGGAATGCGATCCTGCGGCAGGGTGTATTGAATTGTCTCCATGCGCAATATATTACCAGCGGGACAATACGGATTACCCGTGCGCCAGGCCACAGGTGCGCGGTCACCACTTGTAGTCGGCATCACAGCGCCCCCCAACCGGTGCGCTTAAGCTCTTGAACGGTATATGGGAGGAGATCTAAATGCCAGCAATTGCCCCTGAAAATACAGTCACAGTTCAGAACCTGTTAGCAGCCTTTGAGGGCGAGTCAAACGCTCATGCCAAGTACACCGCCTTTGCCGTGAAGGCAGACGCGGACGGTTTGCACGGAGCCGCCAGCTTGTTCAGGGCAGCCGCGCGCGCCGAGCAGATACACGCCGCCAATCATGCGCGGGTTATCAAGCAGCTGGGCGGCGAGGCTACGTGCGAGATTCATGCGGTGGATGTAAAGACCACGCTTGAAAACCTGAAGGCCGCGCTGGGCGGCGAGCAGTACGAGATCGACACGATGTATCCAGGCTTTCTTGAAGAGGCGACGGCGCGCGGCAACACGGCGGCCATTCGCACATTTACAGGCGCCCTGGAAGCGGAAAAGACCCACGCGCGGCTTTATGGCGAGGCGATTGCCCTGCTGCAGGCCGGCAAGATGGATTCATGGATTGGCGCGGTGCGGGAGTTTTATGTATGCCCGGTATGCGGATACACATCCGAGACTGAAGAGGAGCACGAGCGCTGTCCGGTTTGCAATTGCCCCTGGGAGCGGTTTGAAATTATCCGGTAAGAATTTCTACTTAATGCAGGGTTGGTTTGGACCTACTGTTTTCCCACTCCCGCGGCAGGTGAATGCTGCTGGAGTGGGAGGCTGAACTATATTGATTGGGCGGCATTGCGTGCGAGGACTGTCTGCTATTTATTCCACAGCTTTCGCCAGCGACTGCCGCCACCGTCTTCCCACTGGAAATGCACCTGGCGGAATAGCCATTTATCGCCTTTGCGCGTAAGAATCGCGGAAAAGCGCACTTGGCGATCAGCACCATCCATGCGGACAGTTGCAAGATCTGCCACCCAGGCAACATCTCCAAAAGACCAGATAACAGAATCGTCGGCATTGAGGCGGAAATCGCCCCAGTTGGCCCAGTCTGTTTGAATAAACGCGCTTGCTGCGGCATAGCCGCGAGCCCACTCAGTATGGTCAGTGCCGAGGATTAAAATATCGCCATCCTTTTCAAAGAGGTGGCTCATAAACGAATCCAGCTTTTTGGGATCGCGCTGGACATATCCATCCGCGAAGGCTCTGAGCGCCATGCGCACGCCCTCTTGAACTTGAGGAGGCGCATCGCCCACCTTGCGGAGAAACTGGGAGCGAATGTCAGTGTCAGCGTCGGCGTATGTGCTCACGAATAGAGTTACTAACAGCGTGAGGCAGGCCACTGCCAACACTGATGCAATCACTGCCGATGCTATTCGCCTGCGCGTAAACACGATGGCCATTTGCAACGCCCTCCCTGGCTCCCCCTATGGGCAATCAACAGAAATATGCTAACGCATGATTTATCAAATACATATAGCACATTAGTACGATTAGATGGTTACTGATTGGCCATTGAATGCCAAATGCGAGCGTAGCTACAGACTGATTGAGGTTCTTCGAAAGTGCATGCTGTCGTCTGCTTATGGTTCATCGTTAAAGATGCCAACCTCCATTTTTCCGCCTTCAGCAAGCCTGGCGCGGTACATTCCAGAGGTATTGAAACTCCAAGCCATCTGGCCATCGGGCGCGATTGCGATTACTCCGCCGTCGCCGTGAATTGCAGCAAGTTCTGTTTGGATAACCTGGTCAGCGGCTTGCTGTAACTTCATGCCCTTGTACTGGACGAGGGCGCAGATCTCGCGTGCCACGGTGAGGCGAATGAAGTACTCGCCGACGCCGGTGGCGGAGACGGCGCAGGATTGGTTGGAGGCATAGGTGCCAGCGCCGATGATGGGCGAGTCGCCTACACGTCCCCATCGCTTTGCCTGGGTGCCGCCGGTCGAGGTGCCCGCTGCGACGTTGCCTTGGCGGTCAAGCGCAACCACGCCGACGGTGCCGAACCGGTGCGCGCCGGGGGCATCAATCTGAGCCACGTGCCCGGCAGGTGGAGGCGGAGCGCCCTCCGGCCGCGGCGGAGTGGGCAGGCCTTCTTTCTTCAACTGTTGCACGAGCGACTGCCAGCGGCGCTCGGTAAAAAAGAAGCTGGGGTCAACCTGCTCAAGACCAGCGTTGACCGAGAATTCATCGGCTCCCGCACCTACGAGAAAGACATGCGGTGACTTTTCCATGACAGCGCGGGCGAGCGAGATTGGGTGACGGGTGCGGGTGACGCCCGCGACCGCGCCTGCCCGCAGGCCGGAGCCGTCCATGATGGCGGCGTCCAACTCGTTTCTGCCATCCGCGGCAAAGACGGCACCACGGCCAGCGTTGAAGAGCGGATCATCTTCGAGGATGTGGACGGCTGCCTCAATGGCATCAAGCGACGAGCCACCCTTGTCAAGCACCTGCGCGCCAGCCTGCGTAGCCTGGGCCATTGAGGCGCGATAGGCTGCATTGGTCTTTGGGCTCATTGAAGCACGCTCAATAACGCCGGCACCACCGTGCACGACAATCGCCCACCGGTGCAGCTGAGGCTGTTGTGCGTTGGCGAAGGTGGAGACCATGATTGCTCCTAAAAGCAGGCTGAGAATTGTTACTGATATCTTCATGCGAGTACCCTTGCTCTTCCTTTTCATGTTAGCGCCAGTTCCGCCTTCGCACTTCTCAATTCCCTGTTTCGTGCCCTTCTCCGGTAACATCTCAATCAATGAAGACTCGTAAACAAGCTCTGATTTCACTACTTCTGCTGGCGACGTTTGCCAGTGTCGCTGCCGCTCAACCACGCCCGATTCCCGTGAAGGTGGTGGTGATTGCCATGTTCGAGCAGGGCGCGGACACGGGCGATGCGCCCGGCGAGTTGCAGTACTGGGTGGAGCGCGATCACCTGGACAAGATATATCCACTGACGGCCGGCTACCACGCCGTCCGCATGAACAGCGAAGGCGAGATGGCGGTGTTGACGGGCCAGGGGACCGCGCATGCGGCAGCGACGATTATGGCCGTGGGCCTGGACCCGCGTTTCGATTTCAGCCATGCGTACTGGATTGTTGCAGGGATCGCGGGAGGCAACCCGGACCGCATCTCACTTGGCTCGGCAGCCTGGGCGCGCTGGGTGGTGGATGGGGACCTGGGATACGAGATTGACGCACGAGAGATTCCGCAGGATTGGACGACAGGCTATCTGCCGCTGAGAAAGAAGCAGCCCTACGAGACACCCGCCGAGCCAATGGCGGGACAGGTGTATGCGCTGAATTCCGGGCTAGCCCGGTGGGCGTTCAACCTAACGCGAGGTACGCGGCTCGATGACTCGGAGCACTTGAAGGAAATTCGCAGCGAGTTTGAAGGGAGCGCGGCCCAGCGGGCGCCGTTTGTGACCATGGGCGATGAGGTATCTTCTTCGACTTATTGGCATGGGAAGTTGATGGACGCCTGGGCGACAGATTGGATGCGCTACTTTACCGGAGGGCAGGGCGAGTTTGCGACGACGGCGATGGAAGATAGCGGGACGCTGCAGTCGCTTGAGTTTCTGGCCCATGGGGGGCGCGTGGACGAGAAGCGCATCCTGGTACTGCGGACGGTAAGCAACTTTGATCGCCAGCCTCGCGGGCTGACCGCAAGTGAGAGCCTGGCGCGGCAGAGAATCGGCAAATACGCAGCCTATCTGCCCTCCATTGAGAGCGCATACCGGGTGGGGCATGGGGTTGTAAACGAACTGCTCAACCACTGGGCACACTATGAGGGATCGGTTCCGGAAAGACCGGAGTCAACAGCGGACAAGCAATAGCGGGATGCAGTATGACGGCAGATGGGACCGAGAGGATCTTGGCGTTGGCCGTCCGCGAAGGACCGAAGATGTTGGCGAAAGCATGGTGGTTGGTGGAGAATGCTTGGGTCATGCAAATCAACCTGGGCGAAGCAAAGTAGTCTGTTTCTGACTCCATGTCACGCTGAGGCTTCACTTGAAACTCAACTACGGAACGCTCGCATTGATCATTGTGGCCGGCCTGGTTCTTGCAGGGCACGCATGGGGACTTCCCTGGACGCTTCCGCAAATTGCAGGACTTGCCGTTGCGATTCCGAGTTTTTTGCTTCTTGTCCTGGCCCGCAATCAACTGGGCGGGGCCTTCAGTGTGCAGGCCAAGGCGACAACGCTGGTTACTACGGGCCTCTACTCCCGCATTCGCAATCCGATCTATTTTTTTGGCGGCTTGATGATAGCGGGCATCATTATCTGGGCTGGCAAGCCCTGTTTTTTGCTTTGCTTTGTTGTTCTGGTTCCCTTGCAGGTTTATCGGAGCCGCAAAGAAGCGCAGGTGCTGGCAGAGAAGTTCGGCGTTGCTTACCAAGACTACAAACTGAAGACGTGGTTTTGAGATAAGCAGGATTCAGAGATCGAATCAAAGCGTCCAATTTGGACGGCGATCATGCGGTCAAAGGATGGCGAGATGCACTCTATCTGGTTTGGCGAATTTATGGGCACGCTGGTGCTGGTGTTGATGGGAACTGGTGTCGGCGCGGGTGTAACGCTGCGCAAGTCTTATGCGGCCGACTCAGGCTGGATGGTGATTACCACCGGCTGGGCGCTGGCCGTGCTTTGCGGCGTGCTGGTGGCGCAAGCCTTCGGCAGTCCTGGGGCGCATCTGAATCCGGCGATCACGCTGGCCGTCGCGGTGAACACCGGGAATTTTTCGCAGGTGCCGGTCTACTGGTCAGCACAACTGCTTGGCGCGATGTGTGGCGCTACGCTGATGGCGCTGCATTACGCGCCGCATTGGAAGCTCACACCCGAACCGGCAGCAAAGCTGGGCATCTTCTGCACCAATGCTGCGGTACGCAGTCCGCTGGCCAACGTCCTGAGCGAGGTTATAGGAACGGCGGTGCTGGTTTTAGTGGCCGGGGCGATCGGTTCCCACGGCGTCTCTGCCAGCGGGCCGGCTGGGGGCGTCGGGCCGTGGCTGGTGGCCAGCCTTGTGTGGGGCATCGGGCTGTCGCTGGGTGGCACTACGGGCTACGCCATCAACCCAGCGCGCGATCTGGGTCCGAGGCTTATTCATGCGCTGCTGCCGATTCCTGACAAGGGCGGCTCGAACTGGGGCTATGCGTGGATTCCCATCGTAGGCGATCTGACGGGCGGCGCACTGGCTGGGCTGCTGCTGCATTACGCGCATTTCTAATGCGCTCGCGATCTGGATGCCGGCTTGCCCTGTTCCGCGTTTGCAGGAGAGTTGTATTCTTCTGTTGACTGCACACTTGCCCGCAGCCTCAGAAATGAGCGACCATGCCGGAAACCATTTTGCAACTCGATCCACGCGATAACGTTCTTGTGGCGCTGGCCACGCTCGACCTGGGTACGCAAGTCAGGCTCGGCTCTTCATCTTCTCCGGTTATCTGCATGGTCACGCAGACGATTCCCGCCAAGCACAAGATGGCGCTGAATGACCTGAAGCCTGGCGACCTGATTCGGATGTACGGCATGGTAGTGGGCGAGGTAGTACAGCCAATTGCGCGGGGCGGCCTGCTGACAACGAGAAACATCCGGCACCGCGCCGCCGACTACACAGCGAAGCGGCAACCCGCTCCGACCCATGTGCCGGATGCATCGGCGTGGGCCGCACGCACCTTCATGGGTTATCACCGCCCGGATGGGCAGGTGGGCACGCGCAATTACTGGCTCGTGCTGCCGCTGGTTTTCTGCGAAAACCGCAATATTGAGCAGATGCGCGAAGCCCTAGAAGAAGAGCTGGGCTATGGGAGCGCCAAGAGCGATTATCGCCAGCATGTACGCAAGCTCATCCATGGAAGCACCAGCGCCGAAGAGATTACGCAGGTTCGCAACGAGCGTATATTTCCAAGGCTCGACGGCATTCGCTTTCTAACTCACCAGGGTGGATGCGGCGGCAATAGGCAGGACTCGCAGGCGCTGTGCGGATTGCTAGCGGGGTATATTCACAATCCCAACGTGGCTGGCGCTACGGTACTGAGTCTCGGCTGCCAGCACGCGCAGGCAAGCCTGCTGATGGACGAGCTACGCGCCCGCGACCCGGAGTTGCGCAAGCCAGTGCTGATTTTTGATCAGCAAAAGTCTGGCAGTGAAGCCTCGCTGATGGAGCAGGCACTGAGCGAGACTTACGCAGCACTGGCGCAAGCGAACACCGCCGTGCGCGCACCCGCACCGGTGTCTGCGCTGACACTTGGCCTGCAGTGCGGGGGGTCGGATGGATTCAGCGGCATCTCGGCGAACCCTGCAGTGGGATACGTGTCGGACCTGGTGGTTGGGGTTGGCGGCACCTCGATGCTCTCGGAGTTTCCGGAGTTGCACGGCGTGGAGCAGGAGCTGATCAACCGCTGCGCTACCGATGCGCTGGCGGCGCGATTCCGCGATCTGATGCAGACTTACTCGGCGCAGGCCAAGGCAGTGAACTCAGGGTTCGAGATGAATCCTTCTCCGGGCAACATTCGCGACGGACTCATCACCGACGCCATGAAATCCGCAGGTGCAGCGCGCAAGGGTGGTGTATCGCCGGTGAGCGGGGTGCTCGACTATCCCGAGTACTTCAGCGTGCCCGGATTCAATTTGCAATGCACGCCGGGCAACGATGTGGAGAGTGCGACAGCGCAGGTTGGCGCGGGTGCAAACCTGGTGCTGTTTACCACTGGCCTGGGCACGCCTACCGGCAACCCGATTACGCCGGTTATAAAGATCGCCACGAACACGGTGATGGCGGAGCGCATGAAAGACATCGTCGACTTTGACGCAGGCGGCATTGTGCGAGGCGAGTTGAGCATCAAGGAGTGCGCAGAGAACTTGCTTGAGCTTTCACTCGAGGTTGCAAGCGGGGAACGGCTTACGAAGGCAGAACTGAACGGGCAGAGCGATTTTATTCCCTGGAAGCGCGGCGTTTCTCTGTAGAGAGCAAGACTGAACCTCCTGGAGTGGATTTCCAGAAGGTTATTTTGCGATCTGGAATCCCTGACGCGCTATTCCAAAAAAGAAGCGACAACCGCAAGGGCGGAGATGGCCGCCGTCTCCGCGCGGAGAATACGCGGACCGAGCGATGCAGCGCGCCAGCCGTTGGCATCGAACAGCGCTTCTTCCGCCGGCGCCCATCCACCTTCAGGGCCGATGGCAATTTCCAGAGCGGGCATCTCATCCCTCGCGACATCTTGCGCTTCCTGAATGAGGCAGCGCAGGGTGGTGGTGCGCTCCTGCTCGGCAAGCACAATGCGGGTAGCGTCAGAGGCAGCCCGGACGCGAGATGCGAGCGGGGCGGGAGCAAGAACGAGGGGCACGTCAGAGCGGCGCGATTGCTGGGCAGCCTCATGTGCGATCCGCCGCCAACGCTCGGCACGCTTCTCAGCGGCCAGCGCAAGATGCTTTTCAGTTCGCTGCGCAATTACGGGCGCCAGCGCGGCAACGCCGAGTTCGGTTGCCTTTTCGATGGCCCACTCCATGTGATCGAATTTATAGATGGCCATG
>Ga0316231_1004847_pt1 | contig 10962 bp, 11 predicted proteins | sample TBH18027metaG_FD_206002 | JGI IMG/M metagenome (GOLD analysis project Ga0316231, IMG submission 206002) | Freshwater microbial communities from Trout Bog Lake, Wisconsin, USA - TBH18027 | ecosystem: Environmental > Aquatic > Freshwater > Lake > Hypolimnion/Profundal zone | place: USA: Wisconsin...
GGGGTTCTAGGCACTTGCCGCATAAATCGGACACCTCTGCCTTGTAGCCCGCATTTTTAGCGGGTTTTTTGTGAATTTTTTTACATCGTGTTTTAAATATCCGCCACAAAAAACCCATTAACTTATTTTTTGCTCCCAGGTATTAAATTCGCAAATGTGCTATAAATAAAGGCTTTATACAATAAAAACAAACTATAGGAAGAGTTTGTCACCATAATCGAAAAATGCAAATTTTTTTGATTTTTGGTCCTTGCCGCATAAATCGGACATCTATATGCATTTAAGCCTATATTTTCCCTGGTTTTTAGTAAAATTCATTACATCAATGTGCATTTTTTTATTTGCTATTTTTTGCAAATACCTTTAAAAGCTCTGAAAATATTTTAGTTAATACACCGCTCATTATAAAAAAATCAGCTTTAAAACAAGCTTCTTCTGAATCGTTTTTATCTTCCGCTGATTCAACCAGCGTATCTTGATACTGCAATGATTGAAACGTAAAATCGTTTTTTAATACAAAAGTAACCTGATCATTCCAAGCCACCTTCATTTGTGATATTTCAAAATTACTTTTTATTAGTGACTGCACATAGCTGGCGGATAAATCTTGCTTCTGAATTCTAGTAACTCGTCCTTCTTGTTTTGAGTCTTGCAATACGCAGGCGTCTTCTATATTTAGTGCTTTGGGTTGATTATTATTCAGAAGCCAACCGGTTAGTATTGGTGATAGTTTTTTAATCTCTGGCGGAGCAATTTTTACCTTACTCAATGAACGCTTAAAGAACGCAACAAAGCTTTCAGTGTTTTTAGCGCTGTTGGTGTTTAGAATTAGCCAGTTATTTTTAGTATCGATAAGAGCATAGTCGCGATAGATAACTCCAAATGCCTTCGGCAGTAGCCCGTTGTATATTTCTTGCTTTATGCTGTTTTTCTCTTTGTAAGAGACTTTTCTGTCTTGGACTAGTTGTATTTCTTTTATTTTTTCATTTAGCTTTTGCCGTAGGATCTTTGCTGGCAATAATTTTGCTTCGGTCTGGAGACAGATAAGTAAAAACTCTTTTGCTGTATACACCAATGGCGCATCTTCTTCATCTGTTGGTGATATCCAACCTTGGCTGATCGGAAGACCAGAAGGGCAAGGAGTAAAAGGCAATTGCTCCAACTGTCCTTCTAGTTCTTCCGGGTCAAAGGAACTCTTTTCTTCAAATTTAAAAAGCTGTGCTTGTTTAAACCACATTGTCTTTCCTTAACTGGTTCAATGCTTATTTGCTAGCAATTGTTTAAGCTGGCAAGCCAGCTCCGTTTTTTCTTGTGTTAAAAACAAATTTTTATTGCTAATGTTGGCTACATTAGTTTCTGCTTTTTTTAAGGCCCCATCGAGCATTATTATGCGTTCTTGTGCTTTTTCAAAACTTGTTTTTAATATGACAGCAGCTTCTTTTTCAACCTTTAATTCATTAGCAACCTTAGCGCCGTCAGATAAAATACTACTATATTTTTCACTCAATTCATTATGAACTAGATTCTGTTTTTGTATAATATTATTTTGCTCTTGAAGCTTTGCCAACGATTCATTAAGTTTTTGGGAGATAGATTCTTTGGCACCTTCAATCAATTCGACTTTTTTTGATAATTTTGTTATTTCTCCAGCTGTCTTTTCTACCGTTGATTGTTGCTGATATAATTGGTTTTCTAAATTTTTGATTTGTCCATTAAGCAAATTATTTTCTGTTTCGCGTGTTTGCCTAATTGTTTCCCGATAATGATCAAGATTGTCCTGCGCATTTTTCAGTTGCTGCTTCAGGGTATCTATTTCTGCTTTTTTATCCTCTAACCGCTCTTGCAGTGTATTATTTTCCATTGTTTTTTTGTCAATGGTTTGCTCCAAGGCTCTTAATTTTCTTTGTAAGGCTAAGTTTTCTTCTTGGCGCTCATTGGTAGAGTCCTCAAGCATTTTATTTGTTTGGATAAGCTTATTACGTTCTGCTTCTAACTCAACCAACCTTGTCCTTAGCTCAACAATAGCGCTTTTGCTTTCACTTTCTATGATATTTATTTTGTTAATGGATTCTTCTTTGATTCCATCATAAATTCCTTTTACAACCACAAGCAGTGAATCGGGTAGCCCTTGTTCCATCTCAACTTGATGGCCGTGTTTACTACGCCATTCACGCAGGTGTCTATTGATAGTGCTGTTGCTGCCAGTACCTAATACTTTGCGTATCTCTTCAATAGACGGATGAATTTTCTGCTCTATTAATTGAACAACGGTTTTTGCCACATCAAAATAAGTTACTCCTGGTCTAGCCATTTTTAATGTCTCTGTGTATTTTGTACTGTATGATGTTTGTTGTATTTATATGTAAAAAAATTATAACAAAATTTTGTTTTTTAGTAAAATACAATTTCTGACAAGCCTGTTTATCAGACATCATGAAAATAGGCTAATTATTTTTTATATTTTTTATTACAAAACCCAGGAACTAACGTGAACCAAGAAATAATCAATGATATTGCTATACAAGCCACTAATGAAGATTTGGCGCTACAAAACCAACAACATTACTTAGATAAAGCAACCGCGACTAATACCAGACGCGCTTACCAAGCAGCCATTAGACAGTTTGAGGCGGCTGGCGGGTTATTACCAGCAGCTGAACAAGATATTGCGCGCTACATTACCAATAAAGCGCCATTATTGAATCCAAGAACCTTGTCATTACATTTAACGGCAATATCACACTGGCATTGCTACCAACATTTGCCAGATCCGACTCAAGCAGCGCAAATAAGAAAGCTGCTAAAAGGGATCTATCGTAGTCATGGCAAACCAAAACGTAAAGCTAAAGCATTACATCCCGAACACATTGATAAAATGGTGACATATTTACATAAACAAAACAACTTAAAAGCGTTACGCGATAGCGCCTTAATACAATTAGCTTATTTTGGAGCGTTTCGTCGCAGTGAATTAATAGCAATTACTGTTGAGCATTTGCGTTTTGAGACCCAAGGGCTATTGGTTTTAATCCCGCGCTCTAAAACCGATCAAGATGGTGAAGGTAAAATTAAAGCCTTGCCTTATGGTAAAAATAATGTGTGCCCGGTTAGGGCAGTAAAAAAATGGTTAGAGGCTTCTCAAATAACACAAGGGACTATTTTTAGAGCCATCAATCGATGGAATATATTGCAGTCAAAACCATTACATCCCGATAGCATCAATACGATCATTAAAGCGTTGGCGCGACAATGTGGCTTCGATTTTATTGCTAACTTATCAAGCCATAGTTTACGCCGTGGTTTTGCCACTAGTGCTGCAAATGTCGGCGCTGATTTTGAATGGATCAAGCGCCAGGGCGGATGGAAAAATGATAGTACCGTAAGAGAATATATCGAAGAGGGGCAGCTATTTGATAAAAATGCAGCAAGCAAATTAATTACTACGGCATTTGACAATAAAGAGTAAAAAATATTATGACTATCAACAAAAGAATTACCCTATTAACTAAGAGTGAAATCAAAGCAATCTATGATTACCCAACATTTTCAGATGATGAGCAGCAATGCCATTTTTATTTATCAGAACAAGAGTTGGCAATAACAAAAAAGCTATTTACGATAGAAAGTAAAATATATTTTGTTTTACTATTGGGATACTTTAAAGCTAAAACAATTTTTTATAAGATTAGCTTTAGGAAAAGCTATCGAGATATTACCTACATCAAAAAATTTATCTTCCCGGATAATGTTTTAACTTCTGAATTACCAAACATAAGCACCAGAACCGCCAATAGAATTAAAAATAAGATCTATGAATTATTCAACATTGGTACAGAACCAGCTCAAACCAGCCTAATTCTCGAGAAAATCGGTGATCTTGCTAGATATAATATAGTTCCTACTAATATATTTAAAGATTTGGTCTCCTATATGCAAAACAATAATATTCCTCTTCCAGCATATGCAACGATACAAACATTAATTGGTAAAGCTTTATCAGAAGAAGAAAAGCGATTAACAAACATTATTGATGAACATTTACCACGACATGCTGTAAAAACCATTGATGATTTATTAACGACAACAGAAGGATTATATCCTATAACAGCACTAAAGGCCGATCCAAAAAGCTTTAGGACGCACGACTTGCAAGGAGAATTAGATAAGCACCATAAATGTAGTAAGCTGTTTGTATCTTGCAAAAATATCATACCAAAATTTGATATTTCCAATAATAATATAAACTATTATTCTTCTCTGGCGATGTATTACAATGCTTTTAGATTACAAAGATTTCCCAAAAATAAATGCCAGCTCTACATTATATGCTTTATTTTCAGGCAATTTTACAAAATCAACAATAATCTAATAGATGGCTTCATTCACTATGTTAGAACATACGATAAAAAAGCGGATGAATACGCAAGGGAAGAAGTCTCTGATACCAAGGCAATAATAAATCAATATCAACCCCGAGTTGGTAAAATTCTTAGCATGTTTGGTAATAACAAGCTGAACAATTACAGGTTTAAAAAAGTAAAGCAAAAAGCATTTGGCTTTATTTCTGAAAAGATTCTGAAAAAAATATGCATCCTTATTCAGCACGACAAGGTGGATAAGAAAGAGTTTTTGTGGGATTTTCACAGAGGAAATCATTATTCGGTAACGGCAAATCTACGACCACTATTTATGGCAATACCCTTTAACTACGCAGCAATTGGGATATCCGAAAACTTAAAATTAGCGGCCAATTTTATTACTACTGCTTTTAAAGCAGATAAACCACTTAGCGCATTTAATCTCCTGGCTTTTCCCATTAGATTTATTGGGAGAGAAATTAAAAAATACTTCTTTACAAAAATATTAAAACCCAAGGATAAAAAACCATGCGAAGCTGTAGATTATTATAAATACGAATATTTGGTTTATCAGCAAATAGAAAGGGGTATCCATGCTGGAAACGTCTATTCAAACACTTCTGTTGAATACAAAAGTCTTGATGTCGATTTGTCTACTGATCAGAATCTTGAGAAACAAAAAGAGATTATTCAAAAAGCCAATATCCCTGCATTAACAGATGATATCAGGGTTAAATTAAATGAGCTTAAAGGCATTCTTGAAAATCTGATCACTGTAGTTAATCAGAAAATTGATAGCGGAGAAAACAAACATGTCAAAATCAAGAAAAAAAATGGCGTTGTAAAGTGGACCTTACCTTATGAAAAAATTAATGCCGATTTTAACAATCCATTCTACGACAAACTACCGCAAATAAACATCATAGATCTTTTAGCTTTCGTAGATACAAAATGTCATTTCACTGATGCTTTTAGTCATATAAAAACTTATGAGTCTACAAAAGAAGCAGATTATAAATATACTTTAGCAAGTATACTTGCTGATGCTACAGGCCTTGGTATTTATAAGATATCGGAAAATTCAAATTTAAATTACGACAAATTGCTTAATATTCACAACAGCAGAATACGGCTAGAGACTTTAGAGAAAGCAAATAATATTTTTGCTGCAGCAATAGAAGCGTTGCCAATATCTAAGTATTACAATATACAGAAAGATAAACTACATGGCGGTATAGATGGAATGAAAGTCGATGTTAGACTGCAAACTTTTAAAAGCCGTTATTTGCGTAAATACTTTAAAGAAAAGGGCGTATCTGCATACACACTGTTAATAAATAATATTGCTGCCGATAGCAAAATAATCACTGGCCACGAAAGCCATTTTTTGTTTGATGTTTTATATAATAATACATCAAGCCTACGTCCGGACATTATATCAACAGATAATGAAGGATCAAATCAACTTAATTTTGCGCTGTTAGATTTAATTGGAGTGCTATTTGCTCCGTGTTATAAAACCATTGCAAAAAAAGCACAAACCATTTGCACATTTAGTGATCCGAAGCATTATCAAGACTGTATAATCAAACCTTGTAGCAAAGTTAATGAGAGCCTTATTATTGAAGAGTGGCCAAATGTTCAAAAAATATTTATATCTTTATTGGCTGGAGAAAAAACACAAAATATTATTGTAAAAAAATTATCATCTCATAAGCGCAAAAGTAAGACCAAAGATGCTTTGTGGGAGTACAATAATATACTCATGAGCATATATTTGTTGTGGTACATAGATGATCCGAACTTAAGGAGATATGTAAGAACAGCGCTTAATCGAACGGAAGGATACCACCAATTAAGGCGCGCCGTTGGAAATGTTGGTGGCGGTGATTTTCGTGGTAAAAGCGAAATGGAAATATTAATTTGGAACGAGTGTTCTCGTCTGGTTGCTAATGCGATAATTTATTATAATGCTTATATGTTGTCACAATTGCTAATAAGCAAAGGAAATAAAATAGATAAAAAAATGATAAAGCTGCTGAAAAGAATATCGCCCATAGCATGGCAACATATTAATTTTTTAGGCATGTATGATTTTAGTTTTAAAAACGCATTAGATTTTCAAGAAATGTTAGATATAATAGGACGGTGTTTTGAAGAGGAGCTAGTAAAATCCAATTAAAAAATTGAAAAAAGAAAAATCGAAAAAAATTGCATTTTTTCGATTTTAGGGATAAACTACTTCCTGTAGTTTGTTCTTCCTGTCTAACCCCTATATTTATAGCACATTTGCAAATTTAATATCTGGACATAGAGACTCAATTAATGAGCCTTTTGTGGCGGATATTTAAAACATGATGTAAAAAAATTCACAAAAAACCCGCTAAAAATGCGGGCTACAAGGCAGAGGTGTCCGATTTATGCGGCAAGTGCCTAGAACCCCATCATAGCAGTGCTACATTTTGAACAATTAATAGATCGGCAAGGGACACCTCTCTCATGCGCTTGTTTTTTACTACAGTGTGGACATATACAAAAAACACCTGCTCCTTGCTCTTTGGTAGCAATATCAATTTCAGAAACCTCTGCAAATGCTTTTGTTGTAACCAATAAATTTAGGCCCAAACAAATAAGCATAAAAGCCAATAAACTTAATTTACCTCTTTTTTTCTGCATAACACACCTTCCTTTTGTTTTTTAAAAACCAAAAAATATATCTATTTACTAATTACTTAAAACAATGGCGCTTCTGTTACAACATCCTCTTCTTCGTCGTCGTCGTCGATTAGTATTAGTTTTACAATCAGTTGGAGCAACATATTCTGTAATATCATCATGTTTTGAGATTTTTAAAGCTTTTGAGTTGTAAAGTGCGTCAATGATTTTTTTTCTTCCTGAATAGAGTAGGCGTTGCAATGTGCTTGTTGAGATTTTCATTTTTTTTGCAGCTATTTCTTGTTCTAATTCATCAAAATCACATAAATGCACTGCTTCTAATTCATCTAAAACCAAATTATTAACTTGCAAATTATCCAGGGGTATACCTCTGGGCTTAAAATAATCTGCACCATTAAAACAGCGGCAAAAACGTGCTTTTCTTACAAATGGAGGCATATTTACAAATCCCGTAAAATTTCATTGCATGGGTATATAACCATAGAGTACAATCGCTGCTAAATTAAAGCAAATTATTTTTTACCAGCTTTTGAAATAAAAATCATAACGGAAACATATTTAGAATGTAGCTCAGCATATATTATATATATTATAGCTTTGATGACGTGCAAAGGCTTTTTCGTTATTAAACAAAATATTGCCGAAATAAAACCGAAAATTATGTAAAATTTCTACCAACCTTTCTACTAAAAAAGGCGAGCAAAAGTTACCAGTTCAAGGAATTGTGATTGATAAAAATGGCGTGGTCGGTGATGCGCATGCAGGTCCTGGTATGAGACAAGTTAGTCTACTCGAACAGGAAAGCCTGGATCGCTTTAATTCAAGTACTGGCAAAAACATAACGGCAGGAGCATTTGGAGAAAATTTGACTATTAGTGGTATTGATTTGCGCACCGTTGCTATATTGGATCGCCTTAAAATTGGCAAGGTGATTTTTGAAATTACCCAAATAGGCAAAAAATGTCACGGCAATGTCTGTGCCATCTATCGTGAAGTGGGTCAATGCGCCATGCCAAAAGAAGGAATATTTGCTCGCGTAATAAGTGGTGGAAAAATCAAAGTCAGTGATAAAATTCACTATTTACCACGTGATTTGCAGATTTTAATTATCACGTTAAGTGATCGTGCTGCATCTGGCGTTTATGAAGATCGTTCTGGACCTTTGGCACGTGAATTGATTGAAAAGTTTTTTAATGAAAAGCGTTGGCATATAAAAATTTCAACAATCGTTATTCCTGATGACGCTAAAAAACTCGAGAAAATTTTAAAACATGGGATTGCTAACAACATAGATATTATTTTTACCATCGGAGGAACTGGAGTTGACTCTCGGGATATCACGCCTGAAGTTGTTACTAAAGTAATTAAAAAAATTATTCCAGGAATTATGGAAAATATTCGTCTGAAATATGGCACACAAAAACCCGCAGCTTTATTAAGCTGCGGTGTTGCCGGGGTTAATAAAACCACACAACTTTACGCTCTACCCGGAAGTGTTAAAGCCGTGACTGAATATCTTCCAGAAATTTTTCAAAACTTAGAACATATAATTTACATGCTGCATGCAATTAACACACTTGAATAACTCTGTGTGCGTCTAGTAGTAGTAATCACTGTTACTACTATTATGAGGTGTTTTTTTAGCCGTCTTTATAGAACCAAATTTTATAACTTATTTATTTCATCTTCACCCATTCCCGTAGCTTGCAAAATTATTTTATTATTCACACCAAGCTTTTTCAAATTCTTGGCAATTTTAATAACGGCTAGTACTTCCCGCATTTCATAATCTGGAATATCTTTAAGTTCTTTAGCATCAGTAAGGCACTCTTCTTTTAATTGTGCGAAAAATTGTACCATAGATGACATATTTCATACCTTTTTAAAGTTTGTCTATTTCTTCTGCACTTAATCCCGTTACTTTTTTAATCATATCTATAGCCATCCCAGCTTCTTTCATTTTTTTGGCAACCTCTATTTTTCCTTCTATCTTTCCTTCTATTTTCCCTTTCTCTAAACCTTTAGCTTCACTATCGCTCAAAAGCGTTTTATACACACTTTCGTTTCGTTCTAGCTGGTCATAATACATCATTTCCTCCTTGGTATAGCCATACTCATCAAGAGCTTCAAAAGCTTTTTCTATTATAAGATCCGACCCCACTATTAATGGCAGCTCTTCATTTGATGTTTTAGAAGCATTTTTTAAAAAATACACCCATTTTTCTAAAACAGTTATTAGTTCTTTAGGTTTTTTCTTAAATTTTCCAAGCTCTAAAAAAGAGAAAGAAAAATCTTTTAGATCGTGTTCATAGGAATTTTTATCTAGAATAACGTGGTGTGACAAATATTCTTTTTTATCTTTAAATAGCGTCCCATCAAGAATCGCAAGGAAAGTCACGGATTTTAAGTCTTTATAGTCATCCCCTTTGCCACGCTGCGATGTGTACACCCTACTAGCGTAATATTGCGCTCTTTTGATAAATGCTGTATCAATATCACACTGCATTTCAACAATAAATGTATTTCCCTCTAAATCTTTGCATAATACATCGACAACACTAACCCTTAATTCTTTGATCTCTGGATCTAGTATTGGCTTAATAAACTCAACTTCTTCTATAGGGTTGGTTGTTCTAGCAAAAATATCGTTTAAAAAATGAATAAGAATATCTTTATTTTTCTCGCTACCAAATAAGCGTTTAAATGTTAGATCGTTTTTTGGATTTAAGAATCTTGAAAGCATGGATATCACCTATAATTGTTTATGTTATTGTTTTTCTAATTCTGAAGGGCTGAGAAATTAAGCTTCTCTTTACTTCTAATAAGCCCTTAGTATTAAAACTGATTTAACTTATGTTTTTAAAAAAATATACTTTCTCATTACAAACAGTAATCGCTTGATAAATATCCATACCATTACTGCTAGCTTTTACCTACTTGTCTAAGGAAACCATTGGAATTGACGCCCCTGTTATTTGCGGCAATTTTCCATCCCATTTTTCAATTTTTTTGTTTTCTACCAAAAGAGTTGTTAACGTCTTTTGTAATAATTCGTTTGCTTCAGATTGTGCCTTTGCTTTTACCAATAAAGCCTCAGCTTCACCGCTTGCTTTTGCTACATTAGCCTTTGCTAACATTTGTTGTTTTTGTAATTCGTATTCAGCTTTTTGTGCATCTTGTTGTGCAGCCATTTTTTGTTGCATTTGTGCTTCTATAGCCTCAGGTAAATGACTGGCGCCAAGATTAACCATATCTAAATGAAAACCCATTTTATCAAATTCAATGGTTAAATCTTTTGTTATTGCGTCTTGTAGTTTTGATCTATCGGAAGATATAAGTTCAGTTAAGCTCATTTGACCTGCTATATTTTGAGCTGATGTTATTACTGTTCGTCTTATAAAAGAGTTTTCTATTTCTTTTATATCCGCTCCTTTGAAGGCTTTAAAAACATCTGATGCTTTATCTGGTGATGTATTATAAGTTACACTTAAATCTTGTTTTATGTGCTGCCCCTCTTTTGTTGGCAAATCCATACTATCGTCCCCGGATATCCCTTCGCTCTCTTTTTGAACCATAGTATAAGTCCTAAGCGCTACAGGGTAGGATTGTACGGTCGTGATAAACGGAATTTTAAATGTGGCGCCCTGTCCAGAAGAACGCATGCTACCAGTAATTTTATTAAAAACCACTCCTGAATATCCTGCTGGTACTATGGTGTATGATGCATAAATTAAGCATAATACAATAAATACGCTTAACAAAATTACTATTTGTTTTTTACTTAAATTAATTCCCATGTCACTCCTCGTAAAACTACTCTTTTATTAATTAGCGTGAAAGTTTCTTAGCGCATTCTTTACACAACCCGTCATCATCAATTTCTTCGGAGAATTCTCCACAATAATAACAATACTTCACTGTTTTCCCT
>Ga0316231_1004851_pt1 | contig 10955 bp, 10 predicted proteins | sample TBH18027metaG_FD_206002 | JGI IMG/M metagenome (GOLD analysis project Ga0316231, IMG submission 206002) | Freshwater microbial communities from Trout Bog Lake, Wisconsin, USA - TBH18027 | ecosystem: Environmental > Aquatic > Freshwater > Lake > Hypolimnion/Profundal zone | place: USA: Wisconsin...
TGGCGTCCGTAATATGGCGGCGCACCGCTTGACAGGCTTCCTTCACAAGCTCGAAATCGGGATCAAACAACACATCTAAAATCAACTGCATGGCTTCCCGGCTGTGCATCCGTGCCAAAATGTCAATCAGCAGGCGTTTTTGTTGGGGCGTGGCTTTCTCGAATTGGCGGCGTAACTCGCCAATCATTTCGCCGCCCGCGCGCGCAATGATACTCGCGGCCCGGAGTTTGGTCTCCATATCGTTGGCGTTCAGCAGTGGTAGAACATAGGGAACGACTGCGCGTGAGCCAATCGTTTCAAAGGCTTCCAGCACATACCGCGTTAGAAGTTGGTTGGAGTCCCGGAGCGCAGTGCCGAGTGCTGTGACGACGGCCGCCTCTTTCGGGGCGAGTTCGCCCAGTACCATGGCTGCGGCGCAACGGCGCATTCCGTCCGGACTTTGCAACATGCTGCAAATATGTTTGATCGTGCTATCCATAACGAATACGACTTTACCAAACACCCGCCAGACTTGCAATCAATCAGACAATCCGTTAATCTATCAGCCATTGCGTGAATACCATCATCTCAAAATCTGACCAGTCATCGCAGTCTCAACTCATTGATTCAAAGGCACAAGCATCGCTGGAACAACTGCGTCAAATTTACTCACTTCCCCTGTTTGATCTCATTCAAAAAGGGCGTCAAGTCTACCTTCAGCACTGGAATAACAACGAAATTCAGCTTTGTACATTGGTTAGCTTGAAGACCGGTGGATGCAGTGAAGATTGCTCTTACTGCGCGCAAAGTACCCGGTATGACACCTCTGTTGAACCGGGAAAACTCCTCAGCCGCGATGAAGTCTTGACGGTTGCGCGGCGAGCCAAATCCAGTGGTTCGACGCGTCTTTGCATGGGGGCCGCCTGGAAAGGTGTCCGCGAGGGGACCCGGCAATTTGCGGCTGTTCTCGATATCATTCGGGCGGTGAGCCAGCTCGAACTGGAAGTTTGCGTCACGCTCGGGGAGTTGACACCCGGTGCCGCCAGTCAGCTCAAGGCCGCCGGGGTTACGACCTACAACCATAATCTTGACACCAGTCCGGAATTTTATCCGAACATTGTTACGACGCACACTTTTCAAGACCGGCTCAACACCATTCATTACGCTCAGGAAGCCGGTTTATCGGTCTGCTGCGGTGGGATCCTTGGCATGGGCGAAAGCGTTGATGACCGGCTCAAAATGCTGGTCGTGTTGGCGGCGTTGGACCGGCCGCCGGAAAGCGTTCCGATTAACTGTCTGGTCCCCATTCCGGGTACGCCATTGGAACAACAACCGCCGGTCGATAGCTTCGAGTTGGTTCGGCTGATTGCGACCGCCCGGATTACCTTTCCAAAGGCGAAAGTTCGCTTATCGGCCGGGCGCGCGCAACTGTCACGGGAAACGCAGGCCCTGTGCTTTCTGGCGGGGGCGAATTCTATTTTCTATGGCAGCCGGTTGCTGACGACGGGCAATCCGGACACCGCCGCCGATTTAAAATTACTGGCGGATCTGGGCTGCACTCCGCAGCGGCCGTTCAGCGATCTGGCAAAATCCTTGTAAACTCCGCGCTGGCTGGTTAGACTTTCAGCCATGAGAGAGATGCGCCATGACACTTGAAGACCTGCGAATCCAGCGGGTAATCCAAGGTATTTTGGTCCGGAATTATGTCGACACACAGCGGCTGGATATTCAAGTCATTGGTCATTCGGTCTATATTGAAGGTGAGTTCGCTGTGTTCGACTACCATCCCTCCCAGAAAAAAGAAGATCGCATCGAACGCGACTTGGGTGTCAAACGGGTGATTCAGCACGTGGAGCAGCAAATTCGCGGGTTGGGCGAAGTGAGCCATATTGAAATGAAGTTTCGCAACTGGGAACGCCGCGGCACCCAGTGGGTTGCCCACAACAGCTAAAACCGATCGGTGGCAAACCACTCTGCCGGTACCTGCGCTGCATAATCGCCGGTGACGATTTCCAACCGGGACTTTTCTTCGGCTGGCAAGGCTTGGTGCGGGGGGATGAATGCCATCTCAATTCCGCGGGGAATCCACAGGTCGCCCAGCCGCTTGAAGCTCGTAATCGCTATCCGCCGCACCAATCCTTCATTCGGATCAAAAGCCTCCACCCGCAGCAAGGCGAAGTATTTTTGATCCACCCAGAGTTTGACCCGGCCATACGGCTGCTGGGGCGCGGTCAGTTCGAGAACCAGGCAATCCAGCCCGCGCGTTCGCGCTGGACCGATGAGTTTTGCATCCGGCCAGTGTAAAAATGGCATCCCCAGGTCGTAATAGGTGAATTCTGAGCCCAGCCATTTTTCCAGCAGCCGCGGTCCGGTCAGTTCGCCGGCCCCGCGTAAAAACCAATGGGTTGCGCCGGTCACCGGCTGGACAATGAGCAATTCTGTGGTCCCGGCGCGGAAAATGGTGCGCGTTTCGGTTGGCGTGTTGTGGACGAGCATGGTGAGATTTGTGCTCACATCGCGGTTCACGTCGAGCCGGGCTTGCAAGGAAAAATCTTTTTGGGCGCGGTGCGCCAGCATCTGCTGGATCACGCCGGCTGCGTTCTCCTCCGCGGGCGCCAGCCGCGGAAGGGTCAGTAACAACATTAGCAGCCAGCGTCGCATGGGATTAGTGGGCCGGTCGATCACGGCGGCAGGATTTCACGCGGTTGCCCGGGCCGAGGATCACAATGTTGGCCCGATGCGCGGACAGTTCGGTCTCCACCACCGCGGCGTATGTGAGGATGATTACCTTGTCGCCAACGGCGGCCGATCGGGCGGCCGCGCCATTGAGGGAGATTGCGCCTTTTTTCTTTGCACGAATGGCGTAGGTCTCCAGGCGTGCCCCGGTGGCGACGTTGAGCACGGAGACTTTTTCGAGCGGAACAATGCCCGCAGCCGTGAGCAAGTCCGGTCCGAGCCCGCAGCTCCCCTCGTAATGCAAATCGCATTCGGTGATCGTGCCGCCATGGAGTTTGGCAGACAAAACTTGGCGAAATTTCATAGCCTTGAATGCTAGCCGGGAAGCCGCCGGGACGCAACTGCGAATGGCGGGCCTTTAAAATAACTATTGATAAAGTCTACCATTAGGATAGGATATTAATGTCTACTTGATAAATAGACATAATCACAAATTGAGATCGACAACCTGAACAACGACGGAGGAAACATGAGACGGCAGCAAGTTCGGATGTGCACAGGGGTGGCACTGATCGCGGTCGCGATGAGCGGGCCAGGCGTTTTCGCCCAGCAGAAAACTGTGGAGCAGCGGCTCCAGGAATTAGAGCAGGAGATTCAAATCCTAAAACAGCAGCAGGCGGTTGCCAGGGAGACGGCGGTGCCGGCGAGTGCGCCAAAATCGGCGGATGCAACCATCGTGAAGGCGGGTGCCGATGGATTTATCATCCAGTCGGCGGATGCCAACTTCAAGTTGCGGGTCGGTGGCTACGCGCAGGCGGACGGGCGCTTCTACCTGAACGACCGACCGGTGAAGGGCAGTGCTGGCAACGGAACGGATACCTTCTTATTGCGGCGGGTGCGGCCGATAGTTGAAGGCACGGTATTTCGTGACTTCGATTACCGGGTCGTGACGGATTTCGGGAATGGTGCCGCGCAAACGACGCTCCTGCAGGATGCGTATGTGGAATGGAAGTATCTACCGTGGCTGAAGATTCGGGGCGGCAAATTTAAACCGGAAGTTGGACTCGAACAACTGCAACAAGACACCTGGCTGTTCTTTGCCGAGCGCGGCTTGCCGTCGGCTTTGATCCCGCAGCGCGATGTCGGGTTCCAACTCTCCGGGGATCTCTTTGACGGGGTCTTGCATTACGCCGGGGGCGTCTACAATGGTGTGGTGGATGGGACACTCGCCGATACCGATACCTATGACTCTAAAGATGCGGCGGTCCGGATTTTCGTTCAGCCGTTTAAAAAGACGGATTGGAATGCGCTCAAGGGATTCGGGGCCGGGGTCGCGGGGACGATTGGCAACCAGCAATTCACCAGCACGACCACCAACCTTGCGTCCTATAAGACGACCGGCCAGAATACCTTCTTTACCTTCGGGAAGGGGACAGCCGCCGATGGATTGGAGCTGCGCGGGACACCCCAAGCCTATTATTACTGGGGTCCGGTGGGTCTGTTGACGGAATATGCTTTCGCCCAACAGGAACTGCGGAACGGCACCTTGCTGGATAATGTCCGGAACACGGCTTGGCAGGTTGAGGCGTCGTTCGTTCTCACCGGTGAAAAAGCCACTTACAGCGGCGTGACTCCGAATCATCCGTTTGATTTGAAAAAAGGCGGTTGGGGTGCTTTGGAGTTGGCCGGTCGATATGGCGACCTGCGCTTTGACCCGTCCGCCTTCTCGACAACGCCCAAGGCGGCCAATCAGCGTTTCGCTGATCCGACCAAATCCGCTCAGGAGGCGCGCGAATGGGGCGTGGGTCTAAATTGGTATCTGAACCGCAACGTCAAACTCGTGCTCAACTACGAGCAGACCGTGTTTGATGGCGGCGCTGGCACGGCGTCGGCAACGGCGTACACCATCCACAATCGCGCCACAGAACAAGTGGTTCTCACGCGAGCCCAGATCCTGTTCTAGCTCGCCCGTGTTTGGCGGATCGCATCCGAAGTTGATTCGGGTTGTGCCGGGGCCGCTCTCGCACAGGGAGCGGCCCCGGTTTTTTTGTTATATTTGGCAGTTGCCAAATGATTGGCGCCGGGTATAGTTTCCCTGTTCTGCAGTGGCGGCAATGAGTTTGTCGCAAGTGGTGTCGTTCACATTGAGAGAGGCCGGGTCGGAGTGACTCGGCTCGCCAACCGAGGTTCAGAGACCCTGCGGTGGCGTGATCGAACAGCGATCGATGTGCGGAAGCCGCGTGCTTCCGAAAGAAAATTCTGGTGCGCCCACCGGCCGCCAGAGCGAGCAAATAATCAATGCTCAGCCATGGCGGCAATTTATTTCCCCATTGTTGAGCTAAAACGGAAAGGGTAGGTCCGTGTCCGGCGTTAGTCAGCTAGAGATATGCAGGCGAACTTGGCAAAGGCGATGGGGTGGCCCAGTGTGCCTGTGCAGTCAGCGTGCGTTTCGCCGGTTTGACTCCGCTCGGTCTCCCGCCTACCGTATCCGACAGCAACGAAAGACAATATGAGCATCCCTCCAAATAATTTGAGCACCTTGGCGCTTCATGCCGGTCAAGTTCCCGATCCAACCACCGGTGCGCGCGCCGTGCCGATCTATCAGACCACGTCCTACGTGTTCAAGAGCAGCGAACACGCGGCCAATCTGTTTGCCCTGAAAGAGTTTGGCAATATCTACACGCGGTTGATGAACCCCACGACCGATGTTTTTGAAAAGCGCGTTGCTGCAATCGAAGGCGGGACGGGCGCACTCGGTGTTGCGTCCGGCATGGCGGCCATCAGTTATGCGCTGCTGGCGATTACCCAACTGGGCGATGAGATTGTTTCGGCGAATAACTTGTACGGCGGCACCTACCAGTTATTCCATTACACATTTCCCAAGCTCGGGCGCACGGTGAAGTTCGTCAACTCGCGCGATCCGGAAGCGTTCCGCAAAGCCATTACGCCCAAGACCCGCGCCATCTACGCCGAGACGATTGGCAATCCCAAACTCGATGTGCCAGATTTTACTGCTCTCGCCAAGGTCGCGCATGACGCCGGCATCCCGCTCGTTGTGGACAACACGATTGGCATTGGACTGGTCCGGCCGTTTGATTTCGGCGCGGACATCCTGGCTTCTTCCGCCACGAAATACATTGGCGGACACGGCACCAGCTTGGGCGGCGTGATCGTGGATTCTGGTAAGTTCCAATGGAACAACGGCAAGTTTCCGGAATTCACCGAACCCGATCCGGGGTATCACGGCCTGAAATATTGGGATGCGCTTTCCAATGTCCCCGGCCTGGGCAATGTGGCATTTATTCTCAAAGTCCGGGTCACGCTCCTGCGCGATATCGGCGCAGCACTCAGCCCGTTTAACGCCCACCAATTTCTGTTGGGCCTCGAAACGTTGGCGTTGCGCCAGCCGAAACACTCCGCCAATGCGCTCGAAATCGCCCGGTGGCTGAAGCAACATCCGCTTGTGAGTTGGGTCATCTATCCCGGTTTGCCGGATAACCCCGATCACGCCAACGCCGCGAAATATCTCAAAAATGGGTTTGGCGGCATTCTGGGTTTTGGAATCAAAGGCGGCGCGGCGGCCGGCCAGAAATTTATCGATTCCGTGAAATTGCTTTCGCATCTGGCCAATATCGGTGACGCCAAAACGCTGGTCATTCATCCCGCTTCCACCACCCACCAGCAATTGACCGCGGCCGAACAAGCCGAGACGGGTGTGACGCCAGATTACATCCGGCTGTCGGTGGGGCTCGAAGACGCTGCCGATATCAAGGCGGATATCGATCAGGCGTTGCAGCAGGCGACCCGGTAACCCGCATGACCCAATCCTCTCAACCGGCGGCCGGCGATCTCCAAGACCAAAAGGTGACCGGCTACCATTCCGCCTTGGGTGTGACGCAAACCCAAAGTGTTCGTTTGCCGGGGGTGCGCACCCAGTCCGGTTACGAATTTGCCCACGTCGATGTCGCCTACCAGACGCTGGGGAAACTTTCCCCGGCGCGCGACAATGCCATCTTGGTGTGCCACGCGCTCTCCGGCAACGCCCACCTGGCCGGCCTCCATCCCGAAACAGGCCGACCCGGCTGGTGGGATTACCATGTGGGTCCCGGCAAGGCGATTGATACCGACAAATTTTTTGTCATCTGCTCCAACGTCCTCGGCGGTTGCAATGGCACCACCGGCCCGGCGTCGCTTCGACCGGACACCGGCCAGCCGTACGGGATGGCGTTCCCGCCGGTGACCATCCGCGACATGGTCACCGTGCAAGCCCGATTGCTCGAGCATTTGGGAATCAAACAATTATTTGCCGTGACCGGTGGTTCCATGGGCGGAATGCAGGCTTTGGTCTGGGCGGTCGAACGGCCGGACCAGGTCCGGGTCTGTGTGCCGGTTGCCACCTGCACCTCGCATACCGCCATGCAGATCGCATTCAATGAAATTGGCCGGTGCGCCATCCTGACCGATCCGAACTGGAACACGGGTAATTACACCGAGTCGTGCCGGCCGACCCACGGCCTGGCCGTCGCGCGGATGGTGGGCCACGTCACGTATCTCAGCGAATTTTCAATGACGCATAAGTTTGGCCGCAACCGCCAATCGCCAACGGAAGAAATGTTTTCCGTCGAAAGCTATTTGCATCATCAGGGGCAAAGCTTCGTCAAACGTTTCGACCCGAATAGCTATCTATATATTACCAAGGCGCTCGACGACTTCGATTTGTTTGCCGGCCACCCGGCGGCGGAAGTGTTCGGGAAGGTGCAGGCGCGTTTTTTGGTCATTTCCTTTGAATCGGATTGGCTCTATCCGCCGGCGCAGTCGCGTGAACTGGTCCGCCAACTCAAACGCACCAGTGTGCCGGTGACCTACATCAATCTCGAAACTGAATACGGCCACGACTCCTTCCTGATCGACAACCCGCCGTTCAGCAACGTGGTGCACCATTATCTGGCCAACGAATACCAGCGGACCAAGAACTGACCATGCAACCTGGCATTTACGATACCGTTTTAGACTGGATTCCCAAAGGCGCCCGGGTCCTCGACCTTGGCACCGGTGATGGCGCGTTTCTCCAACGGCTGGTCCAAACCCGTCAGGTGGCTGGGGAAGGGGTGGAGCAGGATGCCACGCTGGTCGGGCGCTGCGTCGAACGCGGCCTCGTCGTCCACCAGGGCGACATCGCGAACGGGTTGGATCAATACGGCCCGCAGGCGTTTGACTACGTGTTGCTGCTCGGTACATTTCAGGAGTTGGTCTCCCCGGCGGATATTGTCCGGGAGGCATTCCGCGTCGGCCGCCAGGTCATTATCGCCTACTCAAATTTTGCCTATCTCGGCGTCCGGTTGCAGATTTTGTTGCATGGCCGGACGCCGGTGACCCAGTCACTGCCGCTGCCGTGGTACCGGACCCACAACCTGCATTTCCTTTCGATTCTAGATTTCCGGGATTTCTGCCACGACATTGGCGTCAAAGAAATCAAGTGCGCCACCTTCAACGCCCGCGGACCGGTCCGGTATCTCCCGAATCTTCGTGCCGAAGAATCTGTCTGCCTGTTGCAGGCGCCTTGAGCCGGAACGATTGGGGATCCGACTGTCCCACGCATCGCCCGCGGGAGTAAAAAAACCGACGCACAACGGCGGAACTCAGCGCGGCGTGGCAACCCACAAGACGTAGTTCTGAGTCCCGCGAAGGAGATCCCTCGACAAGCTCGGGATGACAACCGGAAAAGAAGCCGAGGTCGGTTGGCGACGCTCCTCAATCTGGCGTGTTGAGCTCCGACAGGAGTCGCGAGTCCATCTCGGACTTGTCGAAGCATCTCGCCGCCGGCCTGCCTCTAGGTGCCTTTTTCCCGCAAATAGCGGCTCAAGACTGCCCACGCTTTTTGCAATGCTTTGCCGCGATGGCTGATCCGGTTTTTTACATCCGGTGAAATCTCGGCAAACGTTTTGACCTGTCCGTCGGCAATGAAAAGCGGGTCATAGCCGAAGCCGCCGCCCCCTTTTTCGTCCGCAATGATGGTTCCATTACAAATGCCTTCGACGCAATCGACCAGCCCATTCTCGTCGGCAATGGCGATGACGCAGCGGAACCGGGCCGTCCGTTTCTCCGCCGGAACACCGTGTAAATTCGCGAGCAGTTTCTTGATGTTCTCGAAATCGGTTGCGCCGGTGCCCGCATATCTGGCGGAATGGACGCCGGGCGCACCGTTGAGTGCGTCGACTTCCAAGCCGGTATCGTCCGCCAGGGTGAGCAGCTTGGTAAACTTCGCGGTCTCAACCGCTTTCTTGATTGCATTGTCGCGGACTGTCGGGGCGTCTTCGACGATGTCGGCGAGCCCCGGGATGTCGGCAGCGGAGCGGAGATCGATCTTGAGCTCAGCGAGGATGGCGCCGATTTCTTTCAGTTTATGTTTGTTGCGAGTCGCGACGAGCAATTGCATGACGGGAGTATATTCACCGGCGCGGAAAACAGAAGTTTTTTTGGCAGGTAATTAGAAGTGAGGTCACACCATTCACAAGTCCCGGGTCGACGCGTAGCAACAATTGGATCGTATCGATGGGCGGGACGGCATCTTCTTACCGGAGAAATAACCACGCCACGAGGGCTAGAATGGGGAGTAGAATTGGGATTGCGTACCTGCCGACGTACCCGAAAAAACTGGGACAGCGGACGCCACTCGACTCGGCAATGCTTTTGACCATGAAGTTTGGCCCATTGCCAATGTACGTAACGGCGCCGAAGAATACGGCACTGATCGAAATGGCGATCAAATATTTCGCCAGGGCGGGCTCGGTTAACATTCGCGCCATGTCGGCGGGTGCGTCCGGCGTGAGCTGATGCAGTCCGAAGGCGGCCGTCAGTAAATTCAGATACGTCGGGGCATTGTCGAGCACGCTCGAAAGCAAGCCGGTTCCCCAGTAGAATTGGGGGACTGTGGTGATGCCGATGGCTCCCGCATGTTTCTCCAGCAGATCGAGCGCGGGGACCATCGTCGCGAAGATGCCGGCAAATAAATACGCCACTTCGCGGAGCGGGACGAATGTGAATTCGTTCTGCTGGAGTGCGGTGCGGTTGGCGAACCGGTGGGCGACTGCCGCCACAGCGAGCATGGTGCCGGCAATCCCCACCGTCACCGCATGGCCATGTCCACCGCTGTGCAACCACTCCGCCTTTTGCGCGAGGACCAGGCCGATAATCACCGCCAACCAGAAAAAATTCGGCAGGCCAGTCACTTCCAGATGTCGGGCGGAGGCCGGTCCGGGTGTGCGGTTTTGTAATCGAGACTGCCGCCGGTCCATTACAAAAAACAATCCGAGCAAGATCCCGATGGCCAACAGCCAAGCCAGGACCACAGGCGGGGAGGTTGCCAGCCAGAAAAATGGCACGCCTTTCAGGTACCCAAGAAACAGCGGCGGATCGCCGATGGGGGTCAACGCCCCGCCGATGTTGCTGACAATAAAGATAAAAAAGACGACGTGATATGGGGCGACCCTGTTCTGGTTGATCTTCAAAAATGGCCGGATCAACAGCATGGAGGCACCGGTTGTGCCGACGAAATTGGCGAGGACGGCACCGCTGGCCAGCAGGCCGGTATTCAAGGCGGGGGTCGCGGGGCCGGTCAGGTTGATGTGGATGCCGCCGGCAATAATGTAGAGCGCGCCAATTAACGCGATGAATCCCAGATAATCGACAGCGGTGGCCACCATCCGTCCCGGATTGTGGAGCGCGATTCCGTAGTAGAGTGTTGTGAGTGTACCCAGGCCGATGGCGATTTTTGGGTAATGATTTTCCCAATGGTGCCGGTGGACGAACGGCAGCAGCGCCATTGCCAGCAACAACACCACAAAGGGCAGGACCGACCAGAGCGCCGGCTCGATCATCGCATCAATTCCTCGACCGGCAAGGCGCCATTCCACATCCGCACGTCAAACGTGTGGGGCTCCGCGGTGGGAACGACCACGGCCTGGCCGCCGGCCCGTTCAAGAATCAATTGTCCGGCGCAAATGTCCCAGAGCTTGATGCCGTGTTCGATGTACGCATCATACCGGCCGCAGGCGACATAGGCGACGTCGAGTGCTGCCGCGCCCATCAAGCGCATCTTGCGCACGCGGCCGACCAGGCTCTGGAAGTTCGCCAGACTTTTGCGAATGGTTTCCTCGTTTTTGAAAAAACCGATGCTCACCACTGCTTGCGCCAGATCAGCCCGGTCGCTGACGCGGATGGGTTGGCCGTTCAAGGCCGGCAGCTGATCCTTGGCACCGGTAAACAATTCGTCACGTTCTGGGTCTAACACGACACCGGCC
>Ga0316231_1004855_pt1 | contig 10950 bp, 7 predicted proteins | sample TBH18027metaG_FD_206002 | JGI IMG/M metagenome (GOLD analysis project Ga0316231, IMG submission 206002) | Freshwater microbial communities from Trout Bog Lake, Wisconsin, USA - TBH18027 | ecosystem: Environmental > Aquatic > Freshwater > Lake > Hypolimnion/Profundal zone | place: USA: Wisconsin...
GTGGAACTGCATTAATTATTACAGAAATTTGTGCTCTTGAACTTTCGCAACCATTTACAGTTTGACTTACATAAAAATATGTTGTTCCAATTACAGATGTTGAAGGAATAGGAGCATTTGTATTTCCATTACCACCTGTTGCATTTGTATACCATAACAAATTACTACCTGTAGCTGTAAGTAAAGTTGAAGTATTGCCTTGACAATAATTTATAGTGTTTGTTACTGTTGGAATACCAGGAATTGCATTAACAGTTATAGTAATTATAGCTCTATAGCTTTCACAATTATTTATTGATTGACTAACATAATAATTTGTACTACCAACTGAAGTTGTTGATGGAGTTGGTGCATTTGTATTTCCTGTACCTCCTGTTGCAGTTGTGTACCACAATAAATTACTCCCTGTTGCTGTAAGTATTAATGCCGTTGCATTTTGGCAATATGTAATAGAATTTGTAACTGTCGGTAAACTTGGCAAAGCATTTACTGTAATTGTAATTTGTGCTTTTGGACTTTCACATCCATTTATAGTTTGACTAACATAGTAATTTGTTGTTCCAGCTATATTAGTTGATGGAGTTGGTGATGTTGAACTTCCTGTTAGTGTTGTATCTGTATACCACAATAAGTTGCTTCCAGTTGCTGAAAGAACTGTTGCATTTGTATTTTGACAATATGTAAAAGAATTCGTTGTTGTTGGTAAACCTGGTATTGCATTAACCGTTACAGCAATTTGAGCTCTTGAACTTTCACAACTATTTACAGTTTGACTGACAAAATAATCCGTTGTACCAACATTTGTAGTTAAAGGTATGGGAGTTGTTCCGCTTCCTGTACCACCTGTTGAAGATGTATACCATAATAGATTTGTACCCGTTGCCGCGTTAATTGTGTAGCACTTACATTTTGGCAATATGTAACATTATTTGTTACTATAGGAATGATTGGGATAGCATTTGTAGTTACAGCAATTTGTGACCTCGAACTTTCACAACTATTTACACTTTGGCTAACATAATAATTAGTTGTTCCAACATTGGCAGTTGAAGGTGTAGGTGCTGTTCCACTTCCTGTCCCTCCGATTGATGAAGAATACCATAAAAGATTACTTCCTTGTGCTGTTAATGGAGAAGTACTTGCATTCTGACAATATGAAATGCTATTTGTTACTGTTGGTGCACTTGGTATTGGATTTACAATTACTGCTAATGCTGATTCATTGCCAAAACCACAAGTATTTTTACCTTTTACTGTGATGTTTCCTGATTGTGCATTGCTTGCAAAATTTGCATTTATACTATTGGTTGTACTATTACCTGAAACACCATTAGGCAATGTCCATGAATAGGATGTAGCATCATTTATTAACGGCACAGTATAAGTTAATAACCCCTGTCCCTGACAAATATTTGTAGTTCCTGTTATAGTTCCTGGTGTGGAAGGGACCGTACTAATTAAACTTATATTTATTGATTTCGATGCACTACAACCATTAGAGCCTATACCTGTTACAACATAAGTTGTATTTGCTGTTGGTGTTGCAATTACAGTACTGCCCGATGTAGTATTTAAGCTTGCACTTGGTGTCCAATTATAAGAAACACAACCATTTGCTATTATTGTAAATGCACTTCCGTTGCAAATAGTTGTATCGTTTGAATTTAATGTTATAGTTGGTAATGGTAAGTTATTATTTGTAATATTAATTACTGTTGAAGTATCTTTACAGCCATTACCATTTGTTACAACTACAGTATAAGCTCCTTGTTGAGTTGCACTATATATAGAGGTGTCTGAATTAGGAATAACAACATTATTTATTTTCCATTGATAATGCAAATTAGTACCTGTTGTAGTTGTATTAATATCTTTATAGCCACCACTACAATTTATTATTGGTAAACCTTGAGTTGATGCAGTTATAGTTGGATAAGGTATAATACTTGTTGTTAATGTATTTGAAGTTGCCTGACATTGCGACACAGAATCTGTTACTACAACATAATAGCTACCAGTGGTTGTTGCTTTATAAACATTACTATTTCCATTGTTTATATTGTTTGAACCATTATAATATTGATAACTTGCACCATTAATAATAGTTGAAGTTAATTTAATAGTATCTCCAAAACAACCTACAAGATTATTAGATGTTGATATAACGGGACTTGTTATAGTTATTTGAGAAACTGAAAAATTAGGAGTTGTAAAATTGCATCCACTACTATTAGCTATATTCACAGAATAGTTGCCTGTTGTCGTTGCTAAATAGGTTTGATTAGTATAACTAATATTTGTGTTATTATAATACCATGTGTAATTTAATCCATTACCAGATGGAGCTAATAAATTCAAATTCCCCGATGTTCCACAGATATAAGAATTATTTGTATTTGTTGATATGACAGCTAATGGAAAATTATCTATTATTATATTATTATTGAAAATAGTACTATGTGCTGTATTAATTAATATTGGAGAAAAGCCACTATAATTAACATTAGTACCATTTACATCGTTTATTAATGAATCAACACCTGTTACAACCCCCCAATAATTATTTTGAAAACTTAAAGTTTGTGCAGAATTTACTGTTGAATTCAATTCATATTTCCCAAACTGTAATTTTGCATTACAATTACTTGTTTCAACTTCAAATTGATAAGCATATGCAGGAATTGAAAATTCAAGTTTATAAATATCAGTTTTTGAATATATATTTGCACCTATTTGATTTATAATAGTACTACTACTTGGGTAAATAAAATTATTACTAGATGTTATTTCATTATTTGGACCATATGTCTTTAAATAGAAATTACATACTCCTCCTCCAGCAGCGAAGCACCTAAAATCTAATTCTATATTATAAACACTACCAAATGGAATTTCCCAAAAAGGGGTTGAATGAACAAAATCAAAATAGTTATTACCCCATCCACTTATAAGTGGAATATTCAAATTAATTTTATTAGAAATTGTATTATAAAATGTTTGATGGTTATTATAAATATTGCAATAACCAACAGATACAATTGGGTTAGTAAATTTAACGGTATTAAAATTCTTGTCTAAATACCAATCTGAAATTTCATATCCACTTCCTTGATTACTAAAAATAGAGGAATAAGTTATATTTGCTGTACTACCTGCACCTATCATAACTCCACTCCAATTGTTAGTATCAATATCACAATAACTCATATTTAAAGTACTTCTTGAATTGCTTATACCAAAATAAGAACTCAATCTAACTCTTGAGTTAGTAAGTGTCCATGAAGATAAATCACTAAAAATACCATGACCTTTGTTATTATTAATTAAAGAATTGTTTATTTTTACGTTTTGTGATTGGTTTATTGCTATACCATCACCCAGACATGAATCTACTTTAGCCCAATCAATTTTTATATTATTAGAGTTGTTAATATCAATACCTATGCTATCGTTTTTAAGAATAATATTATTTACATTTAAATTGCTTTGATTTGATGTTAGTTCAACACTCAAGCCGGAATAATAACAATTGAATATTTTAGCACCTGTAAGTGTAGTATTTGTAAGTGTCCTTATTCCTTTATAAGCATTATAAACTTCAAAATATTTTAAGGAATCATTATTTTGACTTGAGTTTATTTTTATTCCTGTCCAGTATTCTTTATTAGAACTAGGATTATAAGGTCTAAACACAACCGGATTACAGGGGCTACCATTTATATTTAGTTTTCCGTTCACTTCTATGTAAACATCCCCAATCTGGTCAGCATTTACATCTACAAATACAGTTTGTACTTGTACCCCTTCATTAATTGTAAGCACGACACCGGAATCAATAATAATTGGTTGTGTTATTATTTGGTCTGTATTCCAAATAGTATTCGTTGTAATATGCTGTTGTGCATTTACAAAATTGTTTGATAAAAGAATAATTGTAAATACTACAATTAAACTCATTATTTTTATTTTTTTCATGTTATTTAATGTTTTGTTATTTTATTTCTATATTATCAATTATTTCAACATCTAATATTTTTTTTATAATTAATAATTCTTTTGGTAATTCTCCTTGCAAAGCTAAAATTACTCTACAATTAGGTATTTCGTTTTTTATAATTTGTTCTGCTTCAATCAAACATTTATATTTAACACATTGAAATATCCCTCTTAAAATATCCGTTTCATCAGATATATTTGATTTAACCTCAACTCCAATTTTAGTGTTTTTAACTTTAAATAAAATATCAATTGAATCAGCAGAAAGTAATTTATATTCCATTTGCACTTTTTCTATATTATTTTTTAGTCCTAAAACATCAGGATTATTAAAAATATATTCTTTAAATTCTTTGTGAGATATACTTTCTCCTCCTTTTTTATATTTTTTTGTTTCATTTATTAATTCTTTTAATCTGTCGTTTATAGGTTCTAAATTGAATTTTTCTAATACCCAATCCCATTTCTGGAAATTATATATCTCTTTTTGTATTTTATTAAATACATCTTTTTGATTTTTTGTATTCTTGATATTAAAATCTTCAAAACCAATAAACCTATTTGTGCCTTTACCAGGTATTCCTTTGTTTTTGTTAATTACAATAAATTGAATGGGTGGTATTTTAATTTTATTTTGTCTTCCTAATTCATTTAAATTATCACCTATAAATCCAAGAATATAATCTAAATTTCTTGGATTGGGAATATTAGTTTCTTTTGCAAGATCTGAATAACTAATTTTATGTTTGGCTTTAGCTTCTCTAACTAAGTAAGGAAAAACTTTTCTTGCTCTTTTTTGAAATAATTTATCACCTTGTAATAAATCTAAATTGTTTTTTTTATTCATTGATTTAAGATTATCTCCCTAAGGTTCTTTCAGGTAATTTATTATTTATTTGATTTATACAAAATAAAAAAGGGCGTGAACCTCTGCTAAAACTAATCTAGCAACGTCTTTTTTTATTATGCTTTATATCCTATATTTGTTAAACTTTTATAAGACTACAAATATATATATAAATTCCGACAAAGATTAAATAAATTTTAAATATTATTTCAAAAACCAAAGCCCAATCAAATTTTGACTGAGCTTTTATTTATTAATTGTTAATTCTTAATTATCTTATTCACTCGGTGGTACCGGTGGTATTGGAGGAGGAGTATGCCCACGTCCCCCAATTTTTCTGGCATTATGATATTCAGTAAAGAATTCCGAATTCTCATCCTTATAATTAGCCACCATTTTATCCATACGCTCCTTTAATATTTTTATAATCACATCATAAATTGTAATCATTTCTTCTTTTGTACTCTTACCTTCCTCTATAATTTTACCCGGTGCATCCATTAACAAGAAAAAATCTTTATTAGCAATAGCTTGTGCTGCAAGATGCCCGGTAGGCAAATTATAATCAGATACTAATATTGTTTCAAAAGGTATTGCTGAACTAGCAATAGTCATACAACGATCATAAACATTACGTTCACTACCTTTTTTAATATCACTTAATGAATAATTAAAGCTTTCTTTAATATTTTCATCATTTATTGCACTTCCGTATGCAAAACCAGAATTACATATTTTATAGGTGCCATTAACCATAATATCATACTTTTGATTCTTGCCTTTAGTAGTACCTAAAGTCCTTCGGTCAAAGGTTTCTTTCCCATCTGCTACAACTAATTTTGCTTTTATCAAAACTATATCAGCATTCATCCCTGTATTTGCGACAAATACAAGCTCATGTTTTTTAAGCACGCCTAATACAGTATCTATCATGTTACGTTTCGAAACTACAGTTTCTTCCATTTTATTTAATATTTATTTAAATTATTATTGTCATTTGTTCAAATAATAACAGGCTGCAAATTTATAAATATTTTTTATATATTTAGTTAAAATTCATAAATTTATTTTAATTATTTTTAAAGAGTTTCAACTACAGTTATTTAAATTATATTTTTTTTAATATTTTTACGCATAGCTCTATTTTTAACCCTTAAAAAAGAAGTCTATAAATAAGCACTTATATCTTTAAATTAATGATATTTAATCATATATCAGTAAATAATTTGCAAGAAGGCATTATTCATTTGCAAGAAGGCATTATTCGTCTGCATGAAAGCATTATTCGTCTGTAAGAAGGCATTATTCGTCTGCAAGAAGGCATTATTCGTCTGCAAGAAAGCATTATTCGTTTGCAAGAAAGCATTATTCGTTTGCAAGAAAGCATTATTTTTCTGCAAGAAAACATTATTCGTCTGCATGAAAGCATTATTCGTCTGCATGAAAGCCTAAATCATATATCATATATTAGTGCATTATAAATAAAACATCCACAACATAAACAGCATCCTACAATTATTAATTGTATTGAAAACAAAACATCTATATATCTAATTATAATTAACTAAAAGAACATTATTAATAAATTATAGCACACAAATCCATCTAAATAATATTTAGTTTCGGCTGTTAACTTTTTTATTCGTACCTTTGCCAAATAAACTTTGTACAATAAAACAAAGTAAAAGTAGTTTATAAATTACAGGGTTTTAATAATACTCTGTTAAGTATTTTTATAAAAATGAGCTTAAAGGAATTTCTAAAAAATCGTGCGTTTCTAAAACAACTATTAATAGCTGTATGTTTGACGATAGTTATTGTTTTTCTGATTATTCAGTCGCTAAACCTATATACACATCACGGACAGTCGGTAACGGTGCCAGATGTAAGAGGCAATAAGCCCGAAGAACTTGTGGAGCAAAAAGATTACAATGACTTTGAATTTATTGTTGTAGATTCAGTTTATGATGCTAAAAAAGAGAAGGGAAGCATTATTTCGCAAGATCCTTTTCCAAATGCTAAAGTTAAGCGAAACCGAAAAGTATATTTAACAGTTGTATCTTCCACTCCCGAAAGAGTAAAGATGCCTAATTGTATTGATCTGACCATGCGTCAGACTTTATCATTGCTCGAAACTTATGGATTGCAGGTTGGTTCTTTAGAATTTATTCCTGATATTGCCAAAAATGCTGTTATCAAACAAAAATACAAAGGAATAGAGATAGAACCCGGCAAACCTATACAAAAAGGCTCAAAGATTGATCTTGTTGTAGGTCAGGGTATGGGAAGCGATAAAATTCCTGTTCCTTTTTTATTAGGTAAGAAACAAAGTGAAGCCATTAAAATACTAAGAGCATCCGCTTTAAATGTAGGTTCTGAAGTATTTGAAGATGCAAAAGATACTGTTCATGTTAGAGTTTACAAACAAAAACCGGCAAATGGTCCTAATCAATATGTAAGGATGGGGCAGACGATTGATCTGTGGTATCGTTCGGATAAAAAGGTTGACTTTGATGAACTAATAAGGAACTATAAATTTGATTCAACAGCTAATAACAATTAAGCTATGCAACATATCTGTTATTACATTAATTATTAATTGCAATGAAAAAAAGCGTTTTATTTATAATCCTATTGTTTGTAATCAGTAGTGTTTATTCACAGGAGATTATCACTACACTTAAAGTGAACCCTGTATTAGTAAACAAAAAACATACACAACATAAAAGAACAAATAAATCATTACAAGCGGCACTTAAATTGCCTTTTGTTGATGACTTCTCTAACTATACGGGCTACCCTGATTCTAATTTGTGGGCTGATGATTATGTTTTTATTAACCAACAGTTCGCACTTTTTCCTCCAACTTTAGGAGTTGCAACCTTTGACGCTTTAGATCCCAATGGATTTATGTATTCTTGGTCAACAACTTTTGCATTTCCAGCTGATACTTTAACTTCTCAGCCTATACGTTTGGATAGTATCTTCCAACCTATATATAAAGCAATACGTCCGAGCGATTCGCTTTACCTTAGCTTCTATTTTCAACCGGGAGGAGGAAGAGGCCCAATGTGGACGAGGATTGGCAATGCCCCTGATCCTGAAGATTCATTGCTTCTTGAATTTTACAGTCCTTCTCTGCAACAGTGGAACGAAGTGTGGAGTACGCAAGGGATGCCATTGGATTCAATTTATCTTACCGATAGTCTTTATTTTAAATATGTATTGATTCCGATTACAGATTCTGCAAGTTATTATTCCAATGGTTTTCAGTTTAGGTTTAGGAATTTTTGTAGTTTAGGAACTTTATCTAATCCAAGTTGGGCAAGTAATTGTGATGAATGGAATATTGATTATGTTTACCTTGGAGTTAACAGATCGATGAATGATACCGTACTTAATGATCTAACTTTTGTAGAAGCGGCACCGTCTTTTCTCAAGAATTATCAGGCGATGCCTGCCGAACAGTTTAAATCAACAGATTTGAAAGACTCTCTTTATATGGTTTTGAGCAATATCGACGATACAATTCATCCTTCTTACTATAGATATGAAATAAGAGATGCTTCGGGCAATCTGGTTCATACTGAAGATAGGGGAGAGGAAAACATTCCTTCGTTTTGGCTTAGTGGATACCAGCAGTCTGCAGTACATTCAGAGCCACCGGTAAGTTATAGCTTCCCAACAGTTAATGCAAATAATCAAACTGATTTTGAGATACGTCATATCTTTAAAGAATCACTTGACCCTTTTAATTCGCCTGACAAACGTACTCAAAATGATACCAATTATTTCATTCAACGCTTCGAAAACTATTATGCTTATGATGATGGCACAGCTGAGAATGGCTATGGTTTAACTCCGGCAGGTTCAATGCTTGCTGTAAGTTTTGCTCTTAACAATCCTGACACCTTAGTTGCAGTACAAATGTACTTTAATTCAGTACTTGACAGTGCAAATCTTCAAGCTTTCTATCTTACTGTTTGGAAAAATAATGGAGGAATACCGGGAGACACTCTTTATTTTGGGGAGCAGATCTATCCTTCCTTCCAGAATGGGTTAAATCAATTTAGTACTTACTATCTTGATCGTCCGATACCCGTAAGTGGAACTATTTATGTAGGATGGACACAAACTACTGATGATAATCTTAATTTGGGATTCGACAGGAATACAGATTCACATGCTAATATCTTTTATAATACCTCAGGTAACTGGACGAACTCTTTTCAATCAGGATCTTTAATGTTAAGACCTGTATTTGGCATGAAAACTTTATCAGTTAATGATATTACCAAGTCTGATTATAGGTATCAGATATATCCAAACCCATTAAACTATGCATCTTTAAATATTGATCTTACACCTGAGCTTAATAAGTCAGTTGGTGATTATACAATATATATATATGATATGTTTGGTAAGTTAGCTTATCAATCGGATTATCATAAATCAATTGATGTATCTTCATTATCAAATGGAGTGTATATGATTAGTTTAACAGATAAGAAAACAAATCAACATAAGACTTCTAAACTAATTATTACTCGTTAAAATAATTTCCCATTAATAAATTTTTATGATTGAAACTCCTGATTTAATCGAGGAAGAACAAGATCTTTATGAACATTATCGCATTATTGCTGATAAAGGTCAGGGCTTGCTTCGTATTGATAAGTTTCTGATGACCCGCATTGAGGGTGCTTCCAGAAACAAGATACAGAATGCTGCTCATGCAGGTAATATCCGTGTAAACGATAAGCCTGTTAAGCCCAATTACAGAGTGCATCCCGAAGATGTTATCAGTATAGTGATGGCGGTGCCTCCTCGTGAACTTGAGATAATTGCACAGGACATTCCAATAAATATTATTTACGAAGATGATGATCTTTTATTGGTTAATAAAACTCCGGATATGGTTGTGCATCCAGGTTATGCTAACTATACCGGAACTCTTTTGAATGCACTTACTTATCATCTTCAACAGACAGATAAAAGAGAAGGTGTACTACCTTATCTTTGCCATAGAATTGATAAAAATACTTCAGGTATTTTATTGATTGCAAAGAATGAACTCACACAACAACATCTTGCCCGACAATTCTTTGAACACACCATCCAACGTAAGTATATAGCACTTGTGTGGGGCGACTTTAAAGAAGAAGAAGGTACTATTGAGGGTAACATTGGTCGCAATCCTATGAATCGTAGAATGATGACGGTGTTTCCCGATGGAGATGCAGGCAAAGAAGCCATTACACATTATAAAGTTATTGAAAAGTTCGGTTATGTATCTTTGATTGAATGTCAGCTCGAAACCGGTAGGACTCATCAGATAAGGACACATCTTAAATTCATAAGTCATCCTGTGTTTAATGACGAAACTTATGGTGGTGATATTATCCTAAAAGGCACTACTTTCTCCAAATACAAGCAATATATTGATAACTGTTTCAAGCTACTTCCACGTCATGCTTTACATGCTAAGTCTCTGGGGTTTATTCATCCTACTACTGGTAAATATATATTCTTCGATTCAGAATTACCAGAGGATATGCAAAGTGTAATAGATAAATGGAGAAAATATTCTTCGTTTAATGAGTTGGATGAAGAATAAACTACTTATATAATACACGAAAGGGAAGAACATATCTTCCCTTTTGTTTTATACATAAGAACTATTCTTAAATTCATTTCATTATAAATAAAATCATTTCTTCTTCTTGTTAATCAAATACACATAAGTATTTTCTATCCTTGTGCGAGCCCATTGATTTCGACGCAAAAACGTAAGGCTCGACTTTATACTTGGATCATTCTTAAAGCAATTAGCATTAACCTGCGAAGCCAAATACTCCCAACCATAATTATCTACCAGATAATTCATTATTTGCTCTAAAGTTATATTATGTAAGGGATTATTCTTTTGCGTTTCCATAAATTATTATTAAGTATTTGATAACTATCCGAACAATTTTATAAAATAGAAGAGTTTAACTGGTATTCTCTTTGTTTTGCAAATACAACTAATACAAAAGAACTTTTCTATTATTATAAAGCCCAAAATTACTAATTTATGATGAAATAAAAGTAAGAATCTTTAAAAT